>Ga0335077_10002878_pt1 | contig 20595 bp, 11 predicted proteins | sample Lox_Sample_31_FD_207151 | JGI IMG/M metagenome (GOLD analysis project Ga0335077, IMG submission 207151) | Soil microbial communities from Loxahatchee National Wildlife Refuge, Florida, United States - Lox_Sample_3.1 | ecosystem: Environmental > Terrestrial > Soil > Wetlands | place: USA...
TCATCCCCCTAGTCTGGCGGATCACGTGGCCTGCCCGGTGTGGCGGGGTTCGGGAAATGGGCAGGTATCGCAACTGAGCGCAATCATTCAGGTGCGCTGGGTGTCGAAATCGCGCGTCGTTTGGCATACGCTCGAAGAGATGCCTGAACCCGGCGAGCCTGCGCGTCCACCAATAACCACCAAGAGGACGACCCGTGACGATGAACAACGATACGCCGCAGGTCTTTAGCGAAGACACATACGACTTCCGGCGCGACTCCGGACCGGTCCTCGATCAGGACGACGAGGACTTTCCGGCCTTCCGCGGCTGGGGCGAGCGGGTGGAACCGGTAGCACCGGATGACGCGTATCCGTACCGGTCCGGCCCGGGGCCGACGGACTACCCGCAGGGTCCCGGCTACGCCCTCGACCCGGGTTACCCGCCGGACCTGGGGTACCCGCGCGAAGCGGCCGCCGGCGCCAATTACCTGCCGGACCGCGGCTATGTCGTGGACTACGGCTACGCCACGGACCCGGGCTTCGCCGAAGACCGGGGCTACGCGGAGGATGCGAGCTTCGGGTGGGAGGCGGAACCCGTCCCGGTGATGGAGCCGCTGCCCGGTCCCGGGGATCAGGCGGCCAGGCCGGCGCCAGCGCCGCTCCCGCCGCGTGGTGTACCGGAAATGGCCCCGCTGCCGATGCCGGTCCGGCCAGCCGGGCCGGACGGCCACTTCGCGTTCCCGGACCAGCCTCTCGCCCGGCCGCCCGTCCCGGAACCGGAATACATGCGGGAGACCTCGGACAGCCTGACCACCGAGTCGCTGCTGCACGGCAAGCGGTCCGCTCCCGGGTCGGGCTGGCGGCGGACCGCGTACCGGATCACCGGCGGGCTGCTCCGGTTCGGCGAGTCGGCCGCCGAGATGCGCCGCCGGGATCTCATCAACCGGGCCAGGACGCCGGTGACGGACGGTCACCACCGAGTAGCGGTACTCAGCCTCAAGGGCGGCGTCGGCAAGACGACGACCGCGGTGGGGCTCGGCGCCACCCTGGCCACGCTGCGCGGCGACCGGGTGATCGCGGTCGACGCCAACCCGGACCGCGGCACGCTGTCGGACAAGGTCCGGCTGGAGACGGCCGCGACGATCAGGGACCTGCTGAACGAGCGCGATCAGGTCAGCCGCTACGCCGACCTGCGCGCCTTCACCTCGCAGGCACCGAGCCGGCTCGAGGTGCTCGCCTCCGACCGCGATCCCGGGGTGTCCGTGGCGTTCGGCGCCGATGACTACTGCGACGTGGCGCAGGTGCTCGAGCATTTCTACTCGATCTGCATCACCGACTGCGGGACCGGCCTGCTTCACTCGGCCATGTCCGGCGTGCTGCAGCTGGCCGACCAGATCATCCTGGTCAGCTCCCCGTCGGTGGACGGCGCGCGGAGCGCGAGCGCCACCCTGGACTGGCTGGAGGCGCACAACTGCGCCGACCTGGTGCGGAACGGGGTCGTGGTGCTCTCGGCGATCCGGCCGAAGAGCAAGAGCACCGTCGACCTCGACCGGCTCGAGCACCACTTCGCCTCCCGCTGTCGCGCGGTGGCGCGGATCCCCTACGACCCGCATCTGGAGGAGGGCGCGGAGGTCGAGCTCGAGCTGCTCGGCCGCGACACCGCCGAGGCGTACCTGGCCCTGGCCGCGATCGTCGGCGACGGGCTCGCCTGGCCGCGGCGGCTGACGTCCCGGTCGGCGTTACCGTAGGCTGGTGACCCTCAGGAGGGCTCGCCTGGCGGCCGATGACGATCGCCGTCCGGTGTAACCGGATCGTGCCGTATGACGAGCTGGTCGTCAAGACCTCGCTGTACATCGAGCTCAATCCGGGAAAGCCCGTGCGATACGGCGGCGAGGTACGAATCGATGGTGTTTCCCGGCAACCGCGGGATTCACCGGAGCCGAATCCGCGATGGCCGACGACCGTGGGTTTCGTATCGAAGATCATCGGGTTCCCTCGAGTACGGCCGGTGCCATTACGCGTTCGCGACCTCCATCGCTTCCGCTGCGGTGGGGAAGCCAGAGCGGGCATCGACAGCATGGCTCGCCACGGGCTTCTCCGCACGCTCCGCTAGCCTCGCGACGGCGCGGTTGAAGCGCGTCTGCGCATCGGGCAAGTCCGGGCCAAGCAGGTAACGCTTGAGATTACGGCGATCACCGGCCAGCGGGTCGTCGCCGTTCCCTGCGGCCAGTGCGCACATGTCGGCTAGCCCCGCACAGTCCGGGCCGATCAGGTAGGCGGCCGCGGCGCTCGGGTACTTAGCGCGGAACTCCTCATCCGCCAGGCTGCCGGGGTTGGTGACCATGTATGGCTTGCCAGTGGCGATGAAGTCGCTCACCACGCTCGAGATGTCGCTGATCAGCAGGTCGCTTTGGTTGAAGCATTCGTAGACGGTCGGCCGCGGGCCCGTGATCACGCGGTGACGCGCCCAGCCTTCGCTGCTCCAGTACAGCGTGTGCCAGACGGCTTCGAGTCGCTGCCATTCTTCTTCTGCCTTCGGGTCGGGCTTGCCGTCGCGCGACAACACGGCGTAGTCAGGCCACGTGCGGTCGCCCTGACCGTGCGTAGCCTTGACGTCACCCGCCAGCTTGAGCAGCCGTGCCTCGATCCGGGCCAGCTCGGCGGCCGCCGCCGCGCCAGCGGGACTCATGGCGTCGACGGGACCGGACCCCGCAGGCCTGCCGTTGCCGTTGTCGCGTGCCCGGTTGGCGGTGGCAATCATGGCGGCGATCTTCTCGTGCGCCCTGGCCGCGCGGGAATCGCGGGTGCCGGTGAGCGGATGGGGCTTGTAGAGCACCCGTAGCTGTGGCGCATCCGCGAGGAGCGTGCTGACGATCTGGGGTCCCATCAGGACAAGGGAGGTCTGGAAGGAATCGCTGGCGTCCCAGCCCTCCCATGTGGGCGCGTACAGGACCGTCCGCTGCTGGTCGGCCGTGCCCTCGCCGACCTGCAAAAGGCCGGCGAGCTGTGGCCGCCCGACCTCGGCGATGTCATCGTCTCGGACGCCGACGCCGGCCCGCAGGTACCTGTCCCGCCCTGCTTCGCCGGCGACCCATACCTCGCTGTACACCTTGGTGTACGGGTTGGAGCTCGCGGCCTTATCGCTGTCGCCATGGCCGATGAACACATGCGCCAGACTCCTGTTGCGCAGCATGTGGATGTTCTTGCCGGTGTTGGCGGGGTACAGTGCGACCCGCGCGCTGGGCAGGGGAAAGTTCATCAGGTCCACTGTCCCGTCGATGCAGACCACGGGCAGGCCGGTCCGTCCGAGCAGCGGGACGAGCCAGCGTTCCCGCATGATGATCATCGTCGGCCGGTCCAGCCGGGCGAGCGTCTCCAGCCACATGTTCGCCTGGTAGGCCGTTTCGCGTGCTCCGCTGAAATACAGCACGACCTGCGGGGCGTACTCGCGGATTCGGTCGTTCGCCACGCGCAGGATGCGGGCCTTGTCGCCCAGGTGCCTGTTCCTGCGTGCGTAGGGTGCGATGCCCGCGCAGGCGGCGACGCCCGTCGCGATCGCGAGCGAAATTCCGGCCAGCGACCACGTGAAGTCGTCCGCTATGTCCGCGGCCAGGGCTCCCGCCAGTGCGGGCACGTCGAGGAAGAGCATCTTCCACGAGTGGTTCACCGTGAGCAGGCTCGGTGCCTGGCCGGGTATCCGGAGTTCGCTCAGATCGATATTGCGCGTTACCACCGGCAGGCGCCGCCGCTGGACGACGTAGATCGCCAGCGCCGAGTACACGGCACGCAAGCCGTGCAAGGACATCAGGCCGAGCGTGAAGGCGGCGAACTGCTTCGCGTCGGCGTCTAGCACGCGGGCGAGCAGCACGATCAGTGCGGCCTCGCGGAAGACGAAGCGTACGGCTGTTCCGACCTGCACCCAGTTGAGGAGGTTCACGAAATAAGTGGCGACGCGGGGTGCGATCACCTCGGCCGCGTAACCGCCGACCGCGGCCGCGACAAACAGCCAGGTTCCGGTCAGCCGGTCATCGTGACCGTTCGGCAGCACCGCAGCGATGAAGAGCAGCGGGTATGAACCGACCAGTACCACTGCCGTCCCCGCTGTCGCAAGCGTGAGGTGGGGAAGGCGGAACCGCTTGAGGAGTTGCCGCACCTGTTGCTCCGTCAGGTTTCATGGCGCGAGACGCTGGTAGCGGCTATGCGCTCGGGTGTATGTGTTTATATCCGCGGGTACCTCGCCCGCCACGACGGCTTCGGGCTCCGCACCGGCGAACAGGCGGGCACCGCCGGACGTCGGGTCGATCCGGCGTACGTCGATCACCTGCCCGGTCCGGTCGGACACCAGTACGTCGATCGAGGTGAGCGCCACCGACATGGACGACAGCAAGGTGTCGGGCGGCTCCGCGCCGAAAGCGCGTACCCGCATCGGTGTCTGGGTGCGCTCGGGGTTGACGCAGTTGACCTTGACACCGAGTTCTGACCATTCGTCCGCGAGGGCTTGGGTCAGGTTCACGACCGCGGCCTTCGCTGAAGAGTAGAGGCTGTAGCCGGCCCGGCCGCGGGTGTAGGAACTCGACGTGTACAGCAGCAGGTGGCCCTGAGAAGCGGCGAGGTAGCCAACCGCAGTCCGCGCGATCGTCACCGGCGCCAGGTAGTTGATCCGCATGGCCTGTTCGATCGCTGCGAGGTCACAGTCGGCGAGGTTGCCCGTCTTCAGTTCGCCGGCCGTGTTGACGACGAAGTCGATGCGTCCTGTCGCGTCGTAGGCCTGCTGGAGGGCCATCTGCACGTCGTCCGCGTTCTCGACATTCGTGCCGGTCTGCGTTCGGCTGAACGCGAACACCCGCGCGCCGAACTCCCTCGCCGCCGCGCATACGTCAGCGCCGATACCGTAGCTGCCGCCGAACACGACCAGCGTGCGGTCGGCGAGCCTGGTCCTGGCTTCCTCCGGCGGAACGGGCGGGAGACCGTCCTGGGCCGCGAGCTGGAAGAGCCGGTCGGCGATGAAGATATCGATCGGATGCGTCACCTTCATGTTGCGCTCGCTGCCGGGGACGACGTAGATGGGCGTGTCCGGAAGGTACCGGCGCACGACTCCGCAGTCGTCGGTGACCGGCTGGGCACCGAAATCGGGGTCCGCGAGCGCACGTTCGTACGCGCGCCGTATCGCCGACAGCCGGAAACCCTGCGGCGTCTGACCGCGGCGCAGCCTCGCGCGTGGGGGTATTTCGGTGATGACGTCGGCGTCGTCCACGACGATCATGGTGTCGGCGGAGGGAATCGCCACATCGACCGCTTCGTAGGCGCGCAGGGCCGCGATGCACTCGCTGGTGATGCGCGGCTCGAGCAGTGGCCGCACGGCGTCATGAAACAGCACATTGCAGTCCTCGCCGCGCGGGGCCGCCTCGGACAGAGCTGTGATCGCCTTCGCCGTCGAGCTGACCCTGTCCGCGCCGCCCTCGAGCACGCGGGTCACCTTGCGGTACCCGCTGCGCTTGATGAGGTGTTCCGCAGCCGTCACATGGCCTGGCGCCATCACGACGATGATCTCGTCGATATCAGGATGAAACTCGAAGGCGTCAAGCGTATGTTCCAGGATCGTCTTTCCGGCGATCTTCAATAGCTGTTTCGGAATGTCAAGGCCGATCCGTGCGCCTGTGCCGCCGGCGAGCACCACGGCGACAGCCGGAAGCTGTGCATGCGAAGAGGTCATCTCGGAGCTAATCCACCCTCTGCTCACCGAGCGCTACGGGCCACCCCTATTTCGCCGGGGCAGTCTGCGGCGCAGCCGTCACTGTCTTGGGCGCAAGGGTCATGCCCGAACGCGCCAGGCCCGACAGCCCCGGCTCGACCCCGTTGCAGGCATCAGGAATCTATCAAGCATTCCGTCCAGATATACGGAAATTTCACTGCTCGTTAGGAGTCACGTAACCGCAACCCATGATCGTATCTATCAGTAGGCGTCACTGGCCCCGACGGATGCAGAGGTAACACTGGTCCCACGAAGCGATCCTTGGCGGCAGGAGGCGCGACACCCTGCCAGAGACTGGCATAGTCGCGCGCGGCGAGCACCGCGGATCCGAGGCGAGGGAGAGCCACGTAGAGCCCGGCCCGACCGTATGCGGCTGCGCAGACGATCTCACCGGTGCGGGTCCCGCGGGAGACGGCCTTATCGCTGCCAACGTCCGGCAGGTGCCGACGGGCGGTCCGCAGTCGTCGGTGACGCGGCTGTGCCCGCTTCGAGCGGTAATGTATGGGCTTCTACTGTTCGTTGCTGGCGGGTTAACCCCCGAACCGTGATCGGATCAATCGAGACGCTCGTCACGGGCGTACGCGAATGTTCCGGTCGATCACACCTGTACGAGGTGACGTGCAGCTCAAGGTCAGCGTGGTCATCCCGGTTTACAACCCCGGGCCGTATATCGGCGACTGCATCCGGTCGATGATCGGCCAGTCCCTTCCGGCCGCTGAGTACGAGGTTGTATTCGTCGATGATGGGTCCACCGACGACACTCCCGCCCTCCTCGACAAGATCGCTGTGGAGCACACGAACATCCGTGTCGTACACGAGCAGAACTCCGGTTGGTCGGGCAGGCCCCGCAACATCGGCATCGATCGTTCCCAGGGCGAATACGTCATGTTCGTCGACCACGATGACTCACTCGGCACCCAGGCGCTCGAGCGCATGTACGAGTACGGCACTGCCCATAATGCGGACATCGTCATTGGCAAGATGGCGGGAAAGGGACGGGCGGTCCCGCGCGAGCTCTTCGGCCGGAACCGGCCGCACGCGACGCTCACGGACGACCCGCTGATCGACAGCCTTACCCCGCACAAGATGTTCCGCCGGGCATTTCTCAACGAGCATGAGCTCCGGTTCCCGGAGGGCAGGCGGCGCCTGGAGGACCATGTCTTCGTCGCGCATGCCTACCTGGTAGCGGACCACATCTCGGTCCTCAGCGACTATGTCTGCTACTACCACGTGCGGCGCGACGACGGGGGTAACGCGGGATTCCGTTCGCTGGACCCGGCCGGTTACTTCGCCAATCTGCGGGAGGCACTGGCGATCGTGGCCGAGTACACAGAGCCCGGCCCGCTGCGGGACAAGCTGCTGCGGCGGTGGCTGCGTGTCGAGATGGTGGAGCGGCTGCGCGGTGCCCAGCTGCTCAACGCTCCGCCCGATTACCGGCACGCGCTGCTGGCAGAGATACGGGCGGTGATGCGCGACTATATGGGCCCGTCGGTGGCGGGCGGGCTGCCCGCGCCGCAGCAAGTCGTCGCGGACCTCGCCGCTGGCGGTCGGCTGGCTGACCTGGAGGCACTCGCCGCATGGGAGAAGCGGATCAGCGTGTGGTGTCACCTTGACGATCTGCACTGGCACGACGACGAGACCTTGCGGATCGGCTTTTCCGCGCAGCTTCGCGTCGACGGCGAGCCCATGACCGCTCGCATGAGCGCCGGGAAAGCCACCGTTGATCCACCGTTGCTCCCGTCCGCGCTGGCGGCACTGTACCGGGAGCATGAACTTACCGGCGGGGCGCTGCCTGCTAACGTCCGGGCCGTGCTCGTGCTGCGTAACCGGGACACCGGTGCTGAGTTCGCGCTGCCCACCGAGTGCTCGGCAGCGGAGGGACCGGAGGCGCTCGTGCGCGGCGCCGGGGTGCTTGATCCGGCCGCGGCCTTGTCCGGCAGGCCGCTCGAGAACGGCGTTTGGGATCTCTGGGTCCGGCTGCACAGCCTCGGCTGGACCAAGGACGCCCGGATCGGGGCGCAGCGTTCGGCAAAGGCGTCCGGCGAGCGCGCGGAATCAGGGTTCTCCGCCGCTGGAGTGCCACGGATGGTGCTGCCGTACTGGACCACGCCGCAGGGCAACCTGTCGCTTCGCGTACAGAAACAGGCAGCGCCCACCGCGCCCAGGAACGCCCCGGCTCTCAGCAGTCGCGTGGCGCGGCGCCTGCCCGCACCGGTGCGGGGGGGCCTGGGGCGCGTTCGCCGCCTGATACGCGCATTCGGCAAGTAGCCGGCCCCGGAAGGCCTGTCCAGGGAACGAGGTACCACTATGCGTAGAGTCACCGGACCGCGTACCGCGCTCGTGGCCGTGTGCGTCTTTCACACCATCGCACCGCTGATATGGGTCGGGCCGAACCTTTCGTATGAGTGGGATGAGACGGTCTACATAAGCCAGGTGAGCCTGCACGCGCCGGCTGGCCTGTTCACGGCGCCGCGAGCCCGCGGGCTGACCATCCTGCTTGCTCCGCTCACCGAGCTGACCTCGTCGACGGCGGCGCTACGGTGGTACCTCGCCGTCGTGTCGGCGGTCGGCCTCTATCTGGCTTTCGTGCCGTGGCTCCGGCTGTGGCCGGGATACATGGCGCCGATCGCCGCGGCCCTTTTCTCGACGCTGTGGACAAGCATTTTCTACGGCTTCGAGGCGATGCCCAACCTTTACGTAGCGATCGGCGCCGTCGCGTCCGTCGGTTACTTCCTGCGGATCTGCCGCGACCCGCAGCGTCCGGTCTACCTCGTGTGGCTGGCCCTCTGGCTTGCCTTCACCGCGCTCATGCGCCCGTCTGACAGCCTCTACCTGGTCGCAGCTCTACTGGCCGGCGCCGCGACGATGCGCGGGATGAGCCTGCGCCGCCGTGGCATGGTCTCGGCGGTCCTCGTCGCCGCCGTCGCGGTGGGCTGGTCGGAATGGATCGTGGAGGCGTTCGTCAGCTACGGCGGTCTGGCGCGGCGGCTGCAGGCCGCGAGCGCTGAGAACACTGCCGGGCTGCACATGGCGCTCGGGCTGGAGGCGCGGGCACTGGCCGGGCCAACGTTGTGCCGCCCGTGTACTCAGCCAGTCGTGTGGCCGGCGACGGCTTGGTGGTTCGCGGTACCTCCGCTGGTCGCCCTCGGCATCGCCGCCGCGGTCAGCCGCCGCGAGGCGGCCCTCGCCGTGCTGCCCACGTGCGCCGGCCTGGCGCTGCTCGCCGAATACACGGTCACAATCAGCTATGCGGCGCCGCGCTTCTTGCTGCCGGTGTACGCGCTCGCGAGCATCCCAGCCGCGCAGGGTCTGCTCTGGGGCGCCGGCTTCCTCGCCCGCTCGTGGTGGCGCACGCTCTGGTTGACCGCCGCGGCCGCGATGCTTGCCGTTCAGCTCGTCAGCCAGGTGGCAATACTTGATCGCTACGTTGTCCCCGCACAGAGAGCCATCCGGCTGCAGTACGTCTCGGTGGCGCAGGCCGTTCGCGAGCAGGGCCTGCGGCCGCCCTGCGTTCTAGTCGGCCATACCGCCGCTCCGATCGCCTTCAGCGCGGGCTGCACCGACGTACCGACGATCACCGATGCCACGCAGCTCATGACGGCGGCCCGCAAGTTCGATGTCGGCGTGCTCACGACCCGGCGCGTGACCGGCGCTTTCTACAGCGGATGGCCGAGCTACCGCCTGCGAGCTGCACACTTGCGGCATCGGTGGTACCTCTACGTCCACCTGCGACCGTGAAAGGCGCCACGGCAAGGCAGGAGATCATCAGGTGATGGCCGCGAGCTGGCGGCGCAGCTCACTGTAACCACGCGAGCGCCCAGCCCGCCGGTTACGCGCGCTGACAAGACGAGGCCAGAACGGCGCGCCCAGCAATTCCTCGGGCTTGACCGCGTGCAGCCGTTCCGTGATCCACTCCGGAACCTTCTGCGGATCTGGGACAACCCACTCCCCGGCGATCTCCTCGTACACGTCACTCAGCGCGGTACTGGTGGCGTCCGCGCCGAACACGACGGCCACGCCGGTCGGCTCGGTGTCGACCTGAATGACGGTCAGGTCGGGCCGGTGCTTCTGCAGCACGGGCACGACCTTGTAAACATCTCCTGTCCAAGCGGTGGTGTGCCTGTCTCTCGCGGCCTCATCCGCATTGCGCGGCAGCATGTCGTCGAAGACGATCACGCTGGACCAAGCCGCGAACCGCTCCACGTTGATGAAATCGCGCAGCGCGTACTCGAACAGGTGCATACCGTCGATGAAAGCCAGGTCGAGTATCGTTCCGCCGCGGTAATGCGCGAAAAGTGGCCGGCCGCGGCGCAGGTTCCTGACCGGATTCCGGGCGCTCCTCAGGTGGCCAAGCGGGTCCTTGCCCGCGAAGTAGGCATCGCTGGTAGCGCGCGCTAGCTGGATGTCCGCACGCAGCGGCGTGGTGACCTTGAACGCCGGATCGATGGCGATGCTGGGTACCTGCGAGAGGGCGAGGCTGCGCCCATCGTTCACCCCGATCTCCAGGTAGTTTCTTGCGGCCGTCACCTTGTGTAGCTGGCGCAGGAACTCGTGGCGTAGCAAGGAAAGCCTCCTGTCGCCCCGCTACGGGACCCTCCCGCGGCGTCGGCGATGGGGGCGAGACTAGCCGAGCGACGACGATCTGTCTGTCATCGCCTATATGTGGCGGACCGGAACGGCCCGTCTCATACAGTTTCATCCCGCCAGGAATCGCCACTGGCGCAAGCGGACGTAGAGGTGCCAGCTGTGCCGCAGGTGCCCGCCCTGCAGGCGGTAGACGGGCCACGTGCTGGAGAAGCGGCCGCGTGCTCCGGTCGTGACCACCGCGACGTCAGCCGTGCGGGTCTTCGCCGTGACGAGGCTGGGCTGATCGATCGTCGGGACATGGGTGTGGCTCTGACTTTTGGAGTGAGGGTCAGGCGGCGAGTTCCAGGCTGTCCTGGTAGCGGCTTTGGTGGTTGCGCTGGTGTTCTTGGGTGATGTGCCAGGCCCAGTAGGCGCTGGTGTCGCCGCTGGCGGCGATGGCGCGCAGCCAGAGCATGGCCTGGGCTCCTTCCAGGCCCCAGCGGGCGCCGGTGATGCCCATCCGGTCGGCGACCAGGTGGCGGCAGGCGCCTTCGATGACGCCGGTGGCGATGGGCCAGCCGTTGGCCAGGGCCCGCGGGTAGTCCATGAAGGCCTGCTTGTTCTGCAGGTAGGACAGGGTCTTGCGGATGTTCTTGGCGTGCTCGCTGCCCGGCTCGGGCGGGTGCTCGGCGGCGAGCCGGGCGATCCGGGCGATGACCTCGGTAACACGGCCGTGCAGGATGTCGGTCCCCTGGGCGATCACCCAGTCCTCCATGGCCGGGTCCCGGGGCGGGTGGAAGCACCAGGCCGCCTTCCACAGGTATTCCAGCACGTGGATGAAGTCGACCAGGATGGCCAGGGTGATGCCGCGGGCGGCCGCCTGAGCCTGGAACAGGCTGAGCTGGTAGTTGTCCCCGTCGACCAGGGCGATCCAGGTCCGGGCATGGCCGGGGTCGCGGCGGTCGGCCTGGTCGAAGACCTTGCCGGTGGTCACGTCGCGGCCGGCCGTGATATCGCAGGCGTACCAGCGGTTCTCGGCCCGCGGCGGCTTCTTCCCGGCGCTGCCGCCCTCCAGGCGCATGACCTGCTCCGGGGTCCGCGGCTGTTCCGGCGGCACGACGTCGAATACGGCCCCGGTCTCGGCCATCCGCTTGTGCCCTTTCTTCTCCCCGGTCCCGGCCCGCTTGTCAAAGGTCCGCACCCGATCATCAGGAGCCTTGGTGCGGCGGCGGCGCGCCCCGGGGCGCATCGCCACGCCCTTGCCATCGGCGGAGATCGCCAGCGGCGGCAGGCTCCGCCCCGGCTCCCGCTCCGGCTCCGGCTCCGGCTCCCCGGTCCCGGCCGGCAGTCCCTCGCCGCGGGGCCGGTCCTGGCAGAACCGCTCCGCATCCGCGGCCGCCGCCACGATGATCTCCTCCAGCTGCCGCTTGCCGATGCTGACCCCGGTCGCGGCCCGCACGAACTCGTGCGCCTGCTCATACGACCCGGACCGGCAGAACATCTCCGCCAGCCGCTGCACCTGCCAGGAGTACCCGCACGGCGGCAGGTTCAGCACCGCATCCCGCGGGAACAGCGACCCCGCCCCCCTGACCCCGGACCGGTAGCCGATCCGCCGCACCACCACCGCCCCCAGCCGCGTCACGATGGTCCGGGCATGACCCCGCTCGGCCCGCCGCCGCGGCACCCCGTCGGTGCCAGTGACCTGCGCCAGCCGCACCTCGCGCTCAGCCTGGCCATCCAAGCCGAGCTGGACCACCCCGCGCAGCAGCTCCAGGCCCCGCTCCCAGACCAGCCCCTCCATCGCATCCAGCGTCACCGCCCGGCCGGCCTCTACCGCCAGCCGCCCCAGCCCGGCCGCCAGCGTCCCCAGCCCCGCCAGCACCGCCTCCCCGCTAGCGGCCAGCCCATCCAGCCGTACTCTTCCACCTGAGGCTTCCCTTCCGCAGTCCCGGACTTCGCAACTTCAGGACCCTACGGAACGGAAGCCTCACTCACACCCAGCCACGCCGCACCAAACCGCCAACTCACTCCAGAAGAGCCACACCCTCGGGACATCGTTGCAGTAGGCGCCGAAGGAAATGGTGGCAGCGATGTGGCCGATCCACGTCGCACGGCTGCTGCACGCCGCGCTGGCCGATGGCCTGCGACAGGGTCAGGTACTGCTACCGCCCGGCCATCTGCGCAGGCATGACGTGCCGCCCCAGAATCCAAAGCTGGCACGCCAGTTGTATCATCACGATCGCGTCGGCGGCAGCGAGCCACAGCCAACGCGACCATGACCAGGTGAGGACGCGATATATGAAGGTGAAGCCTTCGGCGCAGGCCAGGCTCGCCAGCGCGTAGGCGGGAATCAGACAGCGTGGCGCCGCGTAGCTGGTAGTGAACGTGTACTCCGCGAGCAAGGTCAGGCCGCACAGCGTGGGCAGCAGGATGAGGGCCGCCTCGCGGCGCCTGATCGCGCTGTGATGCCGAGGGCGGCGTCGGCGGTACCGCAAACCACCACGCGGTAGCCGACCACACGACTGGCTGAGTACACGGGCGGCACAACGTGGGCCCGGCCAGGGCGCGTGCTTCCCATCCGAGTGCCGCGTACAGGCTGGGGGCGACCTCGGCGTTGGCCGCGTGGATACGGGAGGCGCGACTGCGTAACCGGGACACCGGTGCTGAGTTCGCGCTGCCCACCGAGTGCTCGGCAGCGGAGGGACCGGAGGCGCTCGTGCGCGGCGCCGGGGTGCTTGATCCGGCCGCGGCCTTGTCCGGCAGGCCGCTCGAGAACGGCGTTTGGGATCTCTGGGTCCGGCTGCACAGCCTCGGCTGGACCAAGGACGCCCGGATCGGGGCGCAGCGTTCGGCAAAGGCGTCCGGCGAGCGCGCGGAATCAGGGTTCTCCGCCGCTGGAGTGCCACGGATGGTGCTGCCGTACTGGACCACGCCGCAGGGCAACCTGTCGCTTCGCGTACAGAAACAGGCAGCGCCCACCGCGCCCAGGAACGCCCCGGCTCTCAGCAGTCGCGTGGCGCGGCGCCTGCCCGCACCGGTGCGGGGGGGCCTGGGGCGCGTTCGCCGCCTGATACGCGCATTCGGCAAGTAGCCGGCCCCGGAAGGCCTGTCCAGGGAACGAGGTACCACTATGCGTAGAGTCACCGGACCGCGTACCGCGCTCGTGGCCGTGTGCGTCTTTCACACCATCGCACCGCTGATATGGGTCGGGCCGAACCTTTCGTATGAGTGGGATGAGACGGTCTACATAAGCCAGGTGAGCCTGCACGCGCCGGCTGGCCTGTTCACGGCGCCGCGAGCCCGCGGGCTGACCATCCTGCTTGCTCCGCTCACCGAGCTGACCTCGTCGACGGCGGCGCTACGGTGGTACCTCGCCGTCGTGTCGGCGGTCGGCCTCTATCTGGCTTTCGTGCCGTGGCTCCGGCTGTGGCCGGGATACATGGCGCCGATCGCCGCGGCCCTTTTCTCGACGCTGTGGACAAGCATTTTCTACGGCTTCGAGGCGATGCCCAACCTTTACGTAGCGATCGGCGCCGTCGCGTCCGTCGGTTACTTCCTGCGGATCTGCCGCGACCCGCAGCGTCCGGTCTACCTCGTGTGGCTGGCCCTCTGGCTTGCCTTCACCGCGCTCATGCGCCCGTCTGACAGCCTCTACCTGGTCGCAGCTCTACTGGCCGGCGCCGCGACGATGCGCGGGATGAGCCTGCGCCGCCGTGGCATGGTCTCGGCGGTCCTCGTCGCCGCCGTCGCGGTGGGCTGGTCGGAATGGATCGTGGAGGCGTTCGTCAGCTACGGCGGTCTGGCGCGGCGGCTGCAGGCCGCGAGCGCTGAGAACACTGCCGGGCTGCACATGGCGCTCGGGCTGGAGGCGCGGGCACTGGCCGGGCCAACGTTGTGCCGCCCGTGTACTCAGCCAGTCGTGTGGCCGGCGACGGCTTGGTGGTTCGCGGTACCTCCGCTGGTCGCCCTCGGCATCGCCGCCGCGGTCAGCCGCCGCGAGGCGGCCCTCGCCGTGCTGCCCACGTGCGCCGGCCTGGCGCTGCTCGCCGAATACACGGTCACAATCAGCTATGCGGCGCCGCGCTTCTTGCTGCCGGTGTACGCGCTCGCGAGCATCCCAGCCGCGCAGGGTCTGCTCTGGGGCGCCGGCTTCCTCGCCCGCTCGTGGTGGCGCACGCTCTGGTTGACCGCCGCGGCCGCGATGCTTGCCGTTCAGCTCGTCAGCCAGGTGGCAATACTTGATCGCTACGTTGTCCCCGCACAGAGAGCCATCCGGCTGCAGTACGTCTCGGTGGCGCAGGCCGTTCGCGAGCAGGGCCTGCGGCCGCCCTGCGTTCTAGTCGGCCATACCGCCGCTCCGATCGCCTTCAGCGCGGGCTGCACCGACGTACCGACGATCACCGATGCCACGCAGCTCATGACGGCGGCCCGCAAGTTCGATGTCGGCGTGCTCACGACCCGGCGCGTGACCGGCGCTTTCTACAGCGGATGGCCGAGCTACCGCCTGCGAGCTGCACACTTGCGGCATCGGTGGTACCTCTACGTCCACCTGCGACCGTGAAAGGCGCCACGGCAAGGCAGGAGATCATCAGGTGATGGCCGCGAGCTGGCGGCGCAGCTCACTGTAACCACGCGAGCGCCCAGCCCGCCGGTTACGCGCGCTGACAAGACGAGGCCAGAACGGCGCGCCCAGCAATTCCTCGGGCTTGACCGCGTGCAGCCGTTCCGTGATCCACTCCGGAACCTTCTGCGGATCTGGGACAACCCACTCCCCGGCGATCTCCTCGTACACGTCACTCAGCGCGGTACTGGTGGCGTCCGCGCCGAACACGACGGCCACGCCGGTCGGCTCGGTGTCGACCTGAATGACGGTCAGGTCGGGCCGGTGCTTCTGCAGCACGGGCACGACCTTGTAAACATCTCCTGTCCAAGCGGTGGTGTGCCTGTCTCTCGCGGCCTCATCCGCATTGCGCGGCAGCATGTCGTCGAAGACGATCACGCTGGACCAAGCCGCGAACCGCTCCACGTTGATGAAATCGCGCAGCGCGTACTCGAACAGGTGCATACCGTCGATGAAAGCCAGGTAAGGACGCCGTGGGCGACGGCTCGGCCTTCGGGCTTGATGTCACCTACATCCAGCAGGAGGCGCCACTCGGCCTGGCGCATGCCGTGCTGGTGTCCCGCGCGTTCCTCGGTGATGAGGACTTCATCATTTACCTCGGCGACAACTTCATCGTCGGCGGGATCACCAGCCTGGCCACCCAATTCGCCGCCACGCCGCCCTGGCATGCCACCCTTACCCGCTCCGCCCGCCGCCTGCCCTGCCCAGCCCCGGGAACCCATGCCCGCACCGCCCGATTGTCCCGGGGCGCGGAACCCGGAGGCCAAGGGCGCCTGCGCGTCGCTGCGCGAGCGCTGCGCACCCCCTGTGACCCCGGCACCGCGCGTGTGATCTGGCAGCGATCACGGCCATGGGGCCAGGCCGGTATGCCCCGCACCCCACGTAACCAGGCCAGACCATCAGATAACGACACGAACTAGGCCCAGGAACAGCAGAAGCTTGACGGGCCGCTTCATATGAGATCACCATCGACAGCTGCCGTGTCCCAGCCAGTCCCCTTCATGGTGCCGATGTAGTCTCCGGCCGCTGAAGCAAAGCACGCGTGTCAGGTTGGACATGAACTAAGCAGCGTGCAAACGTTTTACCGAAACGTACTCTCCTGTTGATTCCCGTCCACCATGGTCCCTCGCTAGGGCGCTCGCGCGGGGGAGCCTGGAAGGGAGACTAATGCTTCCGGACGACGTGCTGCAGGACGCTGATACCCGCGACCTGTTGGTAGGAGCTGGCACCCGTGTCCTGCATATCGGCCCACATAAGACTGGCACCACCGCCGTCCAGGCCGCTTTTCAGCAGGCTCGCGAGCGACTGGCCGCGCAAGGCGTTGCCTACACCGCGACCGTGCGGGGCGTTCTCGCGGTCATGGGCCGACAGGCGATGAGGGGTGAGGCGGAGCCTGACATCGCCCACTGGGACAAGCTGGTCCGCGAGATTTCCGAGGCGGGTAATCGACGTGTCCTCGTGAGCAGTGAATTCTTCGCGGACGGAGACGACGAGACGGCTCGCCGCGTCATCGAGGATCTGGGCGGGTCCCGCGTGCATGTCGTGGTGACGCTGCGCTCGCTTGCCAAGATCATGCCGTCGCAATGGCAGCAGTACCTCCAGAATGGCGCGTGTACGCCGTATCTGAAGTGGCTGGACGCGATGTTGAGGAAGCCGCCGTACACCCAGCCGACTCCCAGTTTCTGGCGCCGTCACAGACACGACAAGCTCATCGCCCGGTGGGCGGCTGCCGCCGGTGCACACAACGTCACCGTCATCGTGGTGGACGAGTCGGACCGGCTGATGCTGCTGCGCACGTTCGAATCACTGCTCGGGCTACAGGGCGATTTTCTGGTCTCCGACGAGCAGGCGATGAATCGGTCCCTCACCCTTGCCGAAGCTGAGCTGGTGAGGTTGCTCAACACGGAGTTTAAGCGCCAGGGCTGGCCGGACAGCAGCTACGCCAGGTTCATGCGCTACGGCGCGGTCAAGCGCATGAAGACCGCCCGCCAGCCATCGCCGGATGAGCCGAGAATCGTGACTCCGGCGTGGGCGCTTGAGCGCGCAGCCGAGATCGGCGCTGAGATGGCCGACAATATCTTGGCGCTGGGTGTGCGTGTCGTTGGCGACATCTCGGCGCTCGGCAAGCTCCCTGCTGATCCGCCAGAGGCTGAAGCGGATGCCGGATCCATGGAGCCCCTGATTCCGGCCGAGGCTGCCGCGCAGGCCGTCGCTGGGGCCTTCGGCGCTGGCGGGGTGGCCGGCCAGACGGCCGAAGTGGACAAGCGGCACGCTGTAGATGACCGCCCGGTGCGCGAGGTGGACGCTAAGACCCTGGCGAGAGTGCTGGTGAAGCGCGGCAAACAACGGGTTCATAAGGCATACCAGCTGCGGGCGCTAGGACGGCCACCCGCAGGCCCCTCCGGCGGAATGCTGCCGTGTGCAGGTCAGGGCTTGGTGCGCCATCGAGATAACCAGCGCGGTGCTGATCGGGAATACGAATGCGGTAGCAATATTCATGCCGACCATGTGCCTGGTCATTGAGAGCCCAGCAAGAAAGCGACAGGTCGCTTGAGGGATCTTCTCAGCTACCCGACGTTCCAACATCAAGCGCAGACTGGCCAGCAAGCGAATCTGCCTCTTCCCGGTCAGCTTGCTGGCTTGCCTGGCCCGTCCGCGCCACCCTTAAGGCCGCCCAACGCTGTCACACCCGAGGCACAGCACACGGCGTGGCCCCGGCGTGTCTAGCCTCAGCTATCTAATCTCAGTGCCTAGGTCCCGGCCCGGCCCTGCCCGGCATGGCCTCTGGGTTAATAATCTTCCCTCTTTTCCTGTGACTATCGAACGCCAGTTCAATTGCTTGCCTGGCGTCTGGGTAGCGCGCGCGCCCCGCCATCGCGGGTTTTGCGCGCCTCACGCGTGGCGGGGCAGGCCTGGGCCTGCCCGCTGTTCCTGCTCCCAGGGGCCGCAGTGGTTGCCGGGGTCAAGGGCAGCCCGCAGGGCTGTCGCGCGCACAATGCCACGCCGTTAAGCCCGGCTGCTAGCCGTTTGACGATAAGTGTGACGCCCGTGATGAACCCGGAGCTGGCAAAGCCGCCGGGCTCAGGTCCCTGGCGACGATTGCCTCGGCGGTGGTCCGCGGGCTCATCGCCAGGCTTGCCTCTGCCCTCGCCGCCGTTGTTGCCGTCAGGGCACGAGGTTTCGCATCCGCGAGCCCGTGTGGCGCGCGGGGTTGCGCCGCGCTTGGACCTGGCCGGGTCGTAGCGCTCCAGGCGTCGCTCAGCTTGAGGTTGGCCCGGTACAGGCCTCGCCGCCCGATCCGACCGCCCGGTAAATCCACTATCCCGACCTGCAAACAGAGGGTTAACTCAAGATTGAAGACCAAGGTCACCCAAGCTTCCTAGCCGCTATGGTTGGCGAGGTGAGATCGGTGCTCACCCGCCCGCAGGCACAGGCCGGAGACAAGACGCCAGGCCGCTGGCTGCTCCCGGCTGGAGCGGCCGCGTTCGCCGTGACCCTCGGGTGCTACGCAATCTACACGGCCATCCACCCGAAGAGCTTCACCCTGCATCCGGTCGACCTGGCCGTGTACCGGTCCGGCGGGCTCATCGTCCGGCACTTCACGCCGCTGTACAACCCGCACCTGGCCGCGCCGCTGTACGACTGGGCGGGGTACGGGAGGCTACACCTGCCGTTCACCTATACCCCGTTCGCCGCCGTCGCCTTTGCGCTCATCTCGTTCGTCCCCTGGTGGCTGTCCCAGCAGTTGTCCGTGGCCCTGGACATCATCGCGCTGCTCACCGCGCTGTGGCTGACCCTAGGCAGCCTCGGTTACCGCAAAGACAAAGGCAGGCTCGGCGCCACGCTGCTCGCCGCGGCCGCCGCCTTCTGGACCGAACCATTCCTTCGAACCATCTCCCTCGGCCAGATCAACCTGGTCCTGATGGCGCTGATCATCTGGGACCTGTGCCAGCCCGACACGAAGAACTCCCGCTGGTGGAAAGGGTTCGGCACCGGCGTGGCGGCCGGCATCAAGCTTGTGCCGCTCATCTTCATCCCATACCTGCTGCTGTCCAGGAAGTTCCGGCAGACGGTCATGGCCTGCGTCGGCTTCGCGTTCACCGTGCTGGCCGGCTTCGTGATCCTGCCCGCCGACTCCGCCAGATGGTGGTTCGGCGGCCTGTTCGTCCAGGGCGGCCGGACCGGCTTCACTGGATACGCCGGCAACCAGTCGCTCGACGGCCTCATCACCCGGCTGGCCGGCAGCGTGAACGGTGCCAGGCCCGCCTGGATCGTCGCGGCGGTCCTGGCCGGCGCCGTCGGCGCAGCCAGCGCCGCCCTGCTGGACCACAAGGGCTACACCATGCTCGCGCTGCTCATGGCCGCGTTGACGGGGCTGCTGGTCTCGCCCATCAGCTGGGACCATCACTGGGTCTGGATCGCCCCGGGCGCGCTTGCCGCGGCGCATTATGCAATGAAGGCCTGGCAGCGAAAAGACAAGGGGGCCGCGATGGCGTGCGGGAGCATCGCCATGGCCTTCCTGGCCTGGTTCGGCACCTGGCCGGCCCGACTGTTCATGACCGCCAGGCCGCTCAACCTGAACCACGACTCGCTGCTGTGGATCCCGAGGCACACCAACCCGCTCTACTACGAGCGGTACGGCGACCAGCCCTGGTTCCCCGAATACCATTGGCATGGCCTGGCCCTTATCGTCGGCAACGCCTACATTATGGCCGGGCTGGCGCTGTTCGGGCTGCTGCTGGCCACGTCGCTGCTGATAAGACCGACACAGGAGCACGGCGATCAGCCTGGGCGAAGTCAGGCAGGTCAGCGAGGACGTCTACGCCAACCTGCAGCCTGACGGCAGCTGGTACCTCAAAAACACCGACTTCCTGCTCAGCGGCACCGGCGTGATCAACATCGACACCGCAGCCACGGAAAGCGCACCCGCGCCCACCTGGACGCCATCAAGACCGTCATGCAGCAGCCCGCGCGCACGCTGGTCAACACTCATCACAACGCCGCCTGCCGGGAGGTGACCGAGGTGAACTCGGCGGTACTCACCGCGCCGAGCGGTGATCTTCACCCCTCCTGGCCCCGGCGGGAGTAGCGCGCGGCCGGGTCGTGGGGCGAGACGATGCGGGCGGCGGACGGCGGCAGGCCGGCGTCGGCCTCATCGTCGCGCCAGCGCAGCCGCCCGGCCGGGTCCCAGTGTTAGTTCTGCACCAGGATCTGCCGCAGGGCCTCCACCTGGGGGCCGCGCAGCAGGCCCGGGCCGCGGGCGGCCAGGTGCTCCAGCAGCCGGCGGGCATCCGCCCCGGCGTCGTTGATCCGGGTCTTCGGCCGGGCGGGGTTCTTGCCGAGGCGGACCGGGCGGCCGTAGCGGCGGCCCCAGTCGTCATCGACCAGGCCGGCCAGCGCGTGACCGGCGGTGCGGGCGAGTTCCTCCAAGGCGGCGCGTACCGCCTCGGTGACCAGCTCCAGCCGGGTCAGGTCGCGCACCGCCGCCAGGACGTGGGTGGAGCCAGTGCGCCAGGTGGCGCGGTCGCGGACCAGCCCGGCCTCCTTCAGCCGGGCCAGGGCCAGGTCAAGAAGCCGGTCCGCCCGCCCGTCCTCTTCCAGCAGCCGGTCGCGGAAGTCGCCCAGCACGCTGTGGTGGAAGCCCGGATCGTCGAGATCGAGGCCGAGGGCGTACTTG
>Ga0335077_10002879_pt1 | contig 20593 bp, 19 predicted proteins | sample Lox_Sample_31_FD_207151 | JGI IMG/M metagenome (GOLD analysis project Ga0335077, IMG submission 207151) | Soil microbial communities from Loxahatchee National Wildlife Refuge, Florida, United States - Lox_Sample_3.1 | ecosystem: Environmental > Terrestrial > Soil > Wetlands | place: USA...
CGAGCTTGGGCCACAGTGCGTGCACCTTTGACCGTCCGGCCCTCCTCGGGAGACGCGGAATGACCCCAGGTTCGGGAATTCGGGCAAGTCTTCCAGCGCCCTCGCTGGTCACATCGGAGTGACCGGCGGGGGCGTTCGTATCTAGCCGGACGCTCCACTCATGGTTGGGTGCTCCGCACGTAGGGGCACAGGGAGGGAGGCAGAATCATGCGGCAACACGCGAGCAGGGTGTGGTCGGTCGGCGTCCTGAGCGTTCTGCTGGTGACGATCGCCTCGATCGGGCCGGCCGCGGCCCAGGGCAAGCCCATCCGGATCGGCGAGATCAACTCCTATAGCGGTCTCGCCACCGTGTACACCTTTCCCTACAAGGAAGGGCTCCTGATGGCCGCCAAGGAGATCAACGACAGCGGCGGAGTCCTCGGCCGGCCAATCGAGTTCGTGTTCCGCGACGACAAGCTCAAGCCGGACGAGGCGGTGAAGGCGGCTCGCGAGCTCGTGGGGCAGGAGAAGGTGGATTTCCTGGCTGGCTGCATCTCGAGCGGTGTGGGGCTCGCCATCTCCGCCTATGCGAAGGAGGCCAAGACCCTGTATTTCGCGACCCACTGCCAGACCTCCCGTCTGACCTGGGATGATGGCCACAAGTACATCGCCCACACCACCAACAACGTGAACCAGTACGTGCGCGCGCTCGCAAAGAAGGCGGCGACCACGCCGTACAAGAAATGGGCCGCCATCTCGCCCGACTACGAGTACGGCCACAACGTGTGGGACGAGTTCAGCGCCTATCTGACGCAGCTCAAGCCGGACGTGCAGGTCGTCCAGCAGAACTGGCCGAAGCTCGGCGAGACCGACCACAGCGCCTACATCACCGCGCTGCTGCAGTCGGGGGCGGACGCCTTTCTCAGCTCGGTGTGGGGCGCCCAGGAGATCGCGTTCGTGAAGCAGGCCCGGCCCTTCGGCCTCTTCGAGAAGGTGCACTACTGGAGCGCGTCCGTCGGTAACCCCGACGAGCTGGATCCCCTCGGCAAGGAGGCGCCCGTGGGCGCCGTGACCCCGGGGTTCGCCTGGTACGACGACGCCATGCAGAAACGCCACCCGAAGCTGATCGAGTGGGTGAAGAAGTACGAGGCGCGGGCGAAGAAGGAGCCGACGCTCGGCGCCTCGTGGGGATACGCCAGCACCTACATCATCGCCGAGGCCATCAAGCGCGCGAAGAGCGCCGACACCGACAAGGTCATCGGAGTCCTCAGCGAGGGGTACGAGATGGACTTCCCGTGGGGCAAGGTCATCATGCGGGGCTGCGACCAGCAGGCGCTGCCGCCGCAGTGGACCGGCGTGGTCAAGATGAATGCACAGGGCAAGCCGGTCCTGGGCGACGTGGAAGAGCTCCAGGGCAAGGACATCGTGAAGAGCTGCGACGAGGTCATGAAGCTGCGGGCGGCCGCGGCCGAGAAGAAGAAGTAGGCGCACAACCCAAGCGGGAGGCGCGCGGGCGCCTCCCGCTCCACCAGATCCCGGAACGGGGGCGGAGACGCCCTCCGAGCTTCCCAGCGTGAACTTCATCACCAGTCTCTTCCCCTGGATCACGAACGGACCGCTCATCACGGTGCAGGTGATGAGCGGTCTCAGCGTCGGGATGTTCCTCTTCCTCGTCTCGGTCGGGATGTCCCTGATCTTCGGGGTCACCCGCATCGTCAATCTCGCGCACGGCAGCTTCTACATGGTCGGCGCCTACATGATGGTGACCCTGGTGGCGGTGCTCCCCGATCGCCCGTGGGCGTTCTGGCTCGCGCTCCTGCTGGCGCCGCTCGGCGTCGCGCTCCTCGGAGGCATCATCGAGGTCGGCCTCCTCCGGCTGATCTACCACCGCGACCCGCTGCTCCAGCTCATCCTCACCTTCGGCCTGATCCTGGTCATCAGCACGCTCGTGCTGCTGGCGTGGGGCCCCGACAACAAGAGCGTGTCGCGGCCGGAGGCGCTGGCCGGCTCGGTGCGCATCCTCGGCCAGCCGTTCCCGTCGTACTACTTGCTCGTGCTGGTCCTCGCGCCGACCGTCGCGGTGGCACTCTGGCTGGTCTTCTACAAGACGCGCTGGGGCATGCTCATCCGCGCCGCCACCGTCGACCGTGAGATGCTGGGCGCTCTCGGGGTCAACGTGTCCTCTCTCTACACGCAGGTCTTCGTGTTCGGGAGCTGGCTGGCCGGACTGGGCGGAGCACTGGCGGCGCCGACGGTGGCGGTGGCGCTGGGCATGGACGGCGATGTGCTGACCACGGCCTTCGTCGTCGTCGTGATCGGGGGCCTCGGGAGCTTCGCCGGCAGCTTCGTCAGCGCGCTGCTGGTCGGACAGCTCCAGTCCTTCGGCATCCTGATCTTCCCCACCATCTCCATCGTGCTCCTGTTCGCCCTGATGGCCGTCGTCCTCATCGTGCGGCCGTGGGGACTCTTCGGGAGACCGGAGGAATGAGGATGCCATCGGGGCCCCGGCTCGCGATCGCGGCGGCGGTGCTCGCGCTCCTGCCTCTCGTCCTGCCGCCGTTCTTCCTCCAGCTGCTGACCGAGATCGCCATCATCGGGCTCTTCGCCACCGCGTTCAATCTCCTGATGGGCTTCGGGGGGATGGTCTCGTTCGGCCACGCCGCGTACTTCGCGCTCGGCGCGTACACGGCCGCCCTGCTCGCCAAGCGCGCGGACGTTCCCATGGTGCTCGCGCTGCTCCTGGCGCCACTGGTCGCTGCCGTTGGCGCACTCCTCTTCGGCTTTTTCATCGTGCGCCTCACCCATACCTACTTCGCGATGCTCTCGCTCGCCTTCGGCCAGATCGTCTTCACCGTCATCTTCAAGTGGAAGAGCCTGACCGGCGGCGACGACGGCCTCCTCGACGTCTGGCCACCGGCGTTCCTGAAGTCCGCCGTCGCCTACTACTACTTCGCCGTGGCCGTGGTCGTGCTGTGCCTCTGGGCGCTGTACGCCATCGTCGAGTCGCCGTTCGGCTACGCCCTCAGGGCGGTCCGGGACAACCCACGGCGCGCCCGTTTCATCGGCATCAACGTGCGCCGCCACCAGCTCGTCGCCTTCGTGATCTCGGGCGCCTTCTCGGGGATGGCTGGCGGCCTCTTCGCGTTCTACAACGGGAGCGTCTTCCCCGACTTTGCGTACTTCACCAAGTCCTTCGAGCCGCTGGTGGTGGCCCTGCTGGGTGGCGTGCAGTCCTTCTACGGGCCGCTGGCTGGCGCCTTCGGCTTCAAGATCCTCGAGTGGCTGATCAGTCGCCAGTGGCCCGTGTACTGGCCGCTCTTCCTCGGGACCGTCGTGATCCTCGTCATCGTGGCCCTGCCACAGGGATTCATCGGTCTCCTGAGCGGTCGGCCAGGAGCGGCGATACGGGCCCATCTGCGGCGTTGGCGCCCTCGGACGCACGCTCAACGTACCGGAAGTACGCCTCGCGTGCGGCCTTCGGGCGCCGCATTGCAGATGGACCCTTCTCATCGCTCCTGGCCGGCTGCCTCCGACGGTCACTCGGGTTCGACGTCAGGCTCGAGCCGGTCGACGATCGCTCGCGTCGCGACCGGTCCAGCGGACGGCCGCTCGTCGCTGATCCTCCAGGCCCTCGGCCTGAAAAAGCACTTCGGAGGCGTCCAGGCCGTCAACGGCGTGAACCTCGCGGTGGCGCCGGGCGACCTCCGCGCCATCATCGGACCCAACGGGGCTGGCAAGACGACGCTCTTCAATCTGCTGAGCGGCGATCTCCGCCACGACACCGGCCAGATCCGCTTCATGGACGTGGTGGTGAGCGGGCTCCGACCCCACGAGCTGTGCCGGCGAGGATTGAGCCGGACCTTCCAGATCACGAGCATCTTCCGGCGGCTCACGGTGATCGACAACGTGCGCACCGCGCTCCTCACCCATCGCCGCCGGCACTACAACGTCCTGGTCCCCGCCCGGCGCGTGTACCAGGACGAGGCGCTCGGCCTCCTGGAGCGCGTGGGCCTGCGCGACGAGGCCGGCAAGCCGAGCGGGATCCTGGCGCACGGGGACCAGCGGCGCCTCGAATTGGCGATCGCCCTGGCGAGCGAGCCGCAATTGCTCCTGCTCGACGAGCCGACCGCCGGCATGGCCCCGCGCGAGCGCCACGAGATCATGGCGATGGTGGCGGGCATCGCCCGGGACACGGGACTCACCATCGTGTTCACCGAGCACGACATGGACGTCGTGTTCGCGGTCGCCACGCGTATCACCGTCCTGCATCAGGGATCGGTCATCGCCGAGGGGACGCCGGCCGAGGTGAGAGCCAACGCCGAGGTGCAGCGCGTCTACCTCGGGCAGCCGCTGGCCTTGGTCCGCTGAATGCCGCTCCTCGAGATCCAGCACATCGAGACCTACTACGGAGAGAGCCACATCCTCTTCGGTCTGTCGCTCGACGTCGAGGCCGGCGAGGTGGTATGCCTGCTCGGCCGAAACGGGGCGGGCAAGACCACCACGGTGCGCAGCATCATCGGGCTCACGCCGCCGCGCGCAGGTCGGGTCGTGTGGCGCGGCAGCGATCTGGTCGGGCTGCCACCCTTCCGGATCGCCCGGCTCGGCATCGGCTTCGTACCCGAGGACCGACGCGTGTTCCCGAACCTGACGGTGCGCGAGAACCTGGAGGTTGCGCGCCGGACCTGGGGAAACGGCGCCCCCGGCGCGTGGACCGAGGAGCGGGTCTTCGATCTGTTCCCGCATCTCAAGCCCCTGCGCCATCGTCACGCCGGCCTACTGAGCGGCGGCGAGCAGCAAATGCTCACGATCGCGCGCACCTTGATGGGGAGCCCGGAGCTGCTCCTCCTCGACGAGCCGTCCGAGGGGCTCGCGCCGCTGGTCGTGGAGATGCTGCGCGAGCAGCTCGGCCGTCTCAAGGCGAGCGGCCTCACCATGATCGTCGCCGAGCAGAACGTCCGCTTCGTGAGCGGGCTCGGTGACCGCGTCTACATCCTCGAGAAGGGCCTGGTGCGCTATCATGGCGCGATGACCGAGTTCCTCGCCGACGACGAGGTGCGGCAGGCGTACCTGGCCCTGTGACATCCTCCGAGCTCCGCGTGACGGGTATCGTCGCTCCCGTCGAGATCCTGCGTGACCCCGAAGGCATCCCTCACGTGCGCGCCGCCTCGCCGCGCGATGCGTTCTTCGGCCAGGGCTACGTCCACGCCCAGGACCGGCTCTTCCAGATGGAATACGACCGCCGGCGAGCCTACGGCCGCTGGGCCGCGGTCGTGGGGCCGACCGGCGTGGAGATGGACCGTATCGCGCGCCGCTTCCGCCTCGAGTCGAGCGTGCGCCTGGACTGGGACCACGCGTCATCGGACACGCGCGCCATGCTCCTCGCCTTTGCGGCCGGCGTGAACGCCTTCATCGAGAGCGCGACCGACTGGGGGGTCGAGTTCACGATCACCGGGATGCGGCCGGAGCCGTGGCAGCCCTGGGACAGCATGGCCGTGTTCAAGGTCCGCCATCTCGACATGGGTACGTGGAAGGCCAAGCTCTGGCGCGCGCGGCTCCTGCGCCACCTCGGTCCCGAGCGCGCGGCGGATCTCACGCGCCCGCCGCAACGGCATCCGCTGCTGATCGTCCCGCCAGCGACCGGATACCGCGGAGCGTGGCCCGACGGGCTCGAGGAGATGGAGCGCCTCACGGCACCCTTGAGGCTCGTGCCCGACGCCCTTCAGGGCAGCAACAGCTGGGCGCTCAGTGGTCACCGCACCGCCACGGGCAGGCCGCTCGTCGCCGGCGATCCCCACCGGGCCCTCGACGTGCCCAACGTCTACTATCAGAACCATCTCGCCTGCTCCGACTGGGACGCCATCGGCCTGAGCTTCCCCGGCGTTCCGGGCTTGCCACACTTCGGCCACAACGCGCGCGTGGCCTGGTGCGTGACTCACGGCATGGCGGACTATCAGGACCTCTTCATCGAGCGCTTCGAAGCCGGGAACCCCGGGCGCTACCACTTCCAAGGCGAATGGCGTGAGGCGGACGTGCGGCGCGAGACCATCGAGGTGCGGGGCGATGCGCCCATCGAGATCGAGACGGTGGCGACCCATCACGGCCCGGTGGTGATCGGCGAGCCCGGTGGCGGCCACGCCATTGCGTGCGCCTACAGCGCGATCAGGGGCCCCAACTCCACGTTCGACTCCTTCGTGCCCATGTTGCGCGCGGAGAGCGCGGACGAGCTGGAGCAGGCCATGCGTCCGTGGGTGGAGCCCGTCAACAACCTCGTGTTCGCCGACGTCGACGGGCGGATCGGCTACCGCGCGCGCGGCCAGCTTCCCATCCGTTCCATGGCCAATGCATGGGTGGCGGTGCCCGGGTGGACCGGTGACCACGAATGGCGCGGGATGGTCCCCTTCGACGAGATGCCCGCGTTCCGCGATCCCGAGACGGGGTTCATCGTCACCGCCAACAGCCGGGTGGCGGGCGCCGACCATGCCCACCACATCGGCCTGGACTACGTTCCGGACTTCCGCACGAGGCGCCTGGTGGCTCGGCTCGAGCCGCTCGAGAAGGCGACGGCGAGCGACATGGCGGCCATCCACGCCGACCGCGTCTCGCTCGCGGCGCGCGAGCTGCTGGATGCTGTCGGGCAGCTCCAGCTCCTCGAGAGCCCTGGCCCTCATCGTGATGATCCCCTCTGGCGCGCCGCGCTCGCCCGCCTCTTCGCCTGGGACCAGGTCATGGACAAGGACCGCGTGGAGCCCACGATCTATGCGGCCTTCCGTGAGCGCCTGGTTCGTGATCTCATGACGCCGATCCTCGGGCCGCTCGCCAGTGAGGCCTTCGCGTCCGTTCCTACTGGCGGCGTCGCGCACATGGCGCGGCTGAAGGTGCGACTGCCCGACATGATCCGCGAGGGCGACCGGAGCTTGCTGCTGCCGAACGCGGACTGGCGGACCGTCGTCGCCCGCGCACTCGGGAACGCGCTGGTCGAGCTTCGGGCGGCGCTCGGCGACGACATCAACGCCTGGCAGTGGGCACGCCTGCACGTGACGCGCCTCCAGCATCCTCTCGCGGCCGTGTTCCCGAGCCTGGCGGCAACGCTCGATCCGCCATCCATCGCGGCGCACGGCGACGGTGAAACGGTCAACGCGGCGAGCTTCCTGCCGGGAGCGGGCTACCATGTCAACGTGACGTCGGTGGCGCGCTACGTCTTCGACCTCGGCGACTGGGAAGCCAGCGGCTGGGTGGTGCCATGCGGCACCTCCGGTCACCCCGGCCAGCGCCACTGGGCCGACCAGTTGCCGGCGTGGGCCGAGTGTCGTCTCCTGCCCATGCGCTATGACTGGGCCGGCATCCGAGCCGCGGCCGAGTCGATGCAGACACTGAGGCCTGCCCAGAGCGCGTCCTAGCCGAGAAGCGCGAATCCAATGCGCCCGCGAGTGTCACGAGTGCCGTGGTCCTTGCTGCTGGTCGCGAGCGCCGCTGTCCTCCCTCTTCTTCCGGGACCGTCCTCGGCGCTGTCCGTCCAGGAGGCATTGCTCGGCGCCAAGCCGGCCGTCACGCTCGTCAGCGCCGAGGTCAATGCGACCGTGACGGTGAACTGCGGCCGTGGACCAGTGACCGTGACACCCAGTCCCTACATCGAGGCGGGAACGGGGTGGTTCATCGACGGGCGCGGCTTCCTCATCACGAACGCCCATGTCGTCGATCCCGCGCACCGGCTTCCCCCGTGGGTCGCCCACGACCTGAAGGAGCGGGCCATCGAGGAGGCCTGCGTGAAGCCGGCGTTGCAGACCCGCGGCCTCGCGCCGGGGCAGAGGCCGGACGTCGAGGACGAGATCCGGCGCTCCATTCCCTTGACGACGGCCAAGCTCACAGCCTCGCCCCGGGTGAGCGTCCTCCTCTCGAATGGGGCCGACCTCGAGGCCAAGGTCGTGAAGTTCAGCGCGCCCATGACGCTCGACGCCAAGGGCAATCCCCTGCCAGACTCCGGCCGGGACCTTGCCCTGCTCCAGATCCAGGCCGGCCAGTACCCGACGCTCGCCCTGACGGACCGTGAGCCAAAGCTCGGCGATTGGGTCCACATCCTTGGCTTCCCCGGCGTGGTCAGAAACCACGAGCTCCTGAGCCGAAGCGCCCAGACCGAAGCCTCGGTGACGATCGGCCAGGTCTCGGGCTTCAAAAAAGACGCCGTCGGCCATGACGTGATCCAGACCGACGCGGCGGCAGCCCACGGGAACAGCGGCGGCCCGGCCGTGTCGGACGACGCGCGGGTCATCGGCGTCATGACGTTCATCTCGCTGCGGGGCAACGAGGAGGTCCAGGGGTTCAACTTCCTGATTCCAGCGAAGGACGTGCGGACCTTCCTGCAGGGCACCGACGTGAGGCCCGGCGAGAGCCAGTTCACTCCCGTCTGGCTGGCCGGCGTCACGGCCCTGTTCGCCGAGCGATACGGCACCGCGCTCAGCCGTTTCCGTGAAGCCGACCGACTCCTGCCCGGGCTCGTCGACGTCAAGCGCGCGATGGCCGAGGCTGAGGAGAAGGTCCGCCACCCACCACCGCGCCCCTTCCCCTGGGGGTGGGCGATCGCGGGCACGGTCACGCTCCTGAGTCTTCTGACCTGGGGCGCATTCGGTGGCCGGCGCTGGTGGCGCAACCGCTTCCGGGTCCAGCCCAGCCAGGTCATCGACTGGATGGAGAAGGGACTTCAGCCCGTCCTGCTCGACGCGCGCGTCCAGGCCGACTACGAGACGAGCCCGCTCTCCTTGCCCGGAGCGCTCCGTCTCGACCCGGCCCAGATGGGCAAGGGTCCCATCGACCTCGCGGCCGAAAAGCATCAGCTGATCGTCACGTTCTGCACGAGCCCTGAAGAGCGCTCGAGCGCGCACGTCGCACGGCTCCTGCGCCAGCAGGGCTGGAGCCACGTCCGCATCTTGAAGGGCGGTCTCGGCGCCTGGGCTAACGCCCGCTTGCCCGTGGAAACCAAGGCGCACTTGCCGTCGATCGGCATCGAGATCTATCGGAGCCTCACGCAGGGCAACTTCGAGCGGCGCCGCTACGAGCCAGGCGCGGTCATCTTCCGGGAGGGCGACGACGCTCGCGCGGAAGCCTACGTCGTGCACGCGGGAACGATCGAGATCCGGAAGCGGATCGAGGGCCACGACCGCCGGCTCAACCTGGTGAACGAAGGGGAACTGATCGGCGAGATGGCGCTCTTCAGGAAGGCGCCGCGCTCCGCGACTGCCGTGGCGGTCACCCGGGCGGAGCTCCTCGTGGTGCACAACGAACGGCTCGGATGGCTGATCCGGAACCGACCGGAGCTGACCGCCGAGCTGTTGAAGCGCCTCTCGGACCAGATCGTGTCCAGGGACACGGACCACGTCACGCATCCCGAGCCGCTCGTGCCGCCGGGCACGGGCCGGACGTCCTGAGGCGATGGTATCCTGTGCGCACCGCATGTGCCGCCGTCTGACAGCGAGGACCCGGGCCAGTGGGTGAACAGGCACGACGAGCCGTAGGTTATTCGACGGTCGGAGTCGACACCGACAAGGAAGAGTCGGGACTCCGTCTCCTCGTCCAGCAGCTCGAGCAGACCCTCGCCTACCGTCCGGCGGACAGCGTGGGTCACGTCCGGCTTCCCTTCGGATACTTCGCGAACGTGGTCCGGCTGACCGGCGACACCGGCCTGGCGATCTCGACGGACGGCGCCGGCACCAAGGTCCTCGTCGCGCAGATGGTCGGGCGCTACGACACGGTCGGGATCGACTGCGTCGCCATGAACGTGAACGACCTCCTGTGCGTCGGCGCGGAGCCGATCACGATGGTCGACTATCTCGCCGTCGAGCGCCTCGACCCCGCTCGTCTCGCCGAGATCGCGAGGGGACTCGCCGAAGGCGCCCGGCAAGCGCGGATCACCATCCCGGCCGGGGAGATCGCCCAGATGCGCGACATCATCAGGGGCGCCCGGGGTGCGCGCGGCGCCGGCTTCGATCTCGCCGGCACGGCGATCGGCACCGTGCCGCTCGATCGGATCATCGTCGGGCAACGCGTCGAGCCCGACGACGTGGTCATCGGCATCCGGAGCACCGGCGTGCACAGCAACGGGCTCACCCTCGCGCGGCGCCTGTTCAAGAAGTACCGGCCGGACACGTATCTCCAGGAGCTCGGTCGAACCCTCGGCGAGGAGCTGCTGACACCGACCCGGATCTACGTCCCCGAGGTCCTCGACATCCTGGCGAGCGGCGTCGACGTCAAGGCCTTGATCCACATCACGAGTGACGGTCTCCTCAACGCCTTGCGCGTCGACAACCGTGAGATCGGCTACGTCTTCCACTCCGGGCTCTTCGAGCCCCAGGCCATCTTCCACGTCATCGCGCGCGAGCTGCGCGTCACCCCGAGCGAGATGTACCGCGTGTACAACATGGGCGTTGGGTTCTGTCTCGTCGTGTCCCACCAGGGCGATCACGCCGCTCGCGCCATCGAGATCCTGACGCGACACGGCGCGGAGAGCCGCGAGATCGGCCGGGTCGTCACGTCGCCCCGTCAGGCCGTCATCCTCGAGCACCAGGGGTTGGTCGGTGCAGACGGCCGGTTCCGTCCACTCACGAAGCGCGACCGTCGCACACTCTCCGCATCGGGGTCATGACGATGGCCAACGACGAGTTCCTGGCCGACGAGATTCTGGGCCACGGCGCGTATCTATTCCCGACGACGGCCGGTAGCGCAGAGGTGAGCGCAGCGGTCGGACGCTTGGCGGCGCTGGCCGAGCGCCTCGGCCTGCGCAACGAGTTCGATCCCGGCTCGCCGCCCGCCCGTGAATCGTATGCGCTCCTCCGGCGGCAAGGTGCGACGCCGGCGGACCTCATGGACCCCGTCATCCTGGGCGCCGGCTGGATGATCCACGTGGCGTCCAGTCGCCAGGAGGTCGTGACCGAGTTCTGCGAGGAGGTATCGCGCACGCTCGCGCCAGGGACCAGGGTCAAGGTCCTGCGCGGCGTCATCCGCCCGAAGAACTACACGGGTGCCGCGATGAACAACTGGGCCTACGCGCGCCAGGTCGTGCAGCAGCCGGGCTCGGTGATGCCCAACGCCTTCTTCGTCCCGCTCAGCAAGACACCAGCCTGGTGGCGCAAGGACTGGATGGAGCGTCACACCTACTTCCTGCCGCGCTACGACGATGAGGGGCGCATGGTGAACGAGGGCCACGCCCTGGCCACCGAGGCCGGCATCTCCGTCCTGCTCCGCCGTACCTACCGCCACCAGACGCAGCCGGCCCCCGAAGGCGCCTATGACTTCCTGACCTATTTCGAGTGCGCGGACGAGGCCGTGCCGACGTTTCACCAGGTGTGCGCCGCCCTGCGCGACGTCACGCGCAACCCCGAGTGGCGCTTCGTGCGGGAGGGGCCCACCTGGCATGGCCGCCGCGTCAGGACCTGGGAGGATCTGCTCCGTCCGCAGTGAGACGCTGCCGCCCGGAGTTCCAGGAGGCGATCCGCGGTCGTCAGTGCGGCAGCCCGAAGACGTAGTAGAGGAGGCAGACGGCCGCGAGGACCAGCGCGCCTCCCTTGACCTCGCGCCATCGTCCGGCCGCGGTCTTCATCACCGGCCACAGGACGAGTCCCGCCGTCAATCCGTTGGCGATATTGTAGGTGAAGACCATGACCGCGATCGTCGCGAACGCGGGGACCAGCTCCGTGAGGTCGTCGAGCGCGATCTCCCGGACCGACGCGATCATCAGGACGCCGACCGCGACGAGCGCCGGCGCGTAGACGAAGCGCATCGTCTGGAGCGGCTCGACGAGCGGGACGAAGAAGAGCGACGCCGCGAAGAGCAGTCCCGTGGTGACGGCCGCGAGACCGGTCCGCGCCCCCTCACGGATCCCCGTGGCCGACTCGATGTAGGCCCCGCTCGTCGACGTGCCGACGAGGCCGCTCAGCACGCAGGTGAGCGCGTCGACCGTCATCGGCTTCTCCACCTCCGGGAGGTTCCCCTCCTCGTCCAGCAACCCTCCCACCGCGCCCACGCCGACGAGCGTGCCCAGCGTGTCGAGAAAGCTCATGAGGAACAGTGTCAGGAGAACCGGGATGAAGCTCGCTCGAAGGACTCCCCAGATGTCGAGATGGAGGGCGATCGGCGCCAGCGAGTAGTCACCGGTGAAGGGATCGCCGCGATCGCCTTCGGCGCACGGCCGTACCCGAGGAGGCCCCCGGCGAGCGCGGTGAGCGCGATACCGAGCAGAATGCTTCCCCTCACCTTCCTCTGCATCAGCACCTGATCACCACGAAGCCGGCGATCGCGAGCTGCACCTCGGGGCTTCGGAGGTCGCCGATCTTCACCGGCACCGCCGGGGCCCGGAGGAACGCACCGTCAGGCGTGGCGAGCGCCGCCACCGGCATACCGGTCGCGCTGCTGGTGACAATCCCGGTCTCGTACAGGCCGATGAAGGCGAGGAAGAGCCCGATGCCGACGGCGAAGCTGTGCTTGAGACTCGACGAGATCGAGCGCGCGAGCCAGCCGCGGATGCCTGCGGCCGTGATGATCAGGAACAGGACGCCGCTGACGAAGACCGCGCCGAGCCGCTGCTGCCAGGTGATACCGAGCGCCGCGAGACCGAACGCGATGAACGCGTTCTCGCCCATGTACGGCGCGACGGCGATCGGCCGGTTCGCCCAGAGGCCCATGAGGATGGATCCGGCGACTGCGACGACGATCGTCGCGATCTGCTCGGGCCAGTGGGGATGCCGGCGAAGGAGAGGATTGCAGGATTGACGACGATGATGTACGCCATCGCGACGAACGTCGTCACGCCGCCGAGGATCTCGCTTCGGGCGCTCGTCCCGCGCTCGCGCAGGAGGAACACAGCCTCGATGGAAGGCACGGGGGGGAGTATAGCGTGCAGGCCGATCCGGCCCGGACGACCTGTTGTTGGTGGGCCCATTGCTATCCAGCGCTTGTTGTGACCCTGCGGTCTCGATCGACGACGACTTCTTGTGTATCCTCCCTGACAACCGGTCCAGAGGATCAGCCGTTCACGGGGAGGAGCGCGAATGCCGGGTGCACTTGAGGGCGTACGGGTCATCGACCTGACCGCCGTGCTGCTGGGCCCACTGGCCACGCAGCATCTGGCCGACATGGGCGCGGACGTGATCAAGGTCGAGCCGCCGGAAGGCGATCTTCTCCGCGCCTCGGGTGCCGCCATGGGCCGCGACACGCGCATGGGGCCCATCTACCTGGCGGCCAACCGCAACAAGCGCTCGATCTGCCTGGATCTGAAGAAGCCGGCGGCTGTGGAGGTGCTGAAGGACCTGGTCAAGCGCGCCGATGTGTTCATTCACAACAGCCGGCCGCAGGCCATGGAGCGCCTGGGTCTGGGCTATGACGACCTCAAGCAGGTCAATCCGTCGATCGTGTACGCCTATTCCCTCGGCTATGCGCGGCGCGGGCCCTACGGACACAAGCCGGCGTTCGATGATCTCGTGCAGGGGGTGAGCGGCGCCGCGTCGCTCCAGTCGCGCGTGGACGGCCTCCCGCCGCGCTTTATGCCCAGCCTGATCGCCGACAAGACGACCGGCCTCCATCTGGCCATCGCCGTGCTGGGCGCCCTGTACCACCGCCAGCGAACGGGCGAGGGTCAGCTGATCGAGGTACCGATGTTCGAGACCATGGCGGCGTTCTGGCTGACCGAGCACCTGTTCGGCGCCACCTGGCGGCCGCCGCGCGGCGACATGGGCTACGACCGCATCATCAACAAGTTCCGGCATCCATTTCCCACCAAGGACGGCTACATCTGTGCGTTGCCCTACACGGACCAGCACTGGATCACCTTCTTCGAGCTCGCGGGCCGGCCCGATCTGGCCAAGGAGAAGAAGTTCATCGACCGGCTGGAGCGAGCCCGGCACTTCAGCGAGCTCTACCAGGTGCTGGACGGCTTGCTCAAGGACAGGACGACGGCCGAGTGGCTGGAGCTGCTGGACAAGGCCGACATTCCCGCCATGCCCGTGCGCACGCTCGAGGAGCTGACGGAAGATCCCCACCTCCGCGCCACGGGATTCTTCCTCGAGAGCGAACACCCGAGCGAGGGTCCGGTCCTGACCCTTGCCAGTCCCCTCAACTTCGAGAAGACCAAGACGACCTTCCGCCGCCACGCGCCGCGCGTCGGCGAGGACGGTGCCGAAGTGCTGCGGGAGGCCGGGCTCAGCGACGCACAGATCGACGCGCTGGAGGCGGACGGCGCGCTCGTGCTGCCTCGACACCCACCACGTGAGGAGACCTGATATGGCGAACGCCGAGCTCGACGCCGACTCCAAGGCCTTTCTCGACATGCTGAAGGCGACGGGTCGCCCGCCCATGAACGCGCTCCCGCCGCTCGAGGCGCGCGAGATGTTCCGCCGAGCCCGCCTCGTCACGCAGCCGGACCTCCCCCAGGTGGATCGCGTCTACGAGCGCGCGGCCGCGGGTCCGCATGGCCCGATCCCGGTGCGCGTCAAGGCCGCGTTCCGATGAGGGTCCTCGGACTGCCGATGCGCTGTCTCCGCTGACTCTTCCTCGTGCCGATTGATGAGGTTGCGCGCCCGCCGAGCATGCGGCTCAGCCGGACTGGCTTTCGGCGGCGGGCGGCCGGCGCGATGGCCGCCGCCCTGGTCGTCCTCGCAGGATGCGCATCGAGCCGGCACGCGATCGTCGCGATCGAGATGGCGCGCCGCTCGCCGCCGGGCGCGATGGTGACCATCGAGGGCGCCGTGACCGTTCCGCCGGGCCTCTTCGCGTCGTTCACCGGCGACCAGAGCCTCGCCGTCGAGGACGCGAGCGGCGGGATCTACGTCGCAGTGTCGGGCGCGGTCAGCGCGCCTCTCGGGCAGGGCGTGCGTGTCACGGGGCGCGTCTCGGACGTCGCGAAGCTCGTCGCCCTCTCGTCCCGCGCCGACCTCGTGACCCCGGCACCGGCGCAGCACCTCCCGCCGCCAATGCCCGTCAAGACGGGCGCCGTCGGTCCCGCCACCGAGGGACGGCTTGTGGAGATCTGCGGGACGATCACGCGCCCGGTCGGTGCCGATCGTCCCTACGGGTTCACGATCGCCGTCGACGCCGGATCGGGCGAGACGCAGGTGTTCGTTCCCGTGTCGACGGGGATCGACCCGCTGGCCGACCCTGCGCTCCGAGTCGGCCGGCGAGTGACGGTCGTCGGCTTCTCGGGCCGATACGAGGAGACGCACGAGGTGATCCCGAGGTTTCCGGGCGATCTTGCGGTCTCCGGGCCGTGAGAGCCGTCCCGAGCCGCGCTCGGCACAGCCAACCTCGGCCCGGCGCCTCACCCGATTTGACGAGATGAACCTCTGGATGGTGCACCTCGCAGACGAGGCCGAGCGCTGGCTCGGCAAGCCGGTGCTCGCCATCAATGCCGTCACCCTCTGGCACGTCCTGCGGGCCAGCGGCATCGCTGACGAGCAGCGCGGCTGCGGATCGCTGCTGCTGCGGGAGCACTGAGCCGCAACGGCCCTTGACACGTCCGACCGACGCCTCGTATCCTCAGCGCGTTTCCCGAGCCAGAGGCAACTCAACCATCGTCTACCCAGCTACCGCCGAGCGTTCGCGCCGGACCTGGCGCGTGCGTTGCGGCTCGCCTTGACATGGTCGGCGCCGCAATGACCGATGGCGCGGCGGCACTGGTCGCCGAGCGCATCACCATGCGCTTCGGGGGACTCGTCGCCGTCTCGCAGGTCTCGTTCGCCCTCCCGCGAGGCGCCGTCACCGCGATCATCGGCCCCAACGGCGCAGGCAAGACCACCACGTTCAACATGATCTCCGGTCTCCTGACACCCACCGACGGCCGCGTGCGCTTCGAGGGATCGGACATCACCGGCTGGCCCCCGCATCGCATCGCCACGCTGGGGCTGGCCCGCACCTTCCAGAACGTCCAGCTGTTCGCCAACCTGAATGCGCTCGAGAACGTCATGGCGTGCCGCTACTGCCGGACGCGCTCCACGTTCCTGGATGCGCTCCTCTGCCTCCCGCGTGATCGCGCCGATCGCGCGAGGATGCGTGCGGTGGCCGACGAGCTGCTCGATTGGGTCGGGATTCGGGACAAGCGATTCCTCATGCCGAGCGAGCTTCCCTACGGCGATCAGCGCCGACTGGAGATCGCTCGCGCGCTCGCGACCGAGCCCCGACTGATCATGCTGGACGAGCCGTCGGCGGGCATGCTGCCGGCCGAGGCGCGCGGCCTCATGGAGCTGATCAGCAAGCTGAGGGAGCGCGGCCTCACGATCCTGTTGATCGAGCACAACATGAACGTGGTGATGTCGATCTCGGACCGCATCGTCGTGCTGAACTTCGGCGAGAAGATCGCCGAGGGCGCGCCGGCCGACATCCGCACGAACCCCGACGTCATCGAGGCCTACCTCGGGGCCGACGCGTGAGCACGCTGCTCAAGGTGACTGGCCTCGAGGTCATGTACGGCTCCGTTCCCGCCGTGGGAGGCGTGGCCCTAGAAGTGCCCGCGGGGCAGATCCGGGCCATCCTCGGCGCCAACGGCGCTGGGAAGAGCAGCACCATCAAGGCGATCCTCGGGCTCGTGAAGGCCCGCGGCAGCGTCGAGTTCCAGGGCCGAGCGATCCAGGGCCTCCCGACCCACCGCATTCACCGGCTCGGCATCGCCTGGGTCCCCGAGGGACGGCAGCTCTTCTCCACGCTCACCGTGCACGAGAATCTCGAGATGGGCGCCTTTGCGAGAGGTCACGGCGCCCGCTTTGGAGCCAAGCTCGACGAGGTCTTCACGCTCTTCCCCCGGTTGCGGGAACGCCGGGCGCAGGTGGCGGGATCGCTCTCGGGCGGCGAGCAGCAGATGCTGGCGATCGCCCGGGCGCTCATGGCAGAGCCGACGCTGCTCCTGATGGACGAGCCGTCCCTCGGCCTGGCGCCGAAAGTCGTGCAGCGACTGTTCGAGCAGATCCAGGAGATCAACGCGAGCGGGCTCAGCATCCTCATGGTGGAGCAGAACGCGCGGCAGGCGCTCAAGATCGCGCACTATGCCTACCTGCTCGAGGTCGGACGCCTGGTGGGCGAGGGGCCCTCGAGCGAGCTCCAGGCGAGCGAGCACGTCCGGCGCGTCTACCTCGGCGGCTGAGACCGGCATGGAGCTCTTCCTCCAGCAAGTCGTCAACGGACTCATGATCGGCAGCACCTACGCCGTCGTCGCGCTCGGCTTCTCCCTGGTCTTCAGCGTGATGCGCGTCGTCAACATGGCGCATCCGGAGTTCTTCATGGTCGGCGCCTTCGGCGCCTACCTCACGATCACCTACGTCACGCGGAACATCCTCGGCGTGCTCGTCGGCGGCATGGCGGCGGCGCTCGTGGTCGGCCTCGCCGTTGAGCGGCTGGCCATCCGTCCGGTCCGCGGGCGTTACGTGATGATCCCGTTCATCGCCACCTCCGGGGTGAGCATCGCCCTCCAGCACACTGCCGAGCGCATCTTCGGCTCCGACCCCGTGCTCGTCCCGCCCGTGATGGCGTCCGTCTCGTACAACGTCGGGTCGCTCTCGGTGACGCGCATGCAACTCGTGACCTTCGGCATCGCGGCTGCCCTCATGCTCGCCCTCCGCTACTACGTGCGGAGCACGAAGTGGGGGCGAGCCACCCGGGCCGTCGCCGAGCGGCCCGACGTGGCGGCGGCCTTCGGCGTGGACGTGAACTTGGTCTCGCGGCTGACGATCGGCATCTCGGCATTGATGGCCGGAGCGGCCGGGGTGACGATCGGTCTCCTCTACACCTCCGCCTGGGCCTTCATGGGGCTCCTGTTCGGCCTCAAGTCGTTCGTCTGCATGCTGGTGGCGGGCAACCGGCACATCGAAGGGGTCATGGTGATCGGACTGCTCCTCGGCGTGCTCGAAGCGCTCGTGAGCGGGTACGTCACGTCGACGCTGCGCGACGCGGTGGCCTTCGGCGTGCTGGTGGTAGTGCTCGTGTTCAAGCCCAAGGGACTCTTCGGGTCCTACGATGTCTGATCTCTTCACGTTCTGGACGCCGGTCCTCATCACGGCGGGAATCAACAGCATCATCGCGCTCGGCCTCTACATCACGATGTCGTCCGGGCCGCTCTCGGTCGCTCACGCCGCCCTGGCGGGCATGGGCGGCTACCTGAGCGCCGTCCTGACGACGAACTTCGGCTGGCCTTTCCCCGTGGCGATGGCAGCCGGGATGGCGCTGGGGTTCGTCACCGGGCTCTTGCTCGGGCTCCTCATCGTCCGGATGAACGAGCTGGTGGCAGGGCTCACGACGCTTGGCTTCGGCGAGACGATGGCGGTCATCGCGTTCAACATCGACTACATCGGCGGCGCCAACGCCTTCACGGGCATCCCGATGCGCACGAGCTTGCCCCTGGTCTACCTCGCGCTGGCCGTCGTGCTCTGGGCCGCCTGGCGGTACGATCACTCCCGCCTCGGGTTCGCCGCTCGCGCCACCCGCGACAGCCCGGTGACCGCGGATGCCATGGGGATCAACGTCGTCTGGGTGAAGTCGTTCACCTTCGGCATCGGCGCCGCCATCGCGGCGCTCGGCGGCGTGCTGCGGGCACACTACATCCTGGTCCAGGGTCCGGAGGACATGGGGTTCTTCATCTCGGTGGGATTCCTCATCTTCGTCGTGTTCGGCGGCTCCTATACGTTCTGGGGCGCGCTCTTCGGCGGGATGGTGCTCACGATTCTCCCCGAGCTTCTCCGGTTCTCCGCGAAGGATCGGTTCATCATCTACGGTGTCCTCCTCACCGTCATCGTGATCATCCGACCCCAGGGCCTCATCACACGCGTGCCGACCGGCGTCGCGCCGAGATGGTTCGGCGGGAGGCGGCGCGCGTCAACCCCGGTTTCCTAGAAGGAGCGTGCCATGAAGCGTTGGACTCCATTGCTGCTGGCGACGATCGTCTCGCTGGGCGCCCCCGCGGCCGCTCAGGAGAAGGTGGTCCACTTCTCGAGTATCAACGGACAGACGGGCCAGTCGGCCGCGTACGGAAGCAAGGTGATCGAAGGGGTGGACCTCGCCGCGAAGACGATCAACGACGCCGGCGGGTTCACGGACAAGTGCGGCGGACACTACAAGGTCAAGATCACCACGGGCGACATGGCGAACTCCCGAGAGCAGGCGGTGTCCCTCTTGCGCCAGGCGGCCGCCGATCCGAGCGTGCTCGCGGTCGTCGCTCCGTCGCCCTCGACGGGATACGTGCCCATGGTGCCGGTGGCGGGCCAGCTCAAGATCCCCATCATCGCCACGGGGTCGGGTGCGCCGATCAAGGAGTGGAACCCGTGGTCCTTCCGGCTCAACACGGTGTCCAAGGTGGCCGTCCCCGCGCTGATGAAGACGCTCAAGTCGAAGTTCGACGTCAAGCGCGTGGCGCTGATCTACGACATCACCCAGGACGGCCAGCGCGGCGAGGCAGAGCTGGTCCGGAATTCGGCCAAGGACATCGGCTACGAGGTCGTCGCGTTCGAGGCCTTCCGGGCCGGCGACAACGACTTCCGGCCACAGCTTTCCAAGATCAAGGCCGCGAAGCCGGACTGGGTCAGCATCGACGGCGCCACGCCCGAGCTGGCGAAGATCGTGAACCAGATGGCGGAGCTCGGCATCAAGGCGCAATTGATCACGGGGTTCGGCACCTTCAACGACCCGGTAGTGTGGGACCTGACCGAGGGGCGCGTGAAGGGCGGCTACTCGTGGTCGGCCTACTTCGCCCTCGAGGACCCGGCGCGTCCCGAGATCGGCCACATGGTCCAAGCCTACAAGAAGGAATACGGCCACGATCCCACCCTCTACTCGTTCTACGGATGGGACGGCGTCAATGTCTACGTGGAGGCGGTCAAGCGCTCATGCACGACGACCGACCGCGACAAGTTCCGGCAGGCCCTCAACACCATCGACAACGTCCCGACGCTCTCCGGCAAGGCGACGTTCAAGAACCCGCCCGACGGCGAGAACCTGTCGGCCGCGGTCATCGTGAACCAGACGACGGGGCGGGGAACGTTCGAGGCGGTGAAGTAGCGCCGGTGAGCGACCGTGCTGCGGTCAGCTCAGCCGTCGGCACGTCGCGGGACAGTTCTGCGTCGCCGGGCGCCAGCTTCCGCGCGATGCTCCGGCCGGCTCTCGACCGCGCGAGGAGTTTGCCGCGGTCGAAGCCTTAGCCAGATGAGGAAGCCGCAGCGCGGGGAGTGCTCTCGCGGCGCTGCCACGACAGGCACCTGAACGCGTTGCCGAGATGAACAACCACTGGGCCTGCCCTTGACGCCGTTCGCCGAAACTGCTCCAGAGGGTACTAGCGACTAGACCACGCCTCGTTGACTAGATGAGGCAGATCGTGTGCCCAGTCCTTCTGGGTCACTCCGCCGGGATAGATCAGATGGGCCAGATTGTCTTTGGTGTAAGCGAGGACAAATGACGCGTGGCCAGCTGCATTGTTTCCCGCCGCGAGCGCTGCTTTTCTGGCCAAAAACACGCCCGTCGCCGTCTGGGCAAGCTCGATCGCGGCTTCACTTCCTGTGAGACCGATGAACCGTGTGTCAAAATGATCGAGCCACGCGCGCAAAACCTGTGGACTATCCCGCGCGGGATCAGTTGTCACAAAGACCACCTGGACCTGACCCGC
>Ga0335077_10002880_pt1 | contig 20585 bp, 16 predicted proteins | sample Lox_Sample_31_FD_207151 | JGI IMG/M metagenome (GOLD analysis project Ga0335077, IMG submission 207151) | Soil microbial communities from Loxahatchee National Wildlife Refuge, Florida, United States - Lox_Sample_3.1 | ecosystem: Environmental > Terrestrial > Soil > Wetlands | place: USA...
GTGCTGACCGGGGCCGTCGCGCTCTCGCTGCTCCCGTCACGGCGGCGCTAGGCTGCTGGCGGGACCGCCACCGGCGCGCGATCATATGCACATGACCGGGATCTGGAAGGGCACGACCGCGCTCGTCACCGGGGGCTCGCGCGGGCTGGGGGCGGCTCTCGCCGAGGCGCTGGCGTCCCGGGGGGTCACGCTGGTGCTGGTCGCCCGCGGGGCGGAGGCGCTGGAGCGCATCGCCGGCCGGCTTCGGGCCGCGGGGGCCACGGTCGTCACCCTCCCCGCCGACCTCGCCCATCCGGACACCCCGGCGTGGCTCCTCAGGGAAGTACAGTCCCGGGGCCTGGTGATCGACCATTTCATCAACAACGCGGGGGTCGGCCCGCAGGGACGCTTCCACCAGCTGCCGGCCGAACTCCAGCTGCCGACGATCGACGTCAACATCCGCGCGGCCACCGAGCTCGCGGCCCGCCTTCTCCCCGGCATGCTGCAGCGCCGGCGCGGGGGCATTCTCACGATCGCCTCGACCGCCGCCTGGCAGGGCCTTCAGTGGCTGCCGGTCTACTCCGCCTCGAAGGCATACCTCCTCACCTGGAGCGAGGCCGTCTGGGTGGGGCTCCGCGGCACCGGCCTCCGCTGCTGCTGCTGCTCACCCGGACCCGTGGACACCGGCTTCTTCGAGAGCAACCGCTTCACCCTGAAGCCACCGGCCTGGCTGCTGCAATCGCCCGCGGTAGTGGCTCGGCGCGCCCTCCGCGCCTACGAGCGCGACGATTGCCACGTGATCCCCTACTTCCCGTTTCGCATCCTCGCCTGGTCCACCCGCCTCGTTCCCCGGGCGCTCGCCGCCCGGCTCGGCGCATGGTACGGCGAGCCCGCTCACTAGGCGGAACCACGGCGGGCTCTTGTGGGACAACCGGACCCGGCCTACTATTGACCCATGCAACAGGCCCTGCCGCTCGTGACGAGCAAGCGTACTTCCAAGAAGCCCATGACCGCGCGCGGCGAGCGACGGCCAGTCTAACGATATCGACCTGACTGAGCACTGACGCCCTGCCGCGATATACCGGCGGGGCTTTTTGTTTGCCGCTCGTGTGCGGCGTAGACGAGGAGGTGATGTGGTCGATCCGATCGCGCTGACCAGGGAGCTGGTGGCGCTTGAGACACCGACTGGGCGGGAGGGACCGGCCGTCGACCTGCTGGCAGGGCTGCTCGATCGCCTGGGGTATCGGGTCACCCGCCAGCCGGTCACCGCGGGCCGGGAGAATCTCTACGCCTTCCGCCAGCCCCCGACGGTCGTCTTCTCCACCCACCTCGACTGCGTGCCGCCGTACCTGCCGCTCGGGGAGGATGCGACCTTTCTCCATGGCCGGGGAACCTGCGACGCCAAGGGGATCGCGGCCGCCATGGTGGCCGCGGCCGACCAGCTCCACTCGGCGGGCGAGGATCGGGTCGGGCTCCTGTTCGTGGTGGGAGAGGAGAATGGCTCGGATGGGGCCCAGGCGGCGCCGGCGCTGACGCCGAAAGGACAGTTCCTGATCAACGGGGAACCGACCGAGAATCGCCTCAGCATCGGGCAGAAGGGCTCGCTCAAGATCGTGCTCGAATCCAGCGGGCAGGCAGCCCATTCGGCGTACCCGGACGAAGGACGTTCCGCGGTCCTTCCCCTGCTCGATACCCTGGAGCGGCTGCGCCGCCTGCCGCTCCCCACCGACCCGATGCTCGGAGGGGGAACCTTGAACATCGGGGTCATCGAGGCCGGCGTAGCGCCCAATGTTCTTGCCCCCTCCGCGCGGGCGGAGCTGCTGATGCGACTGGTCGGCCCGTCGGACCAGCTGCGCCGGGACATCGAGCGCTGCGCCGCGCCGGGGGTCTCGGTCCGCTTCCCCACAGAGCTTCCTTATTTCAAGAGCCCGCTCGCCCCACCGCCCGGCTGGGAGACGACGGTTGTGAGCTTTGCCAGTGACCTCCCGTTTCATGCCGCTTGGGGCGTGGGGTTGCAGCTTGGCCCGGGCTCGATTCGCGTGGCGCATACCGACCAGGAACGGATCGCCAAGGCCGAGCTGCTGGCGGGCGTCTCCCGCTACGTCGACCTGACGCGCGATCTCCTGGCGATACATGCCGCACCCTTGGCCGCGCCGGAGGTGCGATGAGCTCCCGGATCCCCGTCTGCATCCTCGGCGCCACCGGCACCGTCGGTCAGAAATTCGTGCGGCTCCTGGCCGACCATCCATGGTTCGAGATCGTGGCACTCGCCGCGTCCGAGCAGAGCGCGGGCCGGCGTTATGGTGAGATCGTCCGCTGGCGGGAGCCCACCGCGCTGCCGGAGCGAGTCGCGGCGATGACCGTCCATCGTGCCGAGGCGGCCCTGCCGGGGCGGGTGGCCTTCTCCGCAATCGAGGCGGAAACCGCGGGCGAAGTGGAGCAGGCCTTTGCGCGGGCTGGCAAGGTGGTCGTGACCAACACCCGCACCCATCGCATGGAGGAGGACGTCCCGCTCGTTATCCCGGAGGTGAACCCGGATCATCTCGCATTGCTGGGCCGGCAGCAGCGTTTGCGCGCCTGGTCCGGCGCCATCGTGGCGAATCCCAACTGCTCGACGGCCGGGCTGGTGGTCGCACTCGCACCGCTCCACCGCGCCTTCGGGGTCACCAAGGTGTTCGTGGCGACGATGCAAGCCGTGAGCGGGGCGGGTTACCCCGGCGTTCCGTCGCTGGACGCGCTCGGCAACGTCATCCCGCACATCGGAGGGGAAGAGGAGAAGCTGGAGCGGGAGACCATGAAGATCCTGGGGCGCCTGACCGGCGAGGCGGTAACGCCGGCGCCGCTGGCCGTTTCCGCCCATACCAACCGGGTGCCGGTTGTGGACGGGCACCTCGAGGTGGTCTCGGTCGGTCTCGAACGCCGCGCCACGCCGGCCGAAGCCATTGCGGCGCTGGAGGGGTTTACGGCCCCGGCGGACATCGGGGCCCTGCCCTCCACCCCGGCGCACCCCATCGAGGTGGATCGCCGGGCCGACCGCCCACAGAGTCGTCTCGACCTCGACCGGGGTCGCGGGATGACCGTGACGGTCGGACGGGTGCGACCCTGCAATCTTCTCGATCTCCGCATGGTGCTCCTCTCCCACAATACCGTTCGCGGCGCGGCCGGGGCCGCGATCCAGAACGCGGAACTGCTGGTGGCCCGTGGCCACATCGAGCGCTGACCTATGCGCCTCGCGCTGATCGGATTCGGCCGGATGAATCGGGCCATCGCCGAGCTGGCGGGGAGCCGCGGTCACACCGTCGGAACGGTCATCACCGGGGCCGAGAACAGAGGTGGCGCGGCGCTCACCGCCCAGCGCCTGCAGGGCACCGATGTGGCAATCGAATTCACCCGCCCCGACCAGGCCGCGGACAATCTGCTCCGTCTCGCGAGCCTGGCCATCCCGACGGTCTCCGGCACCACCGGCTGGATGGACCGGCTGCCCGAGGTGGCCCGGATGGTCACCGCGCACGGCGCGGCGCTTCTCCACAGCCCCAATTTCTCGATCGGGGTCCAGCTGTTCCTCCAGTGCGCGGAGGATCTCGCGCGGCGCTTCCGGGGTCGCGACGGCTTCGAGGCCTTCGTGGTGGAGACCCATCACGCGGCCAAGCGGGACGCGCCCTCCGGCACGGCTCTCCGCCTCGAGAGTGCGCTGCGGGCCGCGGACCCCACCCGGTCCTTTCCCGTCAGCAGCGTGCGGGGAGGCCACGTGCCTGGCACCCATGAGGTGACGTACGACAGTCCCTACGAATCGATCCGGCTCCAGCACGTCGCCCGGGGCCGGCAGGCCTTTGCCGCCGGGGCGGTCGCCGCCGCCGAGTGGATTCGAGGGAGGCAGGGTGTGTTCACATTCGACCAGATGCTCTTCGGGGAGGAACCATGACGACCGCGCTCGGTGGTTGCGGAACGGCGATCGTGACGCCGTTCGCGCAGAATGGTACGGTGGACGTCGAGGCGCTCCGAAAGCTCGTGGAGTGGCAGATCGAAGAGGGGATCGACTTCCTGGTGCCGTGTGGCAGCACCGGGGAGGCCCAGACGCTGAGCGCCGAGGAACGGGAGCTGGTGGTGAGCACCGTGGTGGAATCGGCCCGCGGGCGGATCCCGGTGATGGCCGGCGCGACCCACAACGACACCCGCCAGGCCGTGGAGGAGGCGAGGCGCATGAGCCGGCTGGGTGTCACCTGGCTGCTCTCCGCGACTCCCTACTACAACAAGCCGACGCCCGAGGGGCTGATGCGCCACTTCACGGCGGTGGCGGAGGCCTCGTCGGTTCCGGTCTGTCTCTACAACGTGCCGGGGCGCACCGCGGTCAACATGAAGCCGGATCTGGTGCTGCGCCTGGCGAGCCACCCGAACATCGTCGGCATCAAGGAGTCCTCCGGCGACCTGGCCCAGGTGCAGCATCTTCTCCTGGGCCGCCCCGAGCACTTTGCCGTGCTCTCGGGCGAGGACTGGATGACCCTCGCGATCATCGCCGCCGGCGGCGATGGCCTCGTCTCCGTGGCGTCGAACGAGATCCCGAAGCTGATGAGCCAACTGGTGCGCCACATGCTGAGGGGCCGGCTCGAGGAAGCGCGTGAGGTCCTGTTCCACGTCCTGCCCCTGCTCGAGGCCAACTTCATCGAGACCAACCCGGCCCCGGTGAAGGCGGCACTCGCCGCGATGGGACGGATCCAGAATGTGCTGCGGCTGCCGCTGGTCCCGCTGTCCGAATCACGCCGAGCGCCGCTCCTGGCGGCGCTGGAGGCAGCGGGAGTCGAGGCCGCGGAGCTGGTTTCCCGATGACGACGCCCGAGCTCCAGACCGCGCTGGAACGCTACGCCAGAGGCGTGCCCGCCGGTGAGACGGCTGCGGCCCTGGGCGCATTCGAGCGGCTCAAAGCGGGCCTCAACGCGGGCGCCATCCGCGCGGCGGAACGCGCGGCCGACGGGCGCTGGGTGGTACATGCCTGGGTCAAGAGCGGCATCCTGCTGGGCTTCCGGCTCGGCGCGGTGGCGCCGCTGGCGCGGGGTGGGCCCTTCCCCTTCTACGACAAGGACACCTGGCCCCTCAAGCACCTCTCCCTCGCCGACGGCGTCCGGGTGGTGCCCGGCGGCACCTCGATCCGGGACGGCGCCTACCTGGCGCCGGGAACGGTGGTCCTGCCGCCGGCGTTCATCAACGTCGGCGCCTACGTGGACGAGGGCAGCATGGTGGACAGCCACGTTCTGGTGGGCTCCTGCGCCCAGATCGGCAAGCGAGTCCACATCTCGGCGGGGGCGCAGATCGGTGGGGTGCTGGAGCCGGTGGGGGCCCTGCCCGTCATCGTCGAGGACGACGCCCTCATCGGGGGCAACTGCGGGGTGTACGAGGGGACGATCGTCCGGGAGCGAGCGGTCCTCGCGCCGGGGACCATCCTGACCGGCGGCACGGTCGTCTTCGACATCGTGAAGGGCGCGACCTACCGGAAGGAGGGCGACCATCCGCTCGAGATTCCGGCGGGAGCGGTGGTGGTCCCCGGCGCGCGCCCCATTACCTCGGGGCCGGGACAGGCCATGGGGCTTTCGCTCTACGCTCCGGTCATCGTCAAGTATCGGGACCAGCGAACGGACACCGCGGTGCTGCTGGAGGGGCTGTTGCGCTGACTCCGCGCAGCCTAACGTCTGGATTGCGCCTGCCCCTCGCGGCCCGTATGATATCCGGACCCCTCAACAGCCTCTGGTGCCCATGTCGCTTCTCCGAGCCGCCGCCGGAATCGGGGTCCTCGCGGGCCTCGCGGTCTCTCCGCTGAGAGCCCAAGGCGACCTGCGTAACAGCCTCCAGAATGGCCTCTTTCACTTCGGCGACTGCCCCCAGCCTCTCTGTCTCAATTCATCGCTTACGAGCCAGCACGGCACCCACTTCATCGGTGCCACCGTCTCGGGCACGGCGAGCCTGTTGAGCTTCCTCGGAAGCGCTGTCGCGGTGGGCGTGTCCAACCTGCCAATCAGCACGGCGTCGAGCGGCGTAACGTTCAGCATCGTCGGAGGCGTGCCGGTCCCGACATCGAGTTCTGGTGGTCCGATCTTCGGCGAGCGGGTCCAGACGCTGGGACAGGGCCGGTTCCTTATCGGGACGACCGTCACGGGGGTGCAGTTCACGTCAGTCCGCGGGGTGCCCCTCGACAACGTGGCCTTCACTTTCACTCACGAGAATGTCTGTCGAGCCACCGGCGCCCCGCCCCCTGCCGGCGGAGCCTGCCCGCCTCCCTTCCAGATAGACAGCGCGCTGGGAAGCCCAACCTTCGAGAACGACGTCATCGAGGTCAACACCTCCATCGACCTCCGGCTGCAGGTCGCCGCGCTCAATATGACGTACGGGCTCACCAACCGGATCGACGTGGGGGTTGTGGTCCCCTTCGTGCGGGCGGATCTGACGGGAGGGAGCATCGCGCGGATCGTTCCCTTCGCGCAGCCCACCCCTCACTTCTTCGGTACAGCATCCAATCCCGTCTATTCAGCCGGAGCCGCGGTCAGCGGTTCGGCCACAGGTATCGGCGACGTCGTCGGCCGGCTCAAGGTGAACCTCGGAGCCGCGGACCACGGCCTAGGCATACTAGCCGAAGCCCATTTTCCGACGGGTGACGAAGGGAACTTCCTCGGCTCCGGTGAGTTCGCTCTCCGCGCGCTCGCGATCGCCTCGACGCGCATGGGAAATTTCTCGCCTCACCTGAACGCCGGTTACCTCTACCGCCATGGCTCCGCGCAGACCGACGCGGTGCTCACCACCGTCGGCTTCGACCAACTGATCGCTCCCTGGGCCACCCTGGCCGTGGATGCGATCGGACAGTGGCAGGCAACCCGAGGGACACTCGTCCTGCCCGGGCCCGTCACCTACAGCCAGCCGTACCAGCGCCAGGTGATACCCACCAACATTCCCAACCGGCCGGACAACATTCTCGACGGCTCCCTCGGGTTCAAATTCCTTACCCGAGCGGGGATCACGATTGTCACCAACGCACTGCTCCCGCTCAACACGGGCGGCATTCGTGGCAATATCGTCTGGACGGGCGGAGCAGAATACAACTTCTGACTTGGTGGGCCGCGCTCAGTTGTTGAGCGCGCCCTGAGCGATCCAGACCGCGATCAGGTGGTACTCGGCGGGCGACAGCGTGCTCAACTGCTGTTGCGGGGGCATGACGGCGGTGGTGTCGCCCCGGGTCCGGAAGAGAATCAGGCCTTTCGTGGTGTCCCCGGGATAGACGAAGTGGCTGGTGTCCGTCGTGAGCTGCGTGTAGAGCGCCGCCTTCGACGCATTCATCGTGGGCGGGGGTCCGGGCGTCACGTGGCATCCGCCGATGCCGCAAGTGGCAAAGAGAATTGGATACACCTGCTTGGAGAACGTGGAGGTCGTGACTACGCCGAACGGCGCGGTGTCGGCCAGGCCCGCTGCGGTTGCCACAATGCGCGCCGTGCCGGCCTGGACGCCGAAGGCCACGCCGGTGCTGTCGATCGTTGCGACCGTGTCGTCCAGCGAGCGCCACTGCACCGGGTGTCCGGCCAGGAGATGGCCGGAAGGATCCAGCACTTCGGCACCAAGAGTCAGGGTATCACCTGGCAGGACGTACGGCGTCTGGGGGGAAATCACCAGATGTGCCGGCGGCCCCGGGCAATTGGGGCAGTCGGTGCTGCACCCCTGGGCGGCATAGCCGGCGGCCAAGGCGAGGCCGGCCAAGTTGTACACGAGGCGGCGGTTCATGGGCACGCGGTCCTGACGATGGTGGATCGGCCGAATCTAGGCTTGGTGCCTGACTTGTCAAACCGGCTACTTCACCGGGTCGAGTCGAATGAGTTGCCAGGAGCCGCCGGAATCCCCGAACTCGGCGCGGTACTTGACGGGCGGCGGCGGGCTGACCTGCATGCCCGAGTACTCGGGCTTGAGGTGGAGAACGAACGGAACCGTTGCCCGGTTGCCGGTCACCTCGGGCTCGGGGAGCTGATCGTGTGTGGCACCGACGCGCTTGAGTTGGGGATTGTCCAGCAGGGTGCGCCAGTTGCGCTCATCCGCGGCTGACATGCCCGGATAGACGCCCTTCAGGCGATCCACATCCTGGGCATTGAGCGCCGCGACAAAGGCGTCGAGCTGGTGGGAGATCTCTTCCGCAGCCTTCGCGTGGGCGCGGGCTTCGTCGGCCGCCGGGTTGGTGACCGTAACGCTCATCGACGCGGTCTTCCCCTCCACCGTCGCCGTTACCTTGGCCGAGCCGGGCCCCTTCCCCGAAACCCGCCCACTCGCCACGGTCGCCACGGTCGAGTCGCTGCTGGTCCACGCCACCTTGCGATCGTTGAGCTGCGTGCCGTCCCCCGCGAGGACGCTCAGACCGAGGGTCACCGACTCACCCGGCTTGAGGGTGGCTGAGGGCGGCGTAAGGCGAAGCGAGGCGACTGGGAGGGCTGGCACCGTAATCATGGCGATGCCCGATTGGCCCTCGGACTGGGCCACCACGCGCGCAGTCCCGGGTCCGCGCCCAACGAGCCTCCCGGCCTGTGAGACCGTGACAACGCTCGAGTCCGAGGAACGCCAGTTCACCGTGCGGCCGGAAAGCTCGTTGCCCCGGGCATCTAACGTCTTCGCCGACAGCACCGACTCCTGCCCGATCCGGACCGTGGCCGTTTCCGGTTGGACGCGCAGGGCCGCGATGGCCACGGGCGCCTGCTGGGTGGGCGGAGCCGCCTTGACGCTCACCGGCACCGACGCCTCCACCCCATCTACTGCCAGGGTCACCTTCGTGTCTCCGGGCGCCACGCCCTGAACCAGGCCGTCCGGCGTGACCGTCGCAATCGCGGGCGCCGCGCTCCTCCAGGACATCGGCCGGCCGTCGTGAATGGCCTGGCCGCCCGAGGTGAGCAGACTGGCGTCGATCGGCTGGGTCTTGCCGACGTCCAGCCGGATACGCGCCTGACGGATCACGATCCGCGCAACAACCGGAGGGGTTGCAGCGGTTGGCTTCGCTGGCACGACGACCTTGGCGCTCTCCGGTCGCTGGGTCGAAGCGCTCGTCGTGGGAGCGTGGACCGAGTCGGCGGAGTGCTGGGTCACGGGCGGCTTCGCCCCCGGGCGAAGCCAGAGGCCTATCGCCGCCACCGCGAGCGCGGCGACCCCGACCAGCAGCCAGAGCCAGCTGGGCTTCTTCTTCGGGGCGACCGGGGGGAACGACCGAGTCCGCGATGCCGTGGGCCGGGCCGAAGCCGCGGGCGTGGTGCTCCCAGCCCCAGGGTACATGGGCTGAGTAACCGAAGGCGCTTCGCGCGTTGCACCGGGCGGCACAACGGTGGCCCCGGCCGGACTCGCGACGGTTGGGGCAGCCGTGGTTGATCCGAGCGGGCGCTTGGCCGGCGGGATCGGGCTCGTGGGCGTGCTGATGCGCGAGGCGCGCTGGGCGCTCTGTCCACCCGCCGCCAGCGCCATCAGCTCCTGGCGGGTCGGATCGTCGTGCGTGAGCGCGGGAGCCGTAAACGCGTCGTCGATCCGGGGCCACCGGTCCGACGCGTCCTTGGCCAGCATGCGAAGGACGGTCGCCTCGAGGGCCGGGGGGATCTCGGGGCGGATCTCGCGGAGTGGGCGGGGGGTCTCGTGGAAGTGGGCGTACATCATGGCCATGGCCGTGGAAGCCGAAAAGAGCTTCTGGCCGGTGAGCATCTCGTAGGCGACCACACCCAGCGAGTACTGGTCGGAAGCGCCCGACACTTCCTTGCCCATGCACTGTTCGGGGCTCATGTAGGCCGGCGTGCCGACAGTCACCCCGGTCAGAGTCAGGCCGTCGGCCGAGGGTACCTTGGCGATGCCAAAGTCGGTCATGACGACCCAGCCGTCCTCGTCCAGCATGATGTTGGCCGGCTTCACGTCGCGGTGGATCACGCCGCGGCGGTGCGCGTACCCCAGCGCGCTTGCCGCCTGGGCCAGAATCACCTGCGCCATCGGGATCGGGAGCGCGCCACGGGTCTTGAGGATGGGATCCAGAGATTCCCCCGCCACGAACTTCATGACGAAGTAGAGCAGGGCGTTCCGCTCCCGCACCGCGTAGATCGGAATGATGTGGGGATGGTTGAGGGAGGCGGCGGTCCTGGCCTCCCGACGGAACCGTTCGGCGAGGCCCTCGTCCATCTGCGAGGAAGACATGACCTTGATGGCGACCCGGCGATCGAGAGCGATGTCATGCGCGAGGTAGACCGTCGCCATGCCACCGCGCCCCAGTTCGCCCAGGATCTCATACTCGCCGAGCGTCTCCTGGCGCAGCTCCTCCAACGCGGCTTCCTGCGCGCTCTTCCGGCCGATCACGCCAAGCGCCATGGTGGCCAGCTCGCCCTGTTCGCTGGACACGTCCGTGCCGCAGTTCTGGCAGAACCGCGCCCCGCTCGAGACGGGGTGTCCACAGCTGCGACAGACGGCCTGGGTCGGCATGGGCTCCGGGGACAAAAGGGTCTGCTCTACAATACTTCACAGCCGGAATTCCGACTACCTCGACCGGCTCCGGGCCGGGAGGTCTGCGGGGCTGGCGCAACACCCTGGACTATCCCATTCTGTCCGCCTTCCGAACGGAGCCCCCGGCATGCCCAGTCACACCCAGTATCTGTGGTTCCACACCAAACAGCGCCAGGAGATCATCGACATCACCGAGCAGGTGGCGGCGGAGCTCGAGGCCAGCCGCATCCGGGAGGGATTCGTCCTCGTCTCCGCGATGCATATCTCCGCCTCCGTCTTCGTCAACGATCACGAGTCGGGCCTGTGGCAGGACATCCTGAAGTGGCTCGAGGGAACGATCGCCCCATGGGACCCCTCCCGTTACCGGCACAACGAGACCGGTGAGGACAACGCCGCGGCCCACCTCCGGAGTCTCACCGTGGGGCACGAGGTGATCGTTCCGGTCACCGAGGGGGCGCTCGACTTGGGGCCCTGGCAGCGGATCTTCTATGGCGAATGGGACGGCCAGCGGCGCAAGCGCGTCATCATCAAGATTCTGGGAGAGCGCTGATCAGGCCTTGAAAAAGCGAAGGGGCGGTAGCGGGCCGCCCCTTCTCAGGTGTCGATCCAACCCTGCCCGTTCACTCAGGGCGCCACGAGCTTCACCCCCGCGGCACTCGACACCCCTTCCGAAAGCTCGACGATCACGCCGCCGGGACCGGCGACGACCCGCGCCACGCCGCCCCTCGCGAAGGACAGGATCTGCCCCGTCTCGGCGTCGCGAATCAACGCCATCGGCGCCGCCGTGTTCCAGCGGACCTCCGTGAGACCATTCACCCGCCGAGCCGTCGGTGCCCCTCCTCCGGCCACCATGCCACGCACCTGCGCCAGCGGCGTACGAAGGGCGGTCATGCCCCCGGCGGTCAGCCGGAGCGATACGAGCCGCGACTGGTCGGCGGCGCCGAGCGGAACCACAAAAGCGAATTGCCGCTCCGCCCCGGACGGCAGGTCGGCCACCTGCTGGCCCTTGAACGACAGCGAGAACAACCGGCCGCCCGACGCATCAAACCCCTCGACCTGCTCCGGACCAGGGCGGGCGGGCAGTCGAGAGGGAGCCGTTACGGCGAAGGCCGGCTCGAGAATCACGTTGCCGTTTTCGACCCGCCCCCAGACCAGGAGGCCAGGGCCCACCCGGCCGGTGGTTTCGACCGCGGGGCCACTGCCCCGGAAGCTCAGTACGCCCATGTAGGAGTAGTCGCTCACCCACTGGGGACTGCAGTAGCTCATCAGGTCCTTGTCCGCCGCGGCGGTCTTGAGGGACAATGCCGGGAGGTCGAGCCCCCAGGTACCGACGGAGGCCCCGGGATACGGGTACGCCGAATCGACACCCGAGGGATTGCCGCATGGCGCGTGATACCGGCCGAAGTTGTGGCCCAGCTCGTGGGCGATCACCCCGGGAGCGCTCCCCGCCTTGTCCCAGGCCACCGCACCTGGGGCCCCGATCCATCCCAGCCCGGCGATGCCGCTCGAGTAATTGGTGGCTACGATGCTGACGTAATCGGCGCTGCTTCCATCCGAGGCACGAAGAGCGCTGGTCTCGCTCAGGATCTGGCCCCAGGCGCCGCTGGTGTTGTTCGCATCCAGAGCGGGCGCGCTCGTGGTGTAGGCGGCGCGGACATCCACGGTCATCGCCGACAGCGGCCAGAGGCTGGCCGTCTCCTGCGCGAGCGCCGCCTTGTTGGCGTTACTCACATTGCCGGTGAGCCCGTTGACGGACTGGGTGATGGGCACAAAACGAAGACTGAAGGCCGGCACGCTCTGCACCGCCACCGCCTGAGTCCCGGAGCGCGGCCACACATTGTCAGTAGGGTCGGTATCCGGAATGAGGTCATCCGGGTCCAGCACCACCTGGTAGGAGAGGCCCGCCGTCATCCGCCCCGCGGGGATCAGCACGTTCCATGACGCGGCGAGCGACGTGGTGTCCGCCGACTGGGCCACCGCGGCGGGGCCGGTCACGTCGGTCGAGTCCACCTCCCTCCCGCCGCTGAACAACCGGACCCGAACGACGGCCGCGGCGCTGTTTGCCTGGTTGGCGGTCACGAAGACCCGAAGCAGCGCGTCACGGTTGGCAACCATGGGCACGCTGCCATCGGCCCGCTGACTGCTTTGGATCAGCTGAACGCCTGCGAGGCTGAGGTCGAGCGTCGTGGCCGGGCCGCCCGTATAGGCGATCAGGACCGAGGCGGTGTCTCCCGCGTTCAGGTAGACGCTGTCCGGACTGGACAGCGCGGTCCACGTCTGACCCTGTGCGTTCACGAACCCGGGCGTCACGTGGTACGCCCCGATGGCAAGCCCGCCGAGCTCGGTGCTGGTGGTCAGGCTCCGGTTGAAGCCGGCGGGGCCCGTCACCACGACATGACCACCCGTTCCGGTCGGAAGCCCGTTGACCTGAACCGATAGAACGCCGGTTTCTCCCGGGCCCGTGCCGGCCCCCGCCTTGGGGCTCGACGAGCATCCGGCGAGGACCAATGACAGGACCAAGCCGACTCGAAGCGGAGTCGATCTCATGCGCTTCACCTCACAGAGAGCGTGGGACACGTAACAAACAGCGTGAAAAAAGCGGGCCACCGCCCCAAGAGGGTGGACGGCCCTCCTCCGCCAACTTGCACCGCTGGGGCGCGCTGTGGCCGTGGCGCGGGTCACGCACCCAATCCATTGTGGGACAGAGGCTTAAGAAGCGAAGAGCCGGGAAAGCGGCGGGGCGTTGCCCGGAACGACTTCCGGAAGGCGCTTGGCGGCCCGAAAAGGGGGCCTCGCGCTCCGCCTTGATACGTGGGAAGAGGCACGGATTGCCGGGTGCCGAGACTACATGAGACGGTACTTGGGCCCGCTTCCCCCCTCCCGAGGAGTCCAGCGGGGGCCGAGGATGTCGGTCGCCTTGCAGTCGACGCAGTTGGGCGCGTTTATGCGGAGTTCCTCCCCGACTCGCTCATACACCCCGGCCGGACAGACGTGACTGTAGAAATCGGCCACGGCCCCGGAGATGTCCGTCCCTACCAGGAGGTGCGATGGAATCGTGTCACGGGTCGCGTTGCCGGACTTGAAGACCGCGTCGACCTTGCTGAATGTCAGCGTCCCATCCGGCGTGAAGCCGGCGGCGGCGGGGACCGGACGGTCCTGCCGTGGCCGCTCCGCGTCCTCGTGCATCACGATCTTCCCGCCGGGAAACCGTCCCCGGCTCAGTGTCATGAGCCCCGCCCGCACGGCTCCGGGGAGGAAGCCATCCTTGAAGCCGAGCCGCATGTTCCGGGTCCGGTAGAGATCCTCCACGATGTAGCTCGCATTCACCAGGCGCTCGTACGTGGCCAGGCTCTCCGCCGACGCGTCGTCGGAGATGATCGCCTGGTATGCCGCGCGCGCCGCGAACAATCCCGATTGCATCGCGTAGTGGATTCCCTTGAGCGACGGCACGTCGACGAACCCCACCGTGTCACCGGCCATCAGGAGGCCGGCTCCCGAACGTCGCGCGGGGAGGGCGTAGAACCCTCCCTCCGGGATAGTCTTGGCGCCCCATTCGAGAAGCTCGCCTCCAGCGAGCTGGTCCCGGAACAGCGGGTGTTCCTTGAGGCGCTGGAGCAGGACGTGCACGTCCAATCCGGCCTCGGGATAGTCCAGGCCGACTACGAGGCCCAGCGCGATCAGGTCCGGCCCCAAGGGGTAGCAGAAGCTCCCGCCGAAAGCGTCTTGCGGCAGCGGCCAGCCCAGAGTGTGAATCACGTGGCTGAGCGGGCGGCTGACCCGCCAGACTTCTTTCACGCCCAGCGCGAAGATCTGTGGGTTCTCGGAGCGGATCCCCTGCCACTCCCGGTAGGCCTGCCCGAGCGTTCCCCGCGTCCCCTCAGTCAGCACCGTGACCCGCGCAAGGATGTCGGTCGGAGCCTGATAGGCCCCGGTCGGGTGCCCCTCCCGATCGAGGCCCGTGGCAGTCGTGCGGACGCCGCGGACGGTCTGCCCCTCCACCAGGAGAGCCTCCGCGGGAAACCCGGGGAAGATGTTGACGCCGAGCCCTTCGGCTCGCTCGCCGAGCCACCGCACCAGCTCCGACACGGAAGCGGTATAGAAGCCGTGGTTCCGCATGGTCGGCGGCGTCGGGATCCGCACCGCCTTCCGGCCTGTGAGATAGTAGACCGCCTCCCCGGTGACCGGCTGGCGAAACGGGAAGTCCTGGTCCTTGAGGTCGGGAAAGAGCTCGCGGAATGCGCGCGGGTTGACCACGGCGCCGGAGAGATTGTGCTCGCCGAGACCGCCCGCCTTTTCGAGTACCCCGATATTCACCTCGAGCGGGCTCTGATCACCCGCGGCCCGCCGGGCCAGGGTCGCAAGCTCGATGGCCCCGGCCAGCCCGGCCGGTCCCGCTCCGACAAACAGGACGTCCATTTCCAGGGCGTCGGGGCTGGGGGCGCTACTGAGAATGAGCCGCTCGAGGGGCAACGCGCGCTGATGGCGGCGCGGAACGATGAGCGTCACAGGAGGTCCATCCTCGTAGAGTGCGGGAAGGCAGGGGAATATAAGGGCCCTTGCGGCGACCTACCGCCCCTACCGCACCCGACTAGAATACACGCTGATATGGAGTCGCGAGCCACGGATGTCGTCCGGGATGCCGATTCCGCGTTTCGGGCCAGGACTCTGCTCATCATCGAGGATGAGGCGCAGATCCGCCGCGCGGTGCGTAACGCCCTGCAGGATCTGGCCGAGCGTATCGTCGAGGCGGAGACCGGTGCCGCCGGCGTGGATCTCGCCGCCTCCGAGCAACCCGACCTGATCGTGCTGGACCTCGGCATGCCGGACATGTCAGGGGTGGATGTGTGCCGTGAGATCCGGGGCTGGGCCACCATGCCCATCGTGGTGCTCTCCGCCCGGCACGCGGAGCAGGAGAAGGTCCTCCTCCTCAACGCCGGGGCCGACGATTACGTCACCAAGCCCTTCAGCACCCTGGAATTCGCGGCGCGGGTCCGCGCCCAACTGCGACGGGCGCGAGCGGCCCGGGCCGGGGCAGAGTCTCCCGAGCTGGTGCTGGGCGACCTGGTCATCGATCTGGCCCGCCGGACCGCGCGGCGCGGCGAAACCTCCATTCGGCTCACCCCCACCGAGTGGTCCATCCTGCGGACCCTCTCCAGCCATCCCGGCCGGACCTTGACGCACCAGCAGATCTACGATGCCGTCTGGGCCCGGCCCTTCGGCAATCCGCAGCAGTATCTGCGCGTGTATGTCACCAACCTGCGACGGAAGATCGAAGTGGATCCGGCCCGTCCCGCGCTGATCATCACCGACCCCGGCGTCGGGTATCGTTTCGAGCCAACGCCGCGACCATGACCCCCGCGTCACCGGCCCGCAGCTGGATCACGTGGGCCGTCATCCTGATCGTTCTGACGGTGGTGATGCGCCTGCTCCGCGAGGACATGGATCAGGCCCACGCTGCCCTGCTGTACCTCCTGGTGGTCCTGGGCGCGAGCGTCGGCGGGGGGCGGGCGCCCGGGCTGGTGCTCGCCTGCATCGCCTTCCTGCTGATCGACTACTTCTTCCAGCCGCCGTACGACCTGCTGGAAGTGAGCAAGGTCCTCGACCTCACGGTGCTCTTCACCTTCCTCGCCACGGCTGCGGTGGCGACGGAGCTGGTCGCCCAGGCTCAGGCCGAGGCCCGCGAGGCAAGACGGCGCGCGGACGAGATCGCCTGGCTGTCGCGCCTGGGGTCCGAGACTCTCAATGCCCCGAAAGCGGAGGACGCGCTCGCCGCCATCGCGCATGCCTTCCATCGGAACCTCGACGTGCGGGAGTGCGAGATCCGGCAGTGGACGCCTCATGGGCTGGTCCCCGGCGCTTCGGCGGGCACCCCCGATCCCGCCTCGGCGCCCAGAGACCAGGAGCGGATGGCGCGGGTGGCTCTCTCGGGCCGGGCCCTCGCGGTGCGCGCCGACGGAACCGAACTCGAAGGCGACCGGAGCGGTGAGATCTCATCCGTCATCTTCGAGACTCCCGATGCCGCCGACCTGTTCGTTCCGCTGGAGGGCGCGACCCGGGTAGTCGGCGTCCTCCGCCTGTCCGGAGCCGAAGCCGTGGTCTTCGACCAGGCCAAGCGCCGCTTCCTCGTGGCTCTCGCCTACTACACTGCCCTGGGCGTGGAGCGGGTGCACCTGGTCGCGGAGGCGGCCCACGCGGAGGCGCTCCGCGAGGCCGACCGCATGAAGGACGCGCTGCTCGCCACGGTGTCGCATGATCTTCGCACGCCGCTCACGACGATCAAGGCGCTGGCCCAGGACGCGGCCATCCGCGGAGACGAGCCGGCGCGGATTATCGAGCAGCAGGCCGATCTCCTGAGTCGGATGGTGGCCGACGTGCTGGATCTTTCGCGAATCAAGGGCGGAGTGGTTCAGCTCACGCCCGAGCTCAACACCGCCGAAGACCTGGTGGGCGCGGCGCTGAGCCTCCATGGCCGCGATGCGGCCGGACGTTCAATTCGCCCATCGCTCGACATGGACAGCCCCGCGCTGGTCGGCAGCTTTGACTTCGCCAACTCGCTCCGGATCCTGAACAACCTGATCGACAATGCCCTCCGCTACACGCCGCCGGGAGGAGTGGTCGAGGTCTCGGTCCGGCGGGATGGCGGCGACCTCGTCTTCACCGTCGCCGACCGCGGGCCGGGCGTGGCCCCGGCAGAGCGCGAACGGATCTTCGAGCCGTTCTATCGCCCACCGGACGCGATTCCCGACGCGGGGCGGAGTGGACTCGGGCTGGCCATCGCACGCCAGCTGGCGGAGCTGCAAGGCGGCCGCGTGCTCTACCAGGCCCGCGAGGGCGGTGGAAGCCTGTTCCACCTGCTCCTGCCGGCCGCCGATCTCGACGAGGCCTCGCTGGCCGAATCTTAGCGCGATCTTAGCGATCACTCCGGAAGTTGCCCGTCGCGTCTTAGTCCCCTCCGTTCCTACCATTCCCGCCCTTGTGCAAGGCGCCTCCGGGCGCTGGGGAATGCTCGCGTCGCGAATCGAAGGGATGTTTCGAGATGGTTGGTCGGTTCTCCCGGTGGTGGATCTGCCTCGCCGTGGCGGCCGGGGCAAGCGCGCACACCGGGGCGGCCCAGGCGCAGACGGCCCTGACCCTGCGCGACGTTCTCGCGACGGCCCTCGCGCACAACCCCGATGTCCTGACCGCGCGCGCCGCCATCGATTCCGCCGTGGGCGAGCAGCGCATCGCCCGCGCGCTGCCTAACCCAACGCTCAACGCCATCCCCAATTCCCCCTACCAGTATGGCGTGAGCCTGCCCCTCGACGTGGGCCCGGCCAGGCAGGCTCGTACCCATGCGAGCGGCGCGGGACGCATCGCCACCGAACAGAACTATTCGGACGTGGTCCGGCAGGTCACCTTCGGTGTCCGTCAGGCCTTCTATGACCTCCTGCTCGCCATCGACGAGCGGGACATCGCGGCCGAGGTACGGGGAATCTTCCGGCAGCTGCTGGCCGCCGATTCGGTTCGGCTCGAAAGCGGCGACGTACCGCCGCGCAACGTGGACAAAAGCGCGCTGGAGCTGGCCCGGGCCGACGCGGGCCTGGCCACCGCCGATGCCGCGGTCCGCGCGGCGCGGCTCCGCCTCCAGGCCCTGATGGGGGTCGCCAAGCCGGACACCGGATTCCAGGTGAGCGGCTCCCTGACCTACCGGGCGCTCGACCTGCAGAGCGACTCACTCCTCGCCGTGGCCGAGCGGAACCGCCCGGATCTCGCCGCGGCGCGGGCGCGGGTCGAGCAGAGCCGGGCCCTCAGGAGGCTGGCCGCGGACGCCTTCGTGCCCGTGCCTACGGTATCGCTGGTCTGGCAGCCGGACGGTCCCTACGTCCCGCCCACCTTCTGGACCATTGGCCACGAGCAGAGGCTCGCCTTCGGGGTGGGGCTTACGGTGCCGCTCTTCGACCAGAACAACGGAGAACGGCAGCGGGCGGAGGCCGGCCTGACCGCCGCGCGGATCGCGGTGACCAGGGCCGAGAACGCGGTGCGCTCAGACCTGGTCATCTCCCAGGATGCGTTCAACGCGGCCAATGCGCTCGCCGAACGCTACGAAGGGGGCCTGCTGGCCGCGGCCGCGCGCTCGCTGGATGAGGCCCGCTATGCCTACTCCGCCGGGGCGCTCTCGCTGCTCGATCTCCTCGATGCGGTGCGGACCTACACCGAGATCCGGGCCGACGCTGCTACCGCGCTGCACGACTATTGGGTCAGCGCGGCGGCGCTCTCGGAAGCAGCGGGAAAGGACGTGCTGCCCGAATGAAGCGAGCGCTTCTATTCGCCGCCGCGCTGGCGGCCTGCCATGGCGCGTCGGTGGCTCCGCCCGCGGGCGCCGGTGGGCCGGTCGCCTCGGGCGACGAGATCCGCTTCGAGCCCAGGTCGCCGCAACTGGCCTACCTGGGGTACGACACCGTCCGGGGCCGTACCGAGAAGGTCGTGGCCACGTTGCCGGCAGAGCTGGTGATGGACGAGGATCATACGGTGCGGGTCGCCTCACCGGTCACTGGCCGCATCCAGGAGTTGCCGGCACGAGCCGGCGACCACGTGCTGGCCGGGCAGCCGCTCGCGGTCATCGCTTCGAGCGACCTGGCCCAAGCCACGAGCGACGAGGCCAAGGCGGAGGCGGCGCTCACCCAGGCGACGGCCGCGCTGACGCGGGCCCAGGACCTGTTCGACCATCAGGTGATCGCCCGGAAAGATCTCGAGCAGGCCGAGAACGACGCCGCCGCGGCCCGGGCGGAGGCGGCCCGGGCGCGGCAGCGCGTGGCGCTGCTCGGCGCCGGCCCGGAACAGGCGGACTTCATCCTGCGGGCACCCATCCGCGGGGAGATCCTCCACCGCAGCGCCAACCCCGGGGCGGAGGTTCGCCCGGATGCGACCGATCCCCTGTTCGTGATCTCCGCGCTCGATACGCTCTGGCTCACCGCCAGCCTGTATCAGCGCGACCTGCCGGAGGTGCGCCCCGGAAACCGACTCTCGTTTACCACCGACGCGGTCCCCGGCCAGACCTTCACCGCCACGGTCACGTATGTGAGCGGCACGCTCGATTCGCTCACCCGTACCGCCACCCTCCGTGCCGTGCTCCGCAATCCCGCTCGCCTCCTCAAGCCCGAGATGTTCGGCGAGGCGCGCCTCCTCGCCCCGGATCGGAACGGGCCGCCGGTGGTCCCGACGACCGCCCTCGTCACTCACGGAGCCAACACCGTCGTCTTCGTGCGGGTCGGACCTGGGCGCTTCGCGAGGCGTACGGTCACGGTTACTTCCGATGACGGTACCCTGGCGGCAGTGAGCGGCGGCCTCGAGCTCGGGGAGGTGGTGGTGACGCGGGGGAGCATTCTGCTGGCCGCCGAGCTCGACCAGGGCAGCTGATGCTCCGGAGAATCATCCGCTTTGCCCTGCGCCAGCGCCTGCTGGTCCTCGGCGCAACCCTGCTCCTCGTGGTGATGGGCATCCGCGCCTTCGAGGCGCTCCCGGTCGAGGCCTTTCCGGACGTCGAAGACGTCCACGTGGAGGTCATCACCCAGTGGCCGGGGCACGCGGCCGAGGAGATCGAGAAGCTGGTCACGCTGCCCATCGAGCGGCAGATGAACGGGCTTCCCGGCCTGACCAACCTCCGATCCATCTCGATGTTCGGACTCTCCGACGTCACCATGACGTTCGAGGACGGGACTACCGACTACTTCGCCCGCTCCCAGGCGCTGGAGCAGCTTCAGAACGTCGTCACGCCGGCCGGGGTGACCCCCACCCTCGGATCGCTCTCCAACTCCATCGGCGAGATCTACCGATACACCGTCCGGGGAGACCGACCGCTCACGGAGCTCAAGGCGCTCGAGGACTGGGTGGTGGAGCCCGCGTTCCGCACGGTTCCCGGCGTGGCGGATGTGGTCTCCTTCGGCGGGCAGGTCAAGCAGTACCAGGTGGATGTCGATCCCGCGCGGCTGGCGGCCTACGGAGTGACGCTCGCCCAGGTGGAGCAGGCCATCGCGCAGGCTAACGCCAACGCGGGCGGTGGGTACCTGACGCACGGCTATGAGCGCCAGGTGGTCCGCGGCGTAGGGCTGTTCCAGTCGACCGACGACATTGCCCGCGTGGCGATCACG
>Ga0335077_10002881_pt1 | contig 20584 bp, 19 predicted proteins | sample Lox_Sample_31_FD_207151 | JGI IMG/M metagenome (GOLD analysis project Ga0335077, IMG submission 207151) | Soil microbial communities from Loxahatchee National Wildlife Refuge, Florida, United States - Lox_Sample_3.1 | ecosystem: Environmental > Terrestrial > Soil > Wetlands | place: USA...
ATACGAAGCGGGGGGTGACGCGGCCCTCTAAGACAAACGGATTAATGCGTCACGTCGCCCGCCGGTTCATGGATCGGTTCGTGTTCCGGCAGGGTTTCGGCCACCTCTTTAAATTCCTTCAGAGCGGGCAATTCGGTAAGATCCTTCAAACCGAAGTACTGGAGAAATTCGCGCGTGGTGCCGTAAAGCATGGGCCGGCCCAATCCCTCCCGCCGCCCGGCGATTTTCACAATGCGGCGCTCCAGAAGCGTCTTGAGAACATACGCCGAATCCACGCCGCGGATCGCTTCGATCTCCCCGCGCGTCACGGGCTGTTTGTAGGCCACGATCGCCAGGGTTTCGAGCCCGGAATGGGACAGGCGGGCGGCGGTCTTGATCTTCTCGAGGGACCGGATCCACGGCGCGCACTCGGCGCGCGTGGCGATCTGGTAGCCCCCGGCCACCTCCGCGATCTGAAGCCCCCGGCCGGCGGATTCGTAGCTCTGTTTCAAACGATCCAAGGCCCGTCGGATCCGGTCCGGATCGGTCCCCTCGAGGACCTCGGACAAATCCTCCACCGACATCGGCTCACCCGAAACGAAAAGAACCGCCTCTAGAACGGCTGTAAGCTCGTGCTCTTCCATATGCGTATCGCACCAAAAAGTTCGGTTTGAAGAATGCGCAGCCGTTTCAGCCGAATCAATTCCAACAACGCCAGAAAGGTCACGACCATCGCAATGCGCGTGGTGTCGTCGTCAAACAACGATGTAAAGGTGATGCTTTCACGCGCGTCCAGCCGGTCCAGGATCAGGCCCATCCGTTCCTGGACCGACAACGCATCCACCACGATCTCCATGTCCTTTTTCTCCGGCGCGCGCTTCACCACCCCGCGAAGCGCCTCCAAGAGATCATACAGGCTCAGATCCACGAGGTTGATATCCCCGGTTGACTCGCCGCTCCCGATCGACGGCGGGCGATGGAACACCTCGCGCCATTCCTGTTCGCGCGCTTCCAGACCCTGTGCGACCTCCTTAAAGCGCTGGTACTCCAGCAACCGCATCACCAGCTCAGTGCGCGGGTCTTCGTCCTCCTCTTCTATGTCCGTCTCGGACGGGGGGAGGAGCATCTTGGATTTGATATGAATCAGCGTCGCGGCCATCACCAGAAATTCTCCGGCGACGGCCAGGTTGAACGACTTCATCAGGTCGAGGTATTCCAGATACTGCCGCGTGATGAGCGCGATCGGGATATCGTAGATGTTGATTTCATTTTTTTTAATCAGGTGAAGCAAAAAGTCCAGCGGACCTTCAAAGGCGGGCAATTTGACGGCGTACGATGTTTGGGGATCGTCCATGCTCACGAGGCTAATATTAGTCCCACCTCAAAAGGGATGTCAAGGGGTCATGTCTTTGAAACCGCCGTGACTCTGCCGCCGATGCTCTTTCGGCTCGCGGCGGGATTTCAGTCCGAGGATTTCGTTGGCTTCCCGCTTCATTTTCTGGAGTTCGGCCATCAACTCCAAAAGCGTCTTCTCGGCCGCGGGGTCCGCGGGCCTCGCGTCGTAGGCTTTGTTCAGCCAGTAAATCGTGTTGTCCAACTTTTGATTGATGACGGCCTGGATCTGTTCTTTGGTCAGCGCCGTTTCGGCTCCGTGTGCTTCCTGCGCCATATAATCTCCCTGACTACAAGATATGGTAGCCGCTCGGATAGGTGCTACTATAACAGAACCTTTCTCGTTGTCAAGAAGAAATTCAAGATATGGGGGAATAGAACGGCAAGCTAACGAGATCTTGTGGTTACGATAGGATGCTTATCACTTCACCACTCGAGATATCCGTAGAGGATCCCCTGGCTGAAGGTGGTCAGACGTGCTCTAGTCGTTATGTGAAGCCTCACGGCGAAATTCCCGGAGGCGACTCAAAATTTCCTCAAGCGTCTCCATTTTTTCCCGCAGACCCCGGATCTGGGCCGTTAACCGTGCTTCGGTTCGGGTCTTTTGGTCCAGAGCGATGGCCATCGCCTGCTCGATCCCTTGCGCCGTCTGATCCACCCACCGATCCAGCGCCGCCTGAAATCCGTCGATCTCTCTTTTCAGCCGCTGCAGAAAGTCCGCGCGAACCCGCCCGCAGTGCCGGTCGATTTGATCGTTCAAGGCCCGCTGTGCCTCCTGAAAGACGAGCCGACGCGAGAACCGTGAGGGAAGCCGGTCGATCAACAGTTGGACGAGGGGTTTCAGGAAGGACGGCTCCAGTCGAACATCATAATAATAGAAGCCGCCTTGGAACGTCATGGCGTCCGTCCAGCCGAGGGGCTCGAACCGGACCCCGAATTGGCCTGCGGAAACCTCCATGAGGCGTTCGACCACGGAGTTGATCCGGTCGGCGAAGAGTTGGGTAATGCGAGCCGCGTCCTTTGAGATCTTCTTCTCCTCGGTGGCGAGCCATGCATTGAACGCGTTCTGGATGCTCTCCTGAATATGGTCGTACAGCAGGCGCCGGAGGGCGCCGGCCTTCTCAGAGCTGGCCTCGAAGGTCTCCGTGAGTTGCGCCGACAATCGCTGCGCGGGGCCCCATTTGAAGTCGGCCAAATCCTGTTCGAGGATCGAGAGCAATTGATGGATCTCCCCTTGGAGTAGGTGATGAGCCGCCGCCTGCCTTTTAAGAATGGATTCCTTCTGCCGTTTGAAGGCCGCCTGTTTTTCCGGCAGAGCACCCAACGGAGCGTTCAGAACGGTTTCTTGGAGAGAGAGGGTGAACCGTTCCTGATCAATCATCTGCGCCGCCCTGCCGATCGTTGAAAGGAGCAGGACCCTTCCTTTCTCATCCATCAGAAAAGCCTCCAGATCCTTTTCAAATTCCGGAATCCGGCTCTGGGAAAGTTTCGACGGGTCCGGCCGGGTTTTGCCCTCCAGGGCCAGTCGGGCCGAGATCGGATAAAGCCGGATGGAAGACACACCCAGAACGTCGCAAAGTGTTCCTCGGGTAAATTCCAGAGCCTCCCGTTGATCGCTCTCCGTTAGCAAATCGGTCTTGTTCAAAAGAAAGAAGAGCTTCTCGACATAGGGACGGAGATGTTTGAGGTAGGCCAATTCAGCCGCGCCGATGGGCGGATCAGCCGAAATCACGAACAGGGCCGCGTCCGCTTGCGCAAGAAATTCAAAAGCGACCCGGGTGTTGTGTTCATATACCGATCCCACGCCCGGAGTGTCGACCAACCGCACACCCCCTTTAAGGAACGCGGCGGGAAACGTGAGCCGGACCTGCTCCACGCCCTTTTCGTTTTTCGGATTCTCCCGTTCGGTCACATAGGCGGGGATGGTCTCAAGCGGGATCGTTTCCTTCCGCCCGTCTTTAAACCTTGCTTCAACCCGCAGGGCCTCCCCGTATTCCACCACGGTAATGACCGAAGTCAGTGGAACCACGGCCATCGGCAGGAGCGGACGGCCCAAGAGGGCGTTGATGAGGGTGCTCTTGCCGCGTTTGAACTCTCCGAGAACTGCCAGGTTCAATCGGTTCTCGGAAAGCTTTCCAAGCACGGCCGACAGAGCATTGGCAAAGTCCTGCCTGCCTTCTTCCCGGACGCGCGCGGCAAGCGCCTGAAGATCTTTTACCGTTTTGTCTTGAACATGAGTATACCGACTGAACATTTATTCACTTAATCCGACTTCAGGGTTTTTCAACGGTGTCGGAAGGTTCGGCGCGGCGCTCCTGTCAAAGCAGCGCAATCACCAGCGCCGCCAGCAACGCCAGCAGCACGTAGGCGGCATAGACGTTGATGCGTCCGTGATGCATCGCGGCCAGCCCGCCCGCGAACCAGAACGCCGCGGTCCGGACCGGCAGAAACACCAGCTTGTCCACCAGATGCACGCGCTCTTTCTCGCGGCGGATGGCGGTGCGAAAATGTTCCGCCACCGTCTCCCGCGTGTCCTCCACCGTCGTCGGTCGAAACACCGCGTCGAAAATCACCCGCACCGGGTTGGAAAAACCCGTCGCCGTGTACGTCATCTCCGGCAGCAAGCGCCGCACCCCGCCGTCCCATCGCTCGCGCCGCGCCAGCCGTCGACTCCGCGTCAGCCACAACCGGATCACAACATAAGTGACAATCAGCAGTGAAATGAGCGCCACAAGCATGTAGGAGGTGGACATGGCAAAGACGACCGGGTTCTCCGGGCCGCCGCGATGCAGCACGACCAAGCCGCGGCCGGGCAAAACACTTTGACCGACTTGCGCGCCGAGGTCGTGGAATTCGCCGACGAACGCGGGCGGCAACGTGTCATGCGCGGGATTGGGGGCAAAAAACGGCGGCACCAGGGCGTCGGCGGCGCTCGCCCCGGCCAATGAACCTGCCGCCGAGTCTAATGCCGGAATCACGTAAGTCGGCAACACGCCGAAGGCAAGGCACAACACCGCGAGGATGGCCATCGGAATGAGGGCGCCGGATCCGGCTTCGGTCACGCGTTGATTTCCGTCCAATCGGCGCATCCCCAAAAAGCTCATTGCAAAAACTTTCACGAAGCACGTCACCGCCAGCGCCGCCGTGAGCGCGAGGCCCGCGCCGCACAAAGCGAAAACCATTTTCGCCGGCGTTGAAGCCAGTTCCGCCGAGCGCAGCATGGTTTGCAGCGTGAGCCATTCGCTGACGAAGCCGTTGAACGGCGGCAGGGCGGCGATGGAGAGCGTCCCGGCGAGGAAGCCCAGCGCTGTCCATGGCATCCATTTGATCAGCCCGCCCAGCCGGTCCATGTCGCGCGTGCCGGTTTGCCCTTCGACCACCCCCGCGCCGAAAAACAGGAGCGTCTTGTAAAGCGAATGATTGATCAGATGATAAAGCCCTGCGACAAACGCGATAGCCGCCGGCACGGGATGGGCGGTCGCAACGAAGACCATTCCCGCGCCGAAACCCGCAACCACAATGCCGGCGTTTTCGATGGAACTGTGCGCCAGCATCGTTTTGAGATCGTTGGCCGTGGTTGCGTATAGAATCCCGACCAACGCCGAAAGCGTGCCGACGATGAGCGCCACGAGACCCGGTCCGACTTGCGTCGACGACATGAGATCGGCATTGACGCGCAGAATGCCGTAAAGCCCGAGATTCAGCGTGGCCCCCGCCAGCACGGGAACAAACGCGCGCGGCGCAACGGCGTAGGCGCGCGGCAACCAAAAATTCACCGGCACAAGCCCGGCTTTCACGCCAAAGCCAAAAAACGAAAGCAGGAACACCGCCCATCGCGCGCTCGGGCCCAAAGGAGACGCGGCGGATCTGATCACGCCGAAATCCAGCGAACCCGCGCCAACCGCAAGCAGAATAAAACCAAGCGCCGCGGCAAGCGTTCCGGCTTCACCCATGGCGAGCAGCAGATAACCCGCACCCGCACGGCCATTTTCACGATTCCGGTCGCACAAAACGAGCAGATAGGATAGAACGGACATGACTTCCCATGCGAGAAGAAACAGCAGCACGTCGCCGGCCACGAAAATCAGACCGATGGATGCATACAACCCGAGCAGCATCGCGGTGAACGCGCGTCCTTCGCGACGCTCCGGTGTGACCCTCAATTCCCCGCCCGCGAATATCGAAGCCGGAAAAAGCACCAGACCCGTGATGACCGCAAATACCGCCGAGAGCCGGTCCAGCTTCAATGTGAGCGTCCCCAATTCCGGCAGCGGCCACAGTAGTTGATTGAATGTCTGGTCGGCCAGCAACGCGTTTGTGCCCGCCCACACCAGGGTAATCGCACCGAGACAACCCACCCAGGCCAGCAGTGCTCCCTGCCGCGACTCGGGCCACACCAGCGACAGCAGAACGCCCGTGCCGCACAATGCCAGAAACACAAGAATGAGTGTTTGTGATTCCATCATGGTTCCGCTGGATTTGTTTTAACAGCCGATGGCGTCGAGACGAGCGACGCCGGCGGTTTGCGTCCGACCGCCACCAATAAACCATGCAGAATCGCCAGCGGCGGCGGGGGATGCCCCGGCACTTCCACATCCACCGGCAGTACGTCCGCCAGCCCTTTTTCGCAGACAAAGCTTTCCGCGAACACGCCGCCGGACAGCGCGCAGGCGCCGACCGCGACGACCCGTTTGGGGGTCGGCATGGCGTCGTACGTCTTTTGCAATGCCACGCGCATGTGATCCGTCACCGGGCCGACAACCAGCAGCACGTCCGCGTGGCGCGGCGTGGGCGTGATGAAGAATCCCAGCCGGTGCATGTTGTAATAGGGATTGTTGAGCTGCTTGACCTCGTTGAGGCACGCTCCGCAGTCGCCTGCGTCCACAACGACGATATGGATGGAGCGACTGAACGCCGGGCCGAATTCATTTTGAGGTCTGCGGGTGGCCGCCCATTCGTAGGTGGTCTCCCAGTCCAGCGGAGGTTCAACGCCGCGGACGCAGCGATGGCAGTGAACACAGCGGCGGTAATCCACCGATACACTTCCATCCGTCCGACTCAGGGCCTGCACGGGGCAACGGTCCACGAGCGCCGCGGCCGCTTCAGCGGAAAACTCGCCGCCGACAGGCAATCCCGGTGTAACACCGGCGGCGCGTTCCGCATCGCGCGGATACGCGGTGGTTTTTATTCCCGTGCGGATGCCTTTGAGAACCCACTGGCTCATGCGTCGCTCACCTCCTGTCGCCTGCGAAGGATCACCGATCGTTCTCGGCCACGGACAGATCGAACGTGGAGAGAATGATCGGAAAGTCTTGAAACGCGAAATTCTCGACGGCCAGGCGGAACCCATGCCAATTCGGAAACGACGGCGGAACGACGCGGTAGCGGGCAACCCGTCCGCTCTCGTCCAGCCGCACCCAATGAAACGCTGCGCCGCGGGGGGCTTCGACCCAGCCCAACGCCGCGCCCGGACAAAGCGTGACCGGCTCGTGAACACCCCCATCCTTCAGCGCCGCGATGGCTTGTTCCATGACGCGCGCCGATTGCCGGGCTTCGGCGAACAAAACGCGCAACCGTGCGTAGCCGTCGCCTTCCTGCTCCCCGGGCACGTCGAAGTCGAACCTTTCGTAGCCGGAATACGGTTGCGCCCGGCGCAGGTCGCGGACGAGTCCCGACGCGCGCGCCACCGGACCGACTAGTCCGAACGCTTTGGCGTCCTTAAACGCGATGACGCCGACTTCCTCCAGCCGGTCGAGAAAACTGCTGGAAACGCGCAACCGCTTTTCCAGTTCGTTTAGTTCCGCCAGGACCTTTTGCGATTGAGCGAGCGCCCTGCGGCAGGCGTCGTTCGTCAGATCGCACAATAACCCGCCCGGCGCGAGCAGACCGAACAGGTAACGATGGCCGGCAAGTTCGCCGGAAATCCGCAACAAATCCTCCTCCAAAATCCCGGCCTGGCTGTTGGCGACGACCAGCGCCGTGGACTCGCAAATCTCCTGGATCGCGCCGGCATGTTGGCGCAAGCGTTCGAGTTCCGCCAGAAACACGCGCAACAGCAACGCGCGCGCCGGAACAGCCGCATTGGTGATGGATTCAACCGCCTGACAGAAGCCCAATCCGTGGGCAAAGGCGGTCGTCGCCGCGAACCGTTCCGCAAGCAGCAGGACATCCCCCACGGTTTTTCCCTCAGCCAGTTTCTCGATGGCGCGCCATTTGTAAAACAGGCGCGGCACGGCGCGGATGACGTCCTCGCCGACGGTTTCGAGCAGGAAATGAACGGACTCGGTCGCACCGGAGTATTTCGGGCCGATCGGCATGACGAACGCGCCCGCTTCCTGAACAACGCGCCGCGGCCGCCAGTCGGCGGCCGGCTTGCGATGAAGCATCGCGGCGCGCGCGTCGAATCGGTGGCGCATCGGCTCAACGTTTTCCTGCCAGGCATCGTTGTGCAGCACGAAATCGCCGAGGCGCGGATGGCCTTCGAAAACCAAACCGAATAAATCCTCGGCTTCGCGCTCATGCCAGTCCGCAGCGTGAACAAATTTAACAATACTGGGGAAAGCCCGCTCGGCCGATGGAGAATTCACCAGCACGTGAACTCGGCCGGCTTCGCGCTCGCCGTAAAAGACATAGCGCAATTGCCACTCGGCCGCGCCTTCTTCGACAATCAGTCCCGCAAAGCTGTAGCCCTGCTCCGAAAACAGCCAACCGCACAGCTCCGCCAGCGCGGCTCGACCGCAGGTGATTTCGCACGCGAACGTCGCCGCGACGAGCCGGCAGCGCGTCATTCCGCGCCAGCGCTGTTCGATTTGTTCCGTCAATCCGGCAAGGTTCATCGGCGCCTCATTTTGTCAATGCGGCTGCGGCCAGCGTCAGCAGGTCATGCAGCGGTTCGGGAACGTAAACGCCGAGCACCAGCACGGGTGCCGCGGCCAGGATCAATGCCAGCCTGCAACTGAACGGCAGCCGGAACTTCTTTGCGTCTTCTCGGTCCGGATGGCCGTTCGCCGGCGCGCCGTTCTCCCGCACCCCGAAGACCATCCGGTTGAGATGCAACAACACACCGAAAAACGCGATGACGATAAAGACGGCGAGCAGGCCGGTTGTCACATAATGCCCCTGCGTCAAGCCCGCTTTGAGAATCGAAAATTCGCTCAGAAAAACCGCCAGCGGCGGCGCGCCGGCGATGGCCAGTCCGCCGAAAATCAAGGCGGCGCCGGCGGCGGGTGAGAGGCGGATCAGGCCGCGCACGGCGGCGATTTCGCGCGTTTCCACGGCCAGCAACGCCGCGCCGGCGGCAAAAAAGCAAAAGGATTTGGCAACCGAATGAGCGACGATCTGCTGCACCGCGCCGTAGCCGGCGGCCGATGCGCCCAAGCCGACCGCCGTTAGAATAATGCCCATGTGTTCCACAGTGGAAAAGGCGAAGAGCCGTTTGTAATCACGCACCCGCAGCAGCAAAAACGCCGCCGTACCGACCGAGATCAGGCCGAGGGTGAGCGCCCACGCTTCCGCATGGGAATCGGGCGCGGCCCGCATGACCGGAAACAGCCGCAGAATCACGTAGAGCACCGCCGTGGTTTCAACGCCCGAAAGCAACGCGCACACCGGTGAAGGCGCCTGGCTGTGCGCATCCGGCAGCCACGTGTGCATCGGGACCAGCCCGGCCTTCGTTCCGAGGCCGATCAGGATCAGCACAAATGCGGTTTTCAGCAATACAGGCGGCATTTGCGGCGCCGCCGTTACGAGTCCGGCCCACGTGTAAGTGTCGCCGCCCGCCGCCTGCATCGCGGCAAAAAGGACGAGGAAGCCGAACAAGGCCATGCCCGCGCCCATGAGCGACAGCACCACGTACTTCCAGGCCGCCTCCAGCGCCGCGTGCGTGTTCTCGAACGAGACGAGCAAGGCCGAACACAGCGTCGTCAGCTCGACCATAATCCAGACCAGCGTCGGCTCCGCCAGGACCGGAACCGCCATCATCGAAAAGATGAAGAGGTTGTAGTTCGCATAATAGAGCCGCAGTTTGCCAGGCGACAGGGACCGGCGCGCCATGTAGCCGAAGGAGTAAATAGCCGCCGTGGCTCCGACCAGCGCAATCAGCAGTAGAATCAGCGCGCTCAGGCCATCCACGGCGATCCATTTCAACAGGCCGACCTGAAGGGCGCTCACGAGGGTGTTGCCGGCCGAGATCCACCACGCCAGCCGAGCCGCCAGAATCAGATTGACCACGGAAGCCACGACCGTCACCCCCGGCGCCCACCGCTTATCGAATGGAATACAAACCAGAGCGGCGGCCACCAACGGAAGCGCCAGAATGAGAATGACGTTCATTTGGCCGGCACCCCTTTCTTTGCGGGATCCGTCGGCGCTTCCCTCAAGCTCGCCAGTTCGCCAACCGCCGTCGTGCCGATGTGCTTCTGAACCGCACGGGTCAGCACGCCCATGATGAAAACGATAATCAGCCCGTCCGCCGCGATGGCGAGTTCGACCAGCAGCGGGAGATCGCGCGAAATGGCGATGCCCGTGAAGAACGCGCCGTTCTCCATGGCCAACAATCCCATGAGCAGCGGTACGGCCTCCCGTCGCACCGTGAGCGTGTAGGCCCCGAGCAACAGTCCCGCGATTCCAATCGGCACATTCGGACCGCGGAATTCCGGAGCGATCGAATTCAACACGGGCGCCCCCAGAAAGTAGGCCAGGATCGCCAGCGCCAGCGCGATGAGCAACGCGGTTGGAATATTCAACGCCTGGTCAATTTCGCGCCGGGTGTAAATTTCCTCCGGAGATGTCCGGCGCAGAAGCCACGGAACGATGAACGGCTTGCTGACCAGGTTTACGAGCGCCACTCCGTAGAGATGCCCCGATTGATGCCGAAGCCCCAGCAGCAAGGCGGAGGCCGCGAGCAGCAGCGACTGAGTGATGAACAGGTTCAAACAACCTTTGACTTGCCGCATCGCCACCATGCCGAACGCTATCAGCAAAAACAATCCGCCCACCAAGGCATTGAGATTTTCCAGCAATTCATTCATCGTACCGTCCATCTTCGCCTTTCGTTCAAGGTAAAAAAACCCGCGCAATCATGGCCGCCACCGACGTGATGAACGCCGCGCCCAAAAATTCGGCGATCCGAAAAAGCCGAAGCTTGGACAACGACGATTCGATGACCACCAGCACGAGCAAAAAACAGAAGATTTTGAACAGCACAAGCGGAACGGCGATGAGCACCGCGCCCAACGATTGCTCGCCGGCCAGACCCCACGGCATGACCAGCACGTTGAGAAAAATGCAGAGCAACACGAACATTTTCATGTAGCCGCCCCATTTCATCAGCGCCATGCCGCGTCCGGAGTATTCCAACGCCTTGGATTCATCAATCATCGCCAGCTCGAAGTGGCCGGTCGGATTGTCCACCGGGATGCGTCCGCCCTCGGCCAGAATCAACATGAGAAACGCCAGCACGAGCAGCACGTGGGACGGCTCGAAGAAATTCGCCGGCGGCGTCACCCACTTTTGCTGAACGATGTAAGGTATCGTGGAACCGGCGACAAACGAAACGGTAAAAAAGACGATCATGAAAACCGGTTCGGCCAGAAACCCCACCATCCGCGTGCGGCTGGCGCCCATGGGGCCGTAGGGATTGGCCGTGTCCACCGCCGCGAGCGTGGCGAAGAACCCGCCCAGCGCAAGCACGAAACCGCCACCCAGCATGTCGCCCATGAAGGCAAAGAACAGCGGATAATCCGTCAGCACGGGAATCAGCAGCGCGACGAAGATCGGCGCGACGAAAACGATGTAGGGCGTGAAGCGAAATATCCACGAACTGTCTTCCGACACGATTTCGTCCTTGTGAAACAGTTTCCACAAATCCCGGTAAGGTTGAAAAATGCTCGGCCCGCGCTTGGACTGCACCATCTCCTTGAGCCGGCTCAACGTTCCGGAGACCAGCGGCGCGAATGCCACGGCCACGAACACTTGAATCAGGTTGAACAGGACGCGGTTGGACATGATGGGTGCGTTATTCCTTTGCCGTGCTATCTGCGGCGGGTTACAAAAAGCCCCTGCCGTTTGCTGAGGGCAGAGGCTTTCTCAGGACAAAATAAAACCCCTACCTTTTATATTGGTAGGGGTTATCAGTCCACGTATTGCTATTATAGAAGAGTGGGACGGTTAAAGGCGAACCCCATCGCCTATCAAATTGATTTCAAAATATCATATCCTTCCCCGATTGTCAACGGGTGCTTACTCGAAGAAGGCCGGCGTGTCGTCGATCCGTTCGCGGGTTTGACTCACGCGGTGTTTTCTTCGGTCGACCAGGCCGTCGCCCACAGACTCCCCAGCGCCATGACGATCATGTCCAGATAGACATAGAACATGACCGAGCCCATGGGCGGGTTGGTGGTGGACAGAATGCCAAACGGCCGGGGGGCCCAGGACCAGCAGCCGAAGGCCGTTCCGACGAACTCGACGAACAGGACAAAGAGCGGCATGAACATGTAGATCACGCGCTGCTTCATGGCCAAAACGCCCAGAAAATAAAGCAGGCCGAGAAGGACCGTGAAGCTGTCGCGAAAGACGAGGAACACCCCGAGGAAGACAACGGCGTAGAGCGCCGAAAAAAGCTTGATGATTCCGTCGGAGCGCCGGTGAACCTCCGATCGCCACAGGAGCTGGAACCCGCTCCCGACGACGAGCGCGTGGCCGAACGGAACGTAGATCGGAACATACCCGAACTTGTACGTGTAGAGGTCGATTCCCATGCTGAAGAAGACTTCACCCACGGCCGACACGGGAATCGTGATCAACATGATCTTCTTCAGCCGTTCATCCGGCAGGGTCCGGTACATCGCGTAGACATAGAGCGGAACGAGAATGTTGTCCAGAACCTGGCCGTTGAAGCCGTGGGCCAGAACCCATTTCGAATCCAGAAACAGCATGGCCGCGGTGAACGGCACGAAGGCGTAGAAGGACCAGTGGAACGGTCTCGGCCGGATCATTTTTTCTTGAGCCTCGGTTTTAAAATCACCTGAAGAGCCCCGAACGTTTCGATTTCGAACGGCATGCCCTGGGCCGTCAGCGCCTTTTTCGTTTCCTCAAGGTCCCGCGGATTGCCGTACGCAAGCAGCAACCGGCCGCAGCCGTCGCAGGTCGCGACGTCCCGGGGTTTCTTGATGTACCGCTTCATCGATTGAAGGCAGCAGGGGTTCAACGCAGTCATCCTTCATTTAACGGATGCATAAGCGGGTGGCCGGAGGCGGGGCGCCCCGTCCGCCCGCAACGGAGGGTCCCCACCGGGTGGGGATGGCAGGCCCGACCGGAAAGTTCAGCGGAGTGAGGACGGATGGGGCTGCCGAAGGACAGGACCCGCTTATGCGCATGGTCTCATTTCTTTTTTGATTTTCCGGACGGAAGCGCTTTTGGCTCCCAGAGCCTGTTCTTGACGATGTACCCGCCCGCGATGAGAACGAGCACAAGACTCGCCACGTGCGGCGCGCGAAACGGGCCGAGATACAGATCATCGGCGCGGAAGAGGGTCACGATGGACCGGACGACGGAATAGCAGATCAGATAGAGGCAGAAGATGAAACCATCGCCCCAGGGCCGCTTCCGGATGGACCAGAGAAAGGCGAAGGTCGTCACGTTCAGCACCAGCTCGTACAGCATGGTCGGATGGAGCGGGACCGATCCGAACTGCTGTCCGGCGATGCTCCCCGGCGGAAAGACGATGCCCCACGGCATCGTCGTCGGCGTTCCGTGCGCGTCGCCGTTCATAAAGTTTCCGATCCGTCCGAAGGCCTGGCCCAGGATGATGCTCGGCGCGCCGGCGTCGGCCAGTTGCCAGAACGAGACGCGGTGGCGGCGAACGAACCAGATTCCGATCAGCACCCCGCCGATCAGACCGCCGTGAATCGCCAGACCGCCGTGCCAGATCGCGGGGATCTCGGACGGATTTTCTCCATAGTAAGGCCAGTTGAACGCGACGTAATAGATCCGGGCGCCGAGGATCCCGCCCAGAAGGCAGTACATGATCAGGTTCCAGCTGTCGTCGGCCGAGAGCGGGATGCCCTTGCGACGGACCTCCTTGGCCAGCAGCCATCCGCCGACCATCGCCGCGATAAAGTACATCAACCCGTAATAGCGGATCGTGACGGGACCGAACTGGATGAGAATGGGATGCATGTTACAGCTTCATCGCCTCCCGCACTTCTTCCATCGTTTGACGGGCCGCCTGGCCGGCCTTCTTCGAACCTTCGGCCGCGACGGCTTCGACCTTTTTGGGATGCTTCAACCACTTTTCCCGTTCCTTCCAGATCGGGTCGAGCCGTCGGACCATCCGGTCGGCCACCAGCGTTTTGCAGTCGATGCAGCCGATGGAGGCCGTCCGGCATTCCGTGTTCACCCGGTCGATCACGCCGATCTCCGAGAAGATCTTGTGGAAGGAAAAGACGGGACAGACATCCGGGTTGCCCGGGTCGGTCCGCCGGATCCGGGCCGGATCGGTCACCATCGTCCGGAGCTTTTCACGAACGACCGGCTCGGGATCGGAAAGATAGATCGCGTTGTTGTAGCTCTTGCTCATTTTCCGCCCGTCGGTCCCCAGAAGTTTCGGCACCTCCGTGAGCAGGGGCTGCGGTTCGGGAAACACGGGCGCGTAGAGATTGTTGAACCGTCGCGCCAGCTCGCGCGTCAACTCGAGGTGCGGAAGCTGATCCACGCCCACCGGCACCACGTCGGCCTTGTAGATCAGGATATCGGCCGACTGCAGGACGGGATATCCTAAAAAACCATAAGTCGTCAGATCCCGTTCGCGAAGCTCCTCGATCTTTTCCTTGTAGGTGGGGTTCCGCTCCAGCCAGGGCACCGGGGTGATCATCGACAGGAGCAGGTGCAGTACGGCGTGATCCGGCAGACGGGACTGAATGAAGACGGTGCATTTCTCGGGATCGATTCCGGCCGAAAGCCAGTCGATCAGCATTTCCTGAATGTACTCCCGGATTTTACGGGTATCGGCATAATTGGTCGACAGGGCATGCCAGTCGGCCACAAAAAAATAGGCGTCGAACTCGTTCTGGTATTTAATCCAATTGTCCAGGGCCCCCAACAGATTGCCCAGATGCAACCGCCCGCTGGGTTGCATCCCGCTCAGCATGCGCTTCTTCCGCGATTTCACAGTGGGACACCTCCTAGATGGTCGTTCAACCCCAGAATCCACAGCATGATGTTAACGATCAACGGCGAGATGATTTGCGACCAGAACCCGAACGGGTCCAGGAAGACGAGCGCGATGATGATGAAAAACCCGAACGGCTCGATGCTGGCCCAGGCCGCCGACTGCCGGTCGGGAAGCAGTCCGACCAGCACCCGCCCGCCGTCCAGCGGCGGAATGGGGATCATGTTGAAAATCGCCAAAACGACGTTCCACTGCACGCCCTTCAAAAGCATGTACATGACCGGGACCAGCACCATCCCGGAAGGATCGTTCCAGTTGAACGGCCCCCCCCCGAGACGCAGTTGCAGGACGAGACGGGGGTCGATCATCAGGACCAGACGAAACAGAAGACCGCAGGCCACCGCCAGGATCAAATTCGTGGCCGGACCCGCGCCGGCCACCCAGACCATGTCTTCCTTCGGATGGCGGAGGTTCATGAAATTGACCGGCACGGGCTTCGCGTAGCCGAACACGAAGCTGCCCTTCGTGGCGATCAATAAAAAAATCGGAATGACGACCGTTCCGATGGGGTCAATATGCGACAAGGGATTGAGCGTCAGCCGGCCCATCATCCGGGCGGTCGGATCCCCCCGCTTGTTGGCCACCCAGCCGTGGGCCACCTCGTGTAAAATGACGGCCAGAAGGATGGGGATGGCCGAGATCGAAATCTCCTGGATGATATGATCGATGTTCATCATACTAGTTGAGCTGGACGAATTTGCCGTCCTTGGCCTGTATCACGTAAAGCCGTTTGGCCAAATCCCCCTCCGGCGTGTAAGTGATCGGGCCGGTGACGCCCGAATAATTTCGAACCCGGCCGAGGAAGTCCCGCACCGCTTCGCCGGTCGCGGCGCCCTGTTGCATCGCCCGGAGAACCAGGCCGGCCGCGTCGTACGCCTGGGCCGCCAGAAGCGTCGGGTTCTCCTCGTAACGGCTTCGGTAGCGCTCCACAAAGGACTGCACCTGCGGGTCGGTGCTGGCGGGAAAGAACCCGTCCACAAAGATTCCGCCGTCGACAAATTTCCCGCCGAACCTGAAAAGATCCTGGGAGTCCCACCCGTTGGTCCCCAGAAGCGTCACCCCTTCAATATTGTAAAAAGCCAGCTGGGCCGCGATCATTCCGGCCTGATCGTAATCGCCGGGAAGAAAAATGGCGTCGAATCCGGGCCGGTATTCGCGAATTTCGCCCTTCTGCTGCGGCGGGGGGCCCAGGACGCCGTATTTGGTCAGGTCGGTTTCTTTGAGATATTTGATCTGCGGCCCGAAATCGGTGGCCTGCGGATCGTAGGACGCCCGCGCGATGACCTCCCCGCCCAGTTTCGCGATCGCCTCCGAAAAAACCCGCATCATCTCCGTTCCGTATCCGTCCGCGGAATGCAGGATGCAGAAGCGCTTCAGGTGGAGCGAATTGACGGCGTAGGCCGCGATCTCGCCGGCCTGTTGCCGGTTGGTGATGGAGTTTCTCAAAACATATTTCCACGGCTTGGCCCAATCCTCCGACGCCCCGGGCGTCAGCAACGGGATCCGGTAAGCCTCCGCCCGGGGAGCCACGGCCGCCACCTGGCGGCTCAGCATCGGTCCGATGACCGCGCTCACGCGGTAGTCCCGCGCCAGTTCGTCCAGGCCGCTTTGCAGGACCGTCGCATCCCCTTCCGTGTTCTTGACGACGATCCCGACGAATTTTTCAGGAACCGCGGTGGACGGGGGGTCCAACGCCAGCCGGATTCCGTTGAGCACCTCCTGCCCGAACGGCTGCAGCCGGCCCGACAGCGGAAGCAGGACGCCGATCAAATGCTGATGGCTCAGATACAATTGCTTGATGGCCGCGAGCCGGCTCCGGACCTTCGAAACGGCCCGATGCTTGGGGTAGATGAACAAAAAGCGGCGCAGTTCACGCTCGGCCTCAAAATATTCCTTGGACGACTCGTAAAGATCGGCCAGCTTCAAAAGGGCCGCGTCTCCCGGATACCCTTTCGGGAATTGACGGATCAACTCCTTGAGTTCCGACCGGGAGCTCTGGGCCAAAAGCTCCTGCACCCGGTTCTCGACGGCCTGCTTTTCCTCTTCCCGGCTCATCTCCTTTTTCAGCAGTTCATGGACGGCCTGGACGTCATCCTTCTTCTGAAGATAGACGTCCACGATGCGGTCGGTCAACGCCTGCCGGGCGGCGAGGTCCGGACTTAAGCTCCGCTCCCGTTCCAGGATCGGGATGGCGCTGTCGTACTGGCCCAAACCGATATACGCCACGGCCAATTGATCCCGGGCCCGGTCGGCCAGCGGCGAGGCCGGGAACTCGCCGATCAACTTTTGATACTTAAGAACCGCATCGGCATAATTTTGCTGCTGCTGATCGATTTGGGCCAAGCCCATATAGACCTGGTCCTTCAGCGGCGATTGCGGATAGGTCGTGAGTAAAAGTTGATACGTCAGCTGCGCTTGCTCCAGATCACCCGCGGCGGTGGCCGCCGAGGCCTTTTCCAGCAATTCCCGAGCGTCGGCGTCGGGGGACGGCGTCGGCACAATGGCCGGCGCCGGCGATTGTAGCTGTGGTTGTGGTTGTGGTTGTGGTTGAGCTTCAAGTTGCGGCTGCGATTGAGGTTGTGCTTGCGCCCACGCAGACATTGTCAACGACGTCATCGAAACGAGGAGGACGCCAATCATTCCGGCTCCGGCTTTGAAGCTGCCCGCAGCAGGCTGCCGGGAATCTTCGATGCGCAAAGAACAAAACCATGATTGCATGCGGCCCAACCCCGCCCCCCAATGCGGGCATTGCGGCCGATGCGCATTCACGCTCGCGATTTTTGAAATCATCGTCGTCATATTCGCCAGGAATCACTATAAGGGATGCCGGATACCTTGTCAACAGAACGGAACGGGAACGGGTTGTATGGGTTGTATTTCATGAAATAATTAATTATAGTGACGGGAGCATCTCAAATCCTTTCCCCGACAAGGAGCCGCAGCGGATGCCGATCGGATTAAAAGAGATCAAACGCGCCGGACGGACGATTCGATCGTCGGTCGACCCGACCCCGCTGGTTTCGTCGCGCTCGCTGAGCCTGCGGGCCGGGGTTCCCGTTTTTCTGAAGCTTGAAAATCTTCAGAAGACGGGATCGTTCAAGGTCCGGGGGGCGTTCAACCGGATCGCCCTTCTGACGGCCCCCCAGCGACGAAGGGGCGTGGTGGCGGCTTCGGCGGGAAACCACGCCCAAGGCGTCGCCCTCGCCGCCCGAACCCGCGGCATCTCGGCCACGATCGTCATGCCCGAAGGGGCCTCGATCGCCAAACAGGAGGCGAGCCGTTCGTACGGCGCCCGGGTGATCCTTCACGGAGACGACTTTGACTCGGCGATGGATAAAGCCCGGGAGATCGAACGGTCGGAAGGAAGCGTCCTCATTCACGCCTTCGACGACGAGGCGGTGATCGCCGGCCAGGGAACGATCGCGTTGGAGATCTTGAAGGACCGCCCGGACATACGAACCATCCTCGTTCCCGTCGGGGGAGGCGGCCTTGCCGCCGGAGTCGCGACGGCGGTGAAAGCCTTGAAGCCCGGGGTCCGGGTCCTCGGGGTCGCCGCCCCGGCCCGTCCGACCCTGGCGGATGGAATCGCCGTGAAATCCCCCGGAAGGATTACGCGGCCGATCTTGGAGCGGTGCCTGGATCGCATGGTCCGGGTCGCGGAGGACGAAATCGCCGAAGCCGTCCTGCTGCTGATCGAGCACAAGCGGATCATCGCCGAAGGGGCCGGCGCCGTTCCCCTGGCCGCGCTTCTAAACCACGGGGGCCGGCTTCGGGGTCCGGTCTGCCTTATCGTCACCGGCGGGAATATTGACGTCACCCTCCTCGAGCGGATTATCGAGCGGGGTTTGGTCCGGACCGGCCGTCTCCTGCGCCTCTCGGTCGTTCTTCCCGACCGCCCCGGAGCGCTGGCCGGACTCGCCGCCGCCATCGGCGAGGCGGGCGCCAACATCCTGCACATCGTTCACGATCGTCTCTCGTCAGGGCTTCCGATCACCCGGAGCCGGGTCGATCTCTCTCTCGAAACCCGGGGCGCGGAACACAGCCGCTCGATCACGGCCCGTCTGAAACGGAGCGGCTATCCCTTGCGTTGACGGGAGCATCGGCATGCGCGAACGCGTCCAACAGTTCCTTCAATACCTGACGGTCGAGAAGGGGCTCTCGCTCAACACGACCGCGGCCTACGGCGCCGATCTGAACCGGTTTCTGGAGTTTCTCGGGGCCCGGGCGTTGAACCGTCCGGAAGACATCACCCGGCGGGACCTCCTGGATTTTCTGGCCGCCCGAAAACAAAACGGCCTTTCCTCCCGTTCGCTCGCGCGCCAGATCGCGACCCTTCGCAATTTTTACCGCTTTCTCAACCACGAAAAAATACTCCGGACGGACCCCACCCAGAACGTGGAATCCCCCCGCGACTGGAAACGATTGCCGAAGACGATGGCCTTCGAGGAAGTCGAACGGCTGCTCAACCTTCCCAAGGGGTCCACGTCCTCGGCCGTGCGCGACGACGCCATGATCGAATTGATGTACGCCACCGGCCTGCGCGTCTCGGAACTGACCGCGCTGCCCCTCCAGGCCGTCAACACCGAAGTCGGATACATCCTGGCCACGGGCAAGGGCAACAAACAGCGGATCATCCCGATGGGCGAAGTGGCGCTTCAAAAACTCAAGACGTACCTGGCGACGGCTCGGGGAAAACTCGCGAAAGGGCGCGTCTCCGACCGGGTCTTCCTCAACCGCTCCGGGCGCGGTCTCACGCGGCAGGGCTGTTGGAAGATGCTGAAGAACTACGTCCGACGGGCCGGGATCAAGCGTTCCGTTTCGCCCCACATGCTCCGGCACTCCTTCGCGACGCATTTACTGGAACGGGGGGCGGACCTGCGTTCGGTCCAGGCCATGCTGGGCCACGCCGACCTATCCACCACGCAGATCTACACGCAGGTCACGCGTCACCGCTTGAAACAGATTCATCAACAGCTTCACCCGCGGGGATGACACCGCGGGATCCCCTCATCGTCGGGCGGTCGTTACTTGACGGTGACCTTGCGCATCGCATCGCCTTTCCGGATTTTCTGGATCACGTCGAGACTGGCCTTGTCCGTCACCTGACCGAAGACGGTGTACTTGCCGTCCAGAAAGGGTTGCGGAGCGAGGCAGATGTAGAACTGACTGTCGGCGCTGTCGGGATCGCTCGAGCGGGCCATGGCGACGGTCCCGAGAAGATGCGGCGTCTTGTTGAATTCGGCCTTCAGCTTGACCCCCGAACCGCCCGTCCCGTTGCCGTTGGGGTCCCCGCCTTGAATCACGAAACCGGGCTCGACGCGGTGGAAGGTCAGTCCGTTGTAGAATCCCTGCTTGATCAGTTCGGTGATCCGCGCGACGGTTTTCGGCGCCGCATCCGGCAACATTTCGAAGATGATATTTCCCTTGTCCGTCTCAATGGTCACCACCGGTTTACCTCCCTGGGCCCAGGCCGTCTCGATGACGAGCCCCGGACCGCCCGCGCTGAGGGTGAGTGTTCCTATCACGATCGCCATGATCCAATTCCGTTTCATCGGCCGTCCCCTTTCCGTTCGTTTCCCGCCGTGACGTTGCGTTCAAACCAATCGATCAATACCCCTTCTCTCAACCCGTAATCGCTCACCACCACCTCGTTCGCTCCGGCCAGGCGCATCGCGACCCACAGCAAGGCGGCGCCGGCCACGATGAGATCTTCCCGCCCCCGCTCGAGGCCGACCAGGCGCCGGCGTTCTTCCAACGTCATTCCGGCCAGCTTCCGATACCAGCTCTCGACGCGCCCGAACCCCAGGCGCATGTTCTGCACGCGCGCCGGATCGTACGTCGCGAGCCCCAACTCCAGCGCGGCCAGGGTGGTCACGGTCCCGGCCACGCCGATCAAGCGATCTCCGGACCGCCCGCGGAGGACGGGACTCATCGGCCGGAACTTTTCTTCAACGGCCCGGACCAGCCGATCCAGGTCCTCGGCGG
>Ga0335077_10002882_pt1 | contig 20577 bp, 22 predicted proteins | sample Lox_Sample_31_FD_207151 | JGI IMG/M metagenome (GOLD analysis project Ga0335077, IMG submission 207151) | Soil microbial communities from Loxahatchee National Wildlife Refuge, Florida, United States - Lox_Sample_3.1 | ecosystem: Environmental > Terrestrial > Soil > Wetlands | place: USA...
CCGTGCGGCGCGAGCCGGCCCCAGCTCGCGCCGCACGCACCCGCCCCGCGCGCGACGAAGGTCGAGGTCGAGAATGAGCTCCAAGCCGTCAGAGCACGCTGCAACCAAGGCAAGCCGGCAGCCGACGGCACCCCGCCGGCGGCGGGCGTGGCTCTGGTTCGCGGTCGCCGCCTCCCTCTTCGCCGTCAACTACTGGGTCGGCTCGAGGGCGACGAGCGCGCCGCTACGGGTTCGCGTTCCGTACAGCCCGTTCTTCATCCGGCAGATCGAGGCCGGGAACGTCGCCGAGATCACGTCGACGGGCACGGCGATCCAGGGGACGTTCACGCACGCCGAGCGGTACTCCGGGTCGAAGGCAACGACGCTCTTCCAGACCGAGATTCCGGCATTCGCCGACACGAATGCGCTTGCGAGGTCGCTGCAGCGCAACCAGGTCGTGGTCAACGCCAAGCCGCTGCAGACGAGCCTGCCGTGGTGGGAGAATGTGCTCCTCAACTTCGGGCCGACGCTGCTGTTCCTCGGCCTGCTCTTCTGGCTGATGCGCCGCGGAGCGAGTGCGCAGAACCTGCTCGGCTCCTTCTCGCGCTCGACTGCACGCCGGTACGCGCCGGGCGGCGATCGCGTCACCTTCGCCGACGTCGCCGGGATCGACGAGGCGAAGGCGGAGCTGTCGGAGGTCGTCGACTTTCTGCGAGACCCCGGAAAGTACCGCCGCCTCGGCGGCCGGATCCCGCACGGCGTCCTGCTCACCGGCCAGCCGGGGACAGGCAAGACGCTCCTGGCCCGTGCGGTCGCGGGCGAGGCGAGCGTCCCCTTCTTCTCGATGTCCGCGTCCGAGTTCGTCGAGGCGATCGTCGGTGTCGGCGCCGCACGGGTGCGCGACCTGTTCAAGGAGGCAAAGCAGGCGGCGCCGGCGATCGTCTTCATCGACGAGCTGGACGCGGTCGGCGGCTCGCGCGTCTCCGGCGAACGAGGCTTCAGCGGCGGCAACGACGAGCGCGAGCAGACGCTGAACCAGATCCTGACCGAGATGGACGGGTTCGACTCGTCGACCGGCGTGATCGTGATCGGCGCGACGAACCGGCCGGACGTGCTCGACCAGGCGCTGCTCCGCCCCGGCCGGTTCGACCGTCGGGTGGCCGTCAGCCCACCCGACCGGCCGGGACGCGAGGCGATCCTGAGGGTGCACACGCGGGACGTCCCGCTCGCGCCCGACGTCGACCTGGGCCGGATCGCCTCGACGACGCCCGGGATGGTCGGCGCCGACCTCGCGAACCTCGTCAACGAGGCCGCACTGCTCGCCGCGCGTCTCGGCCACTCGGCCGTGACCGAAGCCGACTTCTTCGCCGCGCTGGAGCGGATCGTGCTCGGGACCGAGCGGAAGATCGTGATGAGCAAGGAGGATCGGCGCCGGACGGCCTATCACGAGGCCGGACATGCCGTCGTCGGCATGCTGACGCCGGGAGCAGACCCGGTCCGAAAGATCTCGATCATCCCGCGCGCCGAGTCGCTCGGGGTGACGTACTCGGCACCGGACACCGACCGGTTCAACTACCAGCGGGACGAGCTGGTGGCGAAGATCAAGGTCGCGCTCGGCGGGCGCGGCGCGGAGGAGGTCGTCTTCGGCGAGCCGACGACCGGCGCGGAGTCCGACCTCCAGCAGCTGACGGAGATCGCGCGTCAGATGGTCGGACGCTGGGGCATGAGCGAGATGATCGGCCCGGTCTCCGTTCTCCCCGTCGACGGCCGCGGGCCGCTCCTTCCCGGCGTCTCCGAGGTCTCGCCCCACACGCACGAGCTCGTCGACGCCGAGGTGCACAGGATCGTCGAGGAGGCCTACGCGGGCGTGCTCGCCGTCCTGCGCGACAATCGTGGACGGCTCGACTCTCTCGCCGGAGCGCTGCTCGAGCACGAGACCCTCGACGAGACCGACGCGTACCGGGCGGCGAGACTCGAGCCGCCGGCCAGCGGGCAGAGCGCCGGTACGCAGCCGAAGGCCGCGTAGGGCTACGCCGCGCCGTGCGGGGGCGGCACGACCAGCACGGGACGCCCGGCGTGGCGCGCGACATCGTGCGCGACGCTGCCCTCGACGAACTCGCGGCCGGGGGTCAGCGCGCGTGAGCCGACGACGATCACGGGAGCGGCGATCTCGTCTGCGACATCGCAGATGCCTTCCCAGGTCGGTGCCGAGATCCCGCTCCGTGCGACCGCATGGAACCCGGCCTGCTCTGCACGTGCCGCCCCGTCTTCGGCGCGGGTGAGGGCGTCGGCCTCGTTCATGTCCTCGAATGCCGCTCCGGGGACGACCGGGGAGATCGCCGCGACGCTCTCGGCCGGGGTCAGCGGAGGGCCGAGGTCGAGGACGACTGCGTGCCGGTGGCCGAACAGGGTGGCGGCCGCGTCGATCGCGCGGCGCGCGCTCTCGGAGCCGTCGTAGCAGATCAGGATCGGCGCGCTCTCCATCTCGTCCTCCTCGGGATCGTCTACGCGACGATCGTGCCGGAGTCGGGCGCGCGCGGCATCCGCCGATGCCCCGAGTCCTTGCGCAGATCACGCAGCCGATCGCGCGGACCGCGGATGCCGCGGAGCGGCTCGGCGCGCCATGGTTCGGCCATGGCCACCCACACGCTGCGCCCGACGTTGCGCCGCATCAAGCGCCGTCCGCTGCCGCACCGCCGGCGCAAGGTCGCCGTCGAGGGCGAGCTGCTCTCGATCGCCGGGCTTGTCGGCTCGCCCGTCTACGACGTCGACGGCCGTCGCGTCGGCGCGCTCCACGACCTCGTCGTTCGCTGGGACACCGGCGAGCCGCATCCGCCCCTCTGGGGCGCGGTGCTTCGCTCTCGCTTCAGGCACGCCTTCGTGCCGGCCTCCGCGATCGCGGCTCTCGCGCCTGCCAGCGTCCGGCTCACCGCGGACTTCGAGCCAGGCCCGGTCGAACGTCACCCGGGGCTCGTGGCGCTGGCTCACGACGTGCTCGATCGGCAGATCGTCGATGCCGGCGGCGCCGACATCGTCCGCGTTTCCGATCTCCTGCTCGGTCAACTCCCGAGCGGGATCCGGCTCGTCGGCGCCGACGTCAGCGCGAGGACGTTGCTGCGGCGGCTCGGCCCGGCCGCCCTGCGAAGGCATGTCGCCCCCGACCGGGTCTACGACTGGGCGGGGGTCGCGGCATTCTCCGTTCGCGGGCCCGGGGAGGCGGGTTCCGTGCTCCGGCTGACGACCGCCGCCGCCCAGCTCTCGACCCTTCGGCCCGACGAGCTCGAAGCGCTGCTCGGCGACCTGCCCGCAGGAGAGCGCGAGCAGCTCGCCGCGCACGTCGCCGGGAAGTCGACGGGGTGAGCAACATCGCCGCACCGGCGGCCCGCCCGCGCCGCCGGCTGAAGCGCGTGCTCGCGTTCGCCGCGATCGCCGGCCCGGGCCTGATCGCCGCGAACGCCGGGAACGACGCCGGCGGCGTCCTCACCTATGCGAGCGCCGGGGCGCAGTTCGCGTACCGCACGCTCTTCGTGATGGTGATCGTCACGGTCGCCCTCGTCGTCGTCCAGGAGATGTGCGCACGCCTCGGCGCCTACACGGGCGAGGGGCTCGGGGCGCTCATCCGCGAGCAGTTCTCCCTCCGCGCGTCGGCGGGCGCGATGGCTCTGCTCTTCATCGCGAACTGCGGGCTGACGGTGAGCGAGTTCGCCGGCATCGGAGCCGCCATGGAGCTCCTCGGGGTCTCGCGCTATATCGCGATTCCGGTCGCGCTCGTCGGGCTCTGGGCTCTGACGGTGTTCGGCGACTACTCGAAGGGAGAGAAGGTCGCGCTCGTGCTCTCGCTCGCCTTCATCGTGTATCCGGCGGCGGCGATCCTCGCCCACCCGAACGCGCACGTGGTCGCCCGGGACCTGCTCACACCGCAGTTCGTGCACTCGACCGCGTTCCTCGTCCTGGTCGTGGCGCTGATCGGCACGACGATCACGCCGTACATGCAGTTCTACGTCGCCTCGGCGGTCGTCGACAAGAAGATCGGACCGGAGCAGTACCCGGCCGAGCGGGTCGACACCGTCAACGGCGCGATCCTCTCCGACATCGTCAGCATCTTCATCATCATCGCGACGGCCGCCGCAGTCGGCGGCACGGGCCCGCTCGTGTCGGCTCGCGAAGCCGCCCTGGCGCTCGTGCCCGCCGTCGGCTCGGCCGCGCCGGCCCTCTTCGGCGTCGGACTGCTCGGAGCCTCGCTGCTGGCCGCGGTCGTCGTACCGTTGTCGAGCTCGTACGCGATCGCGGAGGGAATCGGCGGCGAACGCTCCGTCTCCGACAGCTTCCGGCGGGCGCCGGTCTTCTTCGGGCTCTTCACGGTGCAGCTGGTCGTGGGCGCCGTGGTCGCCCTCGCGCCCGGGAACCTGATCTCGCTCGTCGTGAACATGCAGCTCCTGAACGGCGTGATCACGCCTGTCCTGCTCACGTTCGTCCTCATCCTCGCCAACCGGCGCAGCGTCCTCGGCGACGCGGCGAACGGCCGCGTGTTCAAGGTCATCGCCACGATCTGCGTCGCCACGGTCGGCGTGCTGGCGTTCGCGGTGCTAATGCTGAAGCTGCTCGGCAAGGCGTGAGCCGCTACGTGCCGGCAAGCGCCTCGCAGGCATGCAGGCCGGCGAGGAACATGAGTCGCACGGGCAGCCAGGTCCAGAAGACGATGAACCGCATGCCCCAGCCGGACTCGCGGTAGTCCTGCGCCAGCGTGGCCTGCGCACGGCCGAGGAGCACGGTCACCGGCACGAGCCAGCGGAGGACGGCGGGCATCCGCTCAGTCAACGCCCCTCGCCTCCCGCCGAATCGCATCCCAGAGCAGCACCGCCACCGCGGCAGGCAGCAGCCACCAGGCGTTGACGCCGTGATGCGCGAGCAGCGCGGTAAGCCCGAGCGCAACGGCAAGCCCGACCGCGACCCGCCAGTCGTCACCGACGATGAAGTTCCACCAGAAGGCAAGAAATGACCGGAGATACCTCACGCCTCGGCCCCGAGCGGCCGCACGGCGAGCCGCTGCCGGCGAAGCCGGCGCGTGAGCGCGAAGGACACGAGGCCGAGGAAGGCGACGATGCCGAGGATCGCGAGGTCGGAGCCGGGCCAGACGACACCGGCTCCCTCGCCGCTCCAGAAGATGCCGAAGCTCGTGAGCAGCAGGCCGACCGCGTACTTGATCGTGTTCTCGGGGACCCGCTCCAGAGGCCCACGCACGAAGACGCCGACACCGACGACGACGACGACCGCAGCAGCGGCGGCCGCCGCCGCCAGGCCGATCCTTCCCTGCGTGGCTCCGAACGTGACGACGATGAAGACGACCTCGAGCCCTTCGAGCAGCACGCCCTTGAACGCGACGGTGAACGAGTACCAGTCCATGCGGGAGCTGCCGCGCGCGGCTGCGCCGGCCTGTTCGCGCTCACGCCGAAATGCCGACGCCTCGTCGTGCAGCGGCTTGTACCCGCTGCTGCGGAGGATCGCCTTGCGGAGCCACTGGAGGCCGAACGCCAGCAGGAGCGCCCCGACGACGAAGCGAAGCGTCCCGATCGGGATCAGGCGCAGCGCAGGGCCGAGCACCGCCACGATGCCGGCGAGCACGAGCGTCGCGGCGCCGACGCCGACGAGTGTCGAGCGCCAGCCGCGCACCACCCCGACCGCGAGGACGATCGTCAACGCTTCGACCGCCTCGACCGCGCTGGCAAGGAACGTGGTGGCAAAGAGGAGAAGGTCTGAGCGCATACCGGTCACCGGATGTCGAAATGCGCCCAACGCGAGGTGTGGCAAGCCTCCGCGCCGCAGATCTGCGCCACGTAGCCGATCGCCAGGGCGACGAGCAGCGTGGCGCCGGCGGTTGGCGCGGCGCGCAGGCGGAGACCCTTCATCGCGATCTCCGCCTGCCCGCCGACGCCGTTTAGGTCGAGGACGGTTGCGGCTTCGGGCCGAACGCCTTCTTCAGGTCGTTCTCGACGAGACGCTTCCCGCCGATCGCGACCACGAGCTGACTGATCCCGGAGACGAGTGCGAACGCCGCGATCAGTGCAAGCGTCACAAGAGCGCCGGTCCCCGGCTTGGCAAAGATGACGATCCCGAAGACGATCGAAAGCACGCCCCAGAGGATCATCAGCGCGGTGTCTCCCCCGCTGATCGGGAGCCAGAAGGCGCCGCCGATCGCGATGATCCCGAGCGCGACCGCGTACACGCCGATCACATAGAGGAGGGCGAGCGCCGAGATGTTCGTCCAGAGCAGGACCATCACCCCGACGGCGATGCCGAGCAGGCCCGAGACGACGAGCCAGCCACGCTCGCCCTTCTCGGCGCCGCTGAAGGCGGACGCGAGCTGAATGATGCCGGTCGCAAGTGCGTAGGCGCCGAAGACGAGCGTGAGTGCGTACAGGCTGATGCCGGGCCAGAAGACGATGACGACGCCCAGCGCAACGGACAGCGCTCCGCTCAATCCGAGCGCCCACCGCATCTTCGTGAGCTGCGTCTGCGTCGTCTTGGCAGCTCGGTCGAGCATGGTCTCCATCGTTGGACCTCCGGTGTTGCGTTGATTGACGCCCTCGACTGTCGTCGTTGCGATGGTCGAGTGAATCGGCAAGCGTGCTGAGCGGGTGCGGAAACTCCGCAGGACTCAGCCGTAGCGACGCCGGAAAACGAGGTACGCAATGCCGCCGGCCGGAAGCGGCAGCCAGTAGGCGACGAGGCGGTAGAGCAGTGTCGCCGCAAGCGCGTCCGGGCCCGGCACCCCCGCGAGGGTGAGCGTGCCGACGAGCCCCGCCTCGACGAAGCCGAGGCCGCCCGGTGTGAACGGAATCAGCGCGAGCAGCTCGCCCGCCGTGTAGGCGAGGAGGACGAGGGAGGGTCGAGGATCGGCCCCCACCGCGCGCAACGCGGCGAGCAGCGCGAGGTAGTCGAAGCCGGTGTTTCCCGCCGCGGCGAGCACCGCCGCCCTCCACCGCTCGCCGAGCGTCGAGCGGATGAAGTCGCGGTCGGAGAGGAGCTCCTCGGGAAGCCGGTCGACCGGGTTGCGCCGCCGGACGGTCTTGTTGAGCACCCACTGGAGGCCGCGGCCCAGCAGCTCGAGCGGCCTGTCGCTCAGGAAGGTCAGAGTGCCGGCGGCGATCAACAGGACGAGGACGGCGATTCCAAGATATGCCGCTGTCTCGAGGCTGTGACTGACCGGCGAGCCTGCGAGGATCGCCGGGAGCGCGATCAGCGGCAGCGCCAGAGTCGTCGCGAGCTGCAGCCCCGTCGACGCTGCGAACGCTGCCGCCGCCTCACCGGTGTCGACACCGGACCTCCGCAGCATCGTCACCGCGAACGCAGTCGCCGTCGCGCCGCCGCCGGGGACGATCCGGCCGACGGCGTTGCCGCTGAGCTGTGCCGACGCCACCGCAAACCAACCCTTCGTCTTGAGGGCGATCCGGTCCAACTCCCAGAGACAGACGAAGCTCGCGATCTCGCAGACGAGCACGAGCGCCGCGAAGGGCCAGTCGAGGTGGGACAGCGACCGCCACGACCCGAAGACCGAGAGCAGGCTCGGGAGGAAGACGTAGAGCGAGACCGCCGCGACGAGGAGCAGCGCAGCGGGACGGCCGTACTGCCTCCAGGCCGGGGTCTGCGGAGCGGGCCGGGACACACGCGGAGTCTCGCGCGGAGACTCTGCCCGCGCATCCGTCTCTCTGCTCAGACGCTGCCGCTTTTACGCAGCGAGTCGGCGATGTCGCCGATGATCGTAGGCCCTTCCCGGACGGAGACTCTGGGCATGCTTCCGCTTTCCGACGGGATCCGCGCTCGGAGCTTCCCCTTCGTGAACGTGGCGCTGATCGTCGCCAACTTCGCGGTCTTCGTTCTCTACGAGCTGCCTCACCTCAACGCGTCGATCTACCATGCGTCGTTCTACCCTTGCACCGTCACCAACGCCTGCCACGGCCCGGAGCCGTGGGGCATCAGCTGGTTCACGGCGATGTTCATGCACGCCAGCTGGGACCACATCCTCGGCAACATGCTCTTCCTCGCGGTATTCGGCAAGAACGTCGAGGACGCGTTCGGCCACCTGCGCTATCTGGCCTTCTACATCGCCGGCGGCTTCGTCGCGATGATGACCCAGACGCTGATGACGCTGCTGTTCGGCTCTGCCCTCGACGGCCGTGCTCCGAATTTGGGCGCCAGCGGCGCGATCGCCGCCGTGCTCGGCGCGTACTTCGTCCTCTACCCCAACTCGAAGGTGCTCGGACTGATCGTCGTCTGGCCGGTCCGTATCTCGGCCTGGTTCTTCCTCGGCTTCTGGTTCCTCTACCAGCTGTTCGAGGCGAACTTCGGGATCTTCAGCTCGACGGCGAACGGCGGCGGCGGGGTCGCATTCTTCGCGCACGTCGGCGGGTTCATCTTCGGCGTCGCCGTCGCGCTGCTCCTCCTCAACGCGGGGCGGCTCGCACCGCAGGACGACCGCGTGCTCGGCGCCACGATCTGACGGCGACGCATGCCCGTCGACCCGCAGACCGACCAACCCGCGCCCGAAACGACCTCACCTGACCGCGACGTCGCACGCATGACGGCGAAGGCGACCGCCGCCGCGCTCGCCGTCGGCGCCGTCGCGTTCGGGGTCTGGCAGGTGCGGAGCATGGTCATCCTGCTCCTGCTCGCGCTGACCTTTGCCGCGGCGATCCGGCCGGGAGTCGAATGGCTCAAGCAGCGTCACGTCCCGCAGGCGGGTGCGATCGCCTTCTTCTTTGTGATGGTGATCGGGGCGATCGTCCTCTTCTTCTGGCTCGCCGTCCCGCCGGCGCTCCATCAGATCGGGCACGCGCTCGACCAGGGCAGCGTCGCCGGCGGACCCGCGAGCAATCCGGGCGTGCGCGAACGCGTGCTCACCTGGCTGCAGGACCACCTCCACCAGCTGCCGACCGGAACGGAGATCCTGCACCCGGTCGCCACATACGGCCACAAGGCGACGAACGCCGTCGTCGCAATCTTCTTCACGCTGGCGGCGACGTGGTACTGGGTCTCCGAGCGGGACCACATGATCGACCTGCTGTCGTCGCTCGCACCCGCGTCGAAGCGCGACAAGGCCCGGGAGACCTACCTCGCGATCGACCGAAGGCTCGGCTCGTACACGCGTCTGCGCTTCGCCATGGTCATCATCGTCGGCGCGACGCTCGCCGCCGGCTTCTACCTCGTCGGGCTCAACTACTGGCTGCTCGTCGGCGCCTTCGTCGGCCTCGTCGAGATCGTCCCGGTGATCGGACCGCTGATCGGAGCGATCCTCGTGCTCGCCGTCGGCCTCCCGCAGTCCCTCCACGTGGCCGCGCTCTCCCTCCTCTGGCTCGTCGCAGTGCGCGAGTTCCAGAGCTACGTCGTCAACCCACACGTGATGGGCCACTCGGTCGGCCTCTCGCCGCTCGTGACCCTGGTGTCCGTTGCGGTGGTGGGAATCCTGTTCGGGGGCTTCGCGGTGATTCTCGCCGTCCCATTCACGTCGGCCGTGGCCACCGTCATCGACGTGCTTGTGCTCGACCACGACCCTCCCGCGGCGCCGGCGCCACGGCGCCGCCTCCCACTCCCGAGCCGCAGCCCATGATGTCCACGAACGAAGGAGTCCTCATGCCCGAGAACACCGACTACCGGAAAGCAGCAGCCGACGCCGGCTGCGGCGTGATGGAGTGACCATGGAGCTCACGACAGATCGCGCAGGGGTCGAGCACGACTCGAAGCGACTCGCCGAGATCATCGGCGTCTTCGGGCGCTACGGGATCGCCGAGCCGTTTCGGGATCATCTACCGGAGCCGGTGAGGCGTCACCTCGGCCATCCCGACGGCTCGGTCTCGGCACGGCCCGCGCCGGTGCGGCTTCGACTGGCCCTGACCGAGTTGGGGCCGACGTTCGTGAAGCTGGGTCAGATGCTCAGCGTCACTCCCGGCGTCCTCCCTCCTGCGTACGCGGACGAGCTCGCCAAGCTGCAGGAGCACGTGCAGCCGGAGCCCGCCGCCGTCGCCCGTTCCACGGTCGAGCGTGAGCTCGGCCGGCCGGTTGACGAGCTGTTCGCCTCCTTCGACGACAAGCCGTTCGCAGCAGCGTCGATGGCACAAGTCCACCGCGCGAAGCTCCACAGTCGCCACGTCGTCGCGGTGAAGGTCCAGCGGGACGGGATCGAGGACCATGTTCACGTCGACCTCCAGCTGATCTCGTATCTCGCGGGAGTGCTGGAGGATCACTCCGACGAGCTGCGCCTCTACCGGCCGCGCGAGCTGGCCGCCCGCTTCCGGTCGCGCACACTCGAGGAGCTGGACTTCGAACGGGAGGCGGCGAACGCCGGCCGGTTCGCGGCGAACTTCGCCGACGAACCCGACGTGGTCTTTGCCCGCACCTATCCCGAGCTGTCGAGCAGCCGTGTGCTCACGATGAGCCTGGTCAAAGGCACGACGTTCGCGTCGGAGACGCCAAAGAGGCTCAGCCACATCGACCGCCAGGCTCTCGGCCGGCGGGGCGCGGAGATCTGGCTCGAGATGGTCTTCCGGGACGGCTTCGTCCACGCCGACCCGCATCCCGGCAACCTCGTCGTCGTCTCGGGCGGCCGCCTGGGAATCATCGACACCGGCATGGTGCTGCGTATCGACGACGGGACCCGCGAACAGTTCATCGAGCTGATCGAAGCCCTCACGAGCGGCAGCTCGAAAGACTTCGCCGACGCGCTGCTCGAAGCATGCGAGCATCCGCCGGGAACGGACGCAGCAAGCCTGGCTGACGACCTCGACGGCCTGATCACCACCTACGGGAACCGCTCCGTCCAGTCGATGGACGTGAGCAAGGCGATCGGCGACTTCGCCGAGATCGTCCACGACCACCGCCTCCTGCTGCCGGCCAAGATCAGCATGCTCCTGCAGATCGCGATCGAGCTCGAAGGAACCTCGCGACTGCTCGACGCCGACTTCCGCATCATGCCGCTGCTCGAGAGCTATCAGCAGAAGCTCGTCGCACAGGAGTGGTCGCCGGCCGCGATCGAGAAGCACCTGAAATCAGCCGCCAGACACTGGCGTCACGAGCAGCGCAGCCTCATCAACACGATAGAGGTCGTCGGCGAGGAGCTCCGCGGCGGGAATCTCAACCTCAAGCTGACCCACGCGGGCAACGACCGTGTAGCGAACCGGCTCATCGAGGGCATCATCACGGGCGCCCTCCTGCTCGCCTCGTCGATCCTCTGGCAGGCACGAGCAGTGCCGGTCGAGGGCGGGGTGCCGATCCTCGCTGCGATTGCGCTCGGGATGTCGGTCCTGCTCGCCGCCCACCTTTTCTTCAGAATACGTCAGTCCGAGCAGATCTCGAGCTGAGCCCGGAAGGATCACGCGCCGCTCTCGGTCGTCAGCAGTCTTCGGAGGTCCTCACCCGAGAAGTCGCAGCTCACGGTCCGGAACTCGTCGTCCTCCGCACGTCCAGAGCGGCTCGCGATCGCGATGAGCTCCGGGTCCGTGCGAAGCCGGGCGACGCCCGCGACCTGCGCCTCGTGGCTCTCCCAGCACGCGATGACGGCGACTCGCCCGAGACCGTCTTCGACGAGAACCGTGGTGGCGCGGAGCCCCCGCAGCTCCGATCGCCGGCGTGCGAAGAACGCGCTCAATTGCTCGGCGAGCCCATCGCGGTCGCGCTCCTCCGGCCCGAACCGGTGGATTGTCACCGCCGGGAGCGCCCGCGCGAGCCTCCGTGCGAGCTCGTCCATGGTCCTAGGCTTCCACCGAAGGCGCGCGCAGTCATCGGTGGGAAACCGGAACGGGTGCGGCGTTCCCGCAAGGGGGGCGGCTAATGGTGGAAGCCGGTCGCCGCGGTTTCGTGGACCGGGGCGGGCTGCTTCTGGAGCTTCGGAAGCTGCCGCTTGATGTCGTCCACCAGCAGGTTCGCCATGTCGTGGCCGAAGCCGCGCTTGACCACGACCCGCAGCGCTGCGAGATCTTCGCGGTTCTTCGGGAACGTGTAGGCGGGCAGCAGCCAGCCGCGCTCCCGCAGCGCGTTCGACACGTCGAAGACGGAGTAGTTGTCGATCCCGTCCGCAAGCGTGAAGGCGAACACCGGCAGCTCGTCGCCGCGGGTGACGAGCGTGAACGGGCCGAGCTCGGCGATCTGCGCCGAGAGCGTCGTGGCGACGTCTCGCGCGTAGGCCTGCACCGCCCTGTAGCCGTCGAAGCCGAGGCGGAGGAAGTTGTAGTACTGCGCCACGACCTGGGCGCCCGGCCGCGAGAAGTTCAACGCGAACGTCGGCATGTTGTCGCCGAGGTAGTTGACCCAGAAGATCAGGTCCTCCGGCAGCGCGGATGCGTCACGCCACACGACCCAGCCGACGCCGGGGTAGACGAGGCCGTACTTGTGGCCCGACACGTTGATTGAGGCCACGCGCGGCACGCTGAAGTCCCACTCGAGCTCGGGGTCGATGAACGGCGCCACGAAGGCCCCCGACGCGCCGTCCACATGGACGGGGACGTCGAGGCCCGTCCTCTCCTGGAGATCGTCGAGTGCGTCACAGATTTCCTTGACCGGCTCGTACGAGCCGTCGAACGTCGAGCCGAGCACGGGAACAACGCCGATCGTGTTCTCGTCGCACAGCTTCACCGCCTCCTCGGCGTTCAGATGCAGCCGGTCGCCCTCCATCGGCACCAGCCGCATCTCGACGTCCCAGTAGTTCGCGAACTTCTCCCAGCACACCTGGACGTTGATCCCCATCACGATGTTCGGCCTGTCGATCGGCTTACCCTCGGCCGAGCGCCGCTGCCGCCAACGCCGCTTCAGGGCGAGGCCGCCCAGCATCGCCGCCTCGCTCGAGCCGGTCGTCGAGCAACCGGTCGCGCCTGTCGCGTCGGGCGAGTGCCAGAGCCGGCTGAGGATGTTGACGCAGCGCCGCTCGAGCTCCGCCGTCTGCGGGTACTCGTCCTTGTCGATCATGTTCTTGTCGAAGCACTCCGCCATCAGCTTCTCCGCCTGCGGCTCCATCCACGTCGTCACGAAGGTCGCGAGATTCATCCGCGCGTTGCCGTCGAGCATCAGCTCGTCATGGACGATCTGATACGCCAGATCGGAAGGCATCTCTCCACGCGGGAGCTCGTGGCGAGGGATCGCGCCCGCCTCCGCCGCGAACAGCGGCTCGACCGACAGATACTCGGCCTGAAGGGCCGTGTCCCGGTTGTGTCTGACGGTCATGCGGGCGTTGTGTCAGCGATCGGCAGCGGCCCCGTCGTCATGGTGGCCGGATGATGACACCTGGGTTCGAGCGCCGCAGGCTCATGCACCAGCCGCTCCGGTGAGCCTCGAGTAGCGAGGTGCGGAGTTCACGCACACCCTCAGAGAACTCGCCGATGCCTCGGTTCGGCGGAAGGCCGAAGCTGTGGACCGAATCGCCGTGCACGCATCACGCGTCGCGGAAGCATCGCCGAATAGGGAGGACGCTATGAGCGTGTCGAGCAAGACGCATGCTTCGGAGAAGTTCGCCAAGCTCTCGGAGCGGGCCGCGGAGGCGGAGCGACGGGTTGCGGCCGCGCAGAGCCAGGCGAAGGCCGAGGTCGAGCACTCCGCGCAGCAGGCGCGGGAAGCCACCCAAGCCCACGCCGAGAAGCTGCGCGAGACCGCCAGCGCAGGCCAAGCCCACGTCTCCGACTCATGGAATGACCTGCAAGCGTCGTGGAGCGAGCACATCACGAAGATGCACGAGGATCTGCGCTCCACCAAGGCCACGCTCGACGCGACAACGGCAATCAATCGCGCCGAGGACGCCGACGGAGACGCGATGGCCGCGATCGACTACGCGTACGGTGCGATCGAAGAGGCCGAATCGGCGGTGCTCGACGCGATCTCAGCGTGGATGGAGGCTGACGAGCTCGTCGACAAGCAGTAGGCCCCCGACGCCGCCGATTGGCGTTGTCCGTTCAGGCAGGATCGACCCGGCGCACCTGGGGGTGATCGGCAACGACGGCGCCGTGACGCGGGCTCAGGTCCGCAAGCGGACGTGCTCCTCGACACGCTCGACCGGATTCTCAAGGGCGGCTCCGCCGTCGATCCCGGTCCCGGGACGCGGCGGGCGGCCGGAGCTCGTGCACCGGCCCCGGCTCTTCAGTAGGTAGCCGCTGTGCGCACCGATCGCGAGGGGCGCCGAGGCCTTCCGTTGTGTGCGTAGGCGGCATCGTCGCCGCGTCTTCGTCCGCTCGGCGTTGCACGGCGCTCATTATCCGCCGACGCGGGGCGGCGACGTCGTCTCCCGGACGACGAGTCGGGTGAACGGCTCCAGGTGCAGCGTGTCGACGGGCTCCTTCCGCATGAGCCGAACGAGAAGCTCGACCGCGGTCGCGCCCATCTCGTTGAGCGGCTGACGCACAGTCGTCAAGGCAGGGTGCACGACCGTCGCATATGCGGTGTCGTCGAAGCCGACGATCGACAGCTCGTCCGGGATCCCGATGCCGCGCGCCCGCGCCGCTCGCATCGCGCCGATCGCGATCATGTCGCTGAACGCAAAGATCGCAGTCGGCGGCCGCACGGTGTCGAGGAGCGCGACCGCCGCCTGGGTGCCGGACTCGAAGTCGAAGTCCGCTTCCAGCTCGAGCGCGGGGTCGAACGGGATGCCGGCGGCCGCGAGCGTGCCACGGTACGCCCGCCGCCGCTCCTCGGTCGCCACCCATCCCGGCGGGCCGGCGATCGCGCCGATCCGGCGGTGCCCGAGGTCGATCAGGTATTGGATCGCCTGCTCGGCACCGGATGCGTTCGCCGCGGCGACCGACGGGATCCGAGCGTCGAGTGGCACGAGCGGATCGATGACCACCAGCGGATAGCCGTCGGAGAGGGCGTGAAGGAGCTCTTCGCTCGACTGCTCCGGGAGCACGAGCAGGCCGCCGTCGGTCGCCTCCCGGAGCTCCTCGAGAAGCGCGACCTCGCGGGCGTGCTCGTGACGCGTCGGCCACAGCATCAGTCGCAGGCGCTGCTCGTAGACGGCGTCCGCGACGCCGTGGAGAATCCGTGCGAAGTACTCGTCGAAGACGACAGGCACGAGGACGCCGACTCGGCCGGCAGAGCGTGCGTCCGTCACGTCGTCTCGAGGGGAAGCTCGACGAAGATGGTCGTACCGCCGCCCGGCGGGCTGACGACGCTGAAGCGCCCGGAGAGCGCCTCCACCCGGTCGCTCAGGCCCGTGATGCCGGAGCCCGCTCCCGGCTGAGCCCCGCCGGCTCCGTCGTCGGCCACGGTCGCCCGAACCACACCGGAGTCGGCGGCGACCGTAACGGAGACGGAGTTCGCCTTGGCGTGCTTGATCGTGTTCGCCAGGGCCTCTGAGACGACGTAGTAGACGGCGATCTCGACGGTCGGCGGCGGTCGTTCGGGAATGTCGATGCTCAGGTCGACCGGGATCGGGGAGCGCCGGGCGAGCGCACGCAGCGCCGGACCGAGCCCGCCCTCGGCCAGCTGCGCCGGATGGACGCCGCGCGACAACTCCTGCACCTCGTCGATCACCGACCTGAGCTCGCGCTCGACGTCCTCGAGCCCCGTTCGCGTGGCGGGATCCTCCGCTGTCATGTCGGCGCGCACACGCTGCAGATGGAGCGCCAGGGCGACCAGCCGCTGTTGCGTGCCGTCGTGCAAGTCGCGCTCGATCCGTCTCCGCGCCTCGTCTCCCGCTTCGACGATGCGGGCGCGAGACGCGATCAGCTCCGCCTGCCCCTGCGCACGAGAGATCGCGGTGCCGACCAACTCGGTGAACGACGCCAGCCGGGACTCGATCTCCCGGGTCGACACCGAGGACGAGAGCATGCGACTCGTGTACCACGCCGTGAAACGCGGCAACGCTTCACGCCCATGCCGGAGCCCGACCACGATCATCCCCCAGACGTGTCCGTCGACGACGATCGGCGCTCCGACGGCCGACACGAGCCCGGCCTCGCGAGCGGCTTCCGCAACGACACCGCCCTCCTCTGCGAAGTCGTCGACCCGGACCAGCGCTCTCGCCTCGCGCACAGCGGCAGCGAACGTCGCTTCCTCCATCGGCCACCTGCTCCCGGTCTCGAATACGGGGTCGTTGTGGGCGGCCACGACGCGGAACGATTCGTCGGACTCGTAGCGGACGATCGCGACGGTCGAGCCGTCCAGGATGCGGGCGGCTTCGTCGGCTACAGCTGCGAGTAGCTCGGCCGGCGTGGCACCCTCGGCAGCGAGCGTCGCGACGCGCCGAAGCGATGCCTCGGAGTCGGCGAGCCGCCGCAGCCGGTTGCGAGAGTCGGCGTTGGCGACGGCGACGGCGGCGAACTCGGCGAAGTCGCGCAGGCGCGTCTCCGCGGCGGCGGGAAGCGGCTCGACGCGCTTGCCCGCAACCCACATCAGCCCCCATACCGCGCCGCTCACGACGATCGGCGCAGCGACAAGCGACCGGATCCCCGATTCTCGCAGGGCAGCTCCTGTCGGCCCGCTCAGGACGGAGACGTCGTCGAGGCGCACCGGCCGCCCTGATGCAACGACCGACGCTTGCAGTCCGGACTCGTCGAGCGGCCAGCGGCTGCCGATCGGGAAACGCGGAGCGTCGAGGGAGGCGATCACGGTCGTCGATCGATCCGCGTCGATCCGTTCGACCGAGATCGCGTCGGCGTCGATCGCCTGGGCGACGGCGCGCGCGACGGCGGCGAACAGGTCGCTCGGAGACGAGCCTTCGGCCACGAGCGTCGCGACATGCCTCAGCGCGGCCTGCTCTCCCGCAAGCCGTCGCAGCGCCGCCCGCGAAGATGCGGTCGCGACGGCGATCGACACGAGCTCGGCGAAGTCGTCGACGCACGTCGCCGCTTCCGGCTGAGGCTCCCGCGGTCGCGCGCAGAGCGTGCCCCACCGCATACCGTCGACCGCGACGGCCGACGTCACCACCGGCTCCGTCGCGCCGAGGCCGTCGCTCGGCAGACGGCTGCCCGTCGGGAGCGTCGACTCGCCCAGCGATGCGACGACCGTGGCCCGTCCATCGGGATCGGCCCGCAGCAGCCATGCGCCGGCATCGAGCACACGCGTCACCTCAGACACGACGGCCTCGAAGACGACGTCGAGCGCTGCCCCATGCGCGACGAGTCGCGTCACGCGCCGGAGCGCGGCGTTCTGCTCCTCCAGACCTTTGACCGCGTCCGCGGGAGATGCCACCTGAGCTCGTCCTCCTTGACACGACCCCTCGGCGATCTTAGGCCACACAGGTCCCCGCGCCTAGCGATGGTAAGGAAGGCCCGACGGTTCTTCGCATGAAGGAAGAGTGTTGTCTGACCAGATGAGAAGTGCGTACGGATGCGCGTACAGGCTAGTCTTGATGGGTTGCATTTCGCTGCAGTCCGATGGGCCGCAAACCGCGCAAGTTGCAGCGTCGTGAAGTTCGAATGAGCACGCTTCGCCTCGTTTGGCAGGACTTCTTAATCCCGCGGTTGGCGGTCCGATTCCAGCCCGACCACGGCACACAGTGTCTTGCAGCGCCTTCACACCCCTTGTCCTTCCAGGCAGCGGCGGTGCGAGCGCGGTGCGAGCAAACCGTTGTCGAACGAGGTCGACTCACGTTCGGCGATGACCGCGAAACCGGCTCAACCATCGGAGTCTGGTCGGTCGGGTCCCGGTGGTGTCTGCTCGAGGACCGTCGAACTGCATCTGCTTAGCAGCTCACGGACACGATCCTTGCCATTCCCTTGCCAGTTCGGCGGGCAGCAAATGGGCAGCAAACGCTCACGTGCGCTTCTCGCAGCCATCCCAACGGACAGTCGCGAACCGTCCAAACCCGCATCACCAGAGCGATCGTGCATCGATCGTCGCCGACCTCGTGATCGAGGCAGCGGCCTGTCACGCCGGAGGTCGCGGGTTCGAGTCCCGTCGCTCCCGCTTTCGAAGTCCCTGCATATCGCCGGTTTCGTTGCCTGTCGAGGCGAGGCATGTGCGCCCGAACACGATCGTTTGCTGCCCCGACCGCAAAACCGGTCACAGCAGCGCCGCGAACGGTGGGAGCGAGCGTGTTGCGCATTGCGTTGACGCAAAGCGGAGCGATCCACTCTCCGAGCTTCATGAGGCCTTTGGGCGTGGCAGAATCGCGGCGTGGTGGGTCGTCGGGCTGTGGTGTGGCTTGTGGCGTTGCCGTTGATGGTGGCGGGGTCGCAGCTTGCGCATGTTCTCGCGTACCGGCTCGTGTATCCGCAGGCGCAGGTGCGGTTGCGGGATCTGCTCGTGACGGGGCACGGCTACATGCTCGGCCATGCGGCCTGGCTGCCGCTGGCGGCGGGGGTGCTCGGCGGCGCAGAGCTTGTCGCGCTCGCCTGGGCGGCGGTGGAGGCTGTTCGGCGAGGGCCGGGGCGGCCGCTGCCGGCGTGGGCGTTCGCGCTCTTGCCGCTGGCCGGTTACACGCTGCAGGAGTTTCTCGAGCGCTGGCTTGCAGGCTCGACGTTTCCGTGGTGGTTCGTTCTGCAACCCACCTACCGGGTCGGGCTGCTGCTCCAGCTGCCCTTCGGGCTTGCCCTCTACCTGGTCGCGCGGTTGTTGCTGCGCGCAGTCGAGCACGTTGCGCGGGTCTTCGCCGGCTCTGCTCCTCTGCCGGTCGCGATGGCCGGGTCGCCCCCGGTCTGGCGGGTCGTCGAGTCGTCGGCGGTCCGCCCGCTGCTGCTGGCCGTCGGCCGGCTCGGCCGCGGCCCTCCCGCGGTGCGCTCCGGCACCGCACTCGCCTGACGAGCTGAGCTCATAGCTCCCCGACCGCCCGACGCCTCGGCGTCGGGTCGTCGACGGTCGAGGCGGTGCCTGCAGGTCCTGTCATTGCACCGCATCCGAAAGGACAGATCGTCCATGGACGAAGCACTTGCCTTGCCACCCCCGCGGCGGGCGTCCAGCGCCGTGCTCTCGGGCACGATCGTCGGGCTGCTCGGCTTCCTGACGGTGGCGCCGCTGTACCTGTGGATCCACGGCCTGCAGGCGAAGGACAAGAGTGCGGCCGCGCTCGCGATGTCGAGCATGCACATGAGCCAGATGGACAAGTACTGGTCGTTCCCGATCCTGCAGGCGACCGGGATCGCCGGACTGATCTGGGCGTACGTCGGCGTCACGCTCGGACTGCTCGAGTCGAGCCGGACGATCTCGTGGATCCCGCTCGGCCGCCCGCAGCTCGATCGTCTGCACCGGCAGATCTCGCTCCTCGTGATCTCGCTGATGGCGATTCACGTCGCCGCGACGGCGTTCGACGCGATGGGCGACAGCTGGCGGACGGTGACGATTCCGTGGGAGTGGTCGAATCAGGGCTGGCCGCAGGCCGTCACCGGTTACACGACGGGGATCGTTGCGTTCTACCTCGCGCTCGTGCTCGGACCGACGTACTACGTGCGGAGGACGATCGGCATCGGACGGTGGAGGTTTCTCCACCGCTTCGTGGTCGTCGTCTACATCCTCTCGTTCTGGCACACGATGATCCTCGGGCTCGACGTCGCCCACTACGGCTGGGTGCGGCCGTTCATGTGGCTGATGCAGATCCCGCTGCTCGTGCTGTTCGCCCGCCGTCTGACACAACCGGCTGCCGCGCGCCGTGGGTCGACCGACTCGCTGACCGCTCGGGTGGTCGTCGGTGAGGGCCTCGCGTTCGCGAGCTGGGCGGCGGTCGCGGTGATCGGAGCGATTGTCGTGACCGGCCATTCCGACTTCATCAACACCGTCTAGGAGGAGTTCCAGATGACCGGATCCATGCGGAAGAACGAACGCGGGCGACGCGTAGCGCTCGTCGCGCTGACGGTGGCCGCGCTCGTCGCCGGTGTGGCGGTGGCCCGCGACCTGTACGGCGACGCGACCACGCCGGCCGCCGCGGCAACGACGACGATGCAGATGAAGACCGGGACCTCGTCGTCGTCCGGGATGTCGATGCCGATGCCCGTGCCGATGCAGACGCTCGGCACGGCGAACTGGCAGGGGATGAAGATCATCGCGCAGGCGTCGACGCCGGTCTCGTTCGTCGTCTTCTCGGGAACGAGCGAGCGGACGGTGAAGCCGTCGATGAAGGACTCGATGCACCTGATGGTCAAGCTGATGGACGCGCAGACCGGGATGGCGATCCCGTACGCGTCGGTGTGGGCGACGATCCGCAAAGGAAGCACGGTCGTCTACGACGCGCGCCAGTGGCCGATGATCTCGCGCTACATGGGGTCGCACTACGGCAACGACGTCGCGTTGCCGGGCAAGGGCAGCTATCAGCTGAGCCTCCTGATCAGCCCGCCGCAGTCGGCGAGACACATGGAGTACGCGAAGGTGTGGCTCAAGCCGCACCGGGTGACGATGGCGTTCACCTGGAAGGGCAAGGGATAGGCGGCGAGATGCTCGACCGTCGCCGATTCCTCATCGGAGCGGCCGCCGCCGCCGGGCTTGCGCTCGGCGGCGGCGGGCTTGCCCTGGAGCGGCTCCTCGGCGGCTCCTCCCGGATCGCGCAGCCGCTCGGCGAAGAGCCCGCGGGGCTCCCGACACGCCAGCACGCCTGGAACGGCACGCTCCCACGCGACGAGCACGGCAACCCCATTGCTCCACGGTTCCACCGGCTGCTCCTCGCCGACCTCGAGCAGAAGCCCGGCGCCGACGACGTAC
>Ga0335077_10002883_pt1 | contig 20577 bp, 16 predicted proteins | sample Lox_Sample_31_FD_207151 | JGI IMG/M metagenome (GOLD analysis project Ga0335077, IMG submission 207151) | Soil microbial communities from Loxahatchee National Wildlife Refuge, Florida, United States - Lox_Sample_3.1 | ecosystem: Environmental > Terrestrial > Soil > Wetlands | place: USA...
GCAACTTCGTACTTGCTCGCGGGTCGGCAGGTCGGGGTGCCGCTTATCCCCCCCTCCCCACGGTTCTTTGTAATCAGTAGCTTAGACAGAAAATGCCGCCAAATTCTTCCATTCACTGGACTTAAAGGTAAGGTATTGCATTTAAACGAGTTATCCTTGCTCAGGAATCATGCCTCAATCCTAATTCCATTTAGGGACCTTCCCCCGTTCCAAGATTTCCCCCGCCGAGGTTCCATGGCGAAAGGATGGTACTCGCCTGGCCGGGCGCTGCGGTAAGAATGAGTTCAACCCCGCTGAGCAGGATGATTGCAGTTGATGGCGCCTCGGCGCTGCCTTCCGTCGCAACAATCATCAGCGCTTCGCCCTTTTGCAGCTCAGTGAGGGTCACTGCCGGCAAGCGCATGAGCATCTGCTGAAAATCAGGTGCTCCACCTTGGCGGAATCCGCCTCCGCCTCCGCTTCCACCTCCGGGGGCTTCACTGGAACGTGCTGATGCAGATTGCGGAGTGCCGCTCGCCGCCGCCGCCCCAGCTCCCGCTGCGCCGGCCGGAGCTCCGCCCTTGAGGCGGGTCGCGATGCGTTGCGCCATCATGGGCGGCAGCTTCCGCATCTGCGAGTCGCTGTTGATCCGCACCGTCACCGGGCGCTTCGTCACCAGATCGGTCAAGGTAATCGTGCTGGCCGCGCTGTCCGTTGAGATCATCGTGCCCGCGACGTTCCGGAAGGTCCCCGAGACAATATCTTCGGCGGCCAGTTCGTTGCCGTCGGCGCTCTTGTTGCCGCGCGCCCGCAGTTGATCGCCCGGCTTGATCTGCTCCAGGGTGCCCGGCTTGGCGTCGTCAAACTTCACCGAATCGGGCGCGTAGCGGCGGATAATCGTCTGCTTCGAGACACGAACTGTAAGCGGCGTAGTGCTCAACATCCCGGTGGAGAGCGCGATGGTTCCCGCGCCGGCGTCCACCGACTTCACGACGCCGCCAACGCCGCGCTTCTGCCAGTCCTCGCGTTCATGCTCTTGTTTGGCGGCGACGTCGGCCTTGGTCATGACCACGGCGGAACTGGCCATGACCGACTTGCCGCCATCGGTGCTGGCCCCGGCGGCCAGCAGGCGGTCGCCGACCTGCAAGTCCTGCAACTGAATCGGCGTTGCCTGCTTCAGGTCAGTTTGCCCGGGTGCCATGCGCATCAGGCGCGTGGACTGCTGGATGACGACCGTAACTTCTGCGCTGGCGTCGGTTGTGAGCGTGACGTTGTTGGCGGAAATTGCCTTGATGGTCCCGACGCTCCGGACTTTCGTGCCCGATGCCGCCTGCTGAGTGGACGTGTCCTGACCGAGTACCTGACAGAGCGAGGTCAACAACATCGCGATAACGGTAATGGCTATTTTGGCCGTCAGGTTTCGTTTGGCGACAAAGCTTTCCATTTAACAATCCTGTTAAGAGATTAAACGCGCGATCTGTAACTTTGCTGTTAAGAAAGCATAAGTTTTGTAAAGCGCCAGTGAAGTGGCGTGCTCCTGCCGTCAGGTGTTTATTGCCTTACCGCAGCGCTCGCGCTACCATTTCAGCCGACTAAACTCAGGGTTATTTCCTGCTTTTTGTTTCTCGTCAAGGAGAACAGCGTGAAACCAGTGTTTGCAGTTCTCGCCGCCGCTCTCTGTTTGCCGCTTATTCTCCAGGCCCAGGCGCCACCGATGCCCAAGCCTGGCCCTGAAGTCAAAAAGCTGGATTACTTCATGGGCACGTGGAAGATCGAAGGTGAGGTGAAATCGAGCCCCCACAGCCCAGGCGGAAAAGTCAGCGGCACTCACCATATCGAGTGGATGCCGGGCGATTTCTTTCTCGTGACTCACTCCGATTTCAAATCTCCAATGGGCGAATGGAAGGGGCTGGCCGTCTGGGGCTACAAAGCCGACGACAAGGTGTATACGTATCAGGAATACGACAGCACGGGCGAGTCCTTCTCAGCGACAGGCACTGTGCAAGGTGACACGTGGACTTGGCTCTCCGAAAGCAAGATGGGCGGAAAGGTGATGAAGGGACGTTACACGGTGAATGTCGTTTCTCCCACTTCGTACACCTTCAAGTATGAAATGGCTTCCGATAGCGGAGAGTGGAACGCCCTCATGGAGGGCAAGGCGACGAAGCAGTGAGCAGCGGTTGGGCGGCGCTTCATTTCCCCGCGTTCAATTGTTGCGCCAGGTAAGGGCCGATGCCCATTTCCTTGATGGAATGCAGCTGCTGCTCCAGAAAATCGGCGTGCCGCTCCTCATCTTCGATCATCTTCTCGAACAGGTCTTTCGATCCCGCGTCTCCCACTTCGCGACACAGTTTCGCGGCATCGTTGTACTGGCGCACGGCGCCTTCTTCGTCGGCGTAATCGGTCTCCAATTGCTTCTGTACTGTGGCGCCGACCTGGGGCGTCAGCGGAATGTCCACCGCCGGTGTTCCGTCGAGGAAGATAATCCGCTCGATCAGTCCTTCGGCGTGATGCATTTCTTCGATCGCCCGCGCCTTGGTCAGGCCGGCCAGGCGTTTATAGCCCCAGCTTTCGCACATCTCGGCCTGTACCATGTACTGCGCAATGGCCGTCAACTCCGCGCTGAGGGCCGCATTCAATTGCTCGATGACCTTTTTGTCGCCACGCATCGGTGATCTCCTTATCACAACAAGCGTCGCATTATAGCAGCGGGAAACTCTGCGAGATGCGTCACAGCCACGAGTGACGACACACCTGTCGGGTTACTGCGACATCAGGTACTCCGTCTCGCGTTCAATCGCTGATACCTGCACGGGTGCCACGCCCGCCTTCTGTAAAGAATCGTTAAGCTGGACGATCTGCGTGCTCTTGAGCCTCGTCCAGTCGGCCATCCTGGCGTTCGACGCTTCATCGCACTGGTGGTAGAGTTCGAGGACCTGCGCCGGCGCAGTGCGGTCGCCGCTTTCCACCACGCGCAGCGCAGCTGCGAGTCCTGCGCTCGCCGATTCCAGCCCCATGCTTGCGATCGGGGCCTGGCTTCCCTTCTCGATCTTCATGATCGCGGCTTCCAGGCTCGTGACCTGCGACAGCAGCTCGGGATTCTTGCCTGCCAGTTGCGGCTTCAAGTCGCCGAGACGCTTCTTCACCGCAGCGATTTCAGCCAAGGTTTTTCGCGCCAGGCGAGCTTGCCCGAACATCTCCAGGCCCAGGCGTTGTTGCTCGTCGAGCTCGGCGGGCGTGGCCTGCGATCTCGGGTCCATCTGCACCTTCAAGTTCTGTATGAAGGATTGGCCGTCAACTGTAAGTTTTACCTGATACGTTACCGGCGCTGTTTTAGGGCCACGTGGTGTCCCGAATCCCTCCTCGTCCTCGCTGTCATTGGCGCCCGAAGTACTCCAGCGGAGGTCCCACACGAAGCGGTGCATGCCGGGGGCGGTTTCCAGCATGGAAGGCTTGGACAGCCAGCGCTCGGCGATGGCCTGAGGAGGCCGCTTCTCCTCCAGCTTCTGCCCGCTCGTGAAACGACGCACCAGCTTGTTGTTGCCGTCGAAGATTTCCAGCTTGACTTCTTTCGCCGGCGACTTGAGGTAGTAGTCAATCATCGCGCCGTCGGGCGGGTTCTTCGCCGCCGGCTCTTCCGGCGGCAGCGGCGATCCAAGAAAGCCGTCATTGTCGATGCGCAGCGCGGTAGCTGGTTTGAACAGCATCACATTGGCGGACTGCGCTTGGGCATCCATCTGCCGCAGTGGCGTGATGTTGTCCAGGATCCAGAACGAGCGTCCGTGCGTGGCAATGGTGAGGTCGTCACCGTGAATTGTGATGTCACGGACCGAAGCAACCGGCAGGTTCAATTGCAGCGGCTGCCAGTGATCGCCGTCGTCAAACGAAACGTAGATGCCCAGCTCCGTTCCGGCAAACAGCAGGCCCGCCTTCTGCGTGTCCTCACGAATCGCATTCACGGACGTTGGGGCGATGCCGGTGATTATCGGCTGCCACGTCTTTCCGTAATCGCGGGTGCGATAGATGTAGGGCTGGTAGTCGTCCGCTCGATGACGATCCACGGCCGCGTAGGCGACGGCAGGATCAAAGCGCGACGCTTCGATCATCGAGACTCGGCTCCAGTCGGCAACTCCCGCCGGCGTGACGTTCTGCCAGTTCCTGCCGCCGTCGGTCGTGAGATGAATGAGTCCGGTATCGCTGCCCGCCCAGATCTCGTCAGCCTTGAGCGGTGACGGCGCAATGCTGAAGACGACGCCAAAGCCGCGTTCTTTCGCGTTCTGCACCGTGGTCGGACCGAGGGGCTTCTCGTTCGTGGCGCTCGGCGCGGCTCCGGTCAGGTCTGGACTAATCTGCTGCCAGTGCAGGCCGCCGTCGGTGGTCTTCATCACATACTGGGTGCCGAGGTAGAGCGCGTTCTTCTCGACTGGCGAAAACACGAGTACGGGCGTCCAGGGATCGCGATACTTGCGCTCATTGATCTCGGTGTTCCAGTTCGGCATGGGCCACGGTGTAATGTCCTGGCTGAACGAGGTGCGGCGGTCCCAGCGCACTACGCTGCCGTAAACGCCGGTGGCGAAGAGAATGTTCGGGTCATTGGGATCGGGCGCCAGCCAACCGCTCTCGCCGCCGCCGACCATGTACCAGTCACGCGCGGTGATCTGTCCGTGATCGGTGCGGCTGGCTACAGCGGCAGAGCCCGTGTCCTGCTGCGCGCCGTAAACGTGATAGGGAAACTCGTTGTCGGTAATGACGTGGTAGAACTGCGCTGTCGGCTGGTTGTACCACGAAGACCACGTCTTGCCGTAGTTTAGGCTGATGCTGGTTCCCTGATCGGTGCCGATGATGAGCCGCGAAGAATTTCTTGGATCAACCCAAAGCTGGTGGTAGTCGTCGCCACCGGGCGCGCCGCGCACGATCGAGATCGTCTTGCCTCCGTCTTCCGACTGGTAAAGCGCAACGTTTGGAATGTAGATTACATCGGGGTTGCTCGGATCAACTGTGATCCAGTTGAAGTACCAGGCACGGCTGGTCAGACGCGAGTCGCTGTTGACGAGAGTCCAGTTGTCGCCGCCATCGTCGGAACGATACAGTCCGGACTTCTTCCCTGCGTCAATCAGCGCGTACACACGCTTGCCGTCGGGAGCGACGGCCACTCCAGTGCGACCCCAATCGCCATCAGGCAATCCGTGCCCAGTCAGTTGTGTCCAGGTCGTGCCGCTGTCAGTCGAGCGGAAGAGTCCGCTGCCCGGCCCAGCCAACGGAGCATAGGTGCTCCACGGCGGCCGGTGCGCATTCCACATCCCGGCGAAGAGAATGTTCGGGGAGCCCGCAGCGATGGCGAGATCAGAGGCGCCGATCTCCGGTCCCTTGTAGAGCGTACGCGTCCACGATTGGCCGCCGTCGGTTGACTTGTACACACCTCGTTCTTCGTTCGGGCCGTAGGCGTGGCCGAGCGCGGCGGCATACACGACATCGGGATTGGTTGGATCAACCAGGATGCGGCTGATCTGCCGCGAGTCGCGCAGGCCGATGTTCTTCCACGTAGCGCCGCCGTCGGTTGACTTGTACACGCCGTCGCCCGAGCTGAGGTCGGAGCGGATGTCCGACTCTCCGGTGCCGGCGTAGAGGATTTTCGGGCTCGACGGCGCAACTTCGAGCGCGCCGATGGACGCAACCGGCTGGCCGTCGAAGGTGGGCGCCCACGTGACGCCGGCGTCGATGGTCTTCCAGATTCCGCCGCCGACCGAGCCGAAGTAGAAGGTAGTTGCGTCACCAGGAACTCCAGACACCGCGACGACGCGCCCGCCACGAAACGGGCCGATCATCCGCCATTGCAGGCCGCTGAACATTTCGGCCGGGACCGTTTGTGCGAGGGTAGAGACGTGCGATCCGAAGACGGCGAGAAGAAGCAAGAATTGGCTGAGACGGCTGGCAGTCAGTTTCAACGCAAATTCCTCAACCCGGCAAAGATGTGCCCCGATAGATTACACTTTCGCGTTGCAGAATCACGACCTGAACGACCGGTACTCGAGGTGCGCTCGCAAATGAAGGCACAGTCGGTTGTGGCTTCCTCCCTTCTCCTGTTCTTCGCGCTTGGCTTTGTTCTTCCTGCCCACGCCCAACAGGTCAACACCAGCCTCCTCACCGAGATGCAATGGCGGAATGTCGGGCCGTTCCGCGGCGGCCGCACGCGCGCTGTCTCGGGTGTGCCAAGCCAGCCGAACGTCTTCTATGTTGGCGCGGTGAATGGCGGTGTGTGGAAGACCAACGATTTTGGCCGGACTTGGCAGCCCATCTTTGATCAGCAGCCGACGGGCTCCATTGGCGCGATTGAGGTTGCGCCTTCGAATCCGAACATCGTCTATGTCGGCAGCGGCGAGGGACTGCATCGTCCCGATCTGTCGGTCGGCGACGGCATCTACAAATCCACCGACGGCGGCGCAACCTGGACGCACCTCGGATTACGCGATGGGCAGCAGATCGCGCAGATGGCGGTTGACCCGCACGATCCTAATCGGCTCTTCGTCGCGGTTGCTGGACATCCTTATGGTCCGAATCCTGAGCGCGGAGTTTATCGCTCAACCGATGGCGGGCAGAGCTTTCAGAAGGTGCTGTCGCGGGACGAAAACATCGGCGCCGGCGATGTGAGGATTGATCCTGCTGACTCGAACATTGTCTATGCCACATTGTGGGAGGCCCGCGAAGGTCCCTGGGAAAATGGCGAATGGAACGGCACTGGCGGCGGAATCTTCAAGTCCACCGACGGCGGCCAGACCTGGAACCAGCTTGCGGGCGGCCTGCCGAATGGCATCGTGCAGGCCCATGTCGCCGTCGCGCTCAGCGACCCCAAACGCCTCATCGCAGCAGTCGCGACCACAAGCAAGATCGAGTTCTATCTTTCGAATGACGCTGGTGCGACGTGGTCAACCGTCACCACGGACTCGCGCCCGAAGGGTCGCATCGGCGGCGGCGACCTGGCGGTCCCGATTTTCGATCCGAAGAACCCAGACGTGGTTTATGTGACCAGCACGGTCACGTGGAAATCCACCGACGGCGGCGTCACGTGGACCGGCTTTCGCGGCGCTCCGGGCGGCGACGACTACCAGAACATCTGGATCAATCCCAACGACTCCAACGTCATCATTCTCACCAGCGACCAGGGAGCAATCGTCAGCGTGAATGGCGGCCAGACGTGGAGCTCCTGGTACAACCAGCCGACAGCGCAGCTCTATCACGTAAACGCCGACAATGCGTTTCCCTATCGTCTGTGCGCGGGACAGCAGGAGAGCGGCTCGGTTTGCATCGCCAGCCGCGGCAACGACGGCGAAATTACCTTTCGCGATTGGCATCCGGTGGGCGCAGAGGAGTACGGCTACGTTGTGCCCGACCCGCTCGATTCTGACATGGTGGTTGGCGGCAAGCTGACACGCTATGACCGGCGCACATCTCAGTGGCAGAACATCATGCCGATGCCGCTTGGTGGCCCCGATTTTCGCGTGATTCGCACTGAGCCGATTGCCTTTTCACCGCAGGATCCGCATCTGCTCTACTTTGCGGCGAACACGCTGTGGACGACGCGCGACCTCGGGCGGAGTTGGAAGCAGATCAGTCCCGACCTCACGCGGAAGACGTGGGAGATACCAGCGAGCGTCGGCGCATTCCGCTCCGATGCGTCGGCGCAACCGAGGCAGCGCGGCGTGATTTATGCGCTCGCGCTCTCGCCACTGGATAGCAATCGCATCTGGGCAGGTACGGATGACGGGCTCATCTGGATCACGACCGACGGGGCCGCCAACTGGAGCAATATCACGCCGCCGCAATTGTCGGCCTGGCAGAAGGTGTCGGTGCTGGAAGCGAGCCACTTCGATGCGCAGACGGCGTACGCCGCGGTCAACACGTTGCGGCTCGATGATCTGCGGCCGCACATCTATCGCACGCGCGATAGCGGCAAGAGCTGGACGGAGATTACCAGCGGCATTCCTGCGAATGAGAACGTGAACGCTGTGCGCGAAGATCCAAAGCGCAAAGGGTTGCTGTTCGCAGGCACGGAGCGCGCGGTGTATGTGTCATTTGACGACGGCGATCACTGGCTGTCCCTGCGGCTCAACATGCCTGCGACCTCCGTGCGCGATCTTCTGATCAAGGACGACGACCTCGCCGTCGCGACGCACGGTCGTGGATTTTGGATTCTCGACGACATCACGCCCCTACGCCAGCTTGACGACAAAGTGGTCGCCAGCAACGCATTTCTCTTCGCGCCGGAGACTGCATTGCGGATTCATGGGAACTCTAACAGCGACACTCCCTTGCCGCCTGACACGCCTGCAGGACAGAACCCGCCGGACGGAGCGATTCTCGACTATTACTTGAAGTCAGCTTCATCGGCGCCGGTAACAGTGGAGGTTTTCGACAAGGCCGGCAAATTGGTGCGGCGGATCTCTACAACTGATCCAGCTCCTCAGCCCAATCCCGATCTCGAGATACCCGCCTACTGGGTGCGTCCGCCGCATCCCCTGGCGGGCTATGCCGGGTTCCATCGCTTCTTTTGGGACATGCATTATCCGCCGGTGCCGGGAATCAAGCCGGAATACCAGATTGCTGCCGTGCCGTGGAACACTGCGCCTGCGCCAACCTCGCCCTGGGTGATGCCCGGCAATTACACGGTGGCACTGACGGTTAACGGACGGAAGTACACACAGCCTTTGACCGTCCAGATGGATCCGCGGGTCAAGACGTCGGCCGCAGATTTGCAAAAGCAATTCGATCTCTCGCAGCAGGTATACCAGGACCTGATGGCGGTGCAACCGGTCATCGAGAAGGCTACAGCAGCACAGGCACAGCTCAAGAGCATGCGCGAAAAAGCGAGCGGCGCCGATGCCGCGAAGATTGATGAAGCCGCCAAACAGTTGGAATCGCTGCAAGGTGGCGAGGGCCGGCGCAGGCGCGGACCGCAGCCGGAGAACCTCACCGGCGTGCGCTCTTCCTTGCTTGCAATGTTGAACATCCTTCAAGAGGTCGATGCAGCGCCAACCGCGCAAGCCTCGGCGGCAGTACCCAAGCTTCATGAATCAGCGGCAAAATTGTTGGCGCAATGGCAGGACGTGCAGACGAAAGTCTTGGCGCCGCTGGACGTCAAACCTTGATATTTCGCATGCAATGGCCCGACCTTCCTGTCGCCGCTATTGCGCGCGGATGGCGTTCGGTCTGCGATGTGAAATCGGTGTGAATCGTGTCGAGTCCGTTGGTTGACAATGTGCGCGAACGGTCAATAAACTCGATGTTTTACCCGCACTCGCGCGGTGCATTAAGAGTGCTGGCACCATCATGCCGGACTTCTATTTTGCAAGATATTTGCCCTTGCTGATCCACATCGCAATTGCCTCAATTCTGGCAGTGGCGATGGTTTTGCTCTCCTATTTCATCGGCCAGCACAAGTTCAACCGCGCCAAAATGTCGCAGTACGAATGCGGCATGCAGCCGGTCGGGGATGCCAAACAGCGGTTTACGGTCAAGTTTTACCTGGTGGCCATGCTGTTCATCCTTTTCGACGTCGAGGCCATATTCCTTTACCCGTGGGCCATCGTCGGCCAGGGGTTGAAAGCCGACGGCCTGGGACTCTTCTGGTTCCTGGAGATGCTGGTGTACATCCTTATCCTGCTGGCGGGCCTGTGGTACGTGTGGAAGAAGGGTGTGCTCGACTGGAACAAGCAGGGCAAGGCGGAGAAGATCTGACTATGGCGCTGGAACCGGCGATTACCGAGCTTGAGCGACTCAAAGACCGTCCGGAGGTCGCGTGCCTGCTGGCATGGAGTGCCGGCGTGGTCACCGAGGCGAAGTTCGACCGGAATGAACTCACCATCTGGGTTGATCGCACTTCCCTGCGTCAGGCATGCCTCACTCTCAAGAACGATTCGCAGCTCCAGTACAACATGTTGTCTGATATCACCTGCGTTGACTGGTATCCGAACGAGCCACGCTTCGAAGTTGTTTATCAGTTGTTTTCGACTTCCAACAAGAAGTACCTGCGGCTGAAAGTCAGGCTCGCTGGAAGCGATGCCAGCGTCGATTCGTTAACACCGATCTGGCCGGGAGCCAACTTCTTCGAGCGCGAGGTCTTCGACCTGTTCGGCATTCGCTTCGACGAGCACCCCGACCTGACGCGCATCATGATGCCGGAAACCTGGGACGGCCACCCGCTGCGCAAAGACTATCCGGTCGAGGGCTACCGCTGATCATGGCCCACATGACTCCAACGCCGGTGCTTGACTCCACGCAGGACAAAACCATGGTCCTGAACATGGGACCGCAACACCCTTCAACCCATGGTGTCCTGCGGCTGCTGCTGGAGATTGACGGCGAAACCATCGTGCGCATCATGCCCGACATCGGGTATCTGCACACCGGTATCGAGAAGACCTGTGAGGCCAAGTTCTACCAGCAGGTTGTGCCCCTGACCGACCGCATCGATTATCTGGCCCCCATGAGCAACAACCTGGCCTACTGCCTGGCGGTGGAGAAGCTTCTGGGGCTGGAGATCCCGCCGCGTGCGCAGTGGATTCGCGTGATGCTGAACGAGCTGACACGCATCAACTCCCACCTGGTGTGGCTGGGCACGCACGCCTTGGACATCGGCGCCATGACGGTGTTTCTGTACTGCTTCCGCGAGCGGGAGGACGTGCTGCGCCTGTTCGAGGCAGTTTCCGGGCAGCGCATGATGACGTCGTACTTCCGCATCGGCGGGCTGGCCCTGGAGCCGCCGCTGGGCTTCTTCGATCGGGTGAAGGACTTCCTCGACCGCTTCCCTTCGAACATCGACGAATACGAAAGTCTGTTGACGAACAATCCTATCTGGGTGAAGCGCACCAAAGGTGTGGCTTATCTCTCGGCGGAAGACGCCATCGCGCTCTGCGCAACCGGGCCGACGATGCGCGGCAGCGGCGTGGACGTGGACCTGCGACGCGACAGGCCGTATACCGGCTACGAGAACTTCAAGTTCAACGTGCCAATTTCCAACGACGGCGATGTGTACGCGCGGTACATCATCCGGGTCGCAGAGTTGCGTGAGTCACAGAAAATTGCCAAGCAGGCCCTGGAAGGCATTCCCGAAGGACCGATAAAAGCCGACGCGCCGCACGTGGTGCTGCCCGACCGCGAGAAGATGAAGACGCAGATGGAAGCGCTCATCTACCACTTCAAGATTGTGACCGAAGGATTCACCGTCCCGCCGGGCGAAGTGTACATGCCGATTGAGTCGCCGCGCGGCGAGATGGGCTACTACGTGGTGAGCGATGGCACGGCGAAGCCGTATCGCGTACACATGCGTTCACCGTCATTTGCCAACTTGCAAACGCTGCGCAAAATGTGCGAAGGCCAACTCATTGCCGATGTCGTAGCGGCGATCGGCAGCATTGACATTATTTTAGGAGATGTGGACAGGTAAGTCTGGGCCGAGACCATGAGCACGCCGGCAAGGGCAACCGTTGCGGATGAAAAGCTTGAACTGCTGAGGCACGCCCTGGCGACGCTGGCATACAGAGGAGGCAAGGCGATGCGCGGGGCCCCTGCCGGATTCGCAGAGTTTCGTGCTGCAGAGACAACGCGTACTCCGGGACAGATTCTGGCGCACATCGGAGACGTGATGGACTGGGCGCTTTCCATGGCCCAAGGCCAGGAGAAGTGGAATTCATCACCGACGCTGGAGTGGGAACGTGGCGTAAGTCGCTTTCACGAAGGGCTGCGATCTTTGGATGAATACCTGGTGTCGAACCAGCCTTTGGGAGTCAGTGCGGAGCTGCTGTTTCAGGGGCCCGTTGCCGACGCACTTACACACGTTGGCCAGATCGCCATGCTGCGGCGCATGGCGGGCTCGCCGGTGAGAGCGGAAAACTACAGCCGGGCCGAAATCGTAGCCGGCCGGGTTGGACCGGAGCAGGCAATACCAACACGCGAGTTTGACTAGAGCTTGAGCGAGAAATGAAATTCTCTGATCAGCTGGAAGAGCGCTTCGCCACCATGGTCACGCATTATCCGACCAAACGCTCCGTGCTGGTACCGATGCTGCTGTACATCCAGGATGAGATCGGCTCGCTGACGGACGAGGCGATCCATGAGATCGCTGAGCGGACCGAGCTGACTGACCTGGAGGTGCGCAACGTCATCAGCTACTACTCGATGCTGCGAACGCATCCGGTCGGCAAGTACAACCTCCAGCTCTGCACCAATGTGAGCTGCCTGCTGCGCGGCGCAGACGATCTGTTCGAGCATTGCAAGAAAAAGCTGGGCGTCGGCAACAAGGAAACGACCCCTGATGGCCTGTTCTATCTGGAGGAGGTCGAGTGCATCGGGGCATGCTCCTGGGCCCCCGCGCTGATGCTCAATTACGACTTCCACGAAAACCTGACGGCTGAGAAGATTGACGAGTTGATTGACGGAATTAAGAAGAAGGAGCAGCAGTAAGGCAGTCGCTTTTCGCCGTTCGCCTTTGGCTCTTCGCGGCAAAGGGGAGCGGACGGTTCGGGCGAAAAGCGAAGAGCGAAGAGCGCTAACGCGAATGGCGTATTTGGTCTCCCATCCCGATGAAGTGAAGGTCATCTCCAAGCGCTTCGGCATGGGGGCGGCCAATCTCGACCGCTATCTCGAGCTGGACGGCTACAAGGCCTTGCAGAAGGCGCTCTCCATGGAGCCGGATGCGATCATCAACGAGGTGAAGGCGTCGAACCTGCGTGGTCGCGGCGGCGCGGGATTCCCGACCGGCCTGAAGTGGTCGTTCGTGCCCAAGCAATCGGCCAAGCCGAAATACGTGCTGTGCAACGGCGATGAGAGCGAGCCCGGCACATGCAAAGACCGGCTAATCTTCGAGCAGGATCCGCATTCGATCATCGAAGGCGTAATGATTGCCGCGCTTGCCGTGGGCGCGAAGACCGGCTACATCTATCTGCGCGGCGAGTATCGCTACCTGATCCAGATCATGGAGAAGGCGGTCGCGGACGCCTACGCGCGCGGGTTCATCGGCAAGAACATTTTCGGCTCGGGCAAGGACCTTGACATTTTCGTACACTCTGGCGCCGGCGCCTACGAGGTGGGTGAAGAGTCCGCGTTGATGGAGTCACTGGAAGGCAAGCGCGGCATTCCGCGCATCCGGCCTCCTTTCCCTGCAGTTGTGGGCCTGTGGGGCGGGCCGACGGTCATCAACAACGCGGAGTCGCTGGCCAGCGTGCCTCATATCATCCTTGGCGGCGGCGAATGGTTCGCCAACCTGGGCACGCCGCGCAATGGCGGCACCCGGCTGTTCTGCATGAGCGGCGAGCTCGAGCGCCCGGGTGTGTACGAGCTGCCCATGGGCTACAACCTCAAGAAGATGATCTACGACGTCGCCGGCGGCATGGTCAAGGGCAAGAGCTTGAAGGGCGTTGTGCCGGGCGGCTCGTCGGTGCAGATCCTCACGCCGGATGAGATCGATGTCGCGATGGATTTTGATGCCGTGCTCAAGGTCGGCTCAATGCTCGGCTCTGGTGGCGTCATCGTGCTCGATGACCAGATGTGCATCGTCAAGTTTGCGCTGCGGGTCACCAAGTTCTACCAGCACGAGAGCTGTGGCTGGTGCATTCCCTGTCGTGAGGGCACCGATTGGATGAAGAAGACTTTGACCCGGATGCATGCGGGGGGCGGTGTCGCAAAGGACATCGACAACCTGAAATACCTGGCGGAAAACATGCTCGGGCGGACCTTCTGTCCGCTGGGTGATGCGGCTGCAATGCCGATCATTTCGTACATTCAGAAATACAGGAAGGAATTCGAGGACCATCTCGATGGCAAGCCGTGCCCGTTCGAGAAGGTGCGCGAGCCGGCGCTGGTTTAGAGGTAGCGAAAGGCGACGAGCGAATAGCGGATTCTCCATGGCTGATGTAACTCTCACTGTTGACGGCAAGAAACTCACCGTTCCCGCGGGGACGCTGCTCATCGAGGCCTGCAAGAGCACGGGCATCGAGGTGCCGTCTTTCTGCTACTACCCGGGACTGTCCTTGCAAGGCGCATGCCGCATGTGCCTGGTGGAAATTGAGAGGATGCCCAAGCTGCAGACCGCCTGCACAACACAGGTCACCGAGGGCATGGTGGTCACCACCGAGAGCGACAAGATCAAGCAGGCACGCAAGTCCATGCTGGAGTTGCTGCTCGGTAACCATCCGCTCGACTGCCCGGTGTGCGACGCGGGCGGCGAATGCGAACTGCAGGACATGACCTTCAAGTACGGGGCTGCCGAGTCGAAGTTCATCGAGCTGAAGAACCATCGTGATGAGCAGCAGTGGTCGCCGGTGGTGTACTTTGACCGTCCCCGCTGCATTCTGTGCTATCGCTGCATCCGGGTGTGCGGTGAGGGAATGGACGTCTGGGCGCTGGGCGTCCATAACCGCGGTGCAAGCTCAATCATTGCGCCTAACAAAGAAGACCATCTCGAATGCGAAGAATGCGGCATGTGCATCGACATCTGCCCAGTCGGTGCGCTCACCTCGGGTGCGTATCGCTACAAGACACGGCCGTGGGAGATGAAGCACGTCGGCACCGTCTGCACGCACTGCGGCGACGGATGCAAGACGACTCTCGGGGTGCGGCGTGCGGATACGGGCATGGAGATCGTGCGCGGTGACAATCGCGACAAGAGCGGCATCAACGGCGACTTCCTGTGCATCAAGGGCCGCTACGCCTTCGATTTCGCTCACAATGACAAGCGGATTCAGCAACCGCTCATCAAGCGGGAAGGCAAGTTCGTTCCTGCGACCTGGGAGGAGGCATTTGAGCTCATCTCCTCAAAGTTCAAGGAGGCGCTGACTACCAGCGGGCCGGCTTCGGTGGGAGTGATTGGTTCGAACCACACCAGCAACGAAGAGAACTATTTACTGCAGAAGTTTGCGCGGATGGTTCTGGGCACCAACAACATTGACCACCATCGCACCGCCGACTTTCCTGGCTTCGCTTCAGCCCTGGCCGGCAAGGCGAACGCTACGGCCAGCATGCGCGATGTGCAGGATGCGCCCGCCATCCTGCTGATCGGCAACGATCCCACAGAGCAACATCCTCTACTGGCATGGCAGATCCGCACAAATGTTCGCCTGCATCGCGCAAAGTTGTTCGTGGTGAATTCTTCGCAGATCAAGCTGCATCGCCAGGCGACGTCGTTTGCGCAGATCGCTGCCGGTTCCGAGGGCAGCTTTGTGCAGTTCCTGGCTGGGAGTGACGGCGCAGCTGATGCCGTTGTTTCACCGCAGCTAACACGCGATGCGCTCTCGCAGATGCGCGACGCCCTGAAGGCGGAGCAAGGGCCGGTCATCATCTTTGGTTCTGAGTTGCGCGGTCAGGACGTTAAGGCGCTCGTTGACTTTGGTCTTGCGCAGGGCGCGAAGTTCATCTGCCTGGGCGATTACGCCAACTCGCGCGGTGCTGCCGATATGGGCCTGTATCCCGACATGCTTCCCGGTTATGCGCCGATCGCGAGCGCAACCAGTTTTCACGAGGAGTGGCTCGACGAAATCCCGAACGTACCCGGCCTGAACCTGCTGCAAATGATGGATGCGGCGAAAGAGGGCAAGCTGAAGGCCCTCTATGTCGTCGGCTCGAATCCCATCGCGCGCTACAACGTCGATCCGTTCGTGCTGTCGAAGAGCTTCGTGGTTGTGCAGGACATGTTCCTGACTGAGACAGCGATGATCGCCGACGTGGTGCTGCCGGTTGCCAACGCTTACGAAAAAGCCGGTACCTACACCAATACCTGCGGCGACGTGCAGATGCTGAGGAAGGCGGGCGAGTTCGCGGGCGTTCGCACTGACTTCGAGTGCATTGTGCGGATCGCCGATCGCATGGGATACGACGTGCACAAGCTGGTGCCGTTCGTCGGAGGCGGCACGCGCGCCGACATGGGTCAGACACGCGGCGCGCATTCGGGCGAAGCTGACCGGCATGCAGTCTGGCTCGCCGATCACAATCTTGAGCCCAAGATGAGCCCGTACGATCCCATCGCCATGCTGGACGAGATTCAGCGGCTGGTGCCGGGCTACGACATCTCGCGTCTGGGGCTGCTCTCGGGCCACGACGAGCATACGCAGTTGGTACAGATTACCGGCGCGACCGGGCTGGGACATCCGGAGCTTATCCTGCCGGCGAACGATTCGTTATTTGCCTCGGGAACGCTGGGCCGGTATTCCGCAACGTTAAGCACGGTTATGGAGCGTTATTCCAAACCGCCGGAGTTGGAGTTGGCAGCCGGCTACGATCCTTCGGTCAGAATTGGCGGCTAGTTTCCGTTCCTGGTTTAGTTGTCTTTGAGATTTTCTGTAAATGGGCATCGGAACTTTCATCATCGTTTCGTTGATCAAGATCGTGCTAGCGGTCCTGGTGCTACTGACCGCGGTCGCGTACACGACGCTGCTGGAGCGCAAGGTCGTGGCCCACATTCAGAACCGCTGGGGACCGACGCGGGTGGGGCCATTCGGTATCTGGCAGCCGCTCTGTGACGGCTTAAAGTTTATCTTTAAGGAAGACCTCACACCTCCTTATGCTTACAAGCCTTTATATTTGCTGGCGCCAGTCATCGCGCTGATAACCGCGCTGACTTCGATGGCCGTGATCCCGATCGGTCCGTGGATTCAGGTAGGGTCGATCCACACGCCGCTGCAGATCACCGATGTGAATATCGGCCTGCTGGTCATTCTCGGAATCACCTCGGTCGGCGTGTACGGAGTGGCGCTGGCCGGGTGGTCATCGAACAGCAAGTATTCCATGCTGGCGAGCCTGCGCGCTTCGGCGCAGATGATGAGCTACGAGCTCGCACTCGGCCTGTCGCTGATTGGCGTGCTGATCCTTGCTGGCAGCTTCAGCTTGCGCGACATCGTGGACGCTCAGTCAGGCACGTGGCTGGGGTTCATCCCCAAGTGGAATCTCTTCAAAGGTCAGTTTGTCGCGTTCTTCATTTACATCATGGCGGCTTATGCCGAGACGAACCGCATTCCATTTGATCTTGCAGAGGCGGAATCGGAGTTGGTCGCTGGTTATCACACCGAGTACAGCTCGATGAAGTTCGCCATGTTCTTCATGGCCGAGTACGCGAACATGTTCACGGTGGCGTGCCTGGCGTCGGTGCTGTTCCTGGGCGGATGGTCGGGTCCGGTTTTCGGTCCGCCAATTCTGCAATCGTTGTTGCCGGTGCTCTGGTTTGTAGTGCGAGTTTTCATTTTCATTTTTATTTACATCTGGGTGCGCGGCACGTTGCCGCGCTTCCGCTATGACCAGCTCATGGCCTTCGGCTGGAAGTTTCTGCTGCCGCTGGCCATTGCCAATATCGTTGTGACCAGCCTGGTTGTGGCGCTGAAGTAACGGTGAGTTTCATTGGTTGTAACCGGTAGCGGTCATGCCGGCTGACAGACAATCATGTTGCATCTTGTGCTCTTCTTCATTTTCGCGGCGGTCTGTGTGGGCGGCGCCATCAATCTGCTGGCGCAGCGGCACCCCATCAACAGCGCCTTGTCGCTGATTGTGGTGATGGGCTCGCTCGCGGTGATTTATCTGCTGCTGGGCGCGGAGTTCGTGGCTGCCGTGCAGGTGATTGTCTACGCCGGCGCGGTCATGGTGCTGTTTGTCTTTGTCATCATGCTGCTCAACGCCGGCGAGGAGGAGCGAATCCCTCGCGCCAGCCGCGTCGCCACCATGCTCGGTGTTCCCGCGCTGATTATCGGCTTGAGCATCGGCATTTGGGTGGTGAGCCGCATCACAGGGCTTGACAAAATCGCCATCGGCGGCCCAACCGTGATGAACGGCAACGCGGCGTTCGGAAACCCGCCTGCCGTGGGACATTTGCTCTTCCGTCAGTTCCTGCTGCCGTTTGAAATTACCTCGATCCTGATTCTGATTGCCATCATGGGCGCCGTGGTGCTGGCGCGGAGGGAGGAGGAGTAGATGGTCCCTCTTTCCTACTACCTCATCCTGAGCGGCATTCTGTTTGCCTGCGGCGTTACCGGATTCCTGATTAAGCGCAACATCATCACGATTTTTCTTTCCATCGAGCTGATGCTGAACGGCGTCAACCTTTCGTTCGTCGCGTTTGCCGCTCAGTTGAAGTCGCTGGACGGTCACATATTTGTGTTCTTTGTGATGGTCGTGGCCGCCGCAGAAGCGGCGGTCGGGCTGGCCATCATCATCGCGGTATTTCGCACCCGTGAAACTTTGAACGTGGACCGCGTGAATTTGCTCAAGTTGTAAGAACTGTCGGTTATATGAACCTTTGGATCATTCCATTGCTGCCGCTGGCCGGAGCCGCGATTAACGGGCTGCTGGGCAAGCGCTTCTCCAAGACGCTGGTCAACACGATCGCGCTGGGCTCCACGGCGTTGGCGTTTGCTTACGCGTTGTGGGTGGCGGCCCAGTTCGCCGGCCTTCCGCCGGAACAGATTCCTCATATCGAGCACTATGCAATCTGGATAAGCGCAGGCAGTTTCTGGGCCGAGTGTGGCATGTACCTCGACCAGCTCTCGCTGGTGATGTTGCTGGTGGTAACCGGCGTTGGTTTCCTGATTCACGTCTACTCTGTCGGCTACATGGCCCATGAAGGTGGCTACTATCGCTATTTTGCTTATCTGAACATCTTCATGTTCTTCATGCTGACGCTGGTACTGGCGAACAATTACCTGCTGATGTTCGTTGGCTGGGAGGGAGTAGGCCTGGCGTCATACCTTCTCATTGGCTTCTGGTTCCTGAAGAAGTCGGCTGCGGACGCCGGCAAGAAAGCATTCATCACCAATCGCGTCGGCGACTTCGGCTTCCTCATCGCGCTCTTCCTGTTGATCAAGCACTTTGGGACGCTGCAATACGACAGCCTGTGGACGCTGGTCAGCAAGTATCCGGTCGAAACCGGCACCGGGTTCCTTACGGCGATCGGCCTCCTGATGCTTATGGGCGCGACCGGCAAGTCTGCGCAGATTCCGCTCTATGTCTGGCTACCGGATGCCATGGAAGGCCCCACGCCGGTCTCGGCACTGATTCACGCCGCAACCATGGTGACCGCCGGCGTGTACATGGTGGCGCGCTCCAATCCCATCTTTAATCGCGCGCCTCAGGCACTGATGGCAGTCGCCGTCATCGGAACGCTGACTGCAATCTTCGCGGCGTCGATCGGCATCTTGCAAACCGACATCAAGAAAGTGCTGGCGTACTCGACGATTTCGCAGCTTGGCTACATGTTCATGGGTTGCGGCGTGGCGGCTTACGGGGCGGGCATCTTTCATCTGATGACTCACGCCTTCTTCAAGGCGTTACTGTTCCTGTCCGCGGGTTCAATCATTCACGGAATCGGTGGCGAGCAGGACATGCGGAAGATGGGCGGCCTGCGCAAGTATCTGCCGTGGACGTTCTGGTGCATGACCGTCGCTACCTTCACCATCTCCGGCTTCCCTCCCCTGGCCGCGTTTTTCTCCAAGGATGAGATTTTGTACAAGACCTTCACCAGTGGCAACCATGTTTTGTGGCTCGTGGGCATTGTCGCCGCCGGGATGACTGCGTTCTACATGTTCCGCTTGTGGTTTCTGACGTTCTTTGGGGAGTATCGCGGCCCAGCTTCGAGCGCGGAGGCGCATGGACATGACGCGCACGGAGGCGAAGGCCATGGACCGCCACACGAGAGCCCGATGGTGATGGTCGTGCCGCTGATGATTCTGGCGGTGCTCTCCTTCGTCGGTGGATGGGTCGGAATTCCCAAAGCGATGGGTGGCTCGAACCACTTCGAACACTTCCTTGATCCGGTCTTCCAGTCAACGGTCGAGTCAATGCCCGCTGAAACTCCGGCCCGACACGAAGACGCCACTACGGAGCTGATGTTCAGCGCGGTTTCCGTAGCCGCCGCCGCGATAGGCTTCCTCGGCGCATGGTTCCTGTATTTCAAACGTACCGACCTGCCGGATAAATTGGCCGAGAGAGCAGGCGGGCTTTATAGACTTGTACTGGACAAGTACCGCATTGATGAGCTTTACGGCGCCGTTTTCATACAACCGATCATTGCGCTCTCGACCAACGTCTTCTGGAAGGGCATCGACCGCGGGCTGATCGATGGTGCCGTGGACGGTGCTGCCGCGGGAGCCAACGAGACTTCTGACACAATGCGCCGCATGCAATCGGGAAACATCCGGTCCTACGCCGGTTGGGTTGCCGTGGGTGCTGCCGCTGTGATCGCCTTCATGGTTTGGCGAGGTGTGCGATGAACTTCGTCCATCTCCTGACCATACTGCTGCTCTTACCGCTGGTGGGTGCGCTCGCGCTTCTTCCGCTGCGAAACCGTGATCAGCACCGTTTGATACGCCAGATAAGCCTGGCTGTCGGGCTGGTTGAGTTTGTACTCTCGTTCATTCCCGTCTATTACATTCCGCATGGTTCGAGTGGGTTCAAGCTGGAGGTGTTCATACCGTGGATCCCCCAACTGAACATCAACTATCACGTTGGTGTGGATGGCATCAGCATTTTCATCATCCACCTCATTACACTGCTGACTCCGATCGGCGTTCTGGCGTCGTGGAGCGAGATCAAGCACCAGGTCAAGGAATTCCACATCATGCTCCTTCTGCT
>Ga0335077_10002885_pt1 | contig 20576 bp, 16 predicted proteins | sample Lox_Sample_31_FD_207151 | JGI IMG/M metagenome (GOLD analysis project Ga0335077, IMG submission 207151) | Soil microbial communities from Loxahatchee National Wildlife Refuge, Florida, United States - Lox_Sample_3.1 | ecosystem: Environmental > Terrestrial > Soil > Wetlands | place: USA...
CCTCTTCTTCGTGCCATCGGCCGATTTCCTCGACGACCTGCCCGGCCCGCCGGGCCCGCCGGCGCCGGCCACGCCTTCTTCCCCATCCGCGTCCCCTTCCGCGCCGGCGGCCGACGGCTCGCTGGGCATCGGCGGCCTGAAAAGGAGCAGCCAGCAATGAACAACCTGCATCGCGAGCTCGCCCCCATCTCCGGATCCGCGTGGGCCAGCATCGAGGAGGAAGCCCGCCGGACCTTCACGATCAACCTGGCGGGCCGCCGCGTGGTGGACGTCGAGGGGCCGGGCGGTCTCACCCTGGCCGCCGTGGGCACCGGTCACCTCGGCGACACCGAGGCGGCCGGAGAGGGAGTAACCGCCCGCGTGCGCCGCTCCATGCCGCTGGTCGAGCTGCGCGCGCCGTTCACGCTGAGCCGGCAGGACATCGACGACGTCGAGCGGGGAGCCCAGGATTCCGACTGGCAGCCGGTGAAGGACGCGGCCCGCAGGATCGCCTTCGCCGAGGACCGGGCGGTGTTCGAGGGCTACTCCACAGCGGGGATCCGCGGCATCAGGGAAAGCTCGTCGAACGCCCGGCTGACGCTCCCGGCCGAGCCGGCGGACTATCCCGATGTCGTCAGCCAGGCCGTCACCTCGCTTCGGGAGGCCGGGGTCGCCGGGCCCTACTCGCTGCTGCTGAGCGCCGCCGCCTACACCGCCGTCAACGAGACGTCGGACGACGGCTACCCCGTCCGGCGGCATCTGGACCAGGTGATCGACGGAGAGATGGTCTGGGCTCCCGCCATCGACGGAGCGTTCGTGGTGTCGGCCCGCGGCGGTGACTACCAGCTGACACTGGGCCAGGATCTGTCCATCGGCTACCTGTCGCACGACGCCGCCAGCGTCGAACTGTACTTCCAGGAGACCATGACCTTCCTGGTGTACACCGACGAGGCGTCGGTGGCGATCGGCCCGGTGGCGCGGGGCGGCCGGGCCAGCCGCCGTTAGCTCTTCCCCCAGTCGATGGCCGCCCGGCTGGCCACGTCGGGGTGGCGCTCCAGCCAGCTGCGGGCGAACGGGCACAGCGGCACCACGGTCATGCCCTCGCGCGCTGCGCGGTCGAGCGCCGCCGTCACCAGGGTGCCGCCGAGACCGCGGCCCTCGAGCTCCACGGGCACCTCGGTGTGGATCAGCACGAGCCGGTTCCCGTTGCGCCGGTACAGCAGTTCGGCGAGGCGGCCGTCCACCCGCAGCTCGAAACGGGATTCGGCCTGGTTGTCGGTGACCGGCTGGGGATCGTTCACACGCGTCAGGATAGGTCGCCGGGGCGGAGGCGAAATTCCTGCAGGCGCAGGCTGTGGTACTTCTCGGTCTCGCCTACCCACTCCATGCCCATCCGCCGGACCATCGCCGTCGCGCGCTCGTTGGCCGGCCGCACGAGCGCGATGACCTGCTCTATCCCCTGCCCGAACGCCCACCGCGCCAGCGCCAGCCCGGTCTCGCTGGCATAGCCATGGCCCCACTCCTGCCGGTGGAGCTGCCAGCCGATCTCGAATTCCTCATCCGGCGGCAGCGGCAGCAGGGTCGCCCCGCCGATCACCCGCCCGCCCTCGCCGAGCTCGATCGCCCACCGGCCGGCCGGGGTGATCATGCGCGCGTCCTCGGCCGCCCACTGCTGCAGCACCACGCGCATGGCCGCCAGGTCATTGACCCTGTCCATCGCGGGCGCGAGCCAGCGCGCCACCTCGTCGTCGCCGTAGGCAGCCAGGGCGGCCTCGGCATCGTCGACGCTCCACGGGCGGAGGACAAGGCGCTCGGTGACGAGTCTGTGAGCCATGCGGCTCACGATAACTGCCGCCGCGCCCCGCCGTTACCCGGCTCTGCCCGGCTCCCGCTGGCCCGCCTCGGTCCCCTCGGCCCACTTGTTGTGCTTCTGTAGCTTGCGCGTGTCGCGGAGCTCGACGTACGGCTCCTGCCCCAGCGGGAATTCCCCGGCCTCGGCGGCGCGGCCGCGCTCGAGCTCGGCGTTGAACTCGGCGCCGAACAGGATCGCGAGGTTGGAGATCCACAGCCAGATCAGCATGATGATCACGCCGGCGATGCTGCCGTAGGTCTTGTTGTAGTGGCTGAAGTTCGCCACGTAGAAGGCGAACAGGGCGGAGGCGATCAGCCACACCACCACCGCGATGACGCCCCCCGGGCTGATCAGCCGGAAGCCGCGCTGGCGTTTCGCGTTGGGCGCGGTCCAGTACAGGATCGAGATCATCAGGATGACGATGATCAGCAGCACCGGCCACTTCGCGATGTTCCAGACGGTGACGGCGGTGGAGCCGATGCCCAGCACCTGGCCCACGTGACGGGCCAGCCCGCCGCTGACGATCACGATGAGCGCGGCCGCCACCAGCATCACCATGATCAGCAAGGTGATGCCCACGCGCTGCGGCGTCTTCTTCCAGAACGGCCTGCCCTCCGGCACGTCATAGATGGCGTTGGAGGCGCGCATGAAGGCCGCGATGTAGGCCGACGCCGACCACAGCGCCAGCACGATGCCGAGGATCGCGGCGAAGCTGGCGCTCGTGTGGGCTCCCTGCAGCCTGGTCAGCTCGGGCTCGATGATCTGCTTGACGTTGGTCGGGGCGACCTTGAGGAAGTTGGTGAGCAGCGGCCGGGTCGCCGACTTGCCGAGCAGGCCCAGCAGCGACACCACCACCAGCAGCCCGGGGAAGATCGCCAGCACCGAGTAGTAGGTCAGCGCGGCGGCGCGGTCGGTCAGCTGGTCCTCGGCGAACTCACCGAACGTCCGCTTGGCCGCCGCCCGCCATAAGCTGCTGCCGCCCGGCGCGGCCGGCCCGGCTGGGGCCTTTCCCCCGGCCGGCCCGTTGAGCCCCGTCGCGGCGCTCCGGGGGCTGTCCGGCGACGGCTGTGTCGTCTCGTTCATGATCGCCACCTCGGTGCGGCGGCTGGCCGTAAGCCCCGTGCGTGCGGCCGGCCCGTCCGCGGTAAACCCGCTGCTCCCGTACCCGGGGAGATGATCCGTAATCGCGGGGCGCCCGGCGGCCGGCGCAGCCACTCGCAGCGGGTGAGGCGGGCACGGCCGGGGCCGGCCAGAGTGTGAGAGCATCGCTTCGCCCTGCCAGAACCAGGGACGGCAAGCGGACCATGTCAGAGAAGGGGAGCCCCGGCGATGGCTTTGAAGCACCCGAAGGCACACATCAGGCCGGTCCACCGTCACCCCGTGGCCCCGCTGTTCGGGATGGAACCGGGGACCATCCCTCGCCACCACCTTCCCGAGGGCGAGATGCAGCCCGAGGTCGCCGTGCAGATCATCCGGGACGAGCTGATGCTCGACGGCAACGCCCGGCTGAACCTGGCCACGTTCGTCACCACCTGGGCGGAGCCGCAGGCCGAGCTGCTCATGGCCCTGTGCCAGGACAAGAACATGATCGACAAGGACGAGTACCCGAACACGGCCGAGCTGGAGGTCCGCTGCGTGTCCATGCTGAGCCACCTGTGGCACGCACCCGACGCGGAGCAGTCGACCGGGTGCTCGACGACCGGCTCCAGCGAGGCGGCGATGCTCGGCGGGCTGGCCCTCAAGCGGCGCTGGCAGAAGGCACGGGCGGCGGCGGGCAACCCGCCGGCCACGCCCAACATCGTGATGGGGGCCAACGTCCAGGTCTGCTGGGAGAAGTTCGCCAACTACTGGGACGTGGAGATGCGCCTGGTGCCGATGGAGGGCAACCGCTTCCATATGTCGGCCGACGGGGCTGTGGAGATGTGCGACGAGAACACCATCGGGGTCGTCGCCGTGCTCGGCTCGACCTTCGACGGCTCGTATGAGCCGGTCGCCGAGATCTGCGCAGCGCTGGACGCCTACCAGGCCCGCACCGGGATCGACATCCCGGTGCACGTGGACGGCGCGTCGGGTGCGTTCGTGGCGCCGTTCCTCGACCCGGACGTCGAATGGGACTTCCGGCTTCCGCGGGTAGCCTCGATCAACGCGTCGGGTCACAAATACGGGCTGGTGTACCCCGGGGTGGGGTGGGCGATCTGGCGCGACGCCGACGCGCTCCCCGAGGACCTGATCTTCTGGGTCAACTATCTCGGCGACAACATGCCGACCTTCGCGCTCAACTTCTCCCGGCCCGGCGCCCAGGTCGCCGTGCAGTACTACAACTTCCTGCGGCTCGGGTTCGACGGCTACCGGCGGGTCCAGCAGTACGCCCGCGACGTCGCCACCCACCTGTCGGCCCAGATCGCCGAGCTCGGGCCGTTCGAGCTGCTCACCAGGGGCGACGAGCTGCCGGTCTTCGCATTCAAGCTGCGCGACGGCATCACCAACTACTCCGTCTTCGACATCTCCAACGCGATCCGGGAAAACGGCTGGCTGCTGCCGGCCTACACGTTCCCGAAGAACCGGGAAGACCTCGCCGCCCTCCGCGTCGTCGTGAAACGCGGCTTCACCCACGACATGGCCGACCAGCTCATCCACGACCTGCAGAAGCTCCTGCCCCGGCTGGAGAAGCAGCCGGCGCCGGTGCACGACCAGAGCTCGGGAAGCGGCTTCCACCACTGACGCGCCCCGGCCGCACCGCCGGCGCTGAGCGGTAACGTTCCCGGAACGGTGCGGGCCTAGCGTTGCCGCCTATGGAGGGGGCGCAGCCCGCGGCCGGGCGGGCACCGGTGACGCCGGAGGTCACGGCGCGCCGCTCGCGGCGGGCCTCGCCAGTGGCGCCCCTCGTGCTGGGTGCGCTGATCCTCGGCCTGGCGATCCTCGACGCGCTGCTCGGCTTCGCGGCTCATAAGCGGGGCTTCGGGGTCGGGCTGGCGATCCTGTCGGTCGCCGCGCTGGGGCTGGTGGTCGCCCGGCGCCAGCCGGGCAACCCCATCGGCTGGCTGCTGATGGGCTTCAGCACGGGGCTGGTCTGCTACGACGCCGTCGCGCACTACGCCGTCATCGACTATCACTTCCACCATGGGGACCTGCCGCTCGGCCCGGCGGCGGCGCTGATCGCCTCGGAGCTATGGATCGTCTTCTTCCTCGTGCTGCCCGTGGTCATCCTGCTGTTCCCGGACGGCCGGCTGACGCCGCGCTGGCGGATGACCCTGTGGGCGTACCTGGCTGTCTGCGCGCTGATCACCGCCATCCTGCTGGGCTCCGGGGCGTGGCAGATGAGCGGCATCCGGATCGTGGTGGACGGCAAGGGCCAGCTCGTCCCCAATCCCGGCGCTACCAGCGCCCTGGCGATCCCGTTCATCATCCTGCTGGCCAGCGTGCCGGTGTTCTGGGCGTCGTTCGTGGTACGCCAGGGGCTCAGCTGGCGGCGGGCCACCGGCGAGCGGCGGCAGCAGCTCAAGTGGCTCATGGCCGGCAGCACCCTCAGCGTGGCCGGCCTGGCGGCCACGTTCCTGCTCGCCCAGCTCTCCAGCCCGCTGGCGGCGGCGCTGGCCAACGGCATGCTGGGGATCGGGCTGTTCAGCCTGCCGGCCGGGCTGTCCATCGGGATCCTCAAATACCGCCTGTACGACATCGACCGGCTGATCAGCCGGACGCTGTCCTACACGCTGGTCACCGGCCTGCTGGTCGGCGTCTACGCGGGCATCGTCACCCTCGCCACCGAGGTGCTGCCGTTCTCCTCGCCGGTCGCGGTGGCGGCGTCCACCCTGGCCGTCGCCGCGCTGTTCAATCCGCTCCGCCGCCGGGTACAGCGGACCGTCGACCGCCGGTTCAACCGCGCCCGCTACGACGCCGACGAGACCGTGGCCGCGTTCGCGGCCCGGCTGCAGGACGCGGTGGACCTGGACTCGGTCCGCGACGACCTGGCCGCGGTCGTGCAGCAGGTGCTGGAACCCGCCCGCGTCACGGTATGGATGAGGGAACGCGGGTGAGGCAGTGCGGATGAGGGAGTACCGTGGCGCCCGGTGAGGGAGGGGACCTCGTGGCCGCGCAAGCCGCGCCGGCGCCGGTCACGGGCTGGCTGTGCCCAGCGCCGCCGCGACCTGCTGGATGGCCTGCTCCTCGGCGGGGCTCACATCCTGCCCCCCTTCCCGGTGGGCGGCCGCGACCTTGTCCGCCAGGGTGAGGACGAACTGGCGGTAGCCGTCGAGCTCCTCGGGCGTCGCCTTGCCCTCCAGCAGCGTCACCGCGCTGCGCAGGTGCTGCAGCCCGCTGTCCCGGAGCTCCTCGGGAGAGTGGTACCGGGTGTGGTCCATCGCGGGCTTCGCCGAGACGATCTCATCGAGCAGCTCGCTCGCGCCGTGCTGGGCGCGCGCCTCGGTGTACGCCTTGGACATCGCGACCGTCTCGCGGAACATCCCCCCGCTGGCGGCGGTGATCACGATCATGCCAGCGCTCGGCGGGCCCTCGAGAACGGTCTTCCACTCCTCGGGCGTAAAGGCGGCTTTGGTCGTCATTCCACGCTCCTGTTCCTGGGCCGGAATGGGGTCCCCCCACGCAATGGCACCGATCCTAACGAACGCCGCTGGCCGCCCGCCCCGCCGCCGGCCGCTGGCCGCCCTCCGGGCCGGGGATCACCTGCCAGCGACCGCCGGGGCCAGGCATCACCCGCCACCGGCCGCCCGCTGGGCCCAGGAGTCACCCGCCACCGCAGGCAGGCCGCGATACCTGGGTCGGCGGGGAGACCCGGGCACGCCAGCCAGTTAGGCTGTCGGCGGAGCGGAAGGAGTGCCGGACGTGTGTGGCATCGTGGCAGCGCTGCCCGCCTATCAGAGCGTGACCGGCGACGGCGCGGCGGCCGCACTGCCGGTCCTGCCGGGCCCGCCCCTGGCCGCGGCGGCCCTTCTGCGGCAGCCGGGCAACGCCGAGAAGCTGCTCAGCGACCTGCTCGGCGAGATCGAGACCGCCCTGCAGACCCTCAGCACCGAGACCGCCAGCATCGAGCTGCTGCGCGACAGCCCGGCACGGCAGGCCATGGCCGCCGCGTGCACGAAGCTGATGGCGTGGGCGGCAGAGCTTGACCACCTGCTGGACATGTCGAGCGCTCTCGGCTGGGATGCCGACAGCGTCGAGGCCGTCCAGGGCGTGCTCGGCCAGCTCACCGACCGGCTCTACACCGTGCTGCACGACCGGATCGGGGTGGCGGACCGCGCCCGGGCGCTGCACCCCGGCGAGCCCACCGCGCGGTCCGCGCTCACCTATCTCGCGATCGAGACGGTGCTGCAGGCGGTGAACCGGCTTGAGGTGCGCGGCCGGGACTCGGCGGGGCTGAGCATCTGGGTCCACCTGGACGAGGCAGACCGCGCGGGGCTGGCCGGCGCCCTGGCCGGCCGCGCCGACCCGCTGCTGCGGAGCGGATCAGCGGTGCTGACCGGGGGCGGCGTGTGCCTGGTCTACAAGCACGCCGCCATCGTCGGCAAGCTGGGTGACAACGGGGCCACCCTGCGCCGGGCCCTGCGCGACGACGCCGGCCTGCATGCCCTGCTGGGTCTGCCGTCCGCGGCCGTCACCGTGCTGGCGCACACCCGCTGGGCCAGCGTCGGGCGGATCAGTGAGGCCAACGCCCACCCGGTCGACAGCCACATCGCTGGCAGCGACGACGCCGGGCCGTTCTCGGTCGCGGTGCTGAACGGGGACATCGACAACTACGGCGCGCTGTCGAAGCAGATCGGCTACGAGCCGGACGAGCGGGGAATCACCACCGACGCCAAAGTCATCCCGGTGCTGCTCGCACAGCGCCTGGCCCGCGGCGCCGACCCGGGCAGCGCCCTGTGTGCCTGCCTGGGAGACTTCGCCGGCTCGATGGCCATCGGGGCGCTTGCCGAGACCTCCGACGAGGTGCTGCTCGCGGTCAAGGGCAGCGGCCAGTCGGTGTATGTCGGGCTCGGCTACGGCGGTTTCGTGGTCGCGAGCGAGGTCTACGGCCTGGTCGCGACCACATCCAGCTACCTGAGGGTGGACGGCGCGGCGTGGCCGGAGGCCACCCGGCAGGGCACCGTGCTGGCCCTGCCGCGCCGCGGCTCGGGGACGCTCGCGGCGATCCGCCGGTGGGATGGCGATGGGGTGCCGCGGCCGGTCGAGCCCGCCGAGGTGCGCACGGCCGAGGTGACCACGCGTGACCTGGCGCTCGACTCCGCCGTCCATTACCTGCACAAGGAGATCCACGAGGCACCCTCCTCGTTCCGCAAGACCCTGCGGGGCCGGCTCCGCCAGCGGCCGGCCGGCTCGTCGGTCTCGCTGCCGCCCTCGTCGCTGCCGCCCGAGGTGCGGAGCCGCATCTCCAGCGGGCAGATACGGGAGATCGTGGTCATCGGGCAGGGCACCGCCGCGGTCGCAGCGCAGGGCGTGGCGCAGTTCCTGCGGGAGGCGGTCGGTGACCGGCTCACGCTGGCCGCCATGCCAGCGAGCGAGTTCTCGGCGTCGTTCCTGTATCCCGACATGAGCGACGTGTGCGTCATCGCGATCAGCCAGTCGGGCACCACCACGGATACCAACCGGAGCGTCGACCTCGCCCGGGACCGCGGGGCGGCGATCCTCTCGATCGTCAACCGGCGTGACAGCGACCTGACGACCAAGAGCCACGGTGTGATCTACACCTCCGACGGGCGGGACGTCGAGATGTCGGTCGCCTCGACCAAGGCGTTCTACGCCCAGGTGGCGGCCGGCTGCCTGCTCGGCGTCGAGCTCGGGCGCGAGCTCAACATGCTGACGCCCCAGCGCGAGGCCAGCCTCATCAGCGGGCTGCAGCGGATCCCCAGCCAGCTGCAGGCACTGCAGGCCAGTGAGCAGCGGCTGGCAGACATCGCCACCGAGGTGGCGGCCCGCTACCCGTACTGGGCGGTGGTCGGCTCAGGCCCCAACCGGGTGGCGGCCGCGGAGATCCGCATCAAGCTGTCCGAGCTGTGCTACAAGACGATCTCGACCGACGCGGTGGAGGACAAGAAACACATCGACCTGTCGGCGGAGGCCCTGGTCCTGGTCTGCGTCGCTGGCGCGCCACCGGGACAGGTGTCCGACCTGATCAAGGAGGTCGAGATCCTCGCGGCGCACGGGAACACCCCGATCGTGCTCTGCGACGAGGGCACCGAACAGACCTGGCCGACCGATCTCGTGGTCGGGCTGCCGCTCGGTAATCCCGAGATGATGTGGATTGTCGCCACCGCCGCCGGCCACCTGTTCGCCTATCACGCCGCCCGCCGCATCGACGCGGTCGCCGACCCGCTGCGGGTCGCGCTGTCGCGGCTGGAGGCGGCGGTGGACGGCGGGCTGGGCCCGTCCGCCGCGCTCCCGCGCGATGTGCTCATCCCGGTCATCGACGTGCTGGACGAGGCCGACCGGGGCCGCCTCAGCGGCGTTCTGACCAGCGAGACCGCGCTGGGCCTGGCGCGCCTGGTGCTCCAGCCGGCCATGCCGGGGCTCGGCCCGGAGACGTTCTCCTCCCCGCCCGGGCAGCCGGTGGACCTGGCCCGGGCGGTGCTCGCCCATGCCATCGACGAGCTGGGGCGGCCGATCGACTCGGTCAAGCACCAGGCCAAGACCGTGACGGTGGGCACCTCCCGGGACGACGCCGACGTGTACGACAACGACGTCGTGGCGGCCCTGCGGGACGTGGGGGTGGATCTGCACCGGCTGACCCTGCCGGTGCTGCGGGTGGTCCGGGCGCAGTCCCGGGTCATCAAGCGCGTCACCGGCGTGACCTACTACCGGCTGGACGGCACTGGGGAGGCCAGCACCGGGGAGGCCAGCACCGGGGAGGCCGGCACTGGGGAGGCCAGCACCATCCAGGTGGTGCGCAAGACCGGCTCGGCGGCCGGGCTCGCCAGCCGGGCCGATCACCGCTCGCCGCTGATGGGCTCCAAGCGGCGGGTGGCCGAGCTGCGCACGGCGCGCCTGCTGCGCGGCCGCTCCGACGGGCGGGTCGTGCTGGTGGTGCCCGAGCAGGACGGCAACCGGCTCAGCCACCTGTGCGTGGTGCACGTGGAGCTGCAGGAGCGCTGCGAGCCCGCCGACCTGGTGGCCGCCATGGACGCGGTGGGCGACCGGATGGCGGAGATCGTCGCCGCGGTGACCGAGACCGTGCCGTCGTTCGAGCCGGCCCGGCTGCGCGAGTTCCCGGCCGAGGACGTGCTGCTGGCGCCGGTGGAGCTGCTGGCGGAGCGCCTGTCGGCCGGTTAACCGCCGAGGGTCTTCTCGAACCAGTGATGGGCGTAGGGCTCGTCGCTGAACGCCGCCACCTCGTGGTAGCCGGCCGACCGGTACAGGCCGATCGCCTCGCCGAGCGAGCGGTTGGTCTCCAGCCGGAGCGCGCCGGCGCCGCGGGCCGCCGCGTGGGCCTCCAGGTCGGTGAGGATCCGGCGGCCCAGCCCGAGCCCCCGGGCCGCGGGTGCCACCCACATCCGCTTGATCTCGGCTGGCGCGCCGTGGTGGAACTTCAGCGCGCCGCAGCCGACGGGCTCGCCGTGCAGCGTGGCGACCAGCAGCAGGCCCGCGGGCGGGGTCAGCTCCTCGTCGCCAGCGGAGATGCTGCGGCCGGGGTCGAAGCCGCCGTCGAAGCGGCCGGCCAGCTCGCTGAAGTAGGCCCGCAGGCAGTGCCGGGCGGCGGGGTGCCGGGGGTCGCACCCGGCGACGCGCACCGCCGAGGCCGCCAGCATCCGCTCGACCTCGGCCATCGCCGTGATCAGCCGGGTGCGCTGGCGCGCGCTGAGCGGCTGCAGGATCGCCGCGGCCGCATCGTCGGAGCGCCGGTCGAGCTCGGCCCGCTCGGCGAGCCCGCGGGCGGTGAGGAGCGCCGTGCGCACCCGCCCGTCGGCCGGGCTGGGCCGGACGGTGACGAGCCCGTCCTCCTCCAGTGACCGCAGCAGCCGGCTCAGGTAGCCCGAGTCCAGGTCGAGCCGTGACCGCAGCGCCCGGACGTCACACCCGTCCGTGCCGATCTCCCACAGCAGGCGGGCCTGCCCGAGCGGGCGGCCACGGGCGAGGAACGCCTCGTTGAGCGCGCCGGCCCGCTGCGTGACGGCCCGGTTGAAGCTCCGGACCTGCTCGATCATGCCCGGCTCCATTCTCTGACTCTAGTCAGAGAACTATCCGGCCACTACGAGACGAGCAGGAAAATGCTGTCGGCGAGCAGGAATACGCCGAGCGCGAGCGCCCCGACGATGATCGCCTGATCCGTGTGCTTGTCGATCCAGGTCCGCACCCGCCCGAGACGGGCCTGCGCCGCCTCCGGCGAGAAAACCGCGTAGATCTCCATGACACCGAACGTCGACGTGGCGAGCAGGCAGAACATCACCAGCGCCAGCCAGTCGCCCGGCGTTGACAGCCCGGCCTGCACCACGGTCGCCGCCCCGATCGCCACCAGCGACCACGGCACCATGAACGCCCCGAAGCCGACGGCGGCCACTGGCGACATGCGGTCCAGCCGTGCCATCCAGGTCGGCGGCTTGCGCGGCCGGCCCCGCTTGCGCCGCTGCCGGAGGCCGATCCAGATCAGCAGCACGCCGAGCAGCGCCTTGACCACCAGCACCGCGGTCGAGGGCGCGGTGTGCTGCCGCGGCGGGTTCGCCCCGGTCGTCAGCAGCACGGCCGCGATGACCGCGACCACGCTGGCCATGAAGCCGAGGATGAAGGCGAGCCCTTTCCAGGTGCCCTTCCTGGCGGCCAGGATGAGGATGAACGCGACCAGCGTGAGCGGCTCCAGCGTGATCGCGAGCCCGATGATCACCAGGTCCAGAACCACGCGCGCCTCTTCTCAGCCGGTGCAACGGTGTGCGCGGCAGCCCCGATTCGCTAGCTGGTGATCTTAACGGCCGGCCACCCGCCGCACGACGTGCAGCAGGTATTCCTCGCGGTCGAGCGGGTTGTGGTCCGTCCGCGCCCGGGCCGGGACCGGTCCGCGGACCGGCCGGTAGTGGTCGAAGGCCCATTCGGCCGCGCCCTCGCCGCGGGTCAGCGCCGGCAGCTGCTGCTGCAGATCGTGCACCCGCGCGGCCGGGATATCGCCCTCAAGCAGGCACAACGAATCGCGGGTGGCCGGTGCCCGCCACGCGGCGCCGAGCAGTGCCAGCGCCGGGAAGACCAGCCCGGCGGTGTCGGCCGGGATCTCGAGCCGGAAGCGGTGCACCGGCTCATACACCCTGGTGCCGGCCTGCTGCAGCGCGCTCATCACCACCAGTGGCGTCAGGCCGCGGAAATCCCCGGCCGTGCTCGAGATGCCGGCGTCGAAGGCCTGCCCCCGCTTGCCTTGCGGCGGCACATAGCCGGAGTGTGTCAGGGTGACCGTGCAGTCAGTGACCTCCCAGCCGTGGATGCCCTGGCGCAGCGTGGCCCGCGCGCTCTCCTCGACCGCCTTGCGGAACGGGACGGGGAGCGATCCGGGCTCGATCGCCAGCCGGAATATCACCCCCGTACCGGCCCGGGCCGGCTCGACCCGCAGCCCGACCCCTGCGATGAAGGGGTTGGGCGGCTGGTGGAGCATCTCGACGGCGGCACCCGGGCCGGCGGGCCGTTCAATGCAGATCGTGGTCGTTTCCCGGAAGGTGACGCCGATGCCGAAGTCGCCCGCCAGCGTCGCCTCGATGACCTCCTTCTGCACCTCGCCGTAGAGCGAGACATACAGTTCCTGCCTGACGTCGTCCTGCCGCAGGTTGATCAGCGGGTCCTGCTCGGCGAGCTGGGCGAGCGCGAGGTGCAGCGCGCCCTTGTCGGCGGGGCGGCGGGGCACGACGACCGTCTCCAGCGTGGGCGGGGCGAACGAGTGACGCGCCGGGGCGGTGCGCGCCGCGCCGAGCGTGTCGCCGATCCGCACATCGCGCAGGCCCCAGAGCTTCCCGATCTGGCCGGCCGCGACCGACGCGCGCGCCGCGGCGGGCCCGCGCTCGAAAACGCTGATCGCGGTGACCTTCCCCGCGCCGTCCCCGCCGAGCCGCAGCCGGTCCCGTACCCGCAGCGTGCCCGAGAACATGCGGGCGTAGGCGATCTTCTCCCCGGCCGGGCCCCGTTCGACCTTGAAGACGGTGCCGGAGACCGGGCCGTCCGCGTCCCCCCCGGCGGCCGGCAGGAACTCCCTGATCCCAGCGGTCAGCGCGGCCACGCCCGCACCGGTGAGCGCCGAGCCGAAGAACACCGGGTGCACCAGTGCCTGCCCGGCCTGCACCGCCAGCTCGCGCCGGAGCCGGCGGTAGGTGACCGCCGCCTCGTCGTCGACGTACGCGGCCAGCAGTGCATCGTCGTGGCCGGTCAGCAGGTCGGCCAGCCCGGCCGTAAAGGTGGCCTCTTCCGGGCCGTAGGGGGTGAAGCCGGCGCCGCGGGTGCCGAGGCCATGCGCCGATCCCATCGCGATGATCGCCGGTGTCAGCCGCTCGGAGATACCCCGCAGCACGCCCCCATACTGCGCGCCACCACGGTCGATCTTGTTCACGAAGATGATCACGGGGATGCGCAGCCGCTGCAGCGCCCGCATCAGCACCCGGGTCTGCGCCTGCACCCCCTCGACGGCGGAGATCACCAGGACGGTGCCGTCGAGCACGCTGAGCACCCGCTCCACCTCGGCGATGAAGTCCGGGTGCCCCGGGGTGTCGATCAGGTTGACCGTGAGGCCGCCGATGGGAAACGACACCACGGCGGACTTGATCGTGATGCCGCGCTGGCGTTCCAGCGCGAGGGAATCGGTCTGGGTGCTGCCGTCGTCGACGCTGCCGATCTCGTCGATGACCCCGGCGGCGTGGAGCAGCCGCTCGGTCAGGCTGGTCTTACCGGCGTCGACATGTGCCAGGATCCCCAGGTTCAGCGTTCTCACGCAGCGTCATGTCCTTTGCGCAGGCGGAAGTTCCTTTCTCGGTGGACATGACAGCTGCTCGCATCTCACTCTCCCTGAGGGCCGGTGCTGCCGGTGAGTACAGCAGACGGCCGACGGTGCGGGCAACTGGTTAATGCCAGCCGGGCCGGGGCCGTGGCCTGCGGCAACGCTAGACTCCGGCCCGTGCGCACCCATCTCGCCCGCAGTCTGTGGGTCACCCTGGAAACGCTGCACGACGTCGTCTACTTCGCCGGTGACGTCCGGCGGACCGGGATCGCGCTGGGCCTCAAGGGCTACTGGATGACCTATTTCGCCTTCCGGGCCGCCCCGCTCGGGCCCGTCCCCGCGGCCGTGGTCACCGCGGCCTTCAGCGGGTTCCACCCGGGCATGGTGGCCAAATCACTGCCCGGCGCGTGGTCACGGACCACGCCCGGGGCCTGCGTCCAGGCACGCGCCGCCGTCAGCACCGCCGCGCTGCGGGAGGTGGGCGTGGACCCGCAGGCCTGCGAACAGGCGGCGAGGCTGCTCGCCCCGGCCGCCGCGGCGGCGGACCCGACCGGCAGGCCGCTGTTCGCGGCCAACGCCGCGCTCGGCCTGCCGCGCGACGCGGTCACCAGGCTCTGGCAACTGGCCACCACGCTGCGGGAACACCGGGGCGACGGGCACATCGCGGCGCTGGTCAGTGAGGGGATAAGCGGGCTGCAGGCGCACCTGCTGCAGGTCGCTGACCGCCGTTTCCCCGATGTGCTGATCCGGCAGGCCCGCGGCTGGTCGGGGGAGGAATGGGCCGCCGCGGCCAAGGCGCTGCAGAGCCGTGGCCTGCTCACCGCGGACCCCACCCCCAGGCTCACCCCCACCGGCCAGGCTGTGCTGGAGGCGGTCGAATCGCGCACCGACAAACGGGCCTGGACCGGCGGGCTGGCACTGCTCGGCGAGCACGGCGCGGAAGAGGTCATCGCACTGCTGCAGCCGTCCGTCCACGCGGTGGTGGCGTCCGGCATGCTGCCCGAGGTCAGCCCGACCGGTCTGTCCCACCCCCGCTGACCCTGGTCTCCTGCTGGCCGAAGGCCCTTCCGGTGCCGGGCGTTAGGCTGTGGCTATGCGGGTGGAGACGAGCCCCGAGGCGGCCAGTTTCGTCCGTGCCCGTGGCGGGCGGCTATGGGTGTGGGCTGCGCACCCCCGCATGTGCTGCGCGGGGACGCCGGCCTACATGCATGCCGCGACCGAGGCACCGCCGGGCAAATCGGGCTTCGCCCTCGTGCCGGCCGAAGGGCTCGAGCTGTGGTTCCGGGCCCCGGCCGGGCCCGGCCCTGATGTGCTGGAGATCGGGCTGCGGGGCAGGCGTCACCCGCGGGTCGAAGCGTACTGGGACGGCTGCCTTTTCGCGCTCGGCGCTGGCTAGGCTCCTGGCGTAACGGCGCAGGCCCGGCCTGCCTGAGTGCGGCTGCGGCCCGTGGCTCGCTAGCCGACCGCGGCCGGGATGACGGCCACCAGCGCACGGGTCCAGTCGCGGGCGCCGACCTGTCAGCGGGCATGCTGGCCCGGGCCGCGGCGAGGGGCATCGCGTTCTCTCTCGAACGCAAAGCGCTGCGCCGGTGGCTACCACTACTACCCCGGCCGTGACCAGGCGGCCGGGTGGCTCAGGCAGGCGGGCCTGGGCATCGTTGACGAGGGCTTCAAGCAGGAAGAGGGCTGGGGCTACCGGCACTTCCTGCTGCGCCCGGCCCGGGACGCCGCTGCGGCCGCTCCTGGCTGACCCCGCCAGCCGGGCGGACGGGCGGCCCGCCGCGCCGGTTATCCCGCGATGGCGACCGCGACCGGGAAGGTGCCGGCCGTGACCCGGGCGGTGACCTTCTGCGTGCTGGTATTGACCAGCATGACCTGTCCCGCGTAGGTGCCGACCACCACCGCGGTGCTGCCGGAGAGCGCGATGGCGGTGGGGTAGGTGTAGATGCCGACATGGATCGGCGGCCCGGCCACGCCGGTGCTGGTGCTAACCGGCGTCAGCGTCCCGGAGACCGTGTTCACCACGTAAGCCGTGGCGTTGCGCCGGGAGATGGCGACCGCCGTTGGCGCGTACCCCACCGGGGCGGCGCGGCCCGCGCGCCCGGTTGCCGCCCTGATCGGGGTCAGGGTGTCGGAGTCGCCGCCCACCACGAACACCTTCCCGCCGCCGGGCGTGACCGCGATGGCGTTGGGCGCCTGGCCAGCCGGGATGGGGCGGCCAGGCCGGCCGCTGCGGACGTCGATCGGGGTGACCGTGCCCGAGCCGTAGTTGGCGACGTAGGCCGTCCGCCCGTTCGGCGTGATCGCGATAGCGAACGGGTAGCTCCCGACCCGGATCGGCCGGCCCGCCTGGTTGGTGGCGGTGCTGATCGGCGTCACCGTGGCACTGCCCCAGTCGAGCACGTAGACGGTCCGCCCGTTGGGCGTGACGGCGATGGCCCGCGGGTGCAGGCCGGCCTTGATCGGCTGGCCCGCCTGGTTGGTGGCGCTGTCGATCGGCGTGACCGTGCCCGAGCCGTAGTTGGCGACGTACGCGGTCCGCCCGTTCGGCGTGACCGCGATCGCGAACGGCCGCCCACCGACGCCGATCGGCTTGCCCGCCTGGCGGGTGGCGGTGTCGATGGGGGTGACCGTGTTCGAGCCGTAGTTGGCGACGTAGGCGGTGCGCCCGTTGGGCGTGACCGCGATGGCCTCCGGGTTCGCGCCGACCTTGATCGGCTTGCCTGCCCGCCGGGTCGCCAGGCTGATGGGCGTGACCGTGCCGCCGGAGTTCACCACGAACGCCGTCCGCCGCGCCGTGGCCAGCGGTTGTGCCGCCGCCTGCGTCCCAGCCGCGGCCTGCCCGGCCGTCCCGGCCGCCTGCGCGTCTGTCACAGCGGTCTGTGCCCCGGCGGCCAGTGCCCCGGTGGCCAGTGCTCCGGATACCTGCGCTCCGGTGGCCAGTGCTCCGGATACCTGCGCTCCGGATATCTGTGTCCCCGCAGCCTGTGCCCCGGCCGCCGCCTGCCCGCTGGCCGCGGGCGGCGCCAGTGCGCCAGCGGAACCCTGATCCGCGGATCCCGCACCCTGGGCCGGCCCGTGGCTGAACACGTCGTTCACCGGCTGCGCGTAGCCGTCGTTGCGGGTCAGGGTCCCCGTGCCGAGCGCGGCCTCGATCGTGCGGAGCAGGCTGTAGTGCGTGTAGCGGACGTGCGACGCGTAGCCCTGCCGGACACCGGCGGACCCGAGCATGAGGGTCAGCACGCGCTGCGCCGGATGCTCGTGGTCGTAGCTGTCCTCGTCGAAGGTGATGATGGCCAGGGACCGCTGGGTCCGCCAGGCGGGCGAGCGCATGATCGCGCCGAGTTCGGTGGCCAGGAACTTGTCGCCGGCCCGGATCCCGCAGCCCTCCATGTCGGCGCAGTCGTCGGGGGCGACCCAGGCGAAGTTGGGTGTGGTGGACGCGCTGGCGAGGTCGGTCTGCAGCGCCGGGAGCGGGACCAGGTGCGCCGCGCAGTAGGCGGGCCGGTCACGGACGTCGGCGAAGTAGGTCATCGGCTCGTCGTCATCCCAGTAGTACCGGTGCACCGTGTCGTCGCACGGGCCGTTCGCGCTCTGCAGGTAGGCCTTCCAGGTCTCGTGCTGCGCGCCGATGAGGTCGCCGATGTTGCGGGCGTGGATCGTGTACTGGGAGTTCTCCTCCAGCGGGTCGGTCAGCGGGACGCCGAACGCGCTGCCGCCGGCCAGCGCCAGGTAGTTGGCGTCGCTCGGGTGCTCCTCGGCGAAGAAGTTGGCCAGCACGCTGGACTGGGGCACCAGGCTGTTGAGGTAGGGGGCCTGCTTGGTGTTGCCCAGGATCGTGTTGAAGTCCTCGTTTTCGAAGTAGAAGAGGAACACGTGCTGGTAACGCGGCACGTGCACGGGCGGCGGGGTGAGCGGCGGCGGGCGCCGGACCGGGGACGAGACGCTGAACCGCAGGCCATCGGCCACCGCCCGGTCGTAGCCGGCGATGGGGGCGTCCGGGCCGTCGTCGTTGGTCAGCGACGTCGCCAGCACCAGCGTGACCCGGGCGCTGGCCGTCCCCGCCGGGAGCGTGCCGGTGGCCACCCGGCGGGCGAGCCGGTCGTTGCTGCGGCTGTGGCTGATGGCCCGGCGCGCGAGCACCCGGCCGGCCGCTGACAGGAACGCCACCGTCGCCGAGGCCGAGCTCTTCGCGGTGCCGCCGAGCCAGCCCGAAAGGTGGTACCGGGTGCCACCGGGCAGCAGCGGGCCGCCTGGCTGGCGCAGCGGGATCACCTGCGTGAGCCGGGCGGTGCCGCCGGCACCGCCGACGAACAGGCTGCCGCCGGTCACGGCCGGCCACCGCCCGGTGGCCGGCGAGAGGTGCGGAACGCCGTAATGCACCACGGTCGGCAGGCCGGCGGACACCTGCCAGCCCGGGATCGTGACCGCGTCCCAGCCCCGCGCGGAGACCGCGCCGGCCTGCGCGCCCGAGTTGAGCAGGAGGTTGGTGCCGGGCCCGGCCGCCGGGTGAGCCGCTAACCCGGCTGCCGCTCCGGCCAGCCGTGCCGCCCCGCCCGCCGGGGCCGTCCTGGCGGCCGCGGCTGACGCTGCCCCGGGTGACCCGGCCGCCACCGCCGCGGTAGCGCACAGCAGCGCGGCGAGCAGGACCGCCAGACGGCGTCCGAGGATTCTGGTCATCGCGGGTTCCTCCCAGAGCGCCATTCTGGCGATAACAGCTGTTTGGCTATTATTCAGATATTGTTTGATCGTTCAGTCAAGGTTATCGCACGGCCAGGTCCTGGTCCAGGGTTTCGTCCTGCCGAACGGCCTCAGGGGGCGCGCGGCCGGAATATCAATAGCGAAGACCCGGCAGCGATGGCCCATTCATGCCCATCCGGGCCAGCCCACAATGGCACGCTCCCCCGGTCGCCGTGCTATCGCCACGCTGGCAGCTGCTGCAGCGCCCACGTGTTGCCGTCGGGGTCGCTGAAGGTGACGAACGAGCCCCACGGCTGGACGTCGACGTCGCTGGCCTCTACGCCGTGCGCGATGAGCTCCTGCCGGGCGGCCTCGACGTCGGCCACGACGACCTGCACACCCTTCTGCGAGCCCGGCGGCATCTGCGTGACGCCGGTGCCCATCACCACCGAGCACGCCGATCCGGGCGGGGTGAGCTGCACGAATCGCAGGGTGTCACTCACCTGGTGGTCATGGTCGGCATGGAAGCCGACCTGCTCCACGTAGAAGGCCTTAGCGCGGTCGACATCGGTCACCGGAATGGCCACGAGCTCGATCTTCCAGTCCATGCCCGGCAACCTACCCTGCGGCCCGGACAGCCAGCGGCGGGAGGACGCTCCTGAGAGAGGGCGGAAAACCTCCCCCCGAAGTATGATCCGGGTGGGGAACGCGGCCGGGACCAGCGCCAGGGGTCGCACTCAATGACGGAGGAGCGATCCGATGGGCATTCTCAACGAGGCCCGCCGTGAGTTCATCGCGGCACCTGACAGCTCGAAAGGCCAGATCGTCTACAAGTGGCCTGACCAGAACATCCGCAAGTTCGCCAGGGCCATCGTCGAGCCCGATGCCGTGGCCGTCTTCATGAACCAGGGACAGGTCATGGGCGTGCTGCCCCCGGGGCAGCACACGCTCGACGCCAGCGAGCTCCCGTTCCTCGGGATGTTCGTGGACTGGGGCTCGGGCAGTAATGCCTTCAAGGCCGAGATCTACTTCGTCGGCGCCCGCGAGTTCCCCCACTGCCGTTTCGGCGGGCGGCTGGATGAGGTCCAGGACCCCCAGACCGGCCTGATCGTCACCCTGCGGGCATTCGGCGAGTACGCGCTGCGCGTGCTCGATCCCACCAAGCTGATCCTGAACCTGGTGGGGACCGTGGATGTGACCGATAACGAGGCCATCACCGGCTGGGTCGCGCAGCAGCTGCTCAAGGTCACCCGTACCACGGTGACCACCCAGCTGATGTCGGGTGCCTGGCCGATCCTTGGCCTGTCGGTGCACAGCCCGGACATCGAGGCGGCCGCCATGCCTGCCACGAATGAGCAGCTGGCGGACTACGGGCTCGCCATCAGCCGCTTCGGGAACCTTGACGTCAACCTCGATGACGACGACAGCGCCCGGCTGAAGAAACTGGCTGGCGACACCGCTTACAGCCGGCTGGCCGGCGGCTTCCTCCAGGCGGCGCAGGCCGAGGCCCTCCAGGGGGCGGGCGAGGGAATGGCCCAGGGCGGTGCCGCGGTGACCCCGATGTTCCTCGGCGCCGGCCTCGGCATGGCGGGCCAGATGATGCAGCCGCCCGCTCAGGCCGCGCCGCCCCCGCCGCCCGCTCCGGGCTTCGCCGGTGGCGGCCAGGGCTTTGCGCAGCAGCAGCCGGCCCCGGCCGAGGCCGCCCCGGAACCGGCCGCGCCCGCCGCGACGGCCGCGACGGCCGTGACGATCGAGTGCGGGAACTGCCACGGCCAGGTCCCGGCGGGGGCGAAGTTCTGCGCCGAGTGCGGCAGCGCGCTGCAGAAGCACTGCACCAACTGCAATGCCAGCCTGACCGCCACCGCGAAGTTCTGCGCGGAGTGCGGCACGCCGGTCAGCCCGCCGCCCTCCTAACGGCAACGGCCGCCCGGCCAGCCCGCCACCGGTTCGGCGGGAACGGCCGGCCCTGGCCAGCCCGTCCAGCCGGCCACCCGCCGCGGCGGCCGGAGATCACGCCCCGCGACACGTCCCCGGCGCCATCTACCCGACGACCACGTCCGTACCCGCACCACATCCATACCCCGCACCACACCCACCCCCCGCACCACATCCACACCGCCGCTACCGGCGGCGTGACCCGGTTCCCATCAGAAAGGGTTGTCC
>Ga0335077_10002886_pt1 | contig 20573 bp, 11 predicted proteins | sample Lox_Sample_31_FD_207151 | JGI IMG/M metagenome (GOLD analysis project Ga0335077, IMG submission 207151) | Soil microbial communities from Loxahatchee National Wildlife Refuge, Florida, United States - Lox_Sample_3.1 | ecosystem: Environmental > Terrestrial > Soil > Wetlands | place: USA...
CTCAACGAGCAACGGGCATTCGGCCTCGCACGCGCCGCAGGTGGTGCAGGACCAGATTTCATCCTCCGAATAAATCGCGCCGATCAACGGTTCGCCGTTGCCGGTTCGTCCGGTCACCGGGTAGTGCTGGAAGCAATAGTTCCTGGCCTTGATGGTGAATAGTCGGGGCGAGAGTGGCCGCCCCACGGTGTTGGACGGGCATTGGTCCGAGCACCGGCCGCAGTCGGCACAGGAGTAAAAGTCCAGCATGTGCTTCCAGGTGAAGTCCTCGAAGGTCTTCACACCGAACGATTTCACCTGGTCGATGTGCGCATCCGGCACGCCCCAGCGAACCGGCTTCAGCTGTCCGCGATCCAGCTTCGCAAAGTAGATGCTGAACAGCGATGTCTCGACATGGAACTGGATTCCGAAGGGCCGGTAGCACAGCAGGAAAAAGAACGTCAGGCCATGCACCAGGTAGGCGCCGAGATAGAAATTCCGCTGCCAGGGTGCCGAGGCATGGAGAAGAGCGCCCTTCGCCATCCAGGAAAGAGAGAGGAAGGTGACCGGTTCGTGTTGCGCGGCTGCCCTCGCGCCCTCAAAAACGGCGTCCGCCGCCATCAACAGGCCGATCAGAGCCAGCAGAAAAATAGCGTCGGCGGAGCGATCCTTACCGAACCGGCCTGGCCGGAAGGCGATTCGCCGGACCGCGGCTGCGGTCGCGACGAAAAACACTACTGTCGCCGCATAATCCCTCACAACGCCGTATATCGGCCCACCCGGCATGATGAACTTTGCGTCGATACCGTAGATCAGGAGTGCGAACGCTCGCAGCGCGAGGATCAGAAAGCCCGCGAAAAGCAGGATGTGCATCGCACCGGAGAACCGGTATCGCGGGTGCCGCCACTGACCCAACCAATACTTCGCAACATTCATCAATCGCGCGAATGGCCGATCAAACCGGGGATCTCGCTGCGCCCCCCACAGGGGCGCCAGGCGCTTCGCGACAATCCACGCAAAGCATGCTGTTCCGAGAAGATAGAGGGCCAGGAACAACGCTCGGCCCTCCACCAGCCAATAGGTTGCTTCCGCGGGGGAACGGAAGTCCAAGCCTCACCTACGCAGTCTCCGCCTTCGACAGTAAAGCTTCCGGTGTCGCGCGCTCGTTCAGGACCAGGCGCCGGATGGTGCGCAGATCGTTGAGGGTTCGCCGGCTCTTGTAGACGTAAGAGTTCAGCGTCTTCGCCTTGAAAATCGCCAGTTCGATAGCCTGGGCGCGACGGCCCTGGCCTTCGTGCAACGCGATCTGATGGTCGCGATGCAGGTCTTTGATGTTGTCCAAAATGGTTTCGGCGAGCACGTTCATGAAATCGTACGCGCTTTCGATCGAGTCGAATGGTTGTTCGATTCCGTCAGCCGGCATGGATCCTCCCAAGACGTCTTAGAGAATTGCCTTCCGACGCCAACTCTCCGCCCGCACGTGCGTCCGCGGATGCAACGTTGCGCGATGCGTCAGACGCGAGGCAGTCTGAGGTTTGTGCGCCTACTTCGTGGCCTGGAGACGATTCAATAGTCGCACGCCGGGCCACCAAGAACGTTCGCGATGCGCTCGTTCTCCTGTCCCGATTGCCGTCCAGGATGTTCGCTACCGAGCGCTAGCCGATTTTCCGATTCGTCCCGCGCGAGGAGCAGGTATCGAATGCGTACCCACGGGCCGACTATCGGAATAAGATAAAAATATCCTAAATTACGCAGAATTGCGATAGGGTATTTGTCCGAGCCTCGCTTTCCGTGACGCGCGGCGTGCGAATCCAAACAGTCCCGGCGGGCAGCACGCGATTTTTTCGGTTGTAGGCGCGGCACCCGCCGGTGTATACCGGGTACCGCGCCTCCGTGATCGGGGGGGCCTGCCGCGGAGGCAAGAGCGGCCCTGTTTCTTCAAGCAGTGAACTGTGCGGTTTCAGTTGAGCCTTCGAGCGCCTCCGTAGATGTGTGGCCGCCGGCGACCGTGGTCTGCACCGCGTCGAAGTAGCCGGTACCGACGAAGCGCTGGTGTTTCACAGCGCCATATCCATCGTGGGCCAAGACAAACTCCTGCTCCTGCAACTGCACGTAGGCGGTCATGCCCGACTCGGCGTATCGCCTCGCCAGTTGGAACATCCCGGCGTTCAGAGAGTGGAAGCCGGCCAGGGTGACGAACTGGTATTTGTATCCCAGCTCGCCGAGGCGCAGCTGGAACTCTGCGATTTCACGGTCGTTCAGGTGGCGTCTCCAGTGGAACGACGGCGAGCAGTTGTATGCCAGAAGCTTGCCGGGGTATTGGGCATGAATCGCCTCGGCGAAGTAGCGGGCTTGCTCCAGATCCGGATGCGAGGTCTCACACCAGATCACGTCGGCGTATGGACAATAGGCCAGACCACGAACGATCGCAGCCTCGATTCCACCGTCGTACCCGAAGAAGCCTTCTTCCGTACGGGTGCCGGTGAGGAACGGATGGTCGCGCGGGTCAATCTCGCTCTGCAGGAGCCTGGCGCTGTCGGCGTCGGTGCGGGCGATCAGAATGGTGGGCACGCGCATAACGTCGGCCGCCAGACGGGCGGCGATCAGCTTTTGGACGAACTCGCGGATGGGAACCACGACCTTGCCTCCCAGGTGCCCGCATTTTTTGGCGCTCGATAGCTGATCCTCGAAGTGGACCGCGGCGGCGCCCGCTTCGATAAGGGCTTTCATCAGCTCGAAAGCATTGAGAATTCCGCCGAAACCGGCCTCGGCATCGGCCACGATCGGAGCGAACCAGTACAAGCCCTCCTGCCCGTCGATGCGGCTGATCTGGTCGGCCCGCTGGAACGCACTGTTGATCGCCCGCACCAGGGCCGGCACGCTGTTCGATGGATAGAGACTTTGGTCGGGGTACATCTGGCCCGCCAGATTGGCGTCCCCGGCCACCTGCCAGCCGCTGACGTAGATGGCTTTCAAGCCGGCCTGCACCTGCTCGATTGCCTGGTTGCCTGTCATAGCGCCCAGGCTGGCTATATAAGGTTCACTGTGCAGGAGCGACCAGAGGCGCTCGGCGCCGGCGCGCGCCAACGTGTACTCAATGGGAATGGAAGGCCGCAGCCTCTCCACGGCGGCAGCGTCGTAGGTGCGCTTGATGCCCTGCCAGCGTTCCCCTCGCTCGAATCCGTTCAGCCGACCGTTATGTGTCATGCGCCTATCGTGGCGGGACTGGCCGTTTCGCGCAACCCAACCGGTGCGCGACGGATCAGTGGTCCGGTTCGGACTACGGGGGAGGCGGTTTTGTCCGGCTTGCGCTAGCATCGCTTCGAGGGGAAAGCAAATCAGTGACAGCCGCTCAGCAAGAACCAGTCCAAATCACCGCCCCGCCCAGCGATGCGCAACGCCGGGTGTTGACGCCACAGGCCATGCGATTTCTCGTCGAGCTATCGCGAAAGTTTGAACCGCGGCGCCGCCGGCTGCTGGAAGCGCGCCAGTCGCGGCAGCAGATGATCCACGAGGGCTCGGAGCCGGATTTTCTGCACGAAACCGCGGAAATCCGGCAATCGCATTGGAAGGTCGCCGAGATCCCGGCGGACCTGCAAGACCGGCGCGTAGAAATCACCGGGCCCACCAACCGCAAGATGATCATCAACGCCCTGAACTCGGGCGCCTCGGTCTTCATGGCGGATTTCGAGGATTCCAACTCACCCACCTGGGAGAACATGATCGAAGGCCAGCGCAATCTCCAGGACGCGGTCAATGGAACGATCACTTACGAGAGTCCGGAGGGCAAACGTTACGAGCTGTCCGAGAATCCGGCGGTTCTGGTGGTCCGGCCGCGCGGCTGGCACCTGGAAGAGAAGCATGTCCTGATCGACGGCAGACCGATTTCCGCGTCGCTGTTCGATTTCGGCCTGTTCTTTTTCCATAACGCGCGCGCGCTGATATCGAACGGCACAGGACCTTACTTCTACCTGCCAAAGCTCGAAAACCACCTCGAAGCCCGCTTGTGGAATGACGTGTTTCTTGCCGCGGAGGCCCACCTCGGCATTTCCCGCGGAAGTATCCGCGCGACCGTACTGATTGAGACCATTCTGGCGGCGTTCGAAATGAACGAGATCCTGTGGGAGCTGCGGGAGCACATTGCCGGCCTCAACTGCGGGCGGTGGGACTACATCTTCAGCTACATCAAGAAGTTCCGCAACCGCCCGCAATACCTGCTGCCGGACCGGTCGAGCGTCACCATGACGCGGCACTTTCTTTCGTCTTATGTGGAGCTGCTGATCGCGACCTGCCACCGGCGCGGCGCGCACGCCATGGGAGGCATGGCGGCTCAGATCCCGATCAAGCACAATCCCGAGGCCAACGAGGCCGCGTTGGCCAAGGTGCGGACCGACAAGTTGCGCGAGGTGTGGGCCGGCCACGACGGTACGTGGGTAGCGCATCCCGGCCTGGTTCCGCTGGCGAAGAATGTGTTCGACACCTACATGCCGCTACCCAATCAGTTGGAGCGCGTGATTCCTTTCGAAGCCACGGCCGCGGACCTGCTTTGCACTCCCGAGGGGCAAATCACCAGGGAAGGCTTACAGATCAACCTGGATGTCGGGCTACAGTATCTCACCGCCTGGTTGGGCGGCAACGGTTGCGTGCCAATCTACAACCTGATGGAAGATGCGGCGACCGCCGAGATCTGCCGTGCCCAAGTGTGGCAATGGCTCCGGCACGAGGCCGTTCCACGAGCCCAGGTAGAGGAAATGCTGCGCGAAACGGTGGCGAGCCTTCGGAAACAGCTTCCCGAAGCGCAACTCTCCGTTGCGGAAAGACTCTATGTAGAGATGCTCGACACCTCGGATTTTCTGGACTTTCTGACCCTGCGCGCCTATGATTACATCGAGTAAGACGCGGACATCCGGCGGGGAGCGGGCCGAAACGCCTGGGCTACGGAGATGCTCCGAATTCTTTCGCAGTTGCGGGACGATCTCGGATTTCGCCGCATCGGCGCGGGTATCGAGACCCTGGAAGGGCTGCGTCCGCAGATCGAGTCCCTTGCACCGGGCCGTCCTCATGCCGGCGTTTTCCTTGGCCTGATCGCGCAATGGGTGGACGCGGGATTCGACTCTCCCGAGTTGCTCACCTGCCTGCTGGCCCGGTTTCCCTCGTCGATTCGGGCGGAGTTGCCTCTCATCGACTACCTCCACCTTCGCATGGCCGAGGGCGTAGTGGATATGTCCCGGGAGGACTACGACCACGCCATTTCGCACTTCCGGTTCGTGCAGAGCCTGGAGAACGAGGCGCACGGCGATCCCGAGTTGTTCGCGATCGCCAATTTCTGGACCGGCCGCTGCCTTCGCAAGACAGGCCAGTACGACGAAGCCCTGGCTTACATCATTCGCGGCGAAGAACTGGCGCTGGCGTGCGGATACCTCCCGATGGCCGCCATCACCCAGGTGACGCAAAGCTGGCTGGCATTTCAGAAGGGCCGTCTCGACGATGCACTTGCAATGCTGCGACGGGCGTGGGAGGCCCTGAGCCAGACCGATGATTATCTGAACCGCGGCAACATCCAGTCGGCTCATGGCCGGATCGCGCGACGCCAAGGCCAGTACGATGCCGCAGTGCGGTGCTTCGAAAGCGCCCTCGCCGAATACCGGGCAGGCGGAGGAGGCCAGCTGCAGATGGCGCGGGCGCTGCAGAATCTCGGGTTTGTGAAGCGATTGCGGGCGCTGCAGCTCCAACGGGAACTCGATCGGATTGCGGCCTCGCGCCGGTCCGGTGGGTCCTCCGCCGGACTGGCCAGTCCGCTGCGATCGCAAGTTGAGGAGCTACGGGCGCAGGCGGTCGGAAATGTCGAAGAATCCATGGCCATTTATGCCCGCCACAACCACCACAAGGGCATCGCCGGCGGACAGATCATCCGCGGATTCCTGCGGCTGGACGCTGGTGACCTGGAGTCCGCCGCCACCGAGGCCGCTGCTGCGTTCCATCATGGCGAAGAAAAGCGCGACTATTTCGTGATGGCTCGCGCGCGAACCTTGCAGTGCATCGTCGAGCACGCGGCCGTCGATGAGCAGATCGGCGTCCCGGCACGCCACCTCGAAGCCGCGGGAGTTTTTGCTCGCGACGCGGTGAACTTTGCCGGCCACACCCAGAACCGGCGGCTCCTGGCGCGCGCGTGCGTCTGGCGGGGACTCACGCATGCTGCTGGGCCCAGTCCGGATCTCGAAGCCGCGCGCCGCTGCTGCGAGAAGGCCGGCAGCCTGTTACAGCCGGACGCCGCCGAACAGCAGTACGTGTGGGAGGAATTGGAGAACCTCAGGTCGGCAGTGGTGCAGGCTTCTCCCATTGAGCCGCGACTGCGCGCCTGGAGCGCCGGCATCGTGCCCGACACCTCGTTTCAGAGGCTGACAGAGGAATTTGCTCGCGTAGTGATTCCCAGGGTCTGGGAGCGCGAAGGACGGAAGATCTCGCGCGTGGCGGAGAAGCTCTCGATTTCGCCCAAAAAGGTTCGGCGCATCCTGCAATCGGTAGGAGAACTCAAATGAGACCCGCGCAGCTGCGTTCGATTGCCAAGAAGGCATCGGCTGGCAGGTACTAGCCGATTCCGCTAAGCACCGCGCGATGCTCTCGGGGCTGTAATGAACTGCCAGCCGAAACAGTTGGATAACATGCTTGAGACTTGCGTCTCAATCGGGCAACCGCCCGATTCGCCGGACAGCGGCGGCTTGATCCGCCCGCTGCTGAGCATGGGTAATTCACTCACCGGCCTCCCTGTTACCATGACACCATGCCAAGGCGACAAGGTGAGGCATCGTGCCGGATCGCCGGGCACGCGCGCCTGCTTCTCTGGTGGTTGCTGACCGCTGTTGTCTCCGGGGCCGCGACCGATCCGCTGGCGCATTTCCAGGTCCGGATTTTCGGATGCCACTCCGCCGATCTCGCCGATTTCGAGAGCTTCGCCCGCCAGGCGAAGAAGTCCGGGGCCACCCACATCGTGATCACGGCCGAAGACCTGCCCTGGGCTTACTGGCAAATGGACACACCCGGCGATCCCTATCCCGCCTGGGCCATCTCCAACGTCGGCCTCCTCAAGGTGGCGCCCCCAGGGGCGCTCAAGGCGTTTCTGCCGAAAGATTATTCGGAGAAGGTGCTCTCCATCCTGCGCGCGCGCTGTGCCGTCCTGCGCAAGCTCGGACTTAAGGCCGCTTTCACTACGTTCGAGCCGCAGATGCTTCCGGAACGCGTGTACGAGGCGCATCCGCTCTGGCGCGGACCGGAGGTGGAGCACCCGCTGCGTGCCCGCGTGGCGCGCTTCGCCCCTTCCATTGACAACCCGGAAGTACTGGAGCTGTACCGTGAATCCATCCGCCTGCTGCTGACAGAATGCCCGGAAATTGAAATTCTCTCGCTGCACACCAACGATTCCGGTTCCGGCATGAGCTGGAGTCCCGGGCTGTATCAGGGCGCCAACGGCAGCAGTCTCTACCGGGGCGGGACGATGTACCAGCGCTACCGCAGCTTCTTCGCCGCGCTGCAATCCGGCGCGTCCGACGCGCGGCCCGGCCGCCTGGAAATCGATGCCGAATGGGTGCGGGAAGAGGCGCCGGAGCTGATCGCCAACCGCCTCGCGCCGGGTATGGCGGTAGCCAACCTCGAGGGTCCTGGAGCCACGCCGTACAAAGCCGAAGCCGGATTCCTTCTGGATTACTTCTACCCGTTCTACCCAGCTCAGGGCATCCCGCTCGCGGTGCGTTACGTCGAGGAACTCGACAAGGCCGCGCGAAGCGCCGCTCCGCGCCTGTTCTACCTGATTGGCGATCGCTTCAACCGCGATCTCTACTTGCAGATCTACGACGCGTTCCGCACCAGCCCGGCGCGCGACGCTCTCTCCGGCATGCAACTGCTGCACACCCTTGCCGCAAACAGCGTGGGCGAGCAACACGCTTCGGCGCTTCTGGACGCGTGGCTGGCGATCGACCGGGTGCAGCGCGACGTCGCCATCGTCAACTACGGCGGCAGCACCTTTTATATCGGTTCTGTGCATCAGCGCTGGCTCACCCGTCCCTTCGTGCCGTTCTCCGAGGAACTCTCCCCGCAGGAAACCCAGTACTATCGCCGCTACCAGTTCCAGGCACGATCGGAAGAACGCGCCCGCGACCTGGGCGATCTCCAGGGTACGCGACAATACCAGGGCCTCGGCGGCGCGGCGCTCACGAATACGCTGTTCGTGCGCATGAAGTCGGAGCTCACCCGCGCCCGCAAGAACGTGCAGTCCCTCGCCAGGACAAGGCCGGCCATGAGCATCCTCGATAAGCGCCTGGAGGCGTTTGGAATCCTGGTGGACAATTGCCGCGACGCGCTGCGCTACCAGTATCTCCTCGATATCGCAAAAGATGGCAGCCTGAGCCGTCCGATCGAGTTTCAGGAGGACCTTACCGATATTCCGCAGCGGCTGGAGCTCAAGGATACCGCTCGAAGGGAAATGGACAACGCCATCGTCCTGGCGGACCTGCTGGAATCGCACAAGGAGCCGCTGCTCGACCTGGCATCGACGGCAGAAGAAGAGAGTATCCGCGTTCTGGGCCCGGATCTTGCGACCCAGCTCCGCAAGCGCGTCAAGATCATGATCGCCCACTGGGAGGATTACGACCGTCTTTTCGACAGAGAGAAGGCTGCCTTCCCCAAGCGTTGAGCCGGCGCATTGTCCGATCGTGGGACGAGCTGCAAGACCCGCGGCCAGTAAAATCTCGCCTAACCTTTGGAAAGGCCCGCCGTCCAATGCCTGGAGCACACCTAGCTAGTTAGGCATGCTAGCGTGTTAACAAATGGGCGCGAAAAAGAACGACATCCTGCAAGGCACGCTGGTTTTGCTGATTCTCAAAACGCTGGCGGGCCAGAAGCGCTTGCACGGCTACGCCATCACGGCCCACATCCACTCTGCTTCCGATCAACTGTTGCGTGTCGAGGAGGGATCGCTCTACCCGGCCCTGCATCGCATGGAGCAGGCCGGTTGGGTGCGCGCCGAGTGGGGCATCACCGAAAAGAATCGCGACGCGCGGTTTTATTCGCTTACGCCGCTTGGCCGCCGGCAGCTAGCCGAAGAAGAGGAAACGTGGGAACGATTGACGTCGGGCGTTGGCAAGGTATTGCGTTATGCGTAAATGGCTCGGCCGGCTGCGCAATGCCATCCGCCCAGGGCGCCTGGACTACAATCTGGAGCGCGAGCTACGTTTCCACCTCACGGAGCGCATCGAGGAACTGCAGGATGCGGGCATGAACGCCGAAGCCGCCGCGCGTCTGGCGCGGAAGCAGTTCGGCAACTACACCGCGCAGGTAGAAAGGACCAGAGATATGGACATGGCCGAAGGGCTGGATGCGATGCTGCGCAATCTGCGCCTCTCGCTGCGGGCCCTGGCGAAGTCGCCGGCATTCTCGATTACCGTGGTGCTGACGCTGGCGCTGGGGATCGGCGCCAACAGCGCGGTATTTTCGGCGATCAATTCGGTACTGCTGCGGCCGCTGCCCTTTCCGAACAGCGACCGGATCGTCAGCATCGCGCAGGTGCAGGCCAAGACGCCGCAGCCCCACATTGCGCCCGCCCGCCTGAAGGATTGGAACCGCCTGAATCATACGTTCCAGGCGATCAGCGGATACTACACCCAGGACGATTCCGAGCTCTCCGGCGAATTGCCGGAGAAGCTGACGCACGCACTGGTGGCGCCGCGGTTTCTAGAGGTGTGGGGCATCGCACCGCAACTCGGCCGCGACTTCAGCCCGCAGGAGGAACACTATGGCGGTCCCAACGCCCTCCTAATCAGCGACCGGTACTGGCGGCGGCGCTTCGGCGCCAGCCCCGATGTCGTCGGCAAGACCCTGCGGCTGGGCCAGCTTTCGTACCCGATCATCGGCGTGATGCCGGCTTCGGTGGCGTTCGTCCAGCGCAATGTCGATCTCTGGTCGGTCAGCGCGCCCGATTTCCCGTACGCGCGCAGCCGTGACCTGACATGGTTTCTCGGCGTTGGCCGGCTGAAGGGCGGCGTAACGCTGGCGCAGGCGCGCGCCGATCTGGCGACCGTGCAGGCGGATCTTGCCCGCGAATTTCCGAAGCCGGATGCGCAGATCCGCACCGCGATCGAGCCGTTGAAAGAGCAGACGGTCGGTGGCGTGCGGGAGTCGCTATGGGTGGTGTTCGGGTCGGTGACCCTGCTGCTCCTGATCGCCTGCACCAATATCGCGGCGCTTCTGCTTTCGCGCGCGGCGAGCCGGCAGCATGAGATTGCGGTGCGGTTCAGCCTGGGAGCGTCGCGGGCTTCAGTGGCGGCGCAGCTCTTGACCGAGGTTCTGCTTTTGGCGCTGGCGGGGGCGGGCGTGGGGCTCGGGCTCGCCGCGGCCGCGGCAAGCGTTTTCCGCGTGCTTGCCAGGGAATTGCCGCGCGTGGATGAGATCGGGCTCGACTGGCGCATCGTCCTGTATTCGTTGATCTGCGCGGTGGCCGCAACGCTGGCGTGCGGGCTGGTGCCGGCGATCGTTGGGACGCGGCGCAGCCTGGCTGGATCGCTCGCGTCGTCCGGGCGATCGCAGGTGTCGGGCCGCCGGCCGGCGCAGTTCGTCCTGGTGGCAGCGCAGGTGGCGATGGCAGTCACGCTGCTCGCCGGTGCGGGACTTCTCCTGCGCAGCTTCCAGGCACTGGGGCGCGTGGCCGGAGGCTTCGATCCGGATCACGTGCTTACGTTCCGCATCAGCTCGTCCTGGGGGGAAACGGGCAATCTGAAGGCGGCCGGGCAAGCGGTAAGGCGTATCCTGGAAACCGTGGCAGCCGTGCCGGGAGTGGAATCCTCGGCCGCAACTTTTCTCCTGCCGGGCGTGCCCGGCACTTTCCCGGTGGAACTCAGTTTGGCGGAAGGGCGGGCGGACAGCGAGCCGAAGATCGTCGCGGAATCGCGCATCGGCAGCGCCGGGTTGTTCGCAACGATACACATTCCGCTCCTCGCCGGCGAGATGTGCCCGCAGGAATCCAATTCCCCAGGGATGATGGTAAATCGTTCGTTCGCCAACGCCTATTTCGCCGGCGCCGGCGTGATCGGCAAACACCTGGGTCAGCCGAGCAGCCCGTATTTCCCGACAGCCGTGGTGCGCGGAATCGTGGGCGATGCGCGCGAGCGCGGGCTCGATCACGAGCCGGTACCGACCATTTACTATTGCGGCCTGATCATGCAACCCGGCCTGTACTTCCTCGCCCGCACGCATGGCACTCCGATGGCGCTGGGGGAGAGCGTTCGCCGCAAACTGCACGAGATCGAGCCGGCCCGCTCGGTGTACGACATCTCCCCGCTCACCGCGCACCTCTCCGACGCGTTTGCGGAGAACCGGCTGCGCACGGTGCTGCTGACGTTCTTTGCGCTCACCGCGATTTCGCTGGCATGTGTCGGGCTGTATGGCACGCTGAGCTACCTGGTGAACGTCCGGCAGCGCGAGATCGGGCTGCGGCTGGCAGTGGGGGCAATGCGCGCGCAGATCGTGCGGCAGTTCCTCGGGCAGGGTATGCGCGTATCTTTGCTCGGGTGTGTGGCGGGGCTGGTGCTGGCCGGGGTCTTTACGAAGGTACTCGCCGGAATGCTGTTCGGTGTGTCGCCTTGGGACGCGATCACCATGACGGGAGTGATCGCGCTGGTGATCGCGGTATCAATCGCCGCTTCGCTGCTGCCAGCCGTACGAGCGGCTCGGGTGGAGCCGATGCAGGTGCTGAGAGACGAGTAGCGGCGCAGGATTCACAACGAACGGCGCTCCGAGTCCTCGGGAGAGTCCTCTAGAGTGCTCGCGTTTCAAACAGCCGGGACGGGCCGGATTCCCGCGCCAGGGGATTCCGCAGCGGCCTTCCGTAGCCCTCGAAGTGCACGTGCATGATATCGCCCTGGGCCAGGCGGATTCCCTCGCCGAAACTGAATGCGTCGGCGCCGAAGAAGTGGATGTGCACGTCGCCCGGCCGGCGGTGCGCTTCGAACTTGAAATGGTGGTGCTCCAGGTTCGCCAGGGTATGCGACATGTTCTGTTCTCCGGTGCAGATCGCTCGGGACCAAAGCCGGCGGCCTTCGCGTTCAATCGCTACCGTGCCGGGCACGGAATCGAATTCCGCTCCGATCACCAGTTCCGGACCGATGGCGCACGATCGCAACTTGGAAGCCGCCAGGTAGAGGTAATTGCGGCGCTCGAATTCGTGGTCGGAGAACTCGTTGCCCTGAGTGAACCCGATGCGCCGTGGCACCCCTTCGTCATCGACCAGGTAGACTCCCGCGACTTCGGGTTCCTCGCCGCCGTCCTCGGCAAACTCGGGAATGGTGAGGGGCTCATTGTGGGCTCGCAGGCAGGTTCCGGGGCCTTTGTAGAACCATTCTGGCGCGACACCGATCGCGCCCTGGGCCGGTTTGCCACCTTCGACGCCCATGCGGAACATTCGCATGCTGTCGGTGAGTTCCTCCGGCTTGCCGTGCATCGCCTGCCGGTTCTTGGCGCTGGCAACATGCGTGAGCCCGGTTCCAGTGACCAGGCATCGCGCGGGCTCCTCCGGATGGTCGGCGGGGGGAAGCAGCCGCCATGGAGAAATGCCCGCGTACACGTCGTCATACGGCAGCCGGTCCCGTACTCCCAGGCCGCTCAAGACGGCCGAGGGGCTGGTGTGTTCGCGAGTGCAGGTTTGCGCCAGTTCGTAGACTGAGGCGCATCCATCCAGGAGCAGAAGCGCCGGCTCCTGGACCAGGGCCAGCCTTCTGCCGCCGGGGCCCGCCAGTTGGACCATGCGGATCATCGGCGAGAGCCCCCCGCCGCCTGTTCGCGCGACTCGATCACCTCGAAATTGGCCAGCGCGTCTTCGCGAATCCTCAGTCCCAGCCCGGGCATGTCGTCTCGCAGGTCGATGTATCCATCCTGCGGCTTGGGCTCGCCTTCGAAAATGTACCAGAAGAGCTCGTTGCCGATTTCGACATCGACGATCGGGAAGAACTCCGCCATGGGCGAGTTGTAGCTTGCCATCACTACGTGGAAATTGTGCATCTGTCCCGCATGCGGCACCACCGGGACCGAGAACGATTCCGCCAGAGCCGCCACCTTGCGCGCCTGCGTGATGCCGCCGACGCGATTGGTATCGAACTGAATCACATCCACCGCGCGAGCTTCCAGCAGGTCGCGAAATCCATAAGAAGTGAACTCGTGCTCGCCACCGGCGATCGGAATGCGGCCCAGGGCTTTGAGCGCCACGTACCCCGCGACGTCATCCGGAATGACCGGCTCTTCGAGCCAGCGGAGGCGATAGGGTTCCAGCAGGGGGATCATCCGCCGCGCGTAGTCCAGGGTCCAGCCCATGTACGCATCAGCCATCAGGTCGATTTCGTATCCGATGGTGTCGCGGACCGTGCGCACGAGTTCCAGGTTCCGCTCCATGCCGGCCGCTCCATCCACCGGTCCCCAGCCGAAGCGCAGTTTCATGGCGCGGTAGCCCTGTTTTTTGTAGTTCCCGGCCTCGGCGGCGAGCTGATCGAGCGGCTGGCTGTAAAGCCTGCTGGCATAAACCGGGATCCTCTGCTTGGTGCGTCCGCCGAGCAGTTTAAACACGGGCTGCGCGGCGGCCTTCCCCAGGATGTCCCAAAGCGCGATGTCCACCGCGCTGATCGCGGCCATCCCGATTCCCTTGCGGCCGAACGCCATGGTGTTGCGGTACATGTGCTGCCAGATCGGTTCCACGTCCCAGGGATCGCGGCCGATCAGGATCGGCTCCAGGTAGATGTCGATGACTTCCTTGGCAACCCGGGGCGCCAGGGCTGCGTTGCCGATGCCCACGTGGCCGGCGTCCGTGAATACTTCGACAACGAGCCAGCCGTGAAACCGGAAGCTCGCCATGGAATCGCTGGGCAGCGCCAGCAGGTCCATCGGATTGGTACAGAAGTGCGGTTGCGGAGGCACGGTGTGCCCCCGCCACTCGACGACGCGGGTTCGAACCTCGGTGATCTTCAAGCGGCTACCTCCAGGAAGCCAGTGCGTACCGGTGCGACATGACGGACCGATAACAGGATGATGAAAAACGCAGCGACATGAAACGTGCCTACAGCCAGGAAGACAGGACCGTAGCCGAAACCGTGATCCAGAAGGTACCCGGCGACCATGCCGAACACGGCTCCGCCGATCGCGCCACCGAACCCTACCAGGCCCGCCACCGAACCCACGGCGCGGTGCGGGAAGAGATCGGCGGGCAGAATCATCACCAGCGTGGACCACGATTGCTGCCCGAAGAAAGCGATGCTGAAGAGCATCAAAGCGAGTGTAACCGGCGCATGCGTCAGGAACAGAATGCACGGCATCACCGCAGCGCTCGCGCCCAGCGCGGCCTTGCGCGCAAAGTTCAGGCTGTAGCCGCGCCGGATCAGCTCGCTGGAAAACCAGCCGCCGCACAGGCTTCCGATGCCGGAAAAGGCATACGGAATCCATGCGAACGCGCCCACCGTTTTGATATCGAATCCGCGGGCGTCGTAAAGGTATTTGGGAAGCCAGAAGAGGTAGAAATACCAGGCAGCGTCGCTCAGAAACTTGGCCGAAACCAGGCCCCAGACCTGAGGCAGCGCAAGCAGCCGGAACCATTCGCCTGCGGCTCGCGATTCCTCCCCGGAATATTCGAGGGCCTCTCGGATAACGGCGCGTTCTTCCGCTCCAAGCTGCGGATGGCTGCGCGCGGGCCGGTATCGTGTCCACCAGAATGCTGTCCAGAGCAGGCCGATCGCTCCCGAGATGAAGAAAACCCACCGCCAGTTCAGCCCGGTGATGATCATCGAAATGGCCGGCGGCGCGATCACGGCCCCGACGGCTGTTCCGGCGTTGATGATCCCCATCGCGGTGGACCGTTCGCGGGTAGGGAACCACTCGGCGACGGCCTTGGTGGCGGCCGGAAATCCGCCTCCCTCGCCGGCGCCCAGCAGCAGGCGGCTCACCGCGAGCATGGCGAAGCCTCGCGCAAGTCCGTGGCTGGCGCATGCCAGCGACCACCACAGCATGATCCAGGCGAATCCGGCACGCGTTCCCAGTGCGTCGATCAGCTTGCCGCCGCCCGCGTACATGAGCGCATAGGCGACCAGGAAGCACGCCTGGAGTTGGGAGAATTGCGTGTTGGAAATGGGAATCTCGCGTTGAATGGCCGCGATCGCCACCGGCAGCGTCTGCCGGTCGAAATAGCTGATGGCGATCGCGGCGCAGACTAGGAACGCGATCCGCCAGCGCAGAAACCGGATCATTCCCTGACCTGTAGGCTGTCCCTCAATCGGATGTCCGCGGAGGAGGCGCCGACCATGATATCGAATGTCCCCGGCCTTACGACGAACTTCTTTGACGCTGTATCGTAGAACGCCAGGTCGCTCGCCGGCAGGGTGAAGGTTACCCGCTTCGTCTCTTTCGGCTTCAGGTTCACACGTTGGAATCCACGCAGTTCCTTCGAGGGCCGCTTCACGGCGGGTGCGGCCTCATGAGTGTAGAGCTGGGCTACTTCGTCGCCCGCACGGGTGCCGGTGTTTTGCACGTCGAGGCTGATTGTCAGCGTACCCTCGGTTGCGACTTGCCTGGGAGCGATCTCGAGCGCGCTGTAGCGGAACGTGGTGTAGCTCAGGCCATGCCCGAAAGCGAACTGCGGCTTGCCGGTGAAATACATGTAGGTGAAGCCCTTGGTGATGTCATATTCATCCTGAGGCGGCACCTGGTCGAGCGAATCGTATACTGTGTAGGGCAGGCGGCCGGCCGGGTTGTAGTCGCCGAAGAGCACGTTCGCCAGCGCCGTGCCGGCTTCTTCGCCCGGATACCACGCAGCCAGAATCGCCGGCACATTCTGGCTTGCCCACTTTAGGGACACCGGGCCGCCGCTCATAATGACCGCGATCGTCCGGGGGTTCGCCTTGTATACCGCTTCCAGCAGTTGCTCCTGGGAACCGGGCAGGTCCAGGCTATTCCGGTCGCGGCCCTCGGCTTCTACTTTCAGGTTCGTGCCGAGGAAGAGAATCGCGGCGTCGGATTTGCGCGCCAGCGCCGCCGCCTGCTCAATGTCTTCGGGCTTCGCCGGCTCCAGGATGTCACACGCCGCCGTGTAATCCGCCGTTCCGGCGTTTCCGAGCCGGGCGCGGATGCCTTCAAGCGGGCTCACGATGCGTGGCTTGGCTCCAAAGTAATTGCCGGTTTCGAAGCGGTCGGCTTGCGGGCCGATCACCGCGACGGATCGGATCCTGCCGCGGTCGAGCGGCAGGAGACCACCCTCGTTCCGTAACAGAACGATCGATTCCAGCGCCGTTTTCAAGGCCAGTTCGCGATGGGCCTGCGATTCGATCACGCCGGCGCCGATCTTCGAGAACGGCACCATCTCCGGAGGATCGAAGACGCCGAGGCGGAAGGCGACGCGCAGGACGCGCCGCAGAGCCTGGTCCACGACTGCTTCCGAAATCAGGCCGTCACGTACGGCTGCGGGCAACTGCTGCTCGTAGAAGTTGTCGTCCAGGTCGCAGCCCGCCTCGATCGCACGCGCGGCAGCCACCTCGATCTTGTCGGTTAGGTGCGAGCCCTGCACCAGGCTGCTGCTGACGCCGCCGAGGTCGGACACTACGAACCCATCGAAGTGCCAAAGGCCGCGGAGAATGTCCGTGAGCAGGTAGTGGTTGGCGATGTTCGGCACACCATTCAGTTGGTTGTAAGAGGCCATCACCGATTGCGCATGGCCTTCGATAATCGCCGCCTTCCAATGCGGCAGCCAATATTCCATGAGGATTCGCTCGGGCACTGTGGCCGAGAGAGCATGGCGGTTGGCCTCGACGTTGTTCACTGCGAAGTGCTTTACAGTCGCGGCCACCTTCAGGTACTTCCCTGTGCCTTGAAGGCCCCGTACATAGGCGACCGCGGTGCGGCCCGCGAGATAGGGATCTTCGCCGAAGCACTCCTGAATCCGCCCCCATCGCGGGTCGCGGCTGATATTGATGACCGGCGAGCGGTAGACGAGTCCGTGCTTGGAGCGCGGCCCATCGGCCCCGGCGTTGTACAAGGCACGAGCTTCGTCGGACATGGCATCGGTGATGGTTCGGATGAGCGGCGGGTCCCACGTGGCGGCCATGCCGATCGCGGTGGGGAACAAAGTGGTCGGCTGCTTCGACCAGACACCGTGCAGGGTCTGATTCCATCCTCCCCAGGCTGGAATGCGCAGCCGGTCGTTGCGGGACGTGAGATGATTCAGCTCCGCGGCTTTCTCTTCGAGCGTCATCTGTCCGATGAGCGCCGTGATGCGCTCTTCGATGGTCTTCGCAGGGTCGAAGTATGCCGGGGTTGTTTGAGCGAACAACCAGCCGGCGGAAAGGACTATGACAAACGCGAGCCGCATGTCAGAAGCTGAGCTTCATTCCGAATTGGATGTTGCGCGGCGTGCTGATGGTCGATGTGACCACGCCGCCGGAAGCCGTGTCGATGTTGGTGCCGGGCGCGGCAAAGCTGGGGCTGTTGGTCAGGTTGAACGCTTCCGCGCGAAACTGCAGGTGAGTGCGCTCATTGAATTGAAACTGCTTGAACAACGAGAGGTCCAGGTTCTTGAAGCGGTCTTCCCTCAGGATGTCTCCGCCCGAGTTGCCATAGGTGTAGTTGGCCGGCAAGCCGAACGCGGTCTTATCGAACCACTGTGCGATCGTCGGATCGCTCAGTTGACCGGAGCCGAGACGAATCGGCCGCTGGCCGCCGACACCGGTGTTGGCGACGTCGCGGGAGATTGTCGGCGTGTATGGCCGGCCGCTGCGCAGTACGACGATTCCTTGCACCTGCCAGCCTCCAAGGATGTTGGTCACAACTGCGTTGGAGTTTGACAGCAGCTTCTTTCCTTTGCCCACAGGCAGCTCGTAGCCCACGCTCGCCGTCAGGTTTTGGGGGATATCGAAACCGGTCAAAGCGCGTTCATAGGCAAAGTTCCCGCCGACGGCTGTAACATTGGACGTCGTGATGCTCTTGGACCAGGTGTAAGACACGAGCGACCACAAGCCCCCGCCGAAGCGCTTTTCAAACTTAGCCTGGAGCGCATTGTAGATGGAAGAGGCGTCCTGCCCGTTGTACGTGATCGAACCGAAGGTGGGGTACGGTCTTCTCGCCTGGATCGCTCCTGGCCCGGCAGGCGGAATGTTGATCGGGTTCGCATCATAGAGGTTGCTTCCTTTGTTTCCGACGTAGTTCACCTCCAGGACGGAATTGGCCGGCAACTCGCGCTGTACGCCGAAACTCCAGTGCTGGTCGTTTCCCATGGGCATACTCGGATATCCGCCGGCCAGGCTCGCCGCCGTTTGCGATCCGCCGATAGGCCGGCCAACGAAGAATGTCGCCATGGTGCGCAGCCCGTCGTTGAAGACCGTTTCGCTGAGCGTATAGGGAACCATGTTGTGATTCACGCGGTTGGTGCTGCTCTCGACTTCCCAGAAGATCCCGTACCCGCCTCGGACGACGGTCTTGTTGTCGAGCGGACGCCAGGCGAATCCGAAGCGCGGCGCAAATTGCCTCTTGTCGGTCGAGGTGCAGTTCGCGGCGATACCTGCCTGGCTGCACGTCTGAACCAGATTGCCGAGCAGAGCATACGCCGTCGGCGCAGCAAACTGCGCGCTCAGGTTCACGGCCTGCACCGCAATGGGCTTAGACGAATTCGGCAGGAAAGTGCCCACCTGTCCCTTGTAACCGCTGAGCCACGGCGAGTACTCATAGCGCAAGCCGATGTTCAAGGTGAGGCGCTCGTTTATCTTGATATCGTCCTGCCCGTAGAAATGCCAGTAAGTCGCATAGCCGCCGAACCAGTCCGCCGGAAAGTTCCGGCCCACCGAATAAGGAATGCCCAGCATGAAATCGGCGAACGCATCTCCGGTGCCCGCCGGCTTGGCCGCATTCTGCGTGATGCTGCCGTTGAACGTCCACTGGCCTTCGTAAACGCCGCTGTCCGTGAACAGCGGCACCCAGTGACGGATCTGCCCGCCTAACTTGAGAATGTGCCTGCCCTTCACCCAGGTAAGATTGTCGCTGTATTCCCAGACTTTGAGGTCCTGCGTTTTCGGACGCTGGTCGAAGGTCGAACCCGCTAGCGATGCATAGCCGCTCCAACCGAAATCGGGAAAGGAGCCCGCGACGCCGGGGCGGTGGCCGGTATCTTCGAATCCCGGCACCCCGGCCTGCGAGTAGAAGTCGGTGCCTTGAAGGAAGGCCATCAGGTCGATTGCATTGGGCAGGTAGTTGAAGCGGAATTCGTTGACCAGCGAAGGCTTCAGATTGCTGATGAGCGCTGCCGCCACATTGTGCCCGCGCGTGTTCAGCGAGGCGTAACCGAGCGCCGGAAACGCGTTGGGATCGTTCTCCTGGTAGTTGATGAAGCTGTAGCGGACGAAGGCGCGGTGCTTGCTGTTGATGGTCTGGTCAACGCGAACCGTGGCCTGGTCCTGATCGAGAACCGTGGAGGGCGCAAAGATGGCGCGGTTCCCGGAATTGGGGTCGGCCAGGTACTTGGCAAAGAACTGGGCTTGGGGGGAGATGCGCGCCGACGGGATACGGTTGCCCGAAAATGGCGCGCCGTTGGTGGGATCGTAGATGGTGTTCAATCCGGGAGCGCTGAAATCGCCTGATTTCTGGGCCGGGGTGGGCACGATGCTGTTGAAGACGGTGCCCGCGCGCTGCCGCATGCCTTCGTAATTGAAGAAGAAGAAAGTCTTGTTCCGGCCGTTATACAGCTTGGGAAGGATCACGGGACCGCCGATTCCTCCGCCGAACTGGTTGCGCTTCAGAACGTCGCGTGTCAGCGCGAAGAAATTTCGAGAATCCAGTTTGTCGTTGCGCAGAAATTCGAACAGCACACCGTGAAACTCGTTTCCGCCGCTTTTGGTGGTTCCGTTCAGCACCCCGCCGGCGTTGCGGAATTCGGCGCTGTATTCGCTCTGCTGGATCTGGAACTCCTGGAGCGCGTCGATGGACGTCTGAATCAGAGTGCCGCCCTGGTGATGGTCGGTGGTATCGACCCCGTCGAGATAGAACGAAGTCTGGCTACCCGCCACGCCGCTGATGGAAGTTCCCGACTGGTAGTTGGCGCGGATTCGTAGCAGGTTTCCGGAGCCCGGAAGAAGCGTCGCGCCCGGCGTCAATCTCGCCAGTTCGTAGTAACTGCGGCCGTTCAATGGCAGATCGACAACCTGCTTGTTGGTGATCTCCTGGCCGAGGGTGCCCGATTCGGTGTTCAGCAGAGGCGCCGCAGCCGCCACTTCGACCTTGGTGGATACATCCCCGATTTTGAGTTGCACGTCCACGCGCGCGGATTGTCCGACAATGACTTCCGCATTGTTCACCACCGCGAGGCCGAATCCTTTGGCGCTCACCTCGACGCGGTAAATCCCCGGGTTAACGGGCGTGAGCACAAACTCCCCGGCGCTGTTCGTCAGCAGGGTCTGGGCCTGGTTCGTCGCGACGTTTGTGATGACGACCGTGGCGTTGGGTACCACGGCCCGGTTTGGGTCGAACACGGTTCCGACGATACGGCCGGCCTGGACCTGTGCGAACGCGGCCGACGCTGTGAACAAGGCGGCAGCGAG
>Ga0335077_10002890_pt1 | contig 20570 bp, 16 predicted proteins | sample Lox_Sample_31_FD_207151 | JGI IMG/M metagenome (GOLD analysis project Ga0335077, IMG submission 207151) | Soil microbial communities from Loxahatchee National Wildlife Refuge, Florida, United States - Lox_Sample_3.1 | ecosystem: Environmental > Terrestrial > Soil > Wetlands | place: USA...
CGTCGGCACCGGGACCCTGGCAACTTCCTCGAAGCTGCATCTTTCCGTGTCGACCTCAAATCTTGAGGAGTGGCGTCCTTTGGTGAAGGCTCTAGGCGGACCCACGGACCTTCCATTCCGTGTGGATAGCAATGCGACCTTTAGCGGAGCAGCCGGAGGAAGCTTTTCTTCTCCGACTATTGCGGGAACTTTGGTGGCGGAAGACTTTGAGTTTACGGTTCCAGCAACGTCGCGTACTCCTGAAAAGCCTGTGCATTGGGATTCCCTGGGCGCAACTGTGCAATTCTCCATGCGCGAATTGTCACTGCATGGCGGTAGTCTGAGGCGGGGTGACACGAGTGCTGACTTCGAATTCGGCGCCAGTCTGCAGAAGGGAAAACTGACAGAGAACAGCCCATTTTCGGTGCGGGTAAACTTGCACAACGTGGATGTCGCATCCACCGCTGCGCTGGCCGACCTGGACTATCCGATTTCTGGAACGGCCGATGTGAGCTTGCAACTCTCCGGGACGCGCGCTCATCCCGAGGGCCACGGGCACATACGAGCCATTAATGGCGCTGCCTATAGCGAGGAAATTGAGAACTTCGACGCTGACCTGCGTTTCGGTGGCGCCGAGGCGATCTTAAGCAACATTCACCTGACCCACCTCGGTGCCGAGGTGACGGGTGATGCGATGTTCTCGCCTTCGACCAACGGATTTCGTCTCGACCTGGAGGGCAAGAATTTCGATCTCGCTCGTGTGCGCCAGATTCATCTGGAAGAATTACCCATCGAAGGATGCGCCGATTTCACGCTGCAAGCTTCGGGAACGCTGGATGCTCCTGTTATCGGCGCTGGGGTCCACGTCCGTAACCTGACTCTTGATCGCGAACTCACAGGCGATCTCTTCCTCGACGCTACGACCAAGAACCGGGAGCTCTTACTGACCGGCCACTCCCAATTTCCTAAAGGTCGGCTGACTGTGGACGGAACCGTTGGAATGCAGGGGGACTACCCAGCGCATATTGCTGCGCATTTGGATCACATGGATCTGGACGCGCTATGGCGCGCATATCTCGGCGATCAACTTACCGGGCACTCGTCGGTAGCGGGAACAGTAACGATGGCAGGACCACTGCGTTACACGCGCCAGTGGCGCCTGGAGGGAGATGCTACCGATGTTAGTGTCGATGTAGAGTACGCAAAGCTACACAATCAAGGGCCTCTGCGCTTCACTTATGCGGATCGAACGTTACTGATTCCGGAATTGCACCTGGTGGGCGAAGGAACCGATGTGACCGGCCACGGCACGATTTACTACGCGGAGGGGCATCGCCTCGATATGGCGGCCGATGGGCAGGTGGATCTGCGGTTACTGGGAGGCATCAGTCCGAATCTTACCGCGGGTGGACAGGCGACCGTCCACATGATCCTTGGGGGCACGGTGGCCGACCCGCTTCCTCAAGGAACGATCGAGATCAAGAATGGCACAGCGAATTACGCGGGTATTCCAAGCGGGTTAAGCGAGATGAATGGGACGCTGTTGTTCACACGCGACCGCATCAACATCGAGCACCTTACGACTCGCGCAGGCGGAGGCACCCTGGAGTTCAAGGGTGAAGGCACCAACTACAACCAGCAACTGCATTTCAGCCTGACGGCGATCGGTAAGGATGTGAGGCTACGCTATCCACCGGGTGTGAGTTCGATGGCCACGGCGGAGTTGCATTGGGCGGGAACCAAGTCGTCCTCGACAATTTCAGGCGACGTTCTGGTCACCAAGCTGGCGGTGACACCGGGATTCGATTTTAGTGCTTATCTGGAGCGCAGCCGACAGTCGTCAGCCGTGACACCTGCCAATTCGCCACTCTATAACGTGAAACTCGACATCGCGGTTCGGACAGCGCCCGAGCTTCAGATGAAAACAACCGTCGCCCGGCTTTCGGGCGATGCTGACCTGAAGTTGCGAGGTTCCGTGGCGCGGCCCAGCGTGCTGGGGCGCGCTGACATTCTCGAAGGAGATGCGACCTTTAACGGCATCAAGTTCCGTTTGGAACGCGGCGACATCACATTCGCGAATCCGGTCGCGATCGAGCCCCAGGTCAACTTGCAGGCAACGACTCACGTGCGCAATTACGATCTTGACGTTACTGTCACGGGAACACCAGACCGGCTGAATGTGAACTATCGTTCTGAGCCGCCTCTGCCCAAGTCCGACATCATTGCGCTCCTCGCGCTGGGTCGGACCAGTGAAGAGTCGGAGCAGTTGCAGCAGCAGTCGGGTCAGACCCTGTTCAGCGACGAGGCTACGAGCCTGATCATCAATCAGGCGATCAATTCTGCGGTCGGAAACCGCATGCAGAAGCTGTTTGGCGTCAGCCGTATCAAAATCGATCCTCAGGGACTTACCACAGAAACAAACCCTGCCGCCCGAGGACCTCAGATCACGATCGAGCAGGAATTTGCTAATAACCTTTCGCTTACCTATAGCACCAACGTTTCGCAGAGCGCGCAGCAGATCATCCAGGGCGAATACTATTTCAATCGGAACCTCTCGGTTCTGGGTACGCGCGATCAGAACGGGGTGGTAAGCTTCGATGTGCGCATGCGGCGGCGGAAGAAATAGAATGTAATTAGCCTGCCAGTGAGCGCTGCATGACCGCCCCTGCCAGTCCCGCCCTGTACTCCGCGCTCAGACATGAGATGGTGAGTTCGCAATTGCGGGCCCGCGGGGTTACTGACGACCGCGTGCTTGCTGCGATGGAGAAAGTACCTCGCCACGAATTTGCCCCCGAGCGCTACCGTGATCAGGCCTATGCGGACCATCCGTTGCCTATTGGCGAAGGGCAGACGATCTCACAACCCTACATTGTGGCACTGATGCTTGAGGCTCTGAAAATCTCGCCGACTGAAAGAGTGCTAGAGATCGGAACCGGATCGGGCTACGTCACGGCATTGCTGGCGGAGCTATCAGGCCAGGTTGTTTCAATCGAGCGCCACGCCTCTCTGGCGGATGGAGCCCGCTCGGTCCTGGCATCCCTTGGATACTCCAACCTAAAGGTTGTGACCGGAGACGGGACGCGAGGGTATCCGGAAGGGGCGCCTTACGATGCGATCATCGTGTCGGCAGCAGCCTCGGACGTGCCGCCTGCTCTGCTCAGGCAGTTGGCAGAAGGCGGGCGCATGATCATCCCCGTAGGTAGCGATGAGACCCAGCAGTTGCGTTTGTTGCGCATGAAGGACGGTCAGCCCACCATTGAGCCACGCGAATTGTGCCGCTTCGTGCCCTTAATCTCTGAGAACGCGACACTTTGGTCCTGAGAGGTGTGGCTTACAATTAACCTGTGGCCGTTCTACGAGATCTGCGCGTCACTCTGGAGATGATCAAGTGGGAGCACTCCATTTTCGCGCTCCCGTTTGCGCTGTGCGGCGCAATGCTCGCTGCCGGCGGTTTTCCCTCACTGCACCAACTGCTGTGGATCATTGTTGCGATGGTGGCGGCGCGCTCCGCGGCAATGGCGTTCAATCGTTGGGCCGACGCGTCGATTGATGCCGCTAATCCGCGTACCAGCACCCGGGCACTTCCGGCTGGGCATCTTTCGTCGGTTTTTGTGGTGACCTTCGTGGTGGTTTCGAGCGCTGTCTTTGTGCTGGCGGCGAGCCAGTTGAATCGCCTGACGCTCTTGCTCTCACCCGTTGCCCTTGCGGTGCTGCTGCTCTATTCGTATACCAAGCGTTTGACACGATGGTCACACCTGGTGCTGGGATTGGCGCTCGGCATAGCGCCGGCTGCCGCATGGATCGCGGTACGTGCCACTTTGGATGCCCGCATCCTGCTGCTGACGGCAGCGGTCACTTTCTGGGTGGGAGGTTTTGACGTCCTGTACGCCTGTCAGGATTATGACTTCGACCGGAGTGCGGGCTTGCACTCCATTCCGCGTTATCTTGGTATACGCGGTGCGCTGTGGGTGGCCCGCGGTTTCCATCTGGTGATGGTTGGATTCCTCATCGCACTGTTGATCGTTTTTGGCTTGGGTAAATTTGCAGTGGCGGGCGTCGCCGTTGTCGTTTTGCTCCTGTTATATGAGCACTCCCTGGTGAAGGCCAACGACCTTTCAAAGCTTAATGCCGCCTTCTTCACGATGAATGGCGTGATCTCGGTGCTGTTCTTCGTGTCCGTGGCTCTGGATTTGTTGCTGCTAAGGTAGAGCCATTCTCAGCAGCAACTGGGTCAGGCACTGCGTGTCAGCGGATTCTATTGACTTACACGTAACAGCAGAAGCGTCCCTTTTTCGATCTTTACGTTGTTCTTCTCCGAAGTCAGCACCGATCCCTGCTGTGAATTCTGTGAGGCGGATTCCAGCTTCACGTCCGAAATACCGATCACGCCTTGGGTGGCTCCGGTGATTGGCGGGAGTGCGCTTGGCTGAGATTCGGACGTGTCTCCCCCTGCGCGAGGAGGGTAGTTCTGCTGAGGGGGGTTACTTGATCCACCGCCCATGCCGCCCGGGCGCGGGCCTGCCATTGGAGCACTGGGTGAATTCCCCGCAGGGGCGGAAGGCGGTTGCTCCGGCCCGCCCGCATCGGCATTATTGGACGAGGACGGAGGGGCGATCACTGCCTGTATCGACATGGGAAGCTGTGTCTGGTCACCCTTGATGACCGCGCGATCAAATGCGATACCCAATTCAGACTGTTTCTGCTCTTTATTACGCGGCTGCACCTCGGTCACGTGGCCTATCACCTTGGTATCCTTCGGTACGAGGACGTCGCCGCTGTTGGTTTTCATGTCCTGGGTGACGGTAGCGACAACCTCGTCTCCCGTCTTGGCCTTCTTGGCGTCCACAGTTTTCGACAGCTGCACTGGAATGACACTGCCGGGCGCTATCTTGAGGTGGTTGGCGCCCACTAGCGAAGGTTGAGCCGCAGATTGGCCCTGTTCGGTCGGCCGGTTGGGCTGTTCGTTCGAGGGGAGCACTTGCGGTTCGGGAGACGGTGTTTGCTGCGCAACGGCAACTCCGAACAGCAGAGCTACCGAAGATACTGCGGCAAGAAGATTTCGCATAAATTCTCCTCCATCGGCTGAATGGGCGCGCAAGGTTACACCAAAATAGATGCTGTTTGCTCGCAGATGGTGGCAGTCATCTTGTACGCGACAACCGATGGGGAAGCGGCGGCATCGGAGTGACATGCGCGTGCTCTACCTGGTTTTGCTAATGTCGTCCTTGGTCCTTACTGCCTGTCCCGACCAGAACCCGGACCAGATCCGGCAGAAGACAGCCGAAGAAACTGCCGCCATCAAGCGAGATACGAAAGCGGTCGCCGAGGGCATGAAAGAGGGCCTGAGCAGCAAGCGGTCCGTTGATCTGAACAAGGCATCGAAGGATGATTTGGCGTCGTTGCCCGGAATTACTCCCGGCGAGGCAGACCGCATCGTCGCCGAGCGTCCTTATGCCAATCCACATCAACTTGTCAGCCGGCATGTTCTTTCTGAGGACGAGTACAGCAAGATCCAGGACCGCGTTGTCGTGGATCGTTGAACCTTGTTCAAAATCGGTATGACGAACCATTCCTGATATCATCGAAGCGATGGGTTCTGCGCACGCCTTCCAAACAGATGATCGTCGGCTGGAGCCGATCTGCGACAAAGTACTGGCGGATACACGCCTCAGCGCCGATGACGCCTTAACGCTGTATCGCACGGGCGATATTCTGGCCGTCGGATGGATGGCCAACTTCGTCCGAGAGCGCATGCACGGCGATAAGACGTATTTCAACGTCAACCGGCATATCAATCCCACGAATGTTTGTGTCGCAGCTTGCCGTTTGTGCGCCTTTGGGCGGAAAAAGGATGCGCCGGGCGCCTATACCATGGCGCTTGAGGAAGCGTTCGACACCGCAGCCTCAGGATATTCCGAGGCAGTCACCGAATTTCATATTGTGGGGGGATTGCATCCGGATCTGCCGTTTCAGTACTTCCTGGACCTCTGCTCTGGTCTGAAGCAGCGCTTCCCGCAAGTGCATCTCAAGGCGTTCACCATGGTTGAGGTGGCATATCTGGCTCGACGCGCCAAGCTGTCGATTCGCGAAACGCTCGAGCAACTCAAGGCGTCGGGTGTTGATTCATTGCCGGGCGGGGGTGCAGAAATCTTTGCAGATCGAGTGCGGCATATCATCTGCGATCACAAGATCGACGGCGACCAGTGGTTGGAAACCGCCAAACTGGCACACCAGATCGGGCTGAAGTCGAACGCGACCATGCTTTACGGTCATGTTGAGAACGACGAGGACCGCGTCGACCATCTGCTCAAGTTGCGTGACCTGCAGGACGAAACGGGAGGTTTCCAAACGTTTATCCCGCTTGCATTCCATCCCGACAATACGCCTCTCCAACATCTACCGAAGACGACCGGCATGCTCGATATCAAGCAGATCGCCGTAAGCCGTCTGGTCCTCGACAACTTCCCGCACATCAAGTCGTACTGGCAGATGATGACCGCGAAAATCGCACAGATCTCGTTGCGCTTCGGCGCCGATGACATGGACGGCACCGTGATCGAAGAAAAGATCTACCACGATGCCGGAGCAACCACTCCCCAGGGCATGCGCCGACAGGAGTTGGAGCGATTAATCCGCGCTGCCGGGCGCGTTCCGATTGAGCGCGATACCCTCTATCGCCCGGTTACACGCACTGAGACATCGGTCACAGTTGCGGTATAGTTCCAAGTTCTCTCCTGACTAGAAAGCCGGAGGATGAAAATGAGATTCATCTCAGGCTGTCGTGTGTTCGCACTCATCGCCTTGCTTCTTTCTTCGCTTTTCGCCGTAGCACAGGATTTTCCGCTGACATTTGGGACTCACGAAACGCTCCAATCCAAGATTCTCGGCGAGAAGCGGGACATTCTGATCTCAGCGCCGTCTCATCCGGTCCCTGGCATGCCGCTGCTGATTTTGCTCGATGGCGAGTGGAATCTTCGCAATGTTTCAGCGGCGGTCACTCACCTGACCTCGAACGGGCGGCTGCCCCCCATGGTTGTTGCCGGAATCGTGAATACCAATCGTGGCCGGGATCTCATGCCCACACTTGCGGGAGACAAGTTTGCGGATGGCCCGTCGGACCGTTTTCTTTCCTTCCTGGCGGACGAACTCATCCCCAAGATCGTCGCGGAGTATCCAATTGGGAAGTACCGAATTCTGGCAGGTCACTCGAATGCGGGGATGTTCTCGCTGTACACGTTCATCCGGCGTCCTGATCTGTTCCAAGCGAACATTGCGCTGAGCCCGAGCTACGGTCTGGATGATCGCTTTGTTGCTCAGCTTGCTGGGGCGGTGGCCAAGCCAAGTCCCGGTCCGCGATTTGTATTCATCGGTGCGGGGGGAGACGAAGAGGCAGACATCTCCGTTGGCGCGATGCGCTTCGCCAAGACGTTCGAAGGCAGTCCGAGCGCGGACATCGAATTTCATTACGAGACCTTCCCCGGCGAGACGCATGGCTCGGTTGGATACCGGGCCTTTTATCGCGCGCTGGAGGCCATGGGTCAACCTGATGCTGCTTTTAGCGAGGGACCCGCGCGTTACCTCAGTGAGGCTCAACGACGCCGTCATGCGTGGAACCGGCGCTTTGGTTCGCCCTTCAGTGATGAACCCCTGCCTCTGCTTTCGTTCGCGCGTCCGGTGCTCGACGAGCTTGCGAGTGCGAACGCCGCAGATCTCGGAACATTTTGGGGTCGACTCCGCGCCGAACATGCCGACGATTTCCGCTTCGACGCGGTGGAGCGCCAGAACCTGATCCAGGCTCTCGAAGCTCGCGGACGGAAAGAGGATGCTGCCCGTCTCAAGGCTCTGCCGGGATTCAGCCCGACCGGGGCCATTGGAAATAATTATGGAACGGCAGTCGGCCTGAATGTGGGCCTGGTTGGCTATTTCCCGCTCGAAGGGTCCGCGGTCGATCTCTGCCATCCGGATTCCAAAGCGGTCGTGCACGGGCCAATTCCGGCTCCGGACCGCCATGGACGCGAAGGGAAGGCGTATCGCTTCAGCGGGAAGGGCGACTTCATCGAGTTTCCTGGAACTGCCGAGCTTAGTACGGCCGGCTCGATCACGGTGAGCGCCTGGGTCCGGCCTCACACTCCCGCCGCGTATAGCGCCTGGGTATCGCAGGTCCGCTCCACCTGGGGCTCTCAGTGGCGACTGGGCTTCGGACCAAATCCTGCCGCGCAGTGGGGCGCTACTACCCTCGCGGCTCGATGGAGCGACTATTGGGTGAATGGCGGAGGTTTGCCGGTGGATCAGTGGGTGCATACCGCTGCGGTTTTTGACCAGACTCTGGGCGAGCTGCATATTTACTTGAATGGCCGTGAGGTCCAGAGCTTCAGTGGGATTGCACCCTGGTGTGCGAGCAAGGGTCCGTTGCTGGTTGGATCGCAGCGTGATGATGGATTGTTTTTCGATGGAGATGTAGGCGAGGTGCGAGTTTACAGCCGTGCGCTGGGCGGCGGGGAAGTGGCAGCTCTCAGCAAACTCGAAAGCGATTCGACTTCAACCCAGAGCTGCCGTTCTACTCAATAGAGACCGGCGAATGAAAGCCGGCTGAGGTACGACACACGACTGCTAGCGGGATGCTTGCTCAGCGGTCAAATTGTGAAGTTCGTCGCCGGAGGTATTCAAAAGACTCCGCAGCGCCGCAACTTCGGCCGCGATTCCTGTATGGAGAGCGGGTTCGACGTCCGGCGCAAATAGGGAAGAGTGATTCGAGGGCAAAACCGTTCCTGCGGCTTGAGCCGCAGCGAATTTTTCGGGGTTTGCTCCCCCAAGGCTGAAATAAAGACTCGGAATTCCTTGTTCGATGAAGATCGAGTAATCCTCGGAGGCGGTGTGGGCAGGTTCGATGACCACATTGTCCTTGCCCAAGGCAGATTCCAACGTTCCTTTGAGCCGGTAGGCCAACGCTGGGTTGTTGTACACCGAGTTCGTGGCTTCGTAGTGTTCGATGGTGGGTTCGCGCGGAGCTCCGGCAGCAGTTGATTCCGCTTTGGTGATCCTCGCGATGGCGGCCAGCACTTGTTTCCGCACTTCAGTTTTATACGTCCGAACTGTTAATCCGAGTTCAGCTTCATCAGGAATGATGTTGTTCTTTGTTCCCGCGTGAATGTAGCCCACCGTAACCACCGCCATTTCACCCGGTTTGACTTCGCGGGAGGAGATTGTCTGCAGCGCCAGGATGGTCCGAGCGGCGATCACAATGGGATCGATGGCGGTGTGCGGGGCAGAGCCGTGGCCTCCCTTACCGTAGATCGTGATGCGGAGGGAATCGGCATTGGCGTCAAAAGTTCCGGGCGCGATGCCGATTTTGCCTGCAGGAAGCGAGTTGCCGACATGCAGGGCGATGCCCGCGTCGGGCTTGGGAAATCGTTGCAACAATCTGTCCTCGATCATCCTTTTCGCGCCCGAGATCGTTTCCTCAGCAGGTTGTCCGACCAGCATCAGCGTTCCATGCCATGTATTTTTGGCGTGCGCCATGATCTCCGCGGTCCCTAGGAGCGAGGCCATGTGCAAGTCATGGCCGCAGGCATGCATCACAGGCACGTCATGTCCCGCATCGTCCTTCGTCTGCACCTTGCTGGCGTAGGGCAGGCCTGTTTTCTCCTCGACTGGAAGCGCATCGAGCTCGGTGCGAAGCATGATCGTGGGCCCGACACCATTCTTAAGGACCGCGACAATCCCAGTTCCGCCGACCTGTTCTGTGACTTCATATCCGGCGGAGCGCAAGTGCTCTGCCAGTTTCGCTGCCGTCTGGATCTCGTGACCTGACAACTCGGGGTGCGCGTGCAAATCCAGGTAAAAGGCGTGCGCCTCGGGATAGACAGATTCGACTTCTTTAGCAGCCGGAGTCTCAGCAAACGAGACGTAACAGAGGAGAACAATCGACCCAAGTGTGTGTCGTGTCATGGAAGGGCATCATAACCGGGTTAAAGAAAAGGCTGCAAATTCGTAATGTAAACCTAAGATTTGTACAGCCGCATCCCTAATTGGAAAATTGCGCTTGTTCTGTCCGATTTCTCAGTTTGCCTATTCAGTGCCGGGTGTACAATTCGCTTAAGAAGCACTTGGTTGCGCGACTTCGTATAGCAAGGCCGAGGCGCTCATGAACGTTCACGTCAGTTACCGTCTTCCTAAAATTCCCGCCGTAGAAAAAGATATCCAGCATCAGATCGAAAAACTGCAGAAGAGACTTCAGGTTTTTCGTCCGGAACTCGTTCACCTTCGGGGAGTGGTCGAAGAAGTGTCGCCGCGCGAGGGTACCAGCGTTTCACTGAACCTGCGGCTACCCTCGGGACAGATGGCGGTACAAACCAAGGCCCCGACGGCACAAGCGGCGGCAAAGGCGGCCTTCGAAGACTTGTTCCAGCAGGTCAACAAACACAAGGACCTTCTGCGCGCCTCCCACAAATGGCAACGTGGACGGCGCGGGAACAGCACCCGTTCTGCTCCTGCAGTACGAGAAGTTCCCTTTGAGGAGACACTCGCAGCTGTCTTTCCGCCCACGGTTTCAGCCGAGGATATTCGCTCGTACGTGAACGCCAATCTGGCCCGGCTCGACCGTTTTGTCGAACGCGAGATCTACTTTCGTGAGGCCCAGGAACTCATCGCGCCCGAGTCGCTTTCCAAAGAAGAAGTAGTTGATGAAGCAATCGCCGCCGCCCTCAGCGATGGCCAGGAGAAACCCGAAAAGCTCGCTCTGGAGCCATGGTTGTATCGTCAGGCCCTTCGAGCTCTGGACAGGCTTTCGCGGGCAGACGAGAGCAATGGAAACGCGGTCCATCTGGAAGAGTCCGCCCGCCGTCCGAATGTCAAAGGCAGCGATGAGCCGGAACTGCAGTTCCATCAGCCCGACGAGTCCATTACGGGCGAGACCGTAATTGCAGATTCGCGCATTGCGACTCCGGAGCAGATCGTGGTGTCCGACGAGTTGTTGCGCCTCATCGCTTCGGCTCTGCGTGATCTGGGTTCTGGTCCGCGTGAAGCGTTTATCCTGCATGCGATCGAGGGCTTCACCGTCGAAGAGATAGTGGCCATCACTGGCCAACCGGCGGACCGGGTGCTTGAGTTCGTGTCCGCCGCGCGCGACCACTTGCGTAAGGCGCCGGCATTAGCCAAGCGGTTTGAGGGCCACTTCGCTCCAACCGGCACCGCGTAATTGAAATTACTTATCTGTGGGGAGATATCCATGAGCATGACTCGCGAACAAATCCGTGAATTGGCACAATTTCAAGACCAGGACTCATGTGCTGTCAGTTTTTACTTTCAACCCTCCACGCCACGAAATAAGGCCCACAAGGAAGACACAATTCTGATCAAGGACCTGGCTCGGGAAGCGATTCGTGCGCAGGAAAGCAAGGGCAAGAAAGAATCCGCGCGTTCTGACATTGACCGCATTGTGCGGCTGTCCGGCGAACTTCGCAGCAACGGTACTCATGCCAAAGCGGTCTTCGCTTGCGCCAAACTGAATATCTGGAAAGAATTCGATCTGCCGCCAACGCTGCCTGGCACGCAGCTTTTCGTTGACCGCCATTTTCACTTGAAGCCAGTGGCGCATTTGCTCGGAGCTTCTCCTTTGTTGGCCATCGTGCTTCTGGATCGGCATCGAGCCCGCATCTTTGATCTTCGGCTGGGAGAACTCACGGAGCGGGAAGACCTGTTCCATCCGCTATCCCGCCGGGGACGGAGCGATGGATTCGCCGGATACGAGGGTGGCCATGCCCAGCGGAGAGTGGAAGACGAAGTGCGGCAGCACTTCAAGAACATCGCTGAAAACCTGAAAGAGTTGTTAGAGAGAGGCGTTTTCGAAAAATGGATTCTAGCCTGCCAGGATTCCTACCGCTCGATGTTTGAGCCGCAACTCCATCCCTATGTAAGCCAGGCACTGATAGGCCGCTTCCACGCCGACCTCGCGCATGCCACGCGGGATGAGCTCAACAGTCATGCGGAACAGATTCTCGACAAATGGCAGAACGACCGACGCCGGGAGCTTGTAGCCCAGACTCTCGACCATGCCCGGAGCAACGGCCGAGGCGTTACCGGATTGAGGCGAGTCTTGCGATCGCTGGAATTGGGCGAAGTGCAAACGCTCGTGATCGGAGAGAATCTGCAAGCCCATGCGGTCGAATGCACCCACTGCGGTCACATTGATGTGCACCTCGTCAGCTATTGCCCGATCTGCGGCCGGGCAACGCAGGAAATCGTGGATGTCGGTGAAGCGATCCTGCCCTGGGTAATCCGCCGTGACGTTGAGACCTTTTATGTGAAGGATGATCCTGAGTTCGACAAGGTCGGGAACATCGCTGCGCTACTTCGCTACCGTTCGGGAAAGGTAGAGCCTATTAGTGTGGCCGCCGCCGAGCGTCTGCAAAGACAGGGGGCAGAGTATCCCGGCCGACTCCGAAGGTTCGCCCGGAGATAAGCGGATCTAAATATCACTCTCCATGCCTGCAACGCGTAGGCATGTTCCCCCCGCCTTGCAGGCGATCCTTCTTTCCGAGTAAGTCGCCCGAGTTCTTCGTGTTATGCTTCGCGTTCCGTGTTTAGCCTATCGAGGGGGGATCTATGACTTTCTCACGCCGTGACTTCGTGAAAACATCAGTCGCCGGAGCCGTTGCGGGCGGAGTTGCAGGTCGTGCGATTTCAGCCATTGCGGAACCCACCCAACAGGGGCACGCGTCTCAGAACGACCTAGCGAAACGGCCGATTATCATCTGTGCTAACAATGGCCGTGCTTATCTGGAAGCGGCATACGAATTTCTGAAGGGCGGCGGTGATACGCTCGACGCTGCAATTCGCGTAGTCAAAGGGCCCGAGGACGATCCCAATGACGATTCGGTCGGTCTCGGGGGACTGCCCAACGAAGAGGGAGTCGTTGAACTGGATGCTTGCTGCATGCACGGTCCAACCCGGCGGGCTGGTTCGGTCGGCGGGGTTCGCAACATCAAGAATGTTTCCATGGTCTCTAAAGCAGTCATGGAGCACACCGGACACGTCATGCTGGTCGGCGAAGGCGCGGAGCGATTCGCCGTGGCAATGGGCTTTCCCCGAGAGAACCTGCTGACTGATCGTTCGCGCAAGATATGGATGCTGTGGAAACAGTTCCATTCCGACCGCGACTGGTGGGGCCCCGGCATTGCGGACCCGCACTGGAAGCCCCCGGCACCGGACTCGAAGCCACAGGCAGAGTCTTGGCGCGATCGAATTCGGCAACTGCAGCAACGCGCGGCGGATTTGGGCATCGAGCCCGAATTTCAGATGGCGGTGGTACGTCGAGTTTTATTTCCTCCGACCGGCACGATTCACTGTTCTGCAATGAACGAAAAAGGCGAGATGTCGGGCATCACGACGACGAGTGGGCTGGCCTTCAAGTTGCCAGGGCGTTGCGGAGATTCTCCCATTATCGGTGCCGGTTGCTACACCGATCAGGACGTGGGCTCAGCGGGTGCGACGGGCAGCGGAGAAGAGAACATCAAGGTGGCGGGTGCCCATACGATTGTCGAGAACATGCGGCACGGAATGTCTCCGCAGGAAGCGGGAATGGATGCGATGAAACGCATTGTGCGCAACTATAACGGAGACATGAACAAACTGCGCTTTATGGACATGACCTATTACGTTTTGCGCAAAGACGGCGCCTATGCCGGAGTCTGCTTATGGGAGGGATATTCACAGGGCAATCCGCATAAATTCGCCGTGCATGATGGCACGTTTCGCTCGGAAGTGGCTACTCCATTGCTGAAGGGATATTCGCAGGAATGGCCGCCGTTTCCTCAGATCCCAGAGGAACTGAAAAAGGACTCGGAATATCTGAAATAGTGCCAGCGTATTTGTATTTTCAGTACACGGTCTTCAAGAGAATCTCACCTTAAAATCAGGACTCTTATCCAAATGAATGCTTTCGACAAAGCGTACCTTCCCCGTGCGCAACGTCATGATTACCGATGAGGTACGCGTGCCTTCACCGAAGAAGCGCACACCCTTCATGAGCGCGCCATCGGTCACGCCGGTTGCTGCGAAAATCAGTTGTTTGCCAGGCGCGAGATCTTCGGCTTCATAAATACGGTTCTTGTCTTTGATTCCCATGCGCTCCAGCCGCTCTTCCTGGTCGGGTTTTACGACAAGGCGACCGAGCATGTAGCCATTTAGGCAACGGACGGCGGCTGCCGTAATTACACCCTCGGGTGCTCCACCGGATCCCATTACTGCGTGTACGCCAGTTCCGATGACTGCTGCTGCGATTCCGGCCGAGAGATCGCCGTCTCCAATCAGGCGGATTCGCGCACCCGCCGCCCGAATATCTGAGATCAGCTTTTCGTGGCGTGGACGATCCAGGACCATCACGACCAGATCATCGACATCGCGATCCAGCCGGCGCGCGATGTTCTTCAGATTGTGGGAAACGGGAGCATCAAGATACACCGCGTCCTTGCATGACGGGCCGACAACAATCTTCTCCATGTAGCAGTCGGGAGCGTTGAGCAATCCACCGCGTTCAGACGCAGCCAGGACTGTAATTGCCCCGGGAGCTCCGGTTGCGCATAAATTGGTTCCTTCCAGCGGATCGACGGCAATATCTACTTCGGGGACCTCGGTGCCGTCCGGAAATTCCGCCCCCACCTTCTCCCCGATGTAGAGCATGGGCGCTTCGTCGCGCTCGCCTTCGCCGATCACGATGGTTCCGTGCATGGGGATGGATTCCATCGACTTGCGCATGGCTTCGGTGGCGACTTGATCGCTGAGCCTGCGATCGCCCTGTCCCATGGTGTGAGCCGATGCGATGGCCGCTACCTCAACCACTCGCAAAAACCGAGCCGCCAGATCGCTTTCGATATTCTCCCCGTAGGTCCGGGCTTTGCCTTCGGGGCGGGTCTGCGTTGCCATCCAATCTCTCCTGAGCGCTCGAAACGGTCTGCGCCGGGGTGTGACTATATCGCACTCAGGAAAGGAATGAAAATACAGGATTCACCGAATCGTTTTTTCCGCGGAAAGCGCGCCTGCAGTGACAACCTTCGCGTGGTATTCTCCTATTCCTGATATAACCCATGCCTGCCAAGCGTGCGCCGACGTTCCTCTGCATCACCACCTACGAGAAAGGCCAGGACTTCATGCGTGAGTGCAAGCAGCAGGGGTGCCGGGTCATTCTCCTGACGGCTGAGAAGCTGCGGAATGCGGACTGGCCCCGCGAAAGTCTCGATGATGTCTACTACCTTCCGGAAGAGATCGCTCTCGCCGAAATCGTCAAGGCCGTGACGCATCTTGCGCGCAACGAGAAACTGGACCGTATTGTCGCCCTGGACGAATTCGATATGGAGACAGCCGCGACCTTGCGCGAACATCTCCGCATCCCGGGTATGGGGCTGACAACCATGCGCTACTTTCGCGACAAGCTCGCCATGCGAATGCGAGCGCTGGATCGCGAAATCCGAGTCCCTGATTTCGTGCCTGTCGTCAATCATGGTGACATTGGGTATTACCTCGATCACGTCCCCGGGCCTTGGGTGTTGAAGCCGCGGCAGGAGGCATCGGCAATCGGGATCAAGAAGATCCATGCCGCTGAAGAACTATGGCCTGTGCTCGATCAACTCGGGGACAAGCAATCTACGTTCGTGCTGGAGAAATTCGTTCCTGGCGATGTGTATCACGTGGATTCAGCTGTTTCGGAGAACGAGGTCGTCTTCTCGAATGTGAGTAAGTATGGCAAACCCCCGATGAATGTGGCCCACGGCGGAGTCTTCACCACGTTCACGGTGGAGCGCGGAAGCGAAGAGGATTCCGCCCTGCGCGCAATCAACTTGGACCTCGTCGCCGCGTTGGGACTGGTGCGGGGAGTGTCGCACGCAGAATTCATCCGCGCACATGCCGACCGACATTTCTATTTCCTGGAGTGTGCCGCGAGGGTGGGCGGTGCTTACATCAACGAGATGGTCGAGGCAGCGACAGGTATCAATTTGTGGCGCGAGTGGGCCCGCATTGAGATTGCGGGCGGTGATGGCGCCTATCAGTTGCCACCGACGCGACAAGACTATGCAGGCGTGATTCTTTCGCTAGCGCGGCAGGAAAACCCGGACACGTCCGGGTACAACGATCCCGAGGTCTACCACCGAATCAAGAAGCACCATCACGCCGGGTTGATCTTGAAATCATCCGACCCGCACCGGATTCCCGCTTTGCTGCAAGGCTACGCGCGCCGTTTTGCGGAAGAATTCATGGCCGTTCAGCCTATGAAGGATAAACCAACGGCCTGATTCGCAAAGTTCCATTAGCAGCTTCCAGCGCGTTCTCTGCTACCATTTGCGCATGACCTCCACCGCCGAGCAGTCAGAGCGCACGACTGGCGAGCGTCCAGCGCCGGAAAGAAAAGAACCCGGCTATCTTTTCACCGAAAAGTACGTGGCCGATAAGAGCGAACTAGCCCGCCGCTTCCTTGACATGCGCACACGGCTTAACGCGAACGTCGAGAAAGCCAACAATTTTCTGGTCAAGCGCTTTTACAACATCGATCACAATACCTATCTAGAGGGTGCCCTGCCGGCCAAGACGAAAGAATTGATGGGCCTGGTTGCCTCAGCCTGCCTGCGTTGCGATGACTGTATCTTTTATCACGCGATTCAGGCATACCGACTTGGCGCACCGCGCGCTGAACAGGAAGAGGCGCTGAATGTCGCGCTGGTCGTGGGAGGAAGCATCGTGATCCCGCATCTGCGGCGGGCGTATGAGTTGCTGGAGGAGTTGTACGGATAGCAAGTGGAACTCGCATGTAGGCTGAAGTGCCCTACTTGAAAGAGTGCGCCAGGCGGGAGATGTCTACCGACAAGCCCATCCGCGCTTGCGAATCAGTCTGGTCGAACTGTGCAATTCTGTTTGCGTACCTGTACACAAGCGGCAGTTCGACGCCTGGCACCAGAGGAATGGTCAACTCTGCCTGGAAAGTGTATTGCGGTTTGTGATTCGTCTGCCACTTGCCTTCGCCGCCGAATGTCACCGTAATCGGGCTCTTTCCCCACGCAGAGTCGGGTTGTGTGAGGTTCCCCTTGAAGCTGGTGGCGAATCTTCCGCCTTTGAAATCCGGAGCGGATTTGTGATCCGTGTAATCCCCGCTGGCATTCACCGTCCAGTTGATTCGCGGGCTCAGGCCGTAGTCGAAGATCAATTCGACTCGATGGTCGTTATTGCCCTTGGCATCCCGAATATCTGCGGTGTACGAGATGGATAGTTGCTGCGCTTTCCTGATTTCGTCGTATTTTTCCTGCAGAACCGCACGTTCCTGCGAAAACGCCAATATAGAATTTTCAATCAGAGTCTGAATCCGCTTCCTGGTTTCAGCGCCTAGATCGTTAAGAGTGGCTTGGAAGCTGGCGTCGGTGGCTAGGTGATCGCTGATAAAGGAAGCGAAACTGTTGGGATCGGAAGGCCTGCCACCGGGGTCCACGGATTCGGGGTTGAGTGCGGCGAAAATCAATTCCTTAATCTGGAGCTTCAGAACCGCAGAGGTTTTGGCGGCATTGGCATTTGCATCCTGGGCTTCTTTTAGTCGGGCGAGATTTCTCTTCGTGTACAACTCGCGGGAATTGATCAGAAGCACCTTCGCACCGTATACGGTCGCGGGTGTGTCCGTGTTATCTGTGGCTTGACTGGATGCCGCAGTTCCGATGGTGAACGAAAACCTGCGCGGGGAGACGTGTTCGGCGTAAAACTTTGGGTCCGTCGGGCTCACCTTGTTCAGAGCTGCCAGCAGGGCGAAAAGGCTCGCGGTTGCGGTCGTTGAGCCGGCGGGTCCGTTGGTACTTGTGGTCGATCCCGTCGTCGACACAAACTGTGAGAGACCCGGCGTCACCGGAATAACATTGGCGGCAACACTGAAGAAGTCGGTTGCGGAGCTCTGGTCTACCAGCGATGTTGACCCGGGGTCGGTGGAGGGCGATTCTCTCTGTTTGTCGGATCCCTGGCCATTTTTCCCGACACTCTGTTGGTCGAGAATAAGGTCGATCTGCCGATCAATCCATCCGTTCACGCCCGGCTCGGACTGCGCCCGCGAAACCAGCGGGAAAGCCGCTACCAGGGTGAATAGGACGCACCATCGGATTGGTGTTTTCATTGGACAATCACCACCGTGAAAGACTCTGGTGCCCTGTCCGTAGGCGCACCGGCATAATCGATCTGCAGAACGACTGTCGAGTTTCCTGCACCATCGTGGAACTCGACAGTGTACGTGTACGTGGCATTCGTCAGGAAAGCGAGGCGCAGTTCCAATTCTTCCAGTTGCTGGATGTCAGACGGATTCTTCAGGTGCTCCCACTCGTACTTGGCCTTGGGATGTCCGGGAAAGTCTCCGGCTTCATACAAGATGCCTTTCGCACTGCTTGCAAATGTGAAGATTGGGATGGCGCCGCCAGCGTTGACGGTGAAGTGCAAGTATTGTCCCTTGCCAGGCGCGATCTTAATGACACCCGGGTTTTCCACCGCCGGAGTCCGAATGACTGACATTAGACCTCCATTGTTTCTTCAGTCTTCGGAGCACGTCGAGCTTCGTCGATTCGGAGCTTTGCGAAGCTGCCCAAAGACTAAGGCGTGATCACGGGGATAATGGAGAAGAAGTAGCCGAGCCTTCCCGGGGGAAGGCATTCGCCCCAACGGCGGAATTCTATCCCATGAATGGGTTAACAAATCGTAAGAAGGCTCGAAATTGTTTACCAATCGGAAATCCTGCTTCCCCGATTCGGATTTGAGGTCCGACTTGAGTGGAGACTAAAACGCATCGATCCCGGTGACACTCTGCCCGATGATCAGCGAGTGGACATCGTGGGTGCCCTCGTAGGTCTTCACCGACTCCAGGTTCATCAAGTGCCGCATGATGGGATAGTCGTCGGCCACTCCGTTTGCTCCCAGGATGTCGCGGGATAGACGCGCGCATTCGAGCGCCATCCAGACGTTGTTCCGCTTGGCCATGGAGACGTGTTGCGGTTCGATTTTGCCGGCGTCTTTCAGTCGTCCCACCTGCAGCACCAGCAGTTGTGCCTTGGTAATTTCGCTGATCATCCAGGTCAGCTTGTCCTGCACGAGTTGGTGGGAGGCGATCGGTTGGTCCCGCCACTGCTTGCGGAGCAGGGCATATTGCAGCGCGCAGTCGTAGCATGCCATGGCAGCTCCGACTGCACCCCATGCGATGCCGTAGCGGGCCTGATTCAGGCACATTAACGGAGAACGCAAACCGCCCGACTTCGGCAGGAGGTTCGATTCGGGTACGTGTACATCCTGCAATGACAGTCCCGAGGTTACGGAGGCGCGCAACGACCATTTGCCATGGATGTCGTCGGCCTTGAACCCAGGACGATCGGTCTCCACGAGAAATCCGCGGATGCGGTCATTCTCGTTTTCCACTTTGGCCCAGATGACAGCCACATCCGCGATCGTGCCCGATGTGATCCACATCTTCTCGCCGTTGATCGCATATTCATTTCCGACTTTCCGGGCGCGAGTTCGCATGCCGCCAGGGTTGGAGCCGAAATCAGGTTCGGTCAGCCCGAAGCATCCGAGCTTTTCGCCTTTCTGCATGGCCGGCAGCCATGTCTCCTTTTGCTGGTCGCTGCCGAATTCATAGATGGGATACATACAAAGTCCCGACTGCACGCTCACGAAGCTGCGGACGCCGGAGTCGCCGCGCTCGAGTTCTTGCGTCATCAGCCCGTATTCGACGTTGCCCATGCCGGCACAGCCATATCCCTTCAGCGAGGCGCCAAAGAAGCCGAGTTCAGCCATGGGTTTGACAAGCTCGCGCGGGAAACGCCCGGCGCGATTGCATTCCTCAATGATGGGAATCAGGTTGTCTTCGATGAACTGGCGCGTGGTGTCGCGGACGAGCTTTTCTTCGTCTGTGAGCAGGGAATCGTATTGAAGGAAATCGACGCCGCGAAACTTGATGGCAGGCATGGAGAATCTCCGTTGCTATGAACTTTGGACTACCCCACGAGTACGTCTCACGGGACCGCACAGCAGGCGCGTACGCCGCGAGAAGGCAAACCAATGACGGTAGCAGGATGAGCGGATGCTGGTCAACGTGACGAGATCCCCAGTGCGCGCGACATAAGAGTAGTTAATGGCGGGCTTTTCTTTTTTTGGGTCATAATCTGAGAGTAACATGACTCTCAGATCACCGGAGGCCCACATATGCCAGAATGCCTTGTGCCAGAATCTCTCAGCGATTTGGAGCAGGAACGCGCTAATGTCCTGGAGCAGTTCCTCGGCTTGGGTGATTTCCGACCGGGTTCTATTACCGCCAGCGTACGCCGCTGCGGGAAACCCGGTTGCCACTGTGCCAAGCCGAACGACCCCGGGCACGAGCCCCAGTTTCGTCTGAGTCGCAAAGTGAAGGGGAAGACCGTCAACGAGAGTTTTGCCACTCCTGCCGCTCTGCGCAAGGCCCAACGGGAGGTTGCGGAATTTCAGCGCTGGCAACAACTCGGCCAACAACTGATGGCGATCAACCAAAAGATCTGTGCGCTTCGCCCGGTGGAGAAGGAAGGCAGCGGCTGGACGCCGCAGGAAAAAAAACG
>Ga0335077_10002891_pt1 | contig 20568 bp, 17 predicted proteins | sample Lox_Sample_31_FD_207151 | JGI IMG/M metagenome (GOLD analysis project Ga0335077, IMG submission 207151) | Soil microbial communities from Loxahatchee National Wildlife Refuge, Florida, United States - Lox_Sample_3.1 | ecosystem: Environmental > Terrestrial > Soil > Wetlands | place: USA...
TATCCGGCCCGTTCAGCTTGGTCGACGGAGTCTCGCAGATCACGCCGTCGAGCTGCGCAGGACGTGCCGCACCGTGAGCAAGGTCCTGGATCAGGCGATCTGAGCCGGTGCCGGGGAGGCTCGGGGAATGCCAGCTCGGGCCCCACCCTGACAGTCACTGATTACGAGGCAGGCCCGCGGCGCAGCAGCGCGGCCGCCGGGTCACCGGCCAGCGGGCCGGTACGAGCCGGCAGCTGCGCGACGATCGCGTCCTGGTGGAGCGCGGCCCAGACCAGCCCGGCATCGAGCGGGACTGGGGTGCCTTCGCCGGATTCACTGGCGAGGAGCTCGGTCGGGTGGCTCCCTATCCGGTAGCCCGGGCGGGCGTCGCGGCCGGAGGAGATGCCGGCCGCCACGAGCAGCACGGCGACCTGCTGAGCGGCTAGCTGCTCCGCGGTGGCTTCCACGCCGCGGACCGCGGCGGGGTCCGGGCCCTCGGCGGACGAGGCAACCAGGTCCGCGACCGCGCCGATGGCCGCCGCGGTGATTTCGTCCAGTGCGGCGCCGCTCGCGGCGCTGAGCCTGTCGTCGCCGATCTCGGACGCGTGGCCGGACGCGATGGCGGTGATCGGTCCGAGCGATCCCGGCAGGTGGCCCGAGACGGCATCGAGAATGTGCTGGTCACCCGCGCCGAGGACGATGTGCGCGTCCACGCTGGCCGCGGCCTCGGCGACGCGCGCAGCGATGAATTCGGCGTTCCGCTGCCCGCCGCTTTCCGGCTCGCTGTCGGTCACGTGCCGCTCGCCATGGCGCTGCGCGGGCGGCCGCTCAGGATGAGGGTCGCGCGGCGCCCCGGGACGGGCGCCGACCGGGAACCGCTGGCCGGAAAACGGGTCGCCGGCGGCGTGAGCGATCACATCGGCACCGTCGCGGTCTGCCCGCAGGACCACGTGGGCCGGCCGCCGCGCGGCGGCCGCGGCCACGTCCAGCAGATGCGGCAGCGGCCCTACCCGGACCGAGCCCGTGGCGGCACCGGGCGGCAGCCAGCGGGCGAGCAGGACCTCGCCGTGCGCCGCGACCACCACCCTGGTGCCGCGGGCAATCGCTTTCCCCGCGCCAGTGGCCAGCGCCTGGGCAGTGCGCTCATCGGCACCGAGCCTGCTCGCCTCGCGGGCAGCGTCGGCCCAGGCCACATTCCAGGCGTACTGCCGTTCGGTCGCCGACTCGGGCAGCTCAACCGTGGCCGTCACCACCAGGCCCGAGGCCGCCGACCCCGGCTTGAGGGCGCGCAGGCCCTGGCCGAGTCGCAGCCGGCCGAGCCTGAGCAGCGGAAGCGTGATCGGGGCATCTGTCATACCTCCATCAGAGCCGGCCGCGGTGGGCAGGACAATACCGCGGCGGCAGTTACCGGGCTTGGTCATGAAGACGCCGCGCCGGCCGTACCGATGATCCCTGACCAGCGCGGATAGCCACGGCCCGTTCGGGATAATGGAGCTTTATACCGAACGGCCAGGGATGCTCGGCCCGGTAGGTGGCGCTGCTATAGCTCTGGACAATGCGACGACAGGCGGCATCACCTGGCCAGTCATTGCCATGTGGGGTTCTATGGATTAGACCTGGATCGCAGTGGGGAAGGCGTACCCGGCCGGCAAGCACAAGGCGAACGCCGGCAGCCGGGTCCGCTGCCGCTGATCATTATCCTGGCTCGGCCAGCAGGGCCGGTAGCCGGCCTCGAGCACAAGGGAGGTATGGAATGGCCAAGCCCGGTCCGAACACAGATGGCGCACGAACCTCACCAGGACATGACAGGCTGAACGCATTGCCGATCAAGCTCCCGCGCCACCCGGCCCTCCTAGAGGAACAGGCGCGGCGGGCCGCAGACATCCAGCTGCGGATCGCGGACTGGATAACCACCTACGCGGGGTCGATGAACTTCGTGTACCTGCACGTGGCGCTATTCGCCCTCTGGATGCTGTTCATCGAGAAAAGCCCGTGGCCGACGTTGACGCTGATCGTGTCCCTGGAAGCGATCTTCCTGTCCACGTTCGTCATGATCGGCCAGAACCGGCAGGCGGCCTTCCAGCAGGCCAAAGCCGACCATGACTTCAACGAGCAGGAACTGGAGCTCAAGACCAACACCCAGCTGACCCGCGAGATCCATCAGCTCACTGCCGAGCTGCACCGGCGGGTGATCGAGAACCCCGCACCGTAGCGGTCTCAGGACCGCGGACTGGACCGCGAGGCGGTGGCCGCCGCCTAGTCCGCCTCTGGTGTCACCGAGGTCGACCACAAGATCCTGCTGTCGTACTGCTGTCCGGCTGTCCGGCAGCAAGCGGTTCGTACTGTCCACCCGCGGACACATAGCCGCCACGGTCAACCCGCCCGGCAACGAGAAAGCCAGGTAACCAGGTGGCCAAGGAGAACCCGGAAGACCCCGCAGGAGTGGCTGCGGCACGCGGAGAACGGCCACGGCTCCTGGTGGCCGGACTACGCGAGCTGGCTGGCCGGACACTGCGGCGACGAGACGGCCCCGAGGAGCTCGGCGGCGGCCGGTAATCCGGTTCGACATGCCCGAGCGTTCGCGTAAGCGTTCGCTGAGGTAAGGCGTGGTCGACGAACAGGTCGGGTTGCGGCTCGGCGCCCGGCAGGTAGGCGTACCGGTCGAAGTCGGTGACACCTTCGCTGGCTAGCACGTCCTCGCAGAGGAACGCCTTCCCGGTGCAGTCCCGGCTCGGCCTGCTGATGACCGCGTAGGCCGCGTCGGCGTACAGTTCGGGCCTGCGCGCGTGCGCCATCGCCTCGTCGCCGCCGAGCAGGTTCTGCACCGCGGCGGTGGCGATCAGCGTCCGCGGCCATAGCGCGTTGGAGGCGATGCCGTCGTCGGCGAACTCGGCGGCGAACCCCAGGGCGCACAAGGTCATCCCGTACTTGGCGATGGTGTAGCCCGATGTGCGGGCCCAGCCAGCGCGGCTCCAGGCTGACCGGCGGGGACAGCGTCAGGATGTGCGGGTTGGCCGAACGCTTCAGGTGCGGGATGCAGGCGCGGCTGACCACGAACGTGCCGCCTTGGGGTGCGGCTCGGCCGTCTTGGCGATCAGCGCGACGTTGGCGCCATCCCGCGCCGCCCGCAGCGCGATCGCCAGGCCGACGCCACGGCTGCCGCCGGAGATGAACAGGGTCTTGTCCTCAAGGGTCATCTATGCCGTCCTTGCCTTTAGGCCGAGCGTACGCCGTGGCACGCATTCTTTCACCGGCCGCTCGTCACGAAGCCCCGGCCTGGCGTTGCCCCGCCGGCACAGCCGCCGACCGCCTCGCTAACGAGGACAATGGCAAACCGGTGAGCGTTATGCCGGACGCCGCTCGGAGGTTTCCGGCTGCTCACTGATCAGCTCTGGCCGCCTGGCGTCGCGCTCGTCCTCGGTCATGCCGCCCCAAATTCCGTGGGGCTGCCGTGTCCGCAGCGCGAACGCCAGGCACTGGCGCTGGACCGGGCAGCCCGCGCAGATCGCTCTCGCCTCCGCCACCCGCTCCAGTGACCGGCCAGACGCCGAGATCGGGAAAAACAAGTCGGGGTCGGCGGACAGGCAGGCGGCGGCTGACCACCAGTTGCCCGCGGCAGTCAGCCCCGCCGTCCGGATCTCGCCTTCCGGCTCGTGGCGCTCAGTGCCCCTGCTCACGCGGCGGCCCCACCCAAGCGGGCCGGCGGGCAGATGGCCTTCCAGTTGGTAACGGCAACGAGAGCCCGTCGGTGTCGTTTCATCATGCGTCTTTCTGTCCGCTCCTCTTTCCCGAACCCGGGTCCAGTCCAGCGCACCGGGGGGCCGGCGAAAGACGTCACTGCCTGTAGCGGCATAGCCAGCCACGATGTGAAATCGCGTCGCTGCTGGCCGGGCTGCCACCTTAGCCGGTGACTTGGAGGTCGTCGCGGACGTCAATCACCCCGCTGGCCATCCACGCGGCGCTGACCACCGCGTCATGCTCGGCCCAGGTGCGGACATGGCCAGTGAGCGCGATGATGCCGTCCTTGGTGTCCGCCGTTACGTCGCTGCCGTCGGGGACCAGCGCCAAGCGATCCAGTGCCTCCTGCACGTGCAGGTCAACGTCGACCGGATCGATAACGTAGCTGATATCGATGTCGTCGATGACGTTGCGGACGCCGGCAAGGCCGGCCACCGCTGCCACGGCGGCCGCGCGCTCGGTGCCATAGGACACCGTCCCGGTCAATGTGATGTTTCCATCCTCCGCGGTCGCCTCCACGGTGTCCGGCACGGTGACATTCTGGGCGAGCGCGTTGTTGGCCGCGGTGGCCAACTGCACGTCATCGCGGAAGTCGCCGTCTGGCAGTACCACCTCTAGGTGGTTGTGCACGCCGGTCACCCCGGCGACCCGCCGGGCGGCGGCGGCCGCCTCCATGTACTGGGGGTAACGTGGCACTGTGCCGGTGAGCGTGACATCGCCGCCGATGTTCCTGACCGTGATATGCGCGGAGTCGACTCCCGAGTCGAAGCCGAGCTCCTTGTCGACCGCCGCGCGGACGTCCTTGGTCTTGCCCACTTGCCTGGATCCTTCCCTGGACGGATGAGGTTTGCCGCTCATCTGCCAGTCCACCCCACAACCCTCACCCCACCCAAGTCGATAGTGGCTCTGCTGGTATTGGCCCCGACTATGGGGCTCCCGTAAGGGAAGAAGGGCCCTGACCGGGGCAGAACAAACCCCGCAACACAACAGGCTGTTGATCAGCTCCGTTGAGTCGTCTGGCTCCGGCGCAGCAACCCGCAGGCCAGCCGGACAAGCGCTCCACCCAGTTCCTATAGCGCGCGCCAATATCATGAGAGCCGCTATCGCCTTTACCGCCGGCCGGGCCCTGCGATGGACTCCCTGTAAGCGGCGCACCCGCCGCTATATCCGTGCACGAAGGGCACACGGCAGATGGGCACCACCAGAGATATCCGCGACGCAGCCGCCAAGCACGCGGACCGGACCGGCGATCACGACCGGAAGCTCGAGCGGGCGATACGAGACGCACTCGTCCTGGCTGTCGGCAAGAGAGCCGCTGACCAGGCCCATCGCCGTGCCCGTAGCCGGGCCCCCGGCATCCGGCCGCACCTGCTCATCCAGGTCGGCGGCCACCTGGCCGGCTACGGAATGCTGCTCGCCTACATCTGGCACCAGCGCCGGACACCGAAGGCCTCTGCAGTCTGAGCAAGCCCGGGAAAGGGGCGCATGTCATGCTCAAATCAACATCCACCTCATGGATCCTGCTCGGCGTCCTGGCCATCGCCGTCGGGATCATCGCGCTCGCATGGCCCGGGGTGACGATTCTCGCTCTGGTCATCCTGTTCGCGATCTACGCCTTCATCGACGCGGGGCTGCAGGCTGCGCGCGCGTTCAGCAGCAGGACCGCGGGACCGGTCTTCGGGCATCTGCTGCTCGGGCTGGTCGACCTCGCGGCCGGAATCGTCGCCCTGGTCTGGCCCGGGCCCACCGCGCTGGTGCTGGTGCTCGTCGTGGGGATCTGGGCATTCATCGGCGGCATCTTCGAGCTCGTCGCCGCGTTCCAGAGCGGGGAGACGGCAGGCACGCGCGCGCTGTTTATCCTGGGCGGCCTGGTGTCCGTCGCATTCGGCGTTGTGCTCTTCGCCCGCCCCAACGTCGGCGCGGTCACCCTGGCGCTGCTGTTCGGCCTGTTCAGCCTGATCTACGGAGTCTCCCAGATCGTGACGGGCGTCGAGCTGCACCGGACCGGGAAGACCCTGAACGAGGTCCTGGACCATGCGGCCTGAGCCGGTGCCGGGGCGCTGGGCTCGGCTCCTGCTGAACGCGCGCCGCTAAGTGCCTGCCGGGCCCTCAGGGAGGCGGACAGTGGTCAAGTGGCGTCCGATCATCGCAGCTGGCCTGACATGCGTCGCCTTGGCGGCCATCGCCCTCTGGGTAATTAGCTCCCGGCAGGGCGGCCACTGGCTTCAGGTGCACACCGGCACCATCAATGAGCCCGGCCCATACTACGGGTTCTGGTCTGGGTTCGGCTCCGACATTGAAGAGTTCGGGATTCTCGGCGCGGTCGGCGCGGGTATCTACCAGCTGTTCAAGAAGTACAACTGCCACGAGCCAGGCTGCTGGCGGATCGGACAGCATCCCGCGGCGGGTGGCCAGTTCCTGCTCTGCTATCGCCACCACCCCGACTATCAAGGCAAGAAGCCGACCCACGAGATTATCCAGCGGCTGCACCGTGAGCACTTGGAGCGCCAGGAAGCGATCCACACCAAACTCCATGAAGTCCATCAGCGCCTTAACGTTAAGCCGGCCGCCGCAGACGACATGCACGGTCCCGGCGCTTCGCAGCACTAGGTTGCATCCTCGGCGCCGCGGACGGACAGCACGGTCAGGCCACGACGGTCGACATCATCGGCCGCGGCTCTGACCAGGGCGCTCCTGCCTATGCTGCGATCGCCGCGATGGCCAGCACATACCGCCCGGAAGTGCCATCGAACGGCGGCCCTATACGTCCCTGTCGGTAGCTATAGCGCTGGGCAATACCACGACAGGTCATCGGCCCAGATGCGGGCGTCTATCGCGACAAGGACAGCCAGCTCGGCTGGCCGACCGCCCGCAATGCGAAATCCAGGGCATTGGCGGCGTCCGTCTCGGCGTACTTACAGGGCGTCTACCTGCTCGGAAACGCTCATCACTTCCTCGATTCCGATTCCGGCGCCCCGTCGCCCTTCAGCCGCTCGCGCAGCGCCGGCTTGGCGATCTTCCCCACCGCGTTCTTGGGCAGCGTCTGCTCGATGAAAATCTCACGCGGCACCTTGTAGCGCGCCAGGGACTGGCGGCAGTGCTCGATGAGGTCCTCGGGCACCACGTCAAAGCCGGGCCGGATCGTCACGAAGGCCACCGGCTGCTCACCGAAGACCGGATCAGGCTGCCCGACGACGGCGGCCTCGAGCACCGCCGGGTGGATGTGCAGGACGTCCTCGATCTCCTTGGGGTAGATGTTCTCCCCGCCCCGGATGATCAGGTCCTTGACCCGGTCAACCAGGGTGAGATAGCCGTCGTCGTCGAAGCGGCCGACATCCCCGGTGTGCAGCCAGCCCCCGCGCAGGACCTGCGCTGTCTCTTCCGGCCTGCCCAGGTAGCCGCGCATGACGTTCGGGCCGCGGACTACTACCTCGCCCGCCTGCCCTGCGGGCAGCAGCTGGTCAGCCTGGTCCACCACCCCGACGTCGATGCCGGGCAGCGGGAGCCCGACACTACCCGCCTTCCGGACGCCGTGCAGCGGATTCAGCGTGCAGACCACCGTGCACTCCGACAGCCCGTACCCCTCGACCACGGGGACGCCGAATCGTTCCTCGAACTCACCGATCAGCTGGCGCGGCATCGGCGCGGCCCCGCAGACGACAAAGCGCAGGCTCCGGGTGTCCGGCTGCACGCCGGGCCGGGACGCCAGCAGCGCGTAGATGGTGGGAACGGCCGAGAAGAACGTGGGCCTGACCCGTTCGACCGTCGCCCAGAAACCGGCCGCGTGGAACCGCTCGGCGATGAACGTCGAGCCGCCGGCCAGCAACGGGGACACGACACTGACCATGATCCCGTTCACGTGGAACAGCGGCAGCACCAGCAGGCAGCGGGTGTCGGCGGTCATCTCGAACCAGCCGGTGATGAGCTCCGCGGTCACGCTGATGCTGGCGTGGTCCAGCATGACGCCCTTGGGCCGGCCCGTCGTCCCGCTGGTATAGATCAGCAGGGCCAGCGCGCCGGGATCGGTCATCAGGGCCGGCGGCGCCGACGGCCGGAGCGGGGCGGTCACCTCCTCCAGTCCGATGATCCGGTACGGACCGTCACGCAGCAACATCGCGGCCGCGTCATCGGCGACGACCAGGATGGCGCCCGCGTCATCGATCTGGTAACGGGCCTCCTGCGCGGTCAGGGCCGGGTTGACCGGCGTGACGGCGGCGCCGAGCCGCCACGCGGCGAACATGCTCGTGATGAGCTCGACCCGGTTCGGCAGCATGATGGCCAGCACGCCGCCGGGGCGCAGTCCGGCGGCGTCGAAGACGGCGGCCAGCGCGGCCACCCTCTCGGCGAAACCCGCGTTGTCGAGCTCTTGGCGCTCATCGGCGATGCAGGCCCCGCTGGGATCCCGCAGCGCCCTGTCGTCAGGGATTATGGCTGCTGTCACGGCATTCCCTTTCCGTTTCAGCCGACGCTAGGGTCGAGCCGCGAGCTTGCCATCGTGCGCACGCCACTAATCCCCGCCTGATCATGGTTCCGTGCGCACAGCCGGAGGGGGAGCGCCGCTGTGCTGTTGTCCTCACGAGCCATCGCGGGGACGGTTTGCTGTGCCCGCGCCACGATGCCCGGCCCGGCTGGCGTCCTTACGCTGCGATCACGACAGCTCGGAGGGATGCGCCTCATGACACAACTGATAAACATCGACAACGGTGGCACGCTGACTGACTTCTTCCTGGTCGAGGGCGACAAGGTGCGCTACACCAAGACGCTGACCACGCCCTATGACCTAAGCCAGTGCCTGTTCGACGGCCTGGCCAAGGTCTCCGAGCTGGCCTACGGCGAACCGCAGCTCGCGGCGCTGCTGCAAGCGACGGACTGCATCCGGTATTCCACCACCCAGGGCACCAACGCTCTCGTGCAGCGGGCCGGGCCGCAGCTGGGCCTGCTGGTTACGGATCCGACGCTGGTCGAGGGCCTGGCCGCCACCCAGGCCCAGGAGGATCTGCTGGCGGCGCTGGTCGGCGACCGGTGGGGCCGGATCAGCCTCGACGCCGACGACGAGGCGCTGAGCCGTGAGCTGCTCGCGCAGGTCAACGACCTGTCCGCGCGCGGGGCCAGGCGCCTGGTCATCGCCGTGAGCGGCGCGGACGGTCCGGAGGACGAGGCCCGGGTAAAGGGACTGCTACTGCAGCTGTATCCCCGTCATCTGCTCGGCGCGGTCCCGCTGCTGTTTTCCTGGGAACTCGTCGCCGACCCCGACGACATCCGCCGCACCTGGTCGGGCCTGCTCAACGCGTTCCTGCATCCGGCGATGGAGCGCTTCTTGTTCAACGCCGACCGGCGGCTGCGAGACGCGCGGGCCCGCCAGCCGCTGCGGATCTTCCGCAACGACGGCGCTTCGTCCCGCGTGTCGAAGTCCGCTGCGCTCAAGACGTACAGCTCCGGGCCGCGGGGCGGCCTGGAGGGCACCCGCGCCCTGGCGGCCCATTACGGCCTGCGCCATCTGATCATGCTCGACGTGGGCGGCACGACCACCGACATCGGCGTGGTCAGCGACGGCGCCATCCACGTCGAGCGGCGCGGGACAATCGAGCACGCGCCGAGCTCCCTGGAACTGGCCGCCATCACCAGCTACGGCGTGGGCGGCAGCTCGATCTTCCGCGTCGTCGACGGCCACCTGCAGGTGGGACCGGACAGCGTGGGCGCCGCACCCGGGCCGGCCTGCTTCGGGCTCGGCGGCGACCAGGCCACGATCACCGACGTGCTGCTGCTGGCCGGCCTGCTCGACCCGGCGACCTACCTCGGCGGGACGCTGGCGCTGCACCCGGACCGGAGCGCGAAGGTGATCGAGGATAAGATCGCCGGGCCGCTGGGCATCCCGTTCGACGACGCGCTGCGGCAGATGGAGGAGGCCCACGCCGCGGCGATCGCGCACGCCCTGGCCGACGCGACCACGGTCACCGGCGACACCGTGCTAGCCGCGTTCGGCGGGGCCGGCCCGATGACCGTCTGCGGTGCCGCCCGCCGGGCCGGGGCCCGGCACGTGCTGATCCCCCGGATGGCCGCGGTGTTCAGCGCGTTCGGCATCGGGTTCTCCGACCTCGGCCAGCGCTACGAGCAGCCCCTGGCGGCGGTGGATTACCCGACCATCAAGCAGACCTCCGACCAACTGCTCGCGCTGGGCGCCCGGGACATGTTCGCCGAAGGCATCGACGCGAGCGCGTGCATCCCCCGATTCCGTCTGACGGTCGAGGACGAGGACGGGGAACGGGTCATCGAGCTCGACGACCTGCACGATGCCACGACCCACCTAAAGCCGGGCGGCCAGGCCTCCCTGGAACTCGCGCTGCTGGCGCCGCTCCCGCATGTCACGCTGGGCGAGGGCGGCGACATCGAAGCATCCCCGGCCCAGGCCGAGGGGACGCGGCTGCTACGCGATGGCCGGGGCGGGCAGGCGGAGACGCCCGTGTACGAGTTGCTGAGCCAGCGCCCGGGCGCGCGGGGGTCCGGGCCAGCCGTGATCGAAGGCCCGTTCTTTACCATGCGGGTTCCCGACGGCTGGCAGTTCGAGACCACCGCAGCGGGCGACCTGCGGCTGACCGACAGGGGCGAGCGATGAACACGCCGATGCGCATCCCGATGACCGAGTACCTGGAGATCGACCTGGAAACCGAACGGTGGCGGTGCCGACGCTGCGCGCACGACCTCGGCCCGGCCCGCGGAAACTACAAGGAAGGCACGCTGGTCTGCGACCGCGATCCGACCGAGATCCACCGCCCGCTGATCGACCCCGGCCGCTACGAGTTCACCTTCGCTCCCGACCCGGCCTGGTGCCGGATCCTGGAGTACTACTGCCCGGGCTGCGGTACCCAGATCGAGACCGAGTACCTGCCACCCGGCCACCCGCCGGTCTACGACATGCAGATCGACGTCGAGGCGCTCAAGGCGCAGTGGGCCGCGCGCCCGCCCGGCACGGTGATCCCGCTCGGCCGGGACGTCACCGCCGAGCCGCTGCGCATCGACCGGGGGAGCAACCAGTGAAACGGATCTCCGTGGACATCGGCGGCACGTTCACCGACTGCTTCGTGGCGTGGGACGGCCGCTACATCCAGGCGAAGGCGCTGACCACGCACCACAACCTGTCCCAGGGCTTCAACGAGGCACTGGATCATGCCTGCACCACGCTGAACCTGGGGCGGGATGACGTACTGCGGGAGGTCGACTCGGTCCGCTACGCCACCACCTTGGGCACGAACGCGCTGATCGAGCGGCGCGGCCCGCAGGTCGGCCTCATCGTGACCGCCGGGTTCGAGGCGACGATCCCGCTGTCCCGCGGCCGCGGCTACGGCGAGGGCCTGGACGAGCTGGCCAGGAACGACATGTCCAGCGGCACCCGGCCGGAGCCGCTGGTGCCACAGACGCTGATCCGATCGGTCGCCGAACGCGTCGATTACTCCGGCACCGTCCTGATGGAGCTCGGCCGGGACGACGTCCGGCAGGCGCTGCGCGAACTCATCGACGCCGGCGCCGAGGCGCTGGTGGTCTGCCTCACCAACGCGATCGAGAACCCGGCGCACGAACTGCGGGTGCAGGAGGTGTTCCTGTCCGAGTACCCCGCGCACCAGCTGGGCGCGGTCCCGATGCTGCTCAGCCACCAGCTGTCCGGCCGCAAGGGCGAGTACGTGCGCGCCACCTCGGCCATCGTGGACGGCTTCCTGCACGCGACTATGTACTACGCGCTGTCGGAACTGGAGCAGAACCTGCGCGAGCACGGCTATCCCCGGCCGATGCTGATCATCCACAATTCCGGCGGCATGGCCCAGCTGAACTCGACCGACGCGCTGCAGACCATCCATTCCGGGCCGGTGGCCGGCATCTCGGCCAGCGAGCACCTGGCCGGCCAGGCGAGCCTGGGAAACGTGGTGGCCACCGACATGGGCGGCACCAGCTTCGACATCGGCCTGGTCCCGGCCGACGGGGTCAAGCACTACGACTTCATGCCGGTCATCGACCGGTGGCTGGTCAGCGTGCCGATGATCCACCTGGTCACGCTGGGCGCCGGGGGCGGGTCCATCGCCAGCTACGACCGGCTGCACCAGTCGGTCAAGGTAGGCCCGCGCAGCGCCGGGTCGGACCCGGGGCCGGCCTGCTACGACCGGGGCGGGCTGCTGCCCACCGTGACCGACGCGGATCTGCTGCTCGGCTACCTCACGCCGGAACGCTATGCGGGCGGCCAGATCAAGCTGAACCGCGCGCGGGCGGAGTTCGCCGTCGACGAGGAGTTCGGTGATCACCTGGACCTGGACCCCGTGGAGGTCGCCCGGTTGATCAAGGCCGAGGTGGACGAGCAGATGGCCAACGGGATGGCCAAGGAACTGCGGATCCGCGGCTACCTCCCGGAAGAGTTCACCATGCTGGCCTACGGCGGCAACGGCCCGCTGCACTGCTGCGGGATCGCCGCCCACCTCGGCATGGACAAGATCCTCGCGCCGCCGTACAGCTCGGTGTTCTCCGCCCTCGGGGCCGGCAACATGCCGCAGCTGCACATCCACGAGCGCTCGGTCCCGCTGATCCTGTTCGACGCCACCAGCCGCGCGATGTTCACCGACTTCGGGCGGTTCAACGCGATCGTGGCCGAGCTCGAGGCCAAGGGCCGCGCCGACCTGGAGCGGCAGGGACTGCCGGCCGCCGCGGTCCGGCACCGGCTCGAGCTGGACATGCGGTACGGGAACCAGCTGGTGACGATGGCTGTCGTGGCGCGCAGGACGCGGCTGGAAAGCATCCGCGATGTGGTCGACCTGATGCAGGTGTTCTCCGAGGACTACGGCCGCCGGTTCGGTGAGGGCAGCCAGTCTCCCGAGGCTGGCATCCGGGTCACCGCGCTCCGGGTCGCCTCCTACGTCCAGGGCGAGACGATCGAGTTCGACGCCAGCCCGCCGGACGGCCGGACCACGGCCGCGCACCCGGCCGGATCGCGGCGCTGCTTCTTCCCCGGCACCGAGGGGCCGGTGGAAACCGCGGTCTTCGACGAGAGCGCGCTCGAGCCGGGGCTGGCCGTGCACGGCCCGGCCGTCGTCACCACGCCCACCACCACCTATCTCGTCCAGCCCGGCTGGCGGATCGAGACCGGCGCGCACGGCGCCATCTGGTTCCTGGCCAACTCGCCCGAACAGGAGGACCGGCGATGAGTGACGCAGCCGCTGCCCAGTTCACCCCCGAAGAGCAGGAGTGGGTCGATGCGTTCCTGGCCGGGACGACCCTGTTCCTCGGACCCGACCCAGAGATCATGAACAACCACCGGATGGCGCCGAGGACCGCGGACGAGGACCGGCTGCTGTCCGGCCCGGTGGACGCGAACGACCTGGACCGGGTGCGCAAGCGGATCGTGGCCGGCCTGGACGAGGCATTCGAGATGATGGAGCAGACCGGCGCCGCGCCCGGCGCGAAGTGGGGCGACCTGACCAGCGCGGTCTACTCGGCGTCCGGCGACCTGATCCACATCAGCACCGGCGGGGTGCTGGCGTTCGCCTCGGTGCTGCACTACCCGGTGCGGTTCATCAACAAGTACTGGACCGGCGACCCGAGCGTCGGCGTGCACGACGGCGACGCGTTCATCCACAACGACGCCCGCTACGGCAACATCCACAACACCGACCAGAGCATGATCGTACCCGTCTTCTACGACGGCGAGCTGATCGCCTGGGTGGCGACGATCATCCACGAGGGCGAGAACGGGGCCAAGGAACCCGGCGGGATGCCGTCCAGCTCGGAATCCGCCTACGACGACGGCATCAGGATGAGCCCGTTCAAGATCGTGGAGCGCGGCGTGATCCGGCGCGACGTGCTGACCTTCCTGCAAAACTCGGTGCGCGAGCCGAAGCTGCAGTACCAGGACCTGAAGGTCAAGCTGTACTCGGCGCTGCGGATCAAGGAGCGGGTGCTCGCGCTGGTGGAGGAGGTGGGCCGGGACGCGTTCATCGTCTCGCTGCGCAAGTCGCTGGAAGACATCGAGGCGGAGGCGCGGCGGCGGATCTCGGCCTTGGCGGATGGCACGTACCGGGTCAACTTCTTCTCCGACTCCACCCTGCGGGAGAACGTGCTGCTGAAGTACCCGTGCGCGATCACGGTCAAGGGGGACGAGCTGACCGTCGACTGGCGCGGGGCCGCGCCGCAGATCATGAACCGGGCCTTCAACTCCACCCTCGGCTCGTCGAAGTGCGGGATGAACCAGGCCTTCCTCGGGTTCTTCTGGCCGGACCTGCCCCGTGGGATCAGCGTGATGAACCCGATCGAAGTCCTGGCCGACGAGGGCAGCTGCGTCAACCCGGGCAATGACGCGCCGCTCGGGCAGAGCCTGCAGGGCATCTTCAAGACGTTCGGCGTTACCCAGGCCCTGTTCGCCAAGATGCAGTACTCCTGCCCCGAGAAGTACGGGTCGGTGATCGCACCCTGGTTCAACCAGATCAACACGTTCTTGTTCGGCGGCGTCACCCAGCACGGCGAGTTCGTCGGCAACGTCTGCGCCGACCTGAACGGCATGGGCGGCGGCGCCCGCGCGCACCGCGACGGCGAGCACTCGATGGCGCCGTTCTTCGCCGCCATGGCCGATATCGGCGAGCAGGAGATCATCGAGGACGACGTGCCGTTCCTCCAGCTCATCTCCAAGAAGATCAAGCGCGACGCGCAGGGCTTCGGCAAACACCGCGGCGGCATGGGCTACGAGATCGCCGTGGCCGCCCGGGGCACCCCGCTATGGGGGTTCGCCACCGTGTCCAGCGGCTCGAAGTTCCCGGCGATCCCCGGCCTGTTCGGCGGGTACGGATGCCCGACCTACCCGTTGGCCAAGATCAAGGGCGTCAACGCCTTCGAGCAGATGAAAGATGCGCCGGAGACCTGGTCGTTCGACTACGAGACGCTGATGAACTCCCGGCCGTTCGCCGGGGCCCGGTACTCCACCCACCACATGGGCATGGGCTTCGAGCTCGCCGAGGAGGGCGAGGTGTACATGATCTGCCAGGGCGCCGGCGGTGGCTACGGCGACGTCCTCGAACGCGACCCGGAGGCGGTCATGGCCGAGGTCGAGGCAGGCTACCTGACCAGCGAGGCAGCCCGCGAGATCTACTTCGTCGTCCACGACCCCGCCACGCTGGCGGTGGACACCACCGGGACCGAAGCCGCCCGGGCCGCCGAGCGCCAGGCCCGGCTGCGCCGGGGCAGGCCCTACACCGAGTTCGTCAAGCTCTGGGTGACCCCGGAGCCGCCGGCCCACCTGCCCTACTACGGCTCGTGGGGCGATGACAACGGTATCATCCATGCCACCGCCTGGACCACGCACGGACCGGTGCGGGTGGCGGCGCCGGCGAACCAGCTCCCGCAGATCTTCCTGCCCGACCCGAACGTCATCGCCCTGGCCACGAAGCAGGCCCGGATCGCCGAACTGGAGACGCGCGTGAACGAGCTGGAAGGTGGTATGAGCCGCTTGCTGGAGGGATCATGAGCCGGCTGCCGACCAGCCTGGACGCGCCGCCGTCGGGACGAGCCCGCCCCATCTGGTTCGACGCGGCGGCCTACGGCCGGGCCCGGCTGCTCGGCGGCGGCGACGTGCCGTGGTCTTCGCCGGCCGAGCTGAGCTCGTTCTTCGCCAAGATCGGCGGAATGTTCCGCTCCGACGCGATCCTGGTCGACCTCGCGGACCTGTTCGCCCAGCGGACCGTGGCTGACCAGCAGCTCCGCGCCGCGATGGCGGCTCGCAGCCGGCCTGGGTATGCTCTGCGGACGCTGCTCGGCGACGGGCAGGCCCGCAGCACCGCGGCGGAGGCGGTACGGGTGCTGGCCGGCACGAGCGGGCTCGTCCCGCTGGTGCTGACCGTGCCCGCACCCGGTCGCTGGATGGCGATGACCGCGCTGCAGGCCGGTTCCGATCCAGGGCCGCCGGACGCGGGCCAGGCAGAGATCGCCGCGATCTACAGCGCCGACTTCCTGCGGATATTCGCCGGTGCTGGCGTCGACGGCCTGCTCCTCGACGAGGGCCAGATACCCGCCGACCAGCTGATCCACCCCGAGGCGTACCGGCCGGTGCTCAACGTAGCCGACCACTACGAGTGGCCTGTGCTCATCCAGACCGATGCCGCCGCGGCCTGGCCGCACGGCCCTGTCCCCGGTGTCGCCCGCTGGCTCGGCCCGGCCGGCCCCCGCGAGCCAGCCGGCCGCTGGGGCGTCGTGGCCGGCCCGGACTTCTGGGCTGGTGCTGATCCGCCCGCAGAGGCTGATCTCGTGCTCGCGGCCGTCCCGGCCGAGGCCGATCCGGAGGCCGTCATGAAGCGGGTCCGGGCCCTCGGATGACCGGCGCCGACCCCCAGACGTTCCTTGGTGAGGAGCCTGCGATGACTTTTGCAGAGGACGAAGCCGACCTGTCGCCGGGCGTCACCGGGCGGAAGCTGGCCGGCCGGGTGGCGCTGGTCACCGGGGGTACCCGCGGGATCGGCGCCTCGATCTGCACCAGCCTGGCCAGCCAGGGGGCCGTCGTAGCCGCCGGGTACAGCGGCAACGCCGAGCGCGCCCAGGCCTTCGCGGCTGGCTTCGAGCGCCGTTTCGGCGCTCGAGTGCGGCTGACGGTGCACCGGGGAAATGTCGCCATGCCTGAGGACTGCCAGCGCGTGGTCCAGGAGGTGATCGGCCAGCACGGCCAACTCGACATCCTCGTCAACAACGCCGGCATCACCATCGACAAGCTCACCGTGAACCTGACGACGGGAGACTGGGACAAGGTCCTCAACGTCAACCTCTCCGGTGCGTTTTACATGGCCCAGGCCGCGCTCGGCCATATGCTCGAACGCGGCACCGGCCGGATCATCAACGTGTCCTCGATCACCGGCGAGATCGGCAACGTCGGCCAGGCCAACTACGCTGCCTCCAAATCCGGCCTGCTCGGGCTGACAAAGGCGCTCGCCCGCGAAGCCGCGTTCCTGCTGGCCAGATCGGGCAAGCTGACGCCGGACACGATCGGGCTGACCGTGAACGCGGTCGCTCCCGGGCTCATCGACACCGAAATGCTCGACACTATCCCGGCCAAGGCGCTGGCCCGCCTCACGGCCCAGATTCCCTGCGGGCGGCTCGGGCGTCCCGAGGAGGTGGCCCGGATCGTGCACATCCTCGCGGCCGACACCTCGTCGTACATCACCGGCCAGGTGTGGAGCGTCAACGGCGGAATGGATATGTAGGGGCAGACAAAGCTTCACCGGCGACGTACGATCCGTCGATGGACAGGTCGCGCTATCCGCTGATAGACACGTCGAGCCCGTCCGCTACCGAGAGCGCCGCAGAGGTCTCCGCCGCGCTTACTCCGCGCGCCGACGAGATGTCCGCGGACATCTACCGCCTGATCGTGCGGGATATCCCTCAGCTGCGCAACGATAAGCGGGTGCTGGCGCTGTTGGGAGCCAGCGTCGCCGAGAATGTGGCCACCATGCTGCACGTCCTGCAGCACGGCATCGATCTGGAGGCAGTGCATGCTCCGGCGGCGGCCAAGGAATACGCACGCCGGCTCGCGCAGCGCGGCGTCCCCCTGGCCGCGCTGCTGCGCGCCTACCGCGTCGGTTCGGCCCGATTCGAGGACTGGTGCCTGCAGGAACTGGGACGGCGGAGTGACGACGCGGCGGTGGTCAGCGCGGCCGGGCTGCGCATCGCCGGAATCGTGGCTGCTTACATCGACCAGACCTCAGAAGAGGTGGTATCCGCCTACGAATCCGAAAAGCAGAACTGGCTACGGAACCAGAGTGTGGCCAGGGCGGCCCGCGTCCGGGCGCTGCTGGGGGGCGAGCAGGTGGAGGTGAGTTCCTCCGAGGCCATCCTGGGCTACCGGCTCAGGCAGCATCATCTTGGCGTTGTGACCTGGATCACCGAGGCGCCGGCGGGCAGTGACGCGCTCGGGCTCCTGGAGCGCGCGACCGCTGAGGCGGCGGCCGAAGCCCACTGTAACGGGCGGCCGATGTTCGTTCCGCAGGACGAATTCTGTGCGTGGGCCTGGCTGCCGCTCGGGGCACGAAGCGATATCGCGCTGCCGGGGATGAGCGTCCAGAGCAGTACCGGCGTTGACAGGATCCGATTCGCCTTCGGTGAGCCCGCGCCCGGGGTGCCGGGTTTCCGCCGCACGCATCAGCAGGCGCTGAGCGCCCAGGCAGTTGCGCTGGCCGCCGGACCGTCAGGCCAGATCGTGACGAGCTTCGGCGAGGTCGCGCCGCTGGCCCTGATGTCGGGCTCGATCGAGCTGCTGCGGGCCTGGGTCATCGAGACCTTGGGGGCGCTCGCGGACGACGACGACAACAACGCCCGGCTCCGCGACACGCTGCGGGTATTCCTCCAGGAAAACGGGAGCTACAAGAGTACGGCGGAACGGCTGACGCTGCACAAGAACACCGTCCAGTACCGGGTCCGCAAGGCCGAGGAAAGCCTCAGGGGTGCCATCACCCGAGACCGCCTGCAGATTGAGCTAGCCCTACTGGCCCGCCACTGGCTGGGCGCTGAGATACTGAGGCCTGCCGACGAGCCCGAGGACGCGTCCGGGTCAGAACGGTGAATCCGGGATGCGCCTGGGAAACGTCGGCCTGGTCCGTGCGGTCGCTGACCTTCGCAGCAGCGCGATCCAGGCGCGCCGCCACGGCTGATCGTCAGTCAGCCGCCAGCGGTGCCCGCAGCCGTGGTGTCTTCGGCCAGCAAGATGTCGCCCCGCTCGATGACCTGTTTCGTCCCGTCGCCGGTACCGGCCCGGTCCTTCAATTTCTTGTAGCTGTCTGGGCCGTGCGTTCGGTGAGCCGCTGGCCGACGTCCTGGCTCATGGAGTGCAGCTTGCCTGCGAGCGGGGCGAGTGCGCTCAGGCCCGCTTCCTTGCTGAGGGATGCGCAGGTCTGCTCCAGCGTGTCGAGCCGTTCCCTGATGATCTTCCAGGCCGCGTCCCGGTGCGGCAGCAAGAAGGTGGCCGGGCGTGCGATGTCGAAGGTGAAGCCAGCCGTGCAGCCGGGGCGGGACGGGCCGACTGGCAGGGTGGCCAGAACTGCGCCCAGCTCGCGCATTACCCAGTTCATCAGGTGTTTCGCGGTTCGCGCCAGGGTGTCCAGTTCGGCCGCGGTCTCGCCGTGATGGATGTAGTAGCGGCTCAGCACCTGCAGGACGACCTCGTACAGGCCGTTGGCGAGGTCCGCGACCCGCGCGGTGAGGACGTCCTCGATCAAGGCGCCCGAGTCGACGTCGGGGGGCAGCCGGACGAAGGCTGGCTCGACCGGCCGGGCCGGGTTGAATGCCGGGTCGGCTGACTGCACGGCCAGCAGGTCCTCAAGGATTCCGACGAATGTGCCGAAGTGCGACCGCATCCAGTCGCCGCGCGCTCCTTCACCCTGCTCGACGATCACCTCGATCGCCTGCCGGGCCGATGCCAGGCCGGTAACCGCGATCAGCTCCGGCCACTCGAAGATGTCGGTGACAGCTTGTACCCTGGGCGGCCCGATGAACACCGCGTCTTCGCCGTAACGGCCGCATAGATAGTCCAGGCCTGCCTCGATCCCCCGGTACAGGTGGCCCACCGTCCGCCACTGCTGCGGCACGGCAACCAGCGCAGCCTCACCGACGGTCAGCGGGCGGGCGTGCTGCGCAGCGGCGAACCCCGCCGCGTCCTGCAGCGCCATGCCCTCGGGCCGCTCAAGGTAGATGAAGTGGCGCAGGGCACGCTCGCCGAACGGCACCAGCGCGATCTGGACGCCAGGTGGATACCACCGGGACAAGACCGGGAAGTTGGGCCGCTCGAAATGAGGCGCCGCGCCGATGGCAGTCAAGATGTTGGTGCTCAGCGCCAGATGCAGCATCTCCTGCTTGATGACGCTGATGAGCGCCGTTTCCCAGGCCTGCACCCGGCCGAGCTGATCTGGTGTCAGGTCCTCGTCCAGCCCGCGCTTGAGCGAGAACTGCGCGTACAGGTACTCACACATCAGACCGTGCTCGATCTCGCAGGCCTGACCCAGCAGATACACCAGCTCCTCCCGGGTTTCCACCTTCAACACCGGCTCGGCTGCGTAATCGCCGCTGGCGTCGGCGGGCACGGTCACAGCCTCATTCGCCTTGAGGCGAGGCTCGCGATGGCGGGTGCCTTGGGTGGATGAGCTGGGGCCCGTCATGGTTCCCTCCTGGTGCGTTGCTCAATACCGGGCGGCGCGTGTGGTGCTGCGGACAATGCAACCCCCGTTCGTTCCGTCTGGGCAAGCAGCCATGCCCTATCCGCCAATAGATGCCAGCTATTGATGATTGAGGCCCATCAGCACGGCCGCCGGTTAAGGCAAGCGCGGACACTTCCTGGAGGCCGGGGAGCGAGATCGTCCGGTGTGCGCGGGGTGAGGCGCGGGTGATCCGGAGCCATCCGTCCTCGAGCCGGGCCCGGCGGCGGGTGGCCAGGAGCACGTTGATGCCCGCGCAGTCAAGGAACGTCACGCCTGCGAGGTCGGGGGCCAGCCGGGGTCCGTGCCGGCGGATCACCCGGAGCAGGTACTCCCGGAGGTGCGGGGCGGACCGGATGTCGATCTCCCCCCGGATCTCGATGACCGGCGGGGCGCCGGGCGGATGCCCGCGCGCAGGTCCGCCGGCTCCCCGGCGCCCTTCGCCGCACTGCTCATCAGCGGGGCCGGGACTACCATTGCCCGGCGGCCTCGGGCATGTCCCGGCTCACCGGGGTCAGCCCGGCGCACCGGGCCGGGGCTGGGGATGTCAGGCCGTCCGCGGTCTCGAAGAGGACCTGCTGGAGCGGGCGGGGCAGGTCGGCGTTCCACACCAGGGACGCGGTCGCGGTCAGCGGGTGATGGTCGATGCTGACCCGGG
>Ga0335077_10002892_pt1 | contig 20567 bp, 19 predicted proteins | sample Lox_Sample_31_FD_207151 | JGI IMG/M metagenome (GOLD analysis project Ga0335077, IMG submission 207151) | Soil microbial communities from Loxahatchee National Wildlife Refuge, Florida, United States - Lox_Sample_3.1 | ecosystem: Environmental > Terrestrial > Soil > Wetlands | place: USA...
CGTTCCCTCAGGCGTGTACGAAACCCCTTTTACCGCGCGGGTGGCGCAGCCGGGGTCCGATCTGGTCGTGATTGCGTACGGCGCGATGGTGCCGGTGGCGCTGGAGGCGGTATCGGATGGGCTCGACGGAGCGTCGGTGGAAGTGTTGGATTTGAGGTCGCTGGTGCCGTTGGATGAGGAGGCGATCCTCGACTCGGTCGAGCGCTGCTCGAAGGTCGTGATCGTCGATGAGGCCAACGCCACGTGCGCCGCCGGCGCTCAGGTGGCGGCGCTGATCGCAGAGAAGGGATTCGAGTCTCTGGACGGCCCGGTCGTCCGGGTGGCGACGCCCGACGTTCCGATCCCGTTCTCGCCACCGCTCGAACAGGCGGTGTTGCCCGGCGTCGATCGAGTGAGGGAGGCGTGCCGTGAGCTCCTCGCCTACTGACGTTTTGGTCGACGTGACAATGCCGCAGATGGGCGTCTCCGTCGCGGAGGGCACCGTCGTCGGCTGGCGCGTCGAGCCCGGCGACCGGATCGAGGCCGAGGCGACGATCGCCGAGATCTCGACCGACAAGATCGACACCGAGGTGCCCTCGCCGGCGTCCGGCGTCGTCGCCGAAATCCTGGTGCCGATCGGCGAGACGGTGGACGTCGGGACGGTGCTGGCGCGGATCGCCGTCGGGGACGGTTCCGGCGCTTCCCAGCCCCAGCCGCTCGATGGCGACACCGCCGGCGCCCCGACCACCGAAACAAAATCATCATCACCCGCCCCCGCGCCGGCGCACGCGGTCCGGAATGGCGATCGGCGCTACTCGCCGGTCGTCCAGCGGATCGCCGCCGAGCACGGCATCGACCTGGCGCAGGTGCCGGGCACCGGCCGGGGCGGACGAGTGCGCAAGCAGGATGTGTTGGCGTTCGTGGAGACGGAGGAGCCGCCGCTGCACATCGAGAGCCCGTACCGGCCGGAGCCTGTGGCGCCGGCCGCGGCTGTCGCTCCGGGTCCGGTGGTCGACGGTGGCGGCCTGTCGCGCATGCGCCGGCAGATCGGCGAGCACATGAAGCGGTCTCTGGACACGGCCGCCACGTGTACCACGTGGATCGAGGTCGACATGGCGCGGGTACAAAGTGCGCGGGCCCGGCTCGGCGTGACCGCGCTGGCGTTCGTCTCGCGCGCGTGCATCGACGCGATCCGCGAGCACCCGGCGTTGAACGCCTGGCTCGAGGGCGACCGTTATACCCGCCACACCGATGTGAATCTCGGGATCGCGGTGTCGCTCGGCGACGACGGCCTGATCGTCCCTGTCATCCCTCGCGCGCATGAGCTGTCGGTCGAGGGGCTGGCGGCGCGGATCAAGGACATCGCGGGGCGAGCGCGGTCTCGGCAGTTGACGCCCGATGATGTGCAGGGCGGCACGTTCACGATCACCAACCCAGGGCAGTACGGGTCGATCATGGCCACGCCGATCATCAATCAGCCGCAGGTCGCGATCCTCGACTTCGAGGCCGTGATCAAGCGTCCGGTCGTCGTGACCGACGCGGACGGCAACGATTCGATCGCGATCCGGCCGATGACGATCCTCGGCCTGAGTTGGGACCACAGGGCGCTCGACGGCGCTTTGTCCGCTCAGTTCCTGGCAACGGTCAAACGGAACCTGGAGAGCGTGTCGTGACCCCCTTGCCCGAGATCTGGGTGTGCCATCTCGGCGTGGTCGACTACCCGGAGGCGCTCGCTCTGCAGGAGCGGCTGCGGAGCGCGCGCCAGGAAGACGAGCTGCCGGACGTGCTCCTGACGCTCGAGCATCCGCCCGTGTACACGCGCGGGCGGCGCTCGGTGCCGGGCGAGCTTCCGTTTGGCGAGGACTGGTACGCGGAGCGGGGAATCGACATCGTCGAGACGGGTCGCGGCGGAAAGGTCACCTATCACGGTCCCGGGCAGCTCGTCGGGTATCCGATCGTGCGGGTCGACGACGTCGTGGACTACGTGCACACGCTGGAGAACGCGCTCGTGGCCGCGCTGGCGGGCGAGGGTGTCGCGGCGCGGTCGCGGCCGCACGAGGGACACCGCTATACCGGCGTCTGGGTCGGCGACCGCAAGATCGCGTCGATCGGTGTGCACCTGTCGCGCGGCGTGTCGATGCACGGATTTGCGATCAACGTGGAGAACGATCTGCAGCCGTTCGAGTGGATCGTGCCGTGCGGACTCGACGGGGTGCAGATGACATCGCTGGCCGTCGAGACGGGGCGGCGCGGGGACTGTATGAAGTGTTTCCGCCGGCGCGCATCGTTTGAGGTCGCGCGCGCTCTGGGGCGCCGGCAACGGCTCGTCAGCCGAGAGCGGCTTGAGATGCGGGTCCCAGTAGCTTGATCAAGAGGGGCCGCAGCTCGTGCGGCCTGTGCTTCATCTGGCGCCAGGTGGTGCGGATCACCTTCCACCCGGCCGCGATCAGCCGCTGGTCTCGCACACGGTCTAGTTCGAATCTTTGGTGCGTGTTGTGCCACCTGTCGCTGTCGGCCTCGACGATGACGCCTCGGTCATGCCAGACGAAGTCCGCCTTGATCGCCGGACCGCCGTCGTCGAGAACGATGTAGGCGTTGCACTCGGGGTCGGGGATGCCAAGAGGCCGGGTGATCGCCAGCAAGGCTTCCTCGTTCTCGTTCGCAGTCGCGGTCTTGCCGATGTAGTGCGTCTCCAGGACGATGCGGCATTGCTTGGCGCCGGCGCGAGTGGGATTGCGGGCGATCTGGTCGAGGACGGCAAGGATGTCCAACGGGGCCTGGATGATCTCGGCCTGGTCGAAGGCGCGCTCGAGCTGGCGGTGCGTGACGACGTCGGCTAGGTCGAGGAGCGTGCGGGGGATCGTCGTCGCGGGAATGCGGTTGACCCCGGTGACGTCCTTGTCGGTGAGCGTGGTTGAGCGGTGAACCTTGACGCCGTCGTGGCGACGGGCCGAACGGCGGGGAACGGTCACCTCGATCTTGGTGTAGCCCCAGTCGCGGAGGCCGTGGAGGGCGGCCGCGGAGCGGTGGGACAGGACGGCACCGTTGCCGCACGCGATCACCGCGGCCATGTAGAGCCCGTCGCGGGTGAGCAGTTCTTTGGGCACCAGGGAGTAGACCGTGTGGTGGATGCGGTGCAGGCGGCCGACGGCCAGACGCGCACGGGCCATCGCTCCCGCCATGCCCAGCGCCCCCATCTGGTCCAACCCAAACACACCGTTCTGCGCCACGCTGAGATCCGACAGAGCCTGGTCGAGAAACGCAAGCCCACGTTGCGTTTCTCGACCAGGCTCGGGCACAAACGTGATCGTGCCCAAGATCGTGTGACGTGTCTGTCACGCCGTGTTCCAATGCAGCGCAAACGACCCCTTATCCTTGGAGGTGATGGCAACCCGCTCGCGCTCAAAGCCCGGTGGCAACGCAAACGTCCTGGAGATCCTCGGGCCCAACGTCCTGCCGCTCCGCTCGAGAAAACCCCCGTGGTTCAAGGTCCCCGCCCCGGGCAGCCCGAGGTACCGCCAGCTCAAGAACCTGATCGACGCCGAGAACCTCCACACGGTCTGCCAGGAGGCGGCGTGCCCGAACATCGGGGAGTGCTGGCAGCGCGGCACCGCCACGTTCATGATCCTCGGCGACACGTGCACGCGGCGCTGCGGGTTCTGCAACGTGAAGACTGGCAAGCCGACGTGGAACGACCCGCTCGAGCCCGCCCGAGTCGCGAGATCCGTGGCCAAAATGGGCCTGAGACACGCCGTCATTACGAGCGTTGACCGCGACGACCTCCCGGACCTCGGGGCCAGCGCGTTCGTCGGCGTCATCCGCCAGATCAGGCGGCAAGCCCCCAGATGCCGCATAGAAGTGCTCACGCCCGACTTCCGCGGCGAGGAGATGCCGCTGGCCAAGGTCATCGCGGAACGGCCCGACGTGTTCAACCACAACGTCGAGGTCGTCCCCCGCCTGTATCCGCTGGCGCGGCGCGGGTCGACGTTCAAGAGATCCTGTCGGGTACTCAGAAACGCCAAGGAACTCGCCGGCGATCAAATAACCACGAAGTCCGGCCTGATGGTCGGCCTCGGCGAGTCCTTTGACGAGATGGTCGACACGCTCGGCCAGCTGCGTGAGAACCACGTCCAGGTGCTCACGGTCGGCCAATACCTCAGGCCAACCGAGAACCACCTGCCGATCGTCCGGTACTGGCACCCGGACGAGTTCAAGCAACTGGAGAACGCGGCGTACGGGCTGGGGTTCGAACATGTCGCCGCGGGACCACTCGTGCGCAGCAGCTACCACGCCGACGAGCACGTCCCGCAAGCCGAGCCCGGCACCGGCCCCCTCGCCGCAAACGAGGCGCGAGCATGACCCCCCGCCGGAAGCGCGCCCTCCTGATTGCGGCGGCCGTTGTATTGGCGCTCCTCATCCTCGCGCCGGCCGCACTGGCCGCCGCCGGCGGCGGCTCCGCGGGCTTCGGCGGAGGTGGCGGTGGCGAGGGCGGCGGTGGCGGTGGCGGCCGTGGCGTCGGCTTCTACATCCTGATCCAGCTGCTCATCCGGATCGCGGTGCTCGGGCACGGTCTCGGGGCGCTCGTCCTCATCGCCCTGGCGATCGGGTATCTGGTCGTGACCAGGGTCTTTCCGGGCGCCACGCGAGCTTGGTCGGCCCAGGACAGCAAGGGGCCGGCCCAGCGCCGGCGCGTCGCCGAGCGCCAGCGCCGCGTCCAGGCTGCCGCGGCCGAGGCCGCCGAGGATGACGCCGCGTTCGCGGCCGACGCCGTCAAGGTCAACGCCACCGCGCTGTTCAAGCAGATCCAGGCCGCCTGGGACCGGGGCGATCGAGCGCGACTCCAGCAACTTGTCGGCCCCAAGCTCTTAGGCGAATGGGACCGCCGGCTGGACGACCTCGACCGCCGCGGCTGGCGCAACCGCGTCCAGATCATCGGCGAACCCCAAGTCGAGTACGTCGGCCTGAACCACAAGGGCGACAAGACCGACACCGTCACCGTCCGGATCGAGGCCAAGCTCCGCGACTACGTCGAGGACCGCATGGGCAACCACATCAAGCGCGCCGGCCACCTGTCCGAGACCGTCCACGTCCGGGAGTTCTGGACCCTCGGCCGCATGAACAACAGATGGATCGTCGTCAGCATCGAACAGGGCGCCGAGGGCATGCACGCGATCGACGACGCGATCATCGCCACGACGTGGTCCGACAACACCGCGCTCAAAGACGAGGCGCTGATCGAGGGCGCCGTCGAGGACGCGGTCCCGCAGAACACCAACATCGCCGACGTAGCCGACCTGGACTACAAGGGCGACGCCCACGCCGCCGCGCTCGACCTCAGCCTCGCCGATGGCCGGTTCGCGCCCGACGTACTCGAGGTCACCGCACGCCGTGCGGTCATGGCCTGGGCCGAGGCCGTCGACGGCGACGCCGCCCGGCTTAGGTCGATCGCCCACGGACAGGCCGTGAGAGATCTCCTCCACCCCGGTGACCCGAGCCAACAGACCCGCCTCGTGGTCCGGGGTCCGAAGGTCAACACAATCCGCATAACGGGGCTGGACGCGGCCGCGCAGCCGCCGACGATGACGGTCGAAGTGCAAATACAAGGGCGGCGCTACATCGAGGATCGCGATACCACGGCCGTCCTCGCCGGCAGCCCGTCGCATGAGACGAAGTTCACCGAGCACTGGACGTTCGCGCTCGACGGCGACTCCCGCCAGCCGTGGCTGCTCGCCTCCGCGTCCTCGCCGGTCCCCCAGGCTTAGACGACTCGGCCGGCCCGGCTCGGGGCAGCCGGAACCGGCATAACCTCCTCAAATAGCTGGTGATCCCGCTTAAGGACAACATCCCGACCGGTCGGTTCCCGTACGTCACGGTGGCGCTGATCATCATCAACGTCCTCGCGTACCTGCTGGCGATCCGCCACGGCGGGTCGCTGATCAGCGGCCCGACCCCCCAGCAGGAGGTCAAATACGGCGCGATCCCGTTCGCGCTGACCCATCCCGGCGACCAGTGTGGGCTCGTCCAAAACGGTCAGGCGATCGGATGTGTGAAGGGCACCCTGCCGGGCGCCATCCCCACGTGGCAGACGGTGTTCACCGCAATGTTCATGCACGCCTCGATCATCCACATCGGCGGCAACATGATCTTCCTGTGGATCTTCGGCAACAACGTCGAGGACGCGATGGGACCGGTCAAGTTCATCTTCTTCTACCTCCTCGGCGGGATCGCGGCGCTGGCGCTTCAGGTCGCGATCAGCCCGAACTCGCTCACGCCCACGCTCGGCGCCTCGGGGGCGATCGCGGCCGTTCTCGGCGGTTACATCGTTCTGTATCCGAAGGCCCGGGTGCTCACGCTCGTGATCATCATCTTCTTCTTCACCGTGATCGAGTTGCCGGCCGTGGTTATGCTCGGCATCTGGTTCGCGGAGCAGGCGGCGTTCGCAGCGGCCGGCCTGACCACGGCGACCGGGTCGAGCGGCGGCGTGGCCTACTTCGCCCACGTCGGGGGGTTCGTCTTCGGCCTGGCCACGATCAAGCTGCTGGCCACGAGGCGCCGGCAGATCCCGTCCCGCAACCCGGTCTACTAAGTGGTCTGAGGCTTGCGCCTGGCCGTCCTCACGATCGCGTTGCTGTTCGTCGGGGCGTTGGCCGCCCTGACCGTCCGTGACATCCACACCCACGGGCTGACGGCGGTCGCGGTCCTCGCGATCATCATCGTCGTGCTGTTCACGATCGGAATCATCGGGGCTTTGCTTCATCCTCCACGTCGATGAGCGTCCTCCAAGGAGGCCGAACCCGCCGCAGCCGCCGCTGGCGCCCCGGCGCCCGGCGACCCGGCGCCCGGCGACCCGGCGCCCGGCGACCCGGCTACGGGCACGGCCGCGGGACCGCACCGCGGCGCCTCCGGATCGCGCTCGGCGTCGTCGTGCTCACCGCCGCGGCACTGCTCGGTTTCATGGCCGCAAGGGCGAGCGGGCCTGACACCGTCCCGCTGGCGAGCCCCAGTGTCGCCACCGCCAAGCACCCCACACCGCCGCCGGCGCCGGTCCGCGGCAACTACGGGATCGCACTCGCCCCGCCGGCCCAGCGCATCGCGATGAAGCTGAAGCTCCCGCTCAAGAGCGGGCTGCTGTTCGACGTGAACACCGGACAGGTGCTGTGGGAGCGCAACCCGTCCCAACCGGTGCCGATCGCCAGCCTCACGAAGATGATGACCGCGCTCGTGGTGGTGGCGCACTCGCGGCCGAGCGACAAGGTCCTGATCACGAGCGACGCGCTCCATTACACGGGCTCGGGCGTCGGGTTGCTCCCGAAAAACAAGCGCGTGCCGTTGATAGCGCTGCTCTACGGCCTGCTGCTCCCGTCGGGCAACGACGCGGCGATCGCGCTCGCGGACGACGTCGCCCACACCCAGTCGAACTTCATCAAGCTCATGAACACCAAAGCGCACGATCTCGGCTTAAGTTGCACGCACTACACCACGGTCTCCGGGATCGTCGACCAGGGCAATCACTCGTGCGCATCTGACCTCGCGCTGATCGCCCACGCGGTGCTCACCCAGCCCGTGCTCGCACCCATCGTCGGTTCGCGGAGCGCGATCGTGCCGTTCCCGATCAAGGGCGGGAAGCTGTTCCTATACAACAACAACCCGCTGCTCGTCCTCCGGTATCCGGGCACCGACGGGGTCAAGACGGGCTTCACCGACGCCGCCGGCCAGTGCCTGGTGGCGACCGCTCGCCGGGGGCATCGCTGGCTCGGCGTGGTCCTGCTCCATTCGGGCGACACGTACGCCCAGGCCATGCAACTGCTCAACGCGGGATTTGCCCAGTCCTGACGCCCCTGGAATGCGTGAAGCCCGTCGCTCATGGGTAATCCAACAGACACTCCAGGTCTATTGCGGCAAGAAGGAAGGCAGATGTCCCCCGTCAGCTACCAGACGATCAAGCTCAGCAAGGGCAAGCACTCCGGTCCAGAGGAGGGGGCATGTGTGATGGAGCTGGCCTCCATGCTCGCCGGCGAGTCGTTCACCGACCATCCGGCGTCAGTGTGCCCCGTCATCGGGTCCTTTCTTCGCTCATACAACGACTCGATCGACGCCGAGCGGCGCCAGGGGCTGTACGAGTACGCCTCGAAGGCCGTCGGTAGTCGCGCGTCGGCGACGACGCAGCAGGCTCGGGCAGCCCGGCTCGCGCAGTGGGCCGAGGAGATGGAGCGGGCGCGGCCGGCGTGGTTCGTGCTGAGCTCCCCGCTCCGCGCGATCAGCCGCCTGCGCCGTCCCCCGGTTGACGCGGTCGGCACCTACGCCGTGCACTCGATCCGGAAGCACACCGATCGGACCCACGCCTCCGCCCTCGCTCTGGTCGACGAGCTGCTCGCGATGTCCGACCGCGACGAGCGCGTGTCCGCACGCGTCCTCGCGGCTCGCACGCGCGCGCTCGACACCGCCGCCTGAGCGGCGGCGCGGCGCGGTAGCAGCAGGACCATGGGTGCTATAAGCCGGATCCTCGCGGACGATCCCGAGTTGACCGACGGCCTGTCCGGCGAGCGACTCAAGTCCGCAGTTCACGACTGCGTCGCCGGGACCTGGGAATGCCCCGCCGGCCAGTGGTCACCTCCTGACGAGTTGCCCGACATGTCGCGCGGCATCGGGCTGCTGCTCCTCGAGGGGCTCGTGGCGCGCCGGGTCGGCGTCGCCGGAAGGTTCGGCGCCGAGCTTCTCGGCGACGGCGACCTGATGAACCCGTTCCACCGGCACGACATGGGAACTTCGCTGCCGCGGACCGGGCGGTGGCGCGTGCTCCGCCCGAGCCGGATGGCGATTCTCGACAGCGAGTTCACGTCACGCGCGACCCGCTATCCCGAGGTGGTGTCGGCGCTCGTCACCCGCGCGCTGAGGCGCTCGCGTCATATCGCGACGAACATGGCGATCGTCCAGCAGCCGCGGATCGACCTGCGGTTGCACATGCTGTTCTGGGAGCTCGCCGACCGCTGGGGAACGGTGCATCAGGACGGCGTCCACGTGCGGCTGCAGCTGACGCACTCGATGCTGTCGGACCTGGTGGCCGCGCGCCGGCCAACCGTCACCAAGGCGCTCGGCGAACTGGCGGCGCGCCGGGCGGTCGTGTGGACGGGGTCCGACTGGCACCTGCCGGGCGAGCCGCCGGCCGAGCTGGACGCGCTTGGGTCGCTGTCGATCGCCGACGCCGCTTAGTCTGGGCCGCCTTCGGCGGCGTCGGGAAATCCGGCTCGAGAGGTCTCGGAGCCCGAGTCCGCACGCGCCGGATTTCCTTAAGGGAATTCGGCGCCATCGCGCTGGACCACCTCGAACGTCCGGCGCCGAATTCCCCGGGGCCAGGTCCGCCGGGCATCCATGCCCGGCGTGTGCAAAGCTTCCGACCGCCGTGGCCAACGTCGTGGGACAACGCATCCGCCGCCGGGAGGATCCTCGCTTCCTCAGGGGTGAGGGCCGCTACGTCGACGACCTGTCGCTGCCCGGCGCGCTCCACCTGACGTTCGTGCGCTCGTACATGGCGCACGCCAAGATCAACGGGATCGATACGTCCGAGGCCGAGGCCGCCGGCGCGACGGTGTTCACCGCTGCCGACACGGGCCCAATGGTCAACCCGGCGCCGCCGTTCCTCCCGATCGATGCGCAGATGTACCGGCCGTTGCTCGCCTCCGAGACCGTCCGGTTCGTCGGCGACATCGTCGCGATCGTGCTTGCCGACACCCGCGAGGCGAGCGTTGACGCCGCCGAGCTCGTGGATGTCGACTACGAAGCGCTCCCGTCGGTCACCGACCCCGAGCAGGCCGCCACCGACGAGGTGCTGCTGTTCCCGGGTCTGGGGACGAACATCGCGGTCCACAACCCCGTTCAGGACCCTGACCCGAACCTGTTCGAGGGCTCCGACGTGGTGGTCAAGGGCAAAGTCATCAGCCAGCGGCTCGCGGCTTGCCCGATCGAGCCTCGGTCGAGCGCGGCGCAGTGGGGAGAGGACGGGCGCATCACGCTGTGGATCTCCTCGCAGACGCCCCATCAGGACAAGATGGTGCTCGGCGGTCTGCTCGGTCTCGAGCCAGAAAACGTCCGGGTGGTCGCGCCCGACGTCGGCGGTGGCTTCGGCGCCAAGGGCATTGCCGTTGAGGACGTGCTCGTCGGCTGGACCGCGCGCGCGACCGGCAAGCCGATCCGGTGGACGGAGACGCGCAGCGAGAACATGGTCGCGATGCACCATGGTCGGGCATCGAACCTTGAGTTCGAGTTAGGCGCCAAGAGCGACGGCGAGATTCAGGCGTTGCGCCTGAACATCCTGGCGGACGTCGGCGCCTATCCGGGCATCGGGGCGCTCCTCCCCACCCTCACGTCGATGATGGCGAGCGGCGTCTACCGGATCCCCAAGATCGAGATCGATGTCAGGGCCGTCGCCACCAATACCACTCCGATTGGGCCGGTTCGCGGGGCAGGCCGGCCCGAGGCGACGCAGATGCTCGAGCGCGCGATCGACATGCTCGCCGGCGAACTGTCGCTCGACCCGGCCGAGGTTCGTCGCCGGAACTTCATCCCGAACGATGCCTTCCCCTACACGACCGCCTCCGGCGCCAACTACGACATCGGCGACTTCGGCGGCGCGCTGAACCTCGCGCTCGAGAGCGCCGGGTACGAGAGCCTCCGGCGTGAGCAGGCCAGCCGGCGCGAGAACGGCGGCACCCGCCAGCTCGGGATCGGCCTCAGCGCGTACGTCGAGGTCACCAACGGGATCTCCGAGGCCGAGTTCGGCGGGGTCGAGATCACGGCTACCGGCGAGGCGCTCGTGCGCACGGGCTCGTTCTCCCAGGGGCAGGGTCACGAGACGACGTTCGCGCAGATCGTGTCCGACCGGCTCGGGATTCCGGTCGAGAAGATCACCGTGACCAAGGGGGACACCGACATCGTCCCGCGGGGCACCGGAACCTACGGCTCGAAGTCGACCCAGATCGGCGGCGTCGCCGCCCAGAAGGCTTCAGAGGAAGTGGTCGAGACCGCCAAGCGCCTCGCGGCCGCCGAGCTCGAGGCTGCCCCCGAGGACATGGAGCTCGACGTCGAACGGGGCGCCTTCCACGTCACGGGCGCGCCCGAGCCCGCGCTCCGCTGGGAGGACCTGGCGTTGCGTCTGGACTCCGAGGGCCGGCTCGGCGAACTGAGTGCCGAGGTCGACTTCCAGGCATCGCAGCCGACGTTCCCGTTCGGCGCGCACGTGGCCGTGGTCGAGGTCGACACCGAGACGGGCGCGGTCGAGCTGCAGCGGATGGTGGCGGTCGACGACGCCGGCCGGATCATCAACCCGCTCGTCGCCGAGGGCCAGGTCCACGGCGGGGTCGTCGCCGGCATCGCCCAGGCCCTGTACGAGGAGCTGACCTACGACAGCGACGGGAACCCCCAGAACGCCAACCTGGTCACGTACGGGATCCCCGCTGCCACCGAGCTGCCGTCGATCGAGGTCGTCGGGATGGAGACCCCGACGCCGATCAACCCGCTCGGGGTGAAGGGGATCGGCGAATCGGGCACGATCGGCGCCACGCCCGCGGTCCACAACGCGGTGATCGACGCGCTGTCGCCGTACGGGGTGCGCCACCTCGACATGCCGGTCAACGGTCAGACGGTGTGGCGGGCGATCCAGTCCGCGCGTAACGGGTCGTAGGCGCCGTACTCTTTGCCGGGCCTGCTCCCCTGACCTAGGGCGGCCGCCGGTTGAAACAGTTCTCGGACCCGCACCTCGCGGCGCTGTTGGCGATGGCCATCGGTATCGCCGCGAGCGTCTGGGGTGCCCGGCGCCACCCGGGGCCGTGGATGCTGTGGTTCCGGGTCGCCCTGGCCGCGCTGATCTTCGCCGGATGGGCCGGGGAGTACGTGGCCGACGTCGTGCTCGGGACCTGGTCGGTCAAGTACACGCTGCCGCTCCAGCTCACTGACGCGGTCTCGGCGGTGTCGATCGCGGCGCTGCTGACGCGGCGCCAGCTGCTGGTCGAGCTTGCCTACTTCTGGTCCTATACCGCCTCGTTGCAGGCGGTGCTGACCCCCGATCTCGCCCAGAACTTCCCGAGCGTCTTCTACTTCACGTACTTCACCTACCACGTCGGCGCGATCGTGGCGGCCAGCTTCCTCGTGTTCGGGTGCCACCAGTATCCGCGCCGCGGAGCGGTCTGGCGCGTGTTCTGGATCACGATCGGCTGGACGGCAATCGCCGGCGCCGGCGACCTGATTACCGGCGGCAACTACATGTACCTCCGCGCCAAGCCGGTGCACAACTCGTTGCTCAGCGTGATGGGCCCGTGGCCGTGGTACGTCCTCGGCGGAACGGCGCTCGGGCTCGCGCTGCTGCTGCTGGTCGCCGGTCTCACGAGGGCTTTTGGTGGCGTGCCCGACAGTGGAAGAGGCGCTCGGGAGCTCGTCCTTCGCTAGCGTTCGGCCGCGCATGCGCGCAATCGTGTTCGAGCGAAACGGCGGACCCGAGGTCCTCGAGCTCAAGGAGATGCCGGCGCCGGACCCAGACGACGGCGAGGTGCTGGTCGACGTCGAGGCGATCGGCGTCAACTACCGAGACGTGTACGAGCGCAACGGCGGCGGTTACGGTTCCGAGCCGCCGGCGATCATCGGCGTCGAGGGCGCGGGCAAGATCCACGACACCGGCGAGCGGGTGGCCTGGGCGCACGTCGCCGGCAGCTACGCCGAGCAGATCGCCGTCCCCTGTGCGCTGCTGGTGCCGCTACCCGACGGCGTGTCGACGGAAGTCGCGGCGGCGGCGCTGCTCCAGGGCATGACCGCGCACTACCTGGCCGCCGATTCCTATCCGATAGCCGCCGGAGATTGGGTGCTGGTCCACGCCGCAGCCGGCGGCGTAGGACTGCTTCTGACCCAGATCGCCAAGGCGCGCGGCGGTCGCGTGATCGCGACGACATCGACCGAGGCGAAGGCGAAACTGGCCCGCGGTGCCGGCGCCGATGAGGTCATCGGCTACGACGGGTTCGCCGAGCGCGCGCGCGAGTTGACCGCCGGCGAAGGGGTCGCGGCTGTGTACGACGGCGTGGGCAAGGCCACGTTCCTCGAAGGCTTCAAGGCACTCGGACCGGCCGGGCGGATGATCTTGTACGGGGCGGCCAGCGGGCGACCCGATCCGATCGACCCCGGGATGCTCGTCGCCGGCTCGTGGTACGTCCAGCGCCCGACGCTCGGGACCTACACCCGCACCCCGGAGCTGCTGCAGGAACGCGCCAGCGAGGTGTTCGAGCTGATCGACAGCGGCAAGCTCGATATCCGGATCGGCGCCCGCTACCCGCTCGATCAGGCCCGCGAGGCCCACGCCGTCCTCGAGGCGCGGAAGACAACGGGGAAGATCCTGCTGATCCCGTGAAGGAGCTGCAGGGACGCGCCACGGGAGAGCTCGATCTACCGCCCGAAGAGTGCTTCAAGCTGCTGGCGGCGGTCGAGCGCTATCCGGACTGGATCGAGTTCGTGCGCGAGGTCGAAGTACTCGAGCGGGAGCGAAGAGGCAAGCCCGGAAGGGCGTGGGCTGCGCTCTACATCCCGCAGAGCCCGTTCGGCACGGACTTCGAAATGTTGATGGCCGTCCGGACCAGGCGACCGGCGATGATCGCGCTGACACGCGTGCCGGAAAGCCCTCACGACCCCGACCGGCTCGAGCTGATCTGGCGTATGCAGGGCAACGGTTCCACGCAGCTCGAGCTCGAGTTCGATGCGGCCGCGTCGTTCGTGCCCGGATTCTTCCCCGTGGGCGGCGCCGGCGAGGCGCTGGCGCAGGCCGGGATCGACGCCGTGCTCGACGCGCTCACGAGGTAGGGTGGCGCATGACCGCGGTGGCGGGCACGAACCTGGCGCGGCTGAACGAGGAGGCGTTCGAGCGCCGCGGCGACTATCAGTCGATCTTCTACGAAGGTCGATGGCACAGCTCGGGCGAGCTGTTCGAGCGCTCGTGCCGCCTGGCCGGTGGGCTGATCGAGCTCGGTATCGAAGCGGGCGAGCGGGTGGCGGTATGCATGGCCAACTGCCCCGAGGTGACCCTGTCCTACCAGGCCCTGTGGCGCGCCGGCGCGGTGGTGACGCCGGCCATGTTCCTGCTCTCGCCCGAGGACCTGCGCCACGTGATCGCCGACTCGGAGGCGTCGGCGGTCATCACTACACCCGAGTTCGTCGACAAGGTGCGCGACGCCGTCGCGCCGCTCGACCACGTCCGGCACGTGATCTCGACCGAGTCCGCCGACGGCGCAACCAACGGCGCTGTCTCGCTCGGCGCGCTCGAGGAGTCCGATCCGGCGCCGATCGCTCCGCGCGGCGACGATGACCTGGCCGTACTGCTGTACACCGGCGGCACCACCGGGCGAGCCAAGGGCGTGATGATCTCGCACGCCAGCCTCAACTTCACCGGCCACGCGGTGCAGCAGGCCGCCCACGTGGAGGGCGTCACCCGGGCGCTGATGACGCTCCCGCTGGCACACGCGTACGGGATCCTGATCACGATCTCGGGGCTGCACACGCCCGAGCGGCCGGTCACGGTGCTGTTGCGCTGGTTCGACCCGGGAACGTTTCTGTCGATGGTCCAGGAACACGAGGTGCAGACCGCCCCGCTCGTGCCGTCGATGATTCAGATGCTGCTCGCGCAGCCGCTCGAGGAGTTCGACCTGTCCTCGCTGCGCTACCTCGGATCCGGGGCGGCCCCGCTGGCGCCCGAACTGGTTGACGAGCTCCGCCGGCGCGTGCCGTGGGTGTCGATCCGCCAGGGGTACGGGCTCAGCGAGACCGCCGCGCTCGTCTCGACCAACCCCGCCGGGCGCGAGAAGCCGGGCTCGGTCGGACTGCCGATCCCCGGCACCGAAGTCCGGATTCTCGACGACTTCGGCCGAGCGCTCGGAACCGGAGAACCGGGCGAGGTGTGCGTGCGGACGCCGGCGGTGATGCAGGGGTACTGGCGGGCGCCGGAGGCCACCGCGGAGGCGGTCCGCGACGGCTGGCTGCACACCGGCGACATCGGCTACCTCGACGACGAGGGCTATCTGTTCATCGTCGACCGCAAGAAGGACCTGATCATCCGCGGCGGGTTCAACGTGTACCCGCGCGACGTCGAGGACGCACTGCTCGAGCACCCGGCCGTGGCCGCGGCCGGGGTCGTCGGCCGGCCCGACGCGCGCCGGGGCGAAGAGGTGGTCGCGTTCGTTTCGCTGAACGCGCCGAACGCTGTGAGCGGCGAGGAGCTGGTGACCTGGGCGCGGGAGCGGATCGGGGGGTACAAGTACCCGCGCGAGGTGTACATCGTCGAGGCGATCCCGCTCACCGCGGTCGGGAAGCTCGACCGCAAGGCACTCCGCGCCCGTCTGCTATAGACGGGGCTGCATGGCGAACCGTCTCGAAGCGCGGTCCCTCGGCCTCCTCGGACCCGAGGTGTCGGTCATCGGCCTCGGCTGTAACAACTTCGGCCGCCGGGTCGACCTCGAGGGCACCCGCGCGGTCGTGGACGCGGCGCTCGAGGAGGGGATCACGTTCTTCGACACCTCGAACACGTACGGCGACCCCCACGGACGGAGCGAGGAGTTCCTCGGCGAGGCGCTCCAGGGGCGCCGCGACCAGGTCATCCTCGCGACCAAGTTCGGGATGGACATGGGCGACGGCCTCGGTCCGCGCGGCTCGCACGACTACATCCTCCAGGCGGTCGAGGCGTCGCTGCGCCGCCTGCAGACGGACGTGATCGATTACTACTGGTACCACCAGCCCGATGGCGTGACCCCGATCGCCGAGACGCTCGAGACGCTCGACGGCCTGGTTCAGTCCGGCATCGTGCGCTGGATCGGGGCGTCGAACTTCACCGCCTCGCAGATCGAGGAAGCCGACGCGGTCGCGCGCGACCGGGGCTTCGCCCGGTTCACCTCGATTCAGAACAACTACAGCCTGCTCCACCGCGAGGCCGAGCGCGAGGTCCTGCCGACGTGCGAGCGGCTCGGGCTCGGCTTCGTCCCGTTCTTCCCGTTGGCGTCCGGACTGCTCACCGGCAAGTACCGGCGCGGGGAGACGGCGCCGACGGGCACGCGGCTCGCGGGCCGTGATCAGGTGGCTACGTCCGAGCAGTTCGACGCGGTCGAGGCCGTCGCGCGTTTCGCCGCCGATCGTGATGTGCCGATGATCGACGTCGCGATCGGCGCACTCCTGGCCCGCCCAGTCGTGTCCACGGTGATCGCCGGCGCGACCAAGCCCGAGCAGGTCCGCCAGAACGCGGCCGCCGCACGGTGGCACCCGACTCACGGCGACCTTGGCGAGCTAGAGGAGCTACTGAACCGATGACCGCATACGACATCCATCTCGACGACAAGTACGGCAGCCTCGCGCTGATCGACCTTCCGGCCGAGATCGCCTCCCACGAGCCGTGGTGGAATCAGACGCTGACCACGGTCAACGACGCGGTCGTCCGGCTCGGCGTGCTCGAGGGCGACTTCCACTGGCACCACCACACGGAGACCGACGAGTTCTTCCTCGTGCTCGAGGGGCAACTGCTTATCGATCTTCAGGATCGTGAGACGGTGGTGCTCGGGCCGCACCAGGGCTACACGGTGCCCCGGGGAGTCGAGCACCGGACCCGCGCTCCTGTGCGCACCGCGATCGTCATGGTCGAGGCCGCAGGGGTCAAGCCGACCGGGGATTGAGGCCGGTCGGGTGGCGGGGCTGCTCCGGTCAGCTAATGGTCGTCGACCGACGCTGCCCGAACTGCTCGAGGCGGGCGAGATGGTGCTCGCGCCCGGTTGCTACGACGCGTTGGGTGCGCGGCTGATCGAGGACGCGGCTTTCGGAGCCGCTTACATGACGGGCTTCGGCAGCGCGGCCTCGCGCCTGGGACGCCCCGATATTGGGCTTATGTCTTTGCCGGAGATGGTCGACAACGCGCGGCGGATAGTCGATGCGATTGACATCCCCGTGATCGCCGACGCCGACACCGGCTACGGGAACTCGATTAACGTGATCCGGACAGTGCGCGAGTACGAGGCCGCTGGGGTCAGCGCGATCCACCTCGAGGATCAGGTGATGCCGAAGAAGTGCGGGCACATGGAGGGCAAGGAGGTCGTGCCGGCGGCCGAGATGGCGGCCAAGGTGACGGCGGCGGTGGCGGCGCGCACCTCGCCGGATTTCCTGATCATCGCGCGGACCGATGCGCGCGCGGTCGAGGGGTTGGAGTCCGCACTTGAGCGCGCCCGTGCGTACCGCGAGGCCGGAGCGGACGCGCTGTTCGTCGAGGCGCCGCAATCCGAGGCCGAGATCGAGGCGGTCGCCGAGGCCTTCCCGGACGTGCCCCTGCTGTTCAACTACGCCGAGGGCGGCAAGACGCCCGCGGTCACCCACGAGTTCCTCCGCGAGCTCGGATTCAGCATCGTGATCTTCCCATTGAGCGTGCTCCTGGCCGCGACCGGCGCGATCCGGTCGGCGCTCCAGCGGATCAAGGCCGACGGCACCCCGATCGAGCTGCTGCCGTCGCTGCCGGCGTTCGGCGAGTTCCTCGACTTCATTGGCATCGAGGAGATCCGCGAGCTCGAGCGTCGGTTCGCCGAGGGGTGACTCGTTAGGTGAAGGCATTCCGCGTGCAGCTCGACTCGGCTCTCGAGCCTCACGAAGCCGTCGCATGGCTGCGCGGCGACGAGCGCCCATTCGCGTTGGCCGGCGAATGGCTGGGCGGGCTGACGGTGCTCGGGTCTTACCCGGAGCGGGTCGCGGATCCGGATGCGGATCCGTTCGAGGTTCTCGACTCCCAGCCTTCGGTTTCCGAGGGTGAGGCCGCGGTCGGGGGCGGGTGGGTCGGATGGCTCGGGTACGGGCTCGGCTCGCTCGTCGAGCAGCTCCCGCCCAGTCCGCCGGCGCCGATCGTGTGCCCGGCGTTCTCGCTCGCGTTCTACGACCACGTCGTGCTTTACGACGGCGAGCGGTGGTGGTTCGAGGCCTTGTGGTCCGTCGAGCGCGATGCGTTTTTGAAGGAGCGGCTGCGGGTGTGGAGCGAGCGATTGCTCGCGCCGCCTTCGACGGACGAGCGGCGGCCCGTGCTTGGAACGTTCACGCTCGCGGCCAACGGCGCGTCCGGACACGTGGCGGCCGTGGCCGATTGCCGGCGCCGGATCACCCAGGGAGAGCTGTACCAGGCCAACCTGTGCGTCCGCCTGTCCGCTGAGTTCGACGGCGATCCGCTCGATTTGTTCGTCCGAGCGCTGCCACGGGCTCAGCCGCGGTTCGGGGCGTTGGTGGGCGACGTCGTAAGCCTGTCGCCCGAGCGCTTCCTCCGCCGGTCCGGTCGGGAGGTGCGGACCGAGCCGATCAAGGGAACCCGTCCGCGGACGGGCTCGGAGGCAGAGCGGGCGGCGGCGCGCGAGGCGCTGATGGAATCGACCAAGGACGCGGCCGAGCACGTGATGATCGTGGACCTGATGCGCAACGACCTCGGCCGGGTCTGCGGGTACGGGAGCGTTGAGGCGCTCGAGCCGCGGGTCGAGGGCCACGCCGGCGTGTGGCACCTGGTCTCGACCGTGACCGGCCGGCTGCGCGACGGCGTCAGCGACGGCGCGCTGCTCCGTGCCACCTTCCCGCCGGGCTCGGTGACCGGGGCCCCGAAGGTCCAGGCGATGAAGGTGATCGCGGCGCTCGAGGCCACCCGGCGCGAGGTGTACACGGGCGCGATCGGGATCGCCAGCCCGGTCGCGGGACTCGATCTCAGCGTCGTGATCCGCACGTTCGAGACCGCCGGCAACACGATCTGGATGGGCGCCGGCGGCGCGATCGTGGCCGACTCCGATCCCGAGCAGGAGCTCGCCGAGGCGCTTACCAAGGCGGCCGGGCCGATCGCCGCCATCGGCGGCTCGGTCGCGCCCATCGGCCGTTTCTGGGGGCGTCGACACCCCCCGGCCGAGCGCGCGCTGCTCCACGGAGACCGGCCGGACCCGGCGCTCGGCGTGTTCGAGACCGTGCTCGTGGAGGACGGCCGTCCGGTCGCGCTCGAACATCATCTGGAGCGGCTCGCCGCCTCGGTGGCCGAACTCCACGGCGCCGCCCTCCCCCCGACCGTGCTCGCCGGCGCCCTGGCCGCGGCCGGCGAGGTCACAACCCGCTCGCGCATGCGCGTGCTCGCCGATGCCGATGGCGCCGTGCGGATCACCATGTCGCCGGCCGGACCGCCACCAGCGGGGTCCGTCGTGCTCGAGCCCTTCGCCCTGCCCGGAGGCCTCGGCGCCCACAAGTGGCGCGATCGCCGCCTGCTCGAGGCGCTCGCCGCGCTGCACCCCGGGACCGTGCCGCTCCTCCTCGACACCGACGGCCTCGTGCTCGAGGCCGCGCATGCGAACGTCTGGATCGTCGAGGGCGACGCGCTGATCACGCCGCCCGCCGACGGCCGGATGCTCCCGGGCGTCACCCGTGCCGCTTTACTCGCCGCAGACGACGGCGCCCGCGAGGAGCCGATCGACCTCGACCGCCTCGCGAGCGCCGACGCGCTGTTCCTCACCTCGTCGATCAGCGGCCGGGTGCCGGCGCGCCTGCGCCGGCCGGTCCTTGTGCCGATCCCCGTAGCGGCACCTCTCTGAGCGCCAGCACGACGATCAGCGCAATCGCGGCGATCGGCGCCGCCATCAGGAACACGGCCTGGACGCCGTGAATCACGTCGGCGCGCGCGGCGGCGCCGAGGTCACCCAGGCATTCGAGCGAGCGATGGCGGAGGCCGGCGGCTCGGTCTCGACCTGGCAGGTCCTGCTGCTCGTCCGCTCGGCGAACTGGGACACCCAATCCTCGCTCGCCGAGGAGCTCGGGATAACCGGCGCCACGCTGACCCATCACCTGAACGCGCTCGAGCGCAGAGGCCTTGTCAGGCGCTGGCGCGAGGAGAGCAACCGCCGCGTCCAGCGCGTCGAGCTCACCGACGAGGGCGTCGAGCTATTAAACCGGCTGCGCGAGGTCGCCGTTCGGCACGACCGCCTGCTCCGCTCGCAGCTCAGCGACCAGGAGGTCGCGCAGCTGGGGGCGCTGCTCGAAAAGCTCGAAGCCGGTTTGCGGACGGAGGTCGCCTAATCCGTAGTCTTTGGCGATGGCCAAGTCCGTCGTCGTGCTCGGCGCCCGCAACCTGGGCGGCGCGATCATCGACCACTTCATCTCGCTCGGCTGGAACGCCGCGGGCGTCGCGCGGAGCGAGGACACGCTCGCCCGCGTCCGGGAGCGCGGCGCGCTGGCGCTGGGCTTCGACGCCTCGGATCCGGATGCCCTCACCTCGGCGTTGGCCGAGGCGCGCGGCGAATTCGGCTCGGTGGACGCGGTCGTCAACGCCGTGACCGCCAGCCGTCCCTCAGCCGGCGGTCCGTTCGGCGGCGGCGAGCTCGCCCAGGCCGATCTCGCTGCGTTCCGGGGGTGGACCGTGGCCGTGGCCGAGCAGGCCTTCGTGTTCCTCTCGGCCGGTGCCGCCGCTTTGAAGGAGACCGGCGGCGGGGCGCTCGTGCAGATCACCGGCGGCTCGTCGCGCCGGGCGATGCCCGGACGCGGTCTGTGGGCGGCGGGGGCGTTCGCGACGAGGGCGCTTGTCCAGGCGGCCG
>Ga0335077_10002894_pt1 | contig 20558 bp, 19 predicted proteins | sample Lox_Sample_31_FD_207151 | JGI IMG/M metagenome (GOLD analysis project Ga0335077, IMG submission 207151) | Soil microbial communities from Loxahatchee National Wildlife Refuge, Florida, United States - Lox_Sample_3.1 | ecosystem: Environmental > Terrestrial > Soil > Wetlands | place: USA...
GCTCCTGAAAGATGTCGGCATCACTGCCATCGGCACCGACGTCTTCGCGCTGACATTGACATCGGTGGTGGTTTTGGGCGGCGCCACGCTGCTCTTCCGGCGGACCCTGTAATCATGCGGAGAACCCTGGCCAAAAGCGCCGCGCCGAAGCTGATACCGGAGCCTGCCTCGCCCGGATTGTGGTACTGCAACTGGAAGATCTGGCTGGAGGCGCGGCGGCGCCTGGACCGCGTTCTGGCGCCCCTGGGCCTGCGATCGCGAGAATTCTGGCTGCTGGCCATCGCCGGCGAAGGCAATGTATCGCAGCACGAGATTGCCAGTCTGTGCGGCCTCGATCCCAGTTCGCTGGTGGCTGTTCTCGACAGCCTGGAGCGCCGGGGCTGGCTCCGACGGCAGCGCAATCCGCGGGACCGCCGCGTCCAATGGGTCCAGCGCACCCCGGCGGGCGATCGCTTGTTCACACGAGCATTGCCCCGCGCTCAGCGTGCGGAGGAGCAGCAGTTGGCGGTGCTCTCCGACAGCGATCAGCGCCGCCTGGTGGCGGCCATGCGGAAACTGGTGATGACTACGAAATGACCGGAGATACGATGAAACCTCTCACCGGCGTGTTCCTGGCCCTGATGGCCGGCCCGGGCAACGTTTTCGCGCAGCTGCCAACCGGCGGCAGTTCGGCCAGCACCCCGACTGCGGTCGTTCTGCCCGCCTCGGGCCGGAACAACCAGGGCGGCTCGGTCAAGGCCGCCGAACAGCCCGTGGCGGGCACCACCACCAGCGTCAATACGCTGAACCCGAGCGTACAGATTTCCGGGCCTTACAGCGGCAGCACACGCAGTACGGCGGCGATGCCGTTTTCGGGCAAGCTCTCTCTGAAGGAGGCGCTGGACCGAGGCCTGGCGTACAATTTGGGAGCCGTCGGGCTGACGCAAACCGTGCGTCAAAACGCAGCGCAAGCGACCATCGCCCGCAGTTCCCTGTTGCCGAACATCACCGGGAGCCTGAGTGAGACCGTCTCGCAAACCGATGTGGCCGCTTTCGGGTTCCGCGTCAGCTCGCCGTTCCCCGGCGTCCGCATTCCTTCGATTGTGGGCCCGTTCAACTACTACGCGCTGCAGGCCAACCTCAGCCAGACGGTGGCGAATCTGACCACGATCAATAACTACCGTTCCGCGCGCGCCACCGCGCGGGCCAGCCAGTACAGTCTTCAGGATGCCCGCGACCTGGTCACTCTCGCGGTGGGCGGCGCCTATCTGCAGGTCCTCGCCGCGCAAGCCCGCCTGGACGCCGCACAGGCCCAATTGGAGACTGCCAATACGGTATTCCGCCAATCTACCGAGCAACACGAACAGGGTGTTTTGGGGAGGCTCAATGTCGATCAGAACCAGGTGAGGGCGCTCACCCAACAGCAGCAGATGATCACCCTGCGCAACGACCTTGCCAAGCAGAAGATCAACCTGGCGCGGCTGGCCGGGCTGCCGCCCGACGCCGGCTACGAACTCACGGACCGCTTCCCGTTCAGCCCGGCGACGGTTCAGAACCTGAATGATGCCATAGCCGAAGCCGGACGGCAGCGTGCGGACCTGAAATCCGCCCAGGCACAGGTGGAAGCCGCCGAGAAGGCCGTGTCGGCCGCTCGCGCCGAACGCCTTCCGTCTCTCTCGCTCAGCGGCTACTACCAGGTGATCGGCACCAACCCGGCGCAATCGCACGGGGCCTTCAACGTGGTGGGCACACTGAGCATTCCCGTCTGGCAAGGCGGGCGAGCCGCGGGCGACATTGCGCAGGCGGAAGCCGTGCTGGCGCAGCGCCGCGCGGAGTTGGACGACACACGCGGACAGATCGAAGCCGAGGTCCGCCAGGTCTATCTCGATCTGGAAGCTGCGGCCGGCCAGGTCGAGGTCGCACAGAAGAATCTGCAGGTTTCCCAGGAAGCCCTGGAGATGACGCGGGCCAGAATGGACGTCGGGGTGATCAATACGCTGGAGGTGGTGCGCGCGCAGGAGACGGTCGCCAGCGCGCAACTCGATCTGATCAACAGCGTGTTCGCCCACAATCTGGCAAAACTCAGCCTCGCCCGCGCGCTAGGCAATGCCCTCGGACAATTCCCCAGCCTGCTCAAATCGCAGCCTGCCCCGGTTCCATGACAGGTGCCGGACGCAGGACTACCGGCTTGACGCCGTCGGCACTCGAGCTTACTAACGGCGTGTCCACCAGTGTGGAATTCCCATCCGCGCTGCCGGTGGTGTCACAACCGAGCGTTCCCTTGACCTGGGTCACTGCGCCCGGCGTCCCGACGGAAATTGCCGCCGGCCAGGACCAATCCCTGCACGGCGAACTGAAGGAGCGACTTTTCCGATGCGGGGCTTCCGAACCGCTGTTCCCGCTATGCTAAAAAAACCAGCACTACGCGATTTTGGCCGTCAATCCTCAACATCTTGCGCGTCCGCCGCGCACACCCGATCCATATTGACAAGCCTCCGATTCCCATGCGAGGATCAGAACATCACTGGAAAAGGAGGTGGTCCAGAATAATGGGTAGTAACATACGACCGCGAGAGGTGGCCGACTGTTGAAGTCGAGCCTGTAATGTAGCCGATCCCGTCCAGTATCGGGATCACGTTCCTGTGGACCGGCTGCCTCAAGCGTCAGCTTAAGCCTCAGGTTTCATTCTTTGGCTACCTGCCCCCGTGGACTCATGGGAGTTCACGGGGGTTTGTGCGTTCTGGTATACTGAAATTCTCGAAAGGAATCCCCGTAACATAATGAAGGCCGGTATTCACCCCGCTTACAACGAAGTCCGTGTGATTTGCGCTTGCGGCCACACCTTCAAAACGCGTTCCACCCACAAGGGCGACATTCGTGTGGAAATCTGCTCGAACTGCCATCCGTTCTTCACGGGACGGCAGAAGCTCGTAGACACAGCCGGACGTATCGACCGCTTCGAAAAGAAGTACAAGGCGACTCGCGGCGACAAGGAAAAGAAGCCGCAGCCCGCGGCGTAAGCGGACTCCACCGAATTCACCGCAAACAGAAAAAGGGCCGTGTGTTTCCGGCCCTTTTTTCACGTCTGAAATCCCGGCTTTATTTGTGTTCGGGTTGATCGCGCTGCTGCATGCGGCGCCTGCGAGCCGCTTCATGCTCGGCCCGGACCTGGTCGTAGACCGGAATCTGATCGGGCCGCAGAATCGACTTGATTTTGGCCACCTGGTTCTCGTCGATTGCGTGGCCTTCCTCGTTCATTTTCTGGCGGATACGGTCATACTGGTCGCGTGTCTCGGCATAGACCTGTTTGATCTGCTCCAATTGCTGGTCGTCTGCCTTAACCCGGTCGCGCATCTCCGCCAGACGTTGCCGCAGAACCTCATCCGGACCGGCCTTTCTCGGGGGAACGCCCGGGTTAAAGGCAACGGTAGTATTCACGGTGTAGAGGCGGTACGCAAACGCACCCAGAACCGCCCCGCTGAAAAACACCAGAAACAGAGAAAGGAACGCCGACCATTTGGATTTGGGCATGGGTCCGCTCTAACGGCCCGGATCCGTCCGGTCGATGTGCACCGGTGCAACGATATCCGGGGTATCCAGCGGATTGGCTTCCGCCAGCGCCTCAACATACGATTGCGGCGAATAGGGGTTGGCGTTGGGCACGGACATGTAAACGCCCAAGGCAATCGTCAGGGCCAATGCCGCCGTCACGAAGGCGTTCGCCATACGGCCGAATGAAAACGTCACCTTTTGACGCGCTTCAATCTTGCGCCAGAGTTCCGGCATGAAGTTCGCGCTGGCCTCCGGTTCGGGGCACGCAGCGCGGTATGCCCGGAACAGGGCATCCAGTCTCTCTTCCTGATTGCCGTGCATCGAATCCATAATACCGCTACTCACCCGGTTTTGGCCGGGTGCCTCCCTTATCTCCTGCTCCAAAAGCTTTTAAAACCCGTTGCCTGGCCCGAAACAACCGAACCTTCAAAGCGTTCTCGTTGACCTTGTAGATCTTTTCCAGTTCCTTCAACGACAGACCTTCTACCTCCTTGAGCATCAATAAGATACGGTCCGCTTCCGAAACCGCCCCGAGGAGCGCATCGACGCTCTCCCGGATCTTCTTCTGATGCTGGTCGCTCTGTTCCGCCTTCCCGCCCGCCATGGCATCGGCCATGACCACCTGCTGCTCGGACAGGTCGGACATCCGGAACTCCTGACGCCGCCGCTGCTTCCGAAGATAATCGTAAGCTGCGTTTTGCGTCAGGCGATACAACCAAGGTTCAAAGACCTCCGGAGCCCGCAATTGGTCGAGTGAAAAATAAAGCCGCAAAAAGACTTCCTGCGCGACATCCTCGACATCTTCCGGGTGGGCGATCAATCGCGAGATCGTCCCCAGAATTCGCTTCCGATATGCCAGTACGACTTCGTTGAATGCCGCCCCGTCGCCCTTCTGGGCCCGCTTGATCAACTCGAAATCAACCAGCATGCGGCACCATGGCTAAGAGTGCCGGCATCCGGAAACCCTGATGACTCCGTCTGGATAGGCGTACCGGCCAGTAGACAGGTTACAAAGCTTTGATTGGGAAAGCAAAACCTGGTCCTGCCGGGCCGGAAGATGCGCTCCAATCCCGGATCCCCGATGGCTCTTCCGGGCCAGCGCCCTGGAATGCCGCGTCGTTGCACACATCACTAACCCCATTATTTCAGATGTAAATTCGGGTAGCTTCCCGATCCCTCCAGCAAAACCCCGCCCGAAACGGGCATGGTAGCCTGAAATCATGCAGTTCGCAGAGTCGATTTTTGCCACACGGTTCAACATCACCCGCCAGGACCTCGAAAATTACCTGGCCGACGCTCTCTCCCAAGGAGGGGATTACGCCGATCTGTACTTTGAGTACCTGCTCACCAGCTCCATTTCGATCGACGAGTCCATGGTAAAGAGCGCCGCCCAGGGTGTTTCCATGGGCGTGGGAGTAAGGGTGATTGTCGGCGAACGCACGGGTTACGCCTATAGCGATGACCTCTCGCCAGATAAGATCCGCAAGGCCGCCCACGTGGCCGCCCACATCGCTGCCGGCCCCAGCAAAGTCGATAAATTCGATCTGAATGAGGGTACTCGCCACAACCTCTACCCGGTACTGGTGGCCCCGACCGAAACGGCATTCGCCGAACGGGTGGAACTCGTGAAACGGGCCGACCGTGCCGCGCGTGCATACGACTCCCGCATCTTCCAAGTACAGGCCGCCTATGCCGACAACCTCCGTCATGTGCTGGTCGCCACCAGCGAGGGGGTGTTGACCCTTGACCGCCAGCCGCTCGCCCGTCTCAGCGTGTCCGCCCTCGCGCGCCAGAATGGCGGGATTCCCCAGCGCGGCCACGCCGGCGGCGGAGGAAGGGTGGAGTTGGGCTTCTTCCTGAACGAAAAACCCCCCGAGCACTTCGCCACCGAGGCCGCCCGCGAGGCCATCACCATGCTCGATGCCGTGGACGCTCCCGCCGGCGAAATGACGGTGGTCCTCGGCCCCGGTTGGCCGGGAATCCTTCTCCACGAAGCCGTCGGCCACGGTCTCGAGGCCGACTTCAACCGCAAGGGTGTCTCCGCCTTCAGCGGCCGCATTGGCCAGAAGGTCGCCAGCGAACTTTGTACCGTCATCGACGATGGCACCATCAACAGCCGCCGCGGCTCGCTCAATGTGGACGATGAAGGGCATCCCACCCAGCGCAACGTACTCATCGAAAAGGGCGTTCTCCGCGGCTACCTGCAGGACAAGCTGTCCAGCTCGCTGCTCGGCTCGGAATCCACCGGCAGCGGCCGCCGCGAAAGCTATGCCCACATCCCCATGCCCCGCATGACTAACACCTTCATGCTGGCCGGGGAAAGCGACCCTGCCGACATCATCCGCTCCGTACCCAAGGGCCTGTATTGCGTGAACTTCGGCGGCGGCCAGGTGGACATCACCAGCGGTAACTTCGTGTTCTCGGCCTCCGAGAGCTACCTCATCGAAGAGGGCAAACTCACCCGCCCGGTCCGCAATGCGACTTTGATCGGCAACGGTCCCGAGGCCCTCAAGTACGTCAGCATGGTTGGCAACGACCTCCGGCTCGACGAAGGCATCGGCGTGTGCGGGAAGGAAGGCCAGAGCGTCCCCGTGGGCGTGGGGATTCCGACTCTTAGGATCGATCGCATGACTGTCGGCGGCACGGCATAGGTGATTGCACTGCTATCATTGATGTATGGCCAGCATCACCATACGCCGGCTTGACGACGGATTAAAGGCGAGGCTCCGCATCCGCGCAGCACTCCATAACCGGTCGATGGAAGAGGAAGCCCGCGAGATTCTGAGGTGCGGTCTCGCCCTCCAGCCTCCCAAAAAGAACCTCGCGGAAGCAATCCGGGAACGGATGGCTCCGTTGGGTGGCGTCGAGCTCAAAATACCGCGCCGTCAGAAAATACGTCGTCCGCCGGATTTTAGCTAAGCTAGTGATCATCCTCGATACGAACGTCTTGTCCGAAACCATCCGGCCCGAGCCCGCAGATCCCGTCATGCGGTGGTTGGCCGCACAGGAACCGTCGGAGGTTCACGTCACAGCGATCACTCAGGCGGAAGTGCTTTACGGCATTGAAAGAATGCCCCTGGGAAAGCGGCGTACCGCTTTGGCGGCAACGGTCGAGGGCATCCTCGAGTTGGACTTTGAGGGACGCATTCTTCCGTTCGACGAAAAAGCCGCACACTTGTATGCATTGATTGTGGCTGGTCGTGAGGCCCTGGGCCATCCGATCTCACAATTCGATGCCATGATCGCCGCCATCGCCCGCACTTTTGGCGCGGCCATCGCCACCCGCAACACCCGCCACTTCGAGCATTGCGGCATCACGGTCATCAATCCCTGGTCCTCATTAGACTAAAAAGATGCCCGGCCTGCTTTTCGTGGTCGCCACGCCCATCGGAAATCTCGAAGACATCACCTATCGCGCCGTGCGCGTGCTCGGAGAGACCGACCTCATCGCTTGCGAGGACACCCGGCAGACCCGCAAGCTTCTCGATCATTACGGCATCCACAAGCCGACTATCAGCTACCACGAGCACAATGAATCCGAGCGAGCCGAAGACCTCGTCGCCCGCCTGGTTGCCGGCGCGTCCATCGCACTCGTCTCCGACGCCGGCACGCCGCTCGTGTCCGATCCTGGATACCGTCTCGTAAAGGCGGCGATCGAGGCCGGAATCGCTGTGCAGGCCATCCCTGGCCCTTCCGCGGCGCTCGCCGCGCTCGCCGCCTCGGGCCTGCCCACCGACTCCTTTCGTTTCGGCGGATTCCTTCCGTCCAAACCCGGGCAGCGCGCCAAAGCCCTGGAGGCTCTCGCCGGCGAGCAGGCCACCCTGATCTTCTACGAGGCACCCCATCGCATCCTGGAGACGCTTGACACCATCGACCGCGTGCTTGGCCCCAGGCCCGTCGTCGTAGCCCGCGAACTGACCAAGGTCCACGAGGAGTTTCTGCGAGGTACCGCGGCAGAAATCGGCGCGCAACTCGCGGCGCGCGACAGCGTCAAGGGTGAGATTACGCTGCTCATCGGAAAGGCGGTAGCGCCTGCGGTTGACGAGACGCCTCTCCATGAGGCCGTGCACGCCCTGATAGACTCGGGTATGCCGCGCATGGACGCGATCAAGCAAGTGGCCCACCGGCGCGGCCTTTCGAAACGGGAAGTCTATGATCAGTTGCTTCGGGAGAAGTAGGTGTATGGCACTGCTGATGGCATCCTCCGGACTCTGCGCCGCACAGAGCGATTGGGACCATTTGGTGGAGCGTACCCGCAAGGAGTTCGACGTTCCTGGTATTGCAGTCGCCGTCGTCAAGGACGGTCACGTGGTGTTGGCCAAGGGTTACGGTGTGCGGAAGCTCGGCGCCCCCGCCCCCGTCACCGCGCAGTCGCTATTTCGCATCGCCTCCAACACCAAGGCGTTCACCGTCGCGGCGCTCGCCATGCTGGTAGACGAAGGCAGGATCCGTTGGGACGATCGCGTGATCGACTACCTGCCCGGCTTCCAAATGTACGACCCCTATGTCACCCGCGAGTTGATGATTCGCGACCTGCTGTGTCATCGCAGCGGCCTGGGCCTGGGCGCGGGGGACCTGATGTTCTGGCCGTCCACCGACCTGACACGCGACCAGATCGTGCGCGGCATCCGCTTCCTCAAACCCGCCACCAGTTTCCGCAGCGGCTATGCGTACGACAACCTGCTCTACCTGGTGGCCGGACAGCTCATCGCCGCGGTGACCGGAAAATCCTGGGACGATTTCGTCAAAGAGCGCATCTTCATCCCGCTTGGCATGACGTCCACGAACGCCAGCACGCCCGAACTGCTGGCGTCCCCCGACATCACAAGCCCGCACGCGCGCGCCGATGGCAAGCTGGTCTCGATGCCGCAGGCCAATCACGACAACAATGCTCCCGCCGGTTCCATGAACTCCTCTGTGACCGACCTCACAAAATGGATCATGGTGCAACTGAACCACGGCGAGTTACCGGGCGGCGGCCGCCTCTTCAGCACGGCGCAATCCCGGGAAATGTGGTCTCCTCAGACCATCCTTCCCATTGCCGACCTTCCTCCCGGCGCTCCCGCGGTGCTCCAGGCGCTGCAGCCCAACTTCAACGCGTATGGCCTCGGATGGATGCTGCGCGACTACCGCGGCCGGAAGACCGTCTTTCACACCGGGTCGCTTGCCGGCTACGTGTCTCGCGTCACCATGGTGCCCGACCTGAAGCTCGGAGTCGTGGTGCTCACCAACCAGGAGGAGACCGGCGCCCACGCCGCCATCACCTGGACCATACTCGATCACTACCTCGGAGCGCCCGAGACCGATTGGGTGACCGCGTTCCACGAACTGGCCAAAGTCGAGCAGGCCCAAGGTGAAGCCGAGGTGAAAAAGGCGGCCGCGAAGCGCAATACGAATTCGCGCCCTTCGCTGCCGCCGGCGTCCTACGCCGGACGGTATCGCGACCCGTGGTACGGCGATGTCGTAGTCCAGGAGCATGGCGGAAAGCTCGCGATCTCGTTCGCCCACACCCACCAGCTTTCCGGAGACTTGGAGCACTGGCAGTACGACACGTTTGTGGCTCGCTGGCACGATCGCACCCTGGATGCCGACGCTTTCGTCACGTTCACGCTCGCGGCGGACGGCTCGATCGAAGCAGTCAAAATGGCGCCCGTTTCGCCACTGACCGACTTCAGCTTCGACTTTCAGGATCTGGCACTGCGGCCGGTAGCAGCAGGCACGCAGCCCCGATAAACACCAGCGCCATCGTCCTGATGCGCTACTCGGCTCGCAGGCTATCTAGTGGGATCGACCCGGGTCGCACGAGTGGCCGGCAGTGACGCGACTCCCCCAGCCGCAACCGTCCGGCGCGCCTGGCCGCCGGTGGCGCCAAGAGCCATACGGATGGCGATCTCTTTGACACTGTGGGAGAAGCCCCATGACACCACGCCGCAAAGACCAATCACCGCAAGGACATTCGCTCCTCGATGGAAAATCCTGTCCACTTACTCTGGTCTTCGCAAACCAAGTCTCCTTGACCAACAGAGGCAGGTCGTGCACCCAGTCATCCTTACTGACGCCGCCTGGATAGATGACGTGCGCGAGGTTGTCTTTGGTGTAAGCGAACACAAAGTTGGCGTGCGCCACTCCGTAGCCGCCTCCCTCCAATCCCGTTTTTCTGGCTGGGGGAACTCGTGCGGCCCGCTCGACCGACGCGATGGCCTCTTCCGTTCCGGTGAGGCCAATGAATCGGCGGGCGAAGAGGTCCAGCCAGCGGCGGACTGCGGCCGGCGAATCACGCGCGGGATCGGTGGTCACGAAGACGAGCTTGACTTGATTTCAGCGCCCGGGGCAAACCGGCGCCCGACGCATAAGCACTCGACGCTCCCCTGGATGCTGGCGGGTCTTGCGTCGGTAATTTCGGTCATCTCCTTAGCGCTCCTCTGGCGCGCCACACGGCCGGTGGATCGGCCTATGATGCGCTTCAGCATTGACTTGGGCCCCGTAGCACTTCGGGGAAGGTCAGAGAGCGGCGAATTCTACAACCCAGTGATCTCGCCTGACGGAACGCGTCTCGTCTTCTCCGCGAAGGCAGCGGATGGCAGTGAACAACTGGCAATGCGCCGCCTCGACCAGTCCATCGTCACAATGCTTGCAGGTACCGAAAGAGCGGTCGATCCCTTCTTTTCTCCGGACGGCCAGTGGATTGGATTCTTCGCGGGACAGAAGTTGAAGAAGATCCCACTACTGGGCGGCGGCGTCGTTACATTATGCGACGCCGGTGGCCCGGCACTTGGCGCTTCCTGGGGGGACAGCGCGATCATTGCCAGTCTGGATCGGTTCCATCTGTTCCGGGTGCCCGCGGCCGGAGGTGAAGCGCAGGTCCTCGGCAAGCCGGAGGAGCACGGGGAGCGGACCTGGCGTTGGCCGCAGGCTCTGCCCGGCGGTGAAAACGTTTTATTCACCGGCGCCGTGGCAGCTTCCGGCGGCGCATTGGATAGCGCCAACATCGAAGTACTCTCGGTCAAGTCGGGACGGGTCAAGGTGGTTCGGCACGGTGGCTTTTTTAGGCGCTACCTGCCAAGCTGCCACCTCATTTATATTCATGAAGGAACGCTCTACGGCGTACCGTTCGACCTCGCGCGTCTGGAGACACGCGGCGCGCCAGCAGCCTTGTTTGAAGATATCGATCGGACCAGCCGGCCTTCTTTTTCCAGGGCCGGAACGCTGCTCTACACCAGCGCGGCGGCAGGAGTGGCCCCCATTTCCTGGTTGGACAGTGCGGGAACGCCACAGCGGGTCGCCATCAACGAATCGCGGCAGGGGGAAACCCCGCGCCTTTCGCCGGATGGCAACCGCCTGGCGCTGGCAGTCGCGGGCGACCTCTTCGTTCACGACCTCCAGCGCGGCACCGTAAGCAGGCTGACGTCCGATTCCGCTCTGAACCGGCATCCTGTCTGGACGCCGGACGGACAACACATTATTTATGGTTCGGACGTTCCTACGAACGACGGCGAGTACCGCATCTGGTCGATCCGCGCCGATGGTTCAAGCCAGCCTGAGAAGCTGTTTGGTGAGAGAACTCCCCTGCAAGTGTTCTCGATCTCCCCCGATGGACATGCCTTGGCTTTTGTTCGGACCGGCCAGGATAAGGGGTTTGAGAGTTGGATCCTCCCGCTCAATTGGAACGATCCGGACCATCCGAAACCGGGGAATCCCGAGCCATTGGCGCGCGAATCACAGGCGATAACTCATCACCGTTGCGGGCGCAGCGCCCGGCTGGTCGTCCGCCAGCGTGAGCATGCGCCCGGCGAAGGCGTTTACCCCAAACATCGCGAAATAGTTTCCCGAAACGTTTTCCGCAAAGTACGTCTCTACGGGCTCGCTTGCCCGGCGCACTCCCAGCAGGGTTCCCGCCGCCTGAAATGCGGCCAGTTCTTCGAAACCAAGGGTGTGATCCCGGAACTGTTGGTAAAGTTCGTACGAGACGATGGAGAATTCGTGGAATTGGCTGAACCCGCCATAAACGCAGCAATGGGTCTCGTCTCCCAGCCGGTACAACTGGCCCGGATTCCAAACCGGCAGCGACTTCAGCAGCACCGCATGAACCAGCGTGAAGATCGACGTGGTGGCGCCGATGCCGAGGGCCAGCGTGACGGCCGCCGTGAAGGTGAATACGGGCGCCTTGCGCAACCCCCGTAGCGCGCGCCGCGTATCGTTCCAGAGGTGATCGAGCCACATCCACCGGCTCCCCTCGTAGAAGCGCTCTTCGGCGGCCGTAAGATTCCCCACGTTTCGGCAGGCCGCACGCCAAGCCTCGTCTTCGGTCAGTCCGGCGGCACGCAGACGATCCGCCTCCAATTGGAGGTGTGCCTGGATCTCGTCGGAGAAATCCGATAGTGGACGGCGGCGAAACATAAGCTATCCCTCCTCGGGAGAATCGGCGGCGGGCGCGAGCTTTTCGAGATCGAGAATACGCGCCATGGCAGTAGCAATCGTGCGCCAGCGCCCGCTCTCCTCCACCAGGTGTTTGCGGCCCTTGGGCGTCAGTGTGTAGAAGCGTGCCCGCCGATTATTGTTGGACACCCCCCAATTCCGCGCTGATCCATTTCTGCGCTTCCAGGCGCTGCAAGGCCGGATACAGCGCCCCATGGTCCACCAGCAGGACGTCCTCGGAGTTCGCCTGAATGGCGGTGGCGATGCCCTGTCCATGCTGCGGGCCAAAGACCAGGATGCGCAGGATCAGCAGGTCGAGCGTCCCTTGCAACAGGGCGACGCGTTCTCTTTCCTTGGCGGCGAAACATGGTCTTGGGTAAGATGCTAACCCAAGAGACGACCGCGGGGCGGGTTCGGTGTTAGGAGAATTATCGGCAAGACTTGCCGTCACCTGGTGAGCGTCAGAGTTCTGGTGCAAAACGCGTCGTTCGGCTTGATGCCGGAAAACACCAGCGTCAAACGAAGCCCGTCCGGCGAGATCCATTTGGCCGGCAGACGATATCCGTGCGTGTACGTGACATCCCACCGGCGATGCAGAGTGGTAGTCCACGGTCCCCACGGCTCCGGCGCATCGAACAGCCCCCAGCCGCCTGCGTGATCGTATCCCAGGGCCATCAGGTACCGCCGGATTCCCGGATCGTACACCACATCCACTCTCTGGCAGTTCGACGGATACGAAAAGACCGGGCCCGCGTGCGCTGCATCCTTTGTCCACACCGGTCCCTCCGCGCCCAGTCGCTCGAAGAACTGCCACGAGCCGCGCTCGCGGATGCGCTCCTTCGGTGCCCTCGCCAGCACCAGGCCGTTGTCACTCTCGTATGCCGAAGGTCCGTCCTGCGAATAGGTGTACACATACCCGTCACGAGCACCGGCGTAATTCCTTCCGAAATTCAGAAATGCCGGCGACCCGAAGCCGCTCTCCATCCTGAATCCCCACGTCCAGGTCTTCCCGTGATCGAGCGACCACAACAATTGCGAGTTCGCCACGTTGCGCACCCACAAATAGAGGACGCCATCCACCATCAGGATCCCGCTGGCCTTCGCGCTAGCCGCTCCATTGCCGGTGCGCTCCCCGTCTGATCGCAAGTTCGTGCCGCGGTAATCGTCCGCGCCGCCGGTGATCCGTGCGAATCCCATTCCCAGTTTCTTCTCCACAAACGGCTCGAACCCGAACCCGTCCCCATAGGAGGTGTACTGCGCGTCATCGTCGCCCCAGGTGATGGGCCAGTTGTCGCTATCGATGGCGGCGCGCCGGATCTCCTTCCCAAACACCGCCCCGCGGATCACGTAGCTCGGCGGGTACGGCGACCGCATCGTCACCGCTTCCATCAATGGTTTGATGACCAGGGAATAGACCGGCCCCCAGAATCCCGTTTTGGTATCGCCCAGCGCGTCTCCGTTCCGCACCACCACCAGGTCAAGACTCGGGATCGCCATGATGAACTGGTGCTGCGCCCCTGCGCCGGCAAACGCGTCGCGCGGAGCCGCCGGCCAGACACTGTCGGTGTTCGTGTACCACGCGAGCCCCGATCCCGGCGCGGGATCGGTCGCGCTTCGCGCCGGCCGCGGCATGCCCTGATCCGTCAGCGCCTTTCTCACCACCTCGCGGCCGATCAACTCGCGCCCGCCCCACTTCCCTCCCAGCATCATCAACTGCCCGACGCGCGCCGCTGCTCGCGCCGTAAAGGTGGCCCCTCCCCAGTTCGCGTAAAGCTTCAGGCCGTCCACTTCGTATGCGCGCCCATACCCGATGGACCACTGCTGCTCGAGCAGCCCCAGCGGATCGTACACGCGCTCCTTCAGCAGAGTGCGAATCTCCCCACCCTGCAAAGACGCAGTGATCGCGTACGAGAGTGCTGCCATACCCGGATTGCTGTAGGCATTCTGCGTCCCCGGCTCGAAGAGCACCGGAGCCTGCCGTACGGCGATGGAAAACGGGTCGGGCATGCGTCTCCAGAAATCGCCCTTCCAACCCTGCAGCCGATCGTGCGGCAGATCATCCTGCTCCGCATCTTCGATTCCCGAGGTGTGGGTCGCAAGCTGCCGGATGGTGATCTTCGATTTCAGAGGGTCGGCGCGCCAGCCCGCAATGTACTTCGACGCCAGGTCGTCCGGAGAGATGCGCCCATCGCTCATCGCTACCGCCAGCGACATGCCGCCCACCAGCGCCTTGGCCATGGAGGCCGTGCCGTGCGGCCGGTTGGCATCCCACCCCGGCGCGTACCATTCGAGCGCGATCCGCCCGCGCCGGATGAGGATCAGCCCGGTCGTCCCATGAGCGGCGAGATCGCTCCGCCAGGATTCGAGCTTTGCCGCATCGAGCCCTGCTTCGCCCGCCGGGATGTTCGCGAAGTCAATCGACTGCGCGCTCGCCAGGCTGGCGAACCCAGCCAGCAGCGCCGCCCGCAGCAACCCGCGATTCCCCGCCAGCCTGCCCATATCCGCAACCTAGCGCTTCCTGGCGCGGATCGTCACGTCGATATCTCCGTTTCGCGTGTTGGTGAACCGTAACGTGACGCAGCCCTTGTCGTCGAGGGTCACCACAGCCGGCACCGAGACGCTCACCAGCATCCAGCCATCGGGCAACGTGACATAGTTCAGCGGCCGGCCCAGGGTTCTCTTCCAAACCAGTTCCCCATTGTCGAGCGTGTATCCCACGGGATCCACGTACGACTCCTCCACGCGTATGCGCACGGTCTCGCCCTTTTCGACGGCCTTCGGCAGATCGCCCTGTACCACCACCGACTCCGGATCGGTGGGCGTGGGATAGTATCCGAGCGCATTGACCGCGCGCCCCGAGACCGTGTGGGTGTGGAGAGCCTCGCCCGTATCGAGGTTGAACATCCTGGCATCCGGCGAAACCGAACTGCCGGCGCGCACAAAACTGTGCACCGACTTCTGCCCTACGCGCGTCACCGTGAAATCGTGCGAGATGCGGAACGCATGAGTGGAAGGCGCCAGCAGCCAGTAGCGGATCTCGCGGTCCTGCTCGGCGCGATGGAATTGCCCGAACACGAGGGCGGGCAGCAGCGACAGCAACAGGAGCCGTTTCACGGCAGCCTCCTTGCGGTGATGCGGACCGGTAACTGGTCGTCGCGGTCGTTCAGAAAGCTCAGCCGGATGCGGCCGTCCGCATCCGTGGAAACGATCGCCGGCGAAGCGGAACCGGTCAGCTCGTAGCCTTTGGGCAGAATCACCACGTTGCGCTTGATGCCGAGCGGGCGGTCGAACACCAGGCCTGCGGCAGTCTCCTGATAGGAAGCGGCGTCAGTATACGTCTTGTAAATCCGGATGCGCGTCTCCGCTCCCTGGGGAACGGGTTTGAGCAGCTTCACGCGCAGAAACTGTGCATCGTCCCCTGTTCCGGCGTCCACGCCGCCCGCCGCCTTGGCGGTCTTCCCATCCACCACGGCGAATTCCAGCGGCTTTCCAGACGCGCGATCCACTACGCGCTCCTTCGACGCGGTAGAACCCGGCCGGATCGGATTGAAGAAGTACCCCGCGCCGGGCGTGGTTGCCGACACATCGTAGACGATGTCGAAAGAATGCGTCGCCGGCGCAAGCAGGTCGTACACCGTCATTTCGTCGGCCGCCCGGAGGACCGCGCCCGATAGAAACAGCATCAGCAGAATTCGAGACATTTGCTGTACTGTATCACCGCCCGCCGAATCGCGCGGCGCCGTTTCGCGGGTAAGCTACAGTAGAACGAACAAGGAGAGAACGTCCCCATGAACTGCCCCACTGCCGTCGCTCTAGTCTCCCTCGCAGCCGCGGCGCAAGCCCAGCAATCCAACCAGCCCGGCACCAAATGGAGCGACGATCAGCTCCGCCAGGCAGTCGAATTGGCGCGTGTCGGGCGCAAGCTCACGCCGAAATCCTGGCCCAACGGCGCGCGTGTCGCCGTCTGCCTGAGCTTTGACACCGACACCGAAGCGCCGCTCCTACGGGACGGAACTACGTCTCCCACCACTCTCTCCGCTTCCGACTTCGGAGCGGAGAGCGGCATCCATCGCATCGTGGACATGCTCGACCGCTACCAGGTGCCCGCCACCTTTTTCATGACGGGCGTGGATGCCATGCTTCATCCCGATATGCTCGCGGCCATCATGAAAAGCGGGCGCAACGAAGTGGGGGTCCATGGGTGGATCCACGAATTCCCGCCGCGGCTCGCCGAGGGCGAAGAAGAGCGGCTCCTCGACCGGGCGATCGATTATCTGACCAAGGCCACCGGTAAGCGCCCCGCCGGCTATCGTGCTCCTTCCTGGGCATTCAGCAACGTCACACTCGACCTGATCCGCAAGAAAGGCTTCCTCTACGACAGCAGCCTGCAGGCGCTCGACGAGCCTTACGAGATCCGCTCGCGCGGAGAGAACACCGGCCTTGTGGAACTTGCGATTGATTGGACGCTCACTGAGACTCCCTACCTCGGCCAGAACGGCCATATGCCGTCGCCGGAGTTGCTCTACCAGCTTTACAGGGGAGAGTTCGACGGAGCCTATCGCGAAGGCACCACCTTCATTCTCACGCTGCACCCTTACCTGAGCGGCCACCGTGCCCCCATGGAGCACCTCGAGGCGTTCGTGAAGTACATGAAATCGAAGCCCGGCGTCTGGTTCGCCACGTGCGCTCAAGTGGCCGAGTACGTGAAGAACGCCGCGGGAAAAAAGTGAGCGGCCCGGCGACAGGCAGGTGCCGGGCAGCTAGCCGTCAAACAACTGAGCGCCGCGCTCGAGAACGTTCCGGCGGATGAAGTCCGAGACCTCTTCTTCCAGGGCGGGTGAGACTCGCTCCCGGCCGGGATGCTCCGGCTCGGCGATCCCCGCAGCACCCTCGCGCGACGTTGTCGACGACTCTTCGTCAAACCGCATAACGGCCTCCCACCCGACATTCTAGCGCCAATAGAGGAGTTTGACATCCTGTTGGCTGTAATAGGCTTTTTCCAGGCCCATGGTATGCTTGACCAATGCAGAGCCAACTTGCCTATCTCACACTGTTGGCCGCCACGTTAGCGTGCCCTTCCTTTGCCGCCGATCCCTACCCCGTTGAATGGCAGAAGCTGCAACCCGAAATCCTGGAGCACTACTCCAATCTCATTCGCATCGACACCAGCAATCCGCCCGGCAATGAAACCAGTGCGGCCCAATACCTCAAGTCGGTGCTCGACCGCGAAGGCATTCCCTCCCAGATCTTCGAGCTCGAGCCCGGGCGCGGCAACCTGGTCGCGCGCCTCAAGGGCAACGGGTCCAAGAGGCCCATCGTGATCATGGGCCACCTGGACGTGGTCGGAGTGCAGAAGGAGAAGTGGACGGTCGATCCCTTCTCGGCGCTCCGCAAGGACGGCTACATCTACGGCCGCGGCTCCATCGACGACAAGGACAAAGTCACCAGCACCCTGATGACGCTGCTGCTGCTCAAGCGCCTCAAGGTGCCGCTCGACCGCGACGTGATCTTCGTCGCGGAGGCCGGCGAGGAAGGCGATTCGCGCCTCGGCATCGGCTTCCTGGTCAATCAGCATTGGGACGACATCGCCTGCGAATTTGCCATCACCGAGGGCGGCTCCGCCATGTCTCGCGACGGCAAGGTGCGTACCATCGAGATCGCTACCACCGAGAAAGTGCCGCGCGGGGTCCGCCTGGTGGCTCACGGCGCGGCTGGCCACGGCTCGCGCCCGCGTCTGGATAATGCGGTCGCACACCTCGCCACGGCTGTGGCCAAGGTCGCCGCCAATCAGCCGCCCATGCGCCTGAACGACACCACCCGCACGTATTTCGAGCGCCTCGCCACCGTCAGCACTCCGGAGCAGGCCGACCGCTACAATCACCTGACCGACCCGTCTCGCGCACCCGCCATCGAAGCCTACTTCGCGGAGCATGAACTGGGCCACTACTCCATCCTGAGGACCTCGGTCGTACCAACCATTCTCAAGGCCGGCTTCCGCTCCAACGTGATTCCCTCCGAGGCCGAAGCTACGCTCGATATCCGCGCCTTGCCCGACGAGAACATGCCGCGGTTTTACGAATGGCTGAAGAAGCTCATCAACGATCCTGCGGTGGAGGTCGTTTCGAACCGCGGGGGCGGGCGTGAGCCGGGCGCTCCGTCGCGCATCGATAGCGTGATGTTCCGCGCTTTCGAGGCCGCGCAGAAGACCATGTATCCGGGCGCAATCACGCTTCCGACCATGCTCACCGGCGCCACCGACAACGCCCAACTTCGCGCCAAGGGTGTGCAGGCCTACGGCTTCGGCCCCATCATCGACGAGAAGGAAGTCGCCGGCGGCGGCGGCGCCCACGGCGACGACGAGCGCCTCCGCGAATCTTCTCTCTACAGCGAGGTCGAATTCATCTGGCGCTCGGTCCTTCCCGTTGTCTCATCAGCACGGTGATGATGTGGCGCAGGACTCCTGCCTGCCGTGCCCCGAAGGCCCCCTCGAACTATCGGGACGCCTTTCGGGTGCGCCATGTCCGTGCGACACCAACGTTGGTAGCCGAAAAAACGGCGGCAGGCAAGAGTGCCCGCGCCACGCCGGCGGCGCAAGGGTTTTCGTGAATTCTTGTGGGCCGGCGGGCCCCATGGGTACAGGCAGGAGTGCCTGCGCCGCGTCCTTATTTGCCCTCGTGCTCCTACTCGCGGCCTGCTCGAAGCACAATCCCGAAGGCGCCCCCATGACTCCAAGGGACTCCCTCCAATCCATGCGCCTCAGCGAGGACTTTCACGTGGAGCTCTTTGCCGCCGAACCCGATGTCATGAGCCCGGTTGAAATGGCCTTCGACGAAGACGGTAAGGTCTACGTCGCGGAGATGCTCGATTATCCGAACGATCCGCCGCCCGGCAAGGCGCCCCGCTCGCGCATCCGCCTCCTCGTGAATCCAAGCGGCGATGGCAAAACCTGGCGCAGCACGATCTTCGCGGACAATCTGCTCGCCGTCAGCGGATTCATGCCCTGGAAGGGCGGCCTGATCGTCACCAGCGCCCCCGATATCCTGTACTTCAAAGACACCGACGGCGATGGCAAGGCCGACCTGCGCAAGGTGCTTTACACCGGCTTCCCAAAGGTGAACCAGGAAGCCCGCATCACCAATCCGCGCCTCGGCGTGGACAACTGGATCTACTGCTCCAACAACGGCTCCGACGGGCGCATCACCTCGCCCGATCATCCGGAGATGCCGCCGCTCCTGGTGCGCGGTGCGGACTTCCGCTTCGACCCGATCAGCGGCAAAGCCGAGGCCGCGTCCGGCGCGGCCCAGTTCGGCTCCACGCTCGACGAATTCGGCCGCCGGTTCATCACTCAAAACACCACGCACCTCCGCCACGTCGTGGTGCCCATGCGCTACCTCAACCGCGCGCCCTTGCTTGAAGTGCGCTCGCCGGCGCAGGACATTTCCGACCACGGCCGCCCCTCCAGCCCGATGTACCCTCTCACCGGTCCGCAGGAGTGGCGCAAGGAACGCACCGCCCTTCGCCAGCAGCGATACAACGAGAACAAGTCCAACATCGTCGAGCAGGTGGGAGGCTGGTTCACCGCTGCCTCCGGCAGCACCCTCTACGACGGCGATGCATTCCCGATCGAATACGACGGCACCGTGTTCACCGGCGATGTCAGCGGGAATCTCATCCATCGCGACATCCTCAAGCCCGACGGCGCGACCTTCGCCGCGCATCGCGCACGCGATGGCGTGGAGTTCCTGGCGTCCACCGACGTATGGTTCCGCCCCTGCAATTTCGCCAACGCGCCAGACGGTAATCTCTACGTAACCGACATCTACCGGCAGGTGATCGAGACGCCCGAATCCATTCCCGAGGAGATCCGCAAGAAAATCGATTTCTTCAACGGCGATACCCTTGGACGAATCTATCGTATTGTTCCCAATCACCCGCGGCGGCAGGGGGACCTGAAGCCGAACCTGGCATCTGCCAGCTCGGCTGCGCTCGTCAAGCAACTCGCCAATCCGAACGGCTGGAACCGCTGGACGGCGCATCGCCTGCTGCTCGAGCGGCAGGACCATTCCGTCGCCGCAGACCTGGAGACGGTGGCATCCACCTCTCCGATGCCGGAAGCGCGCTCGCACGCGCTGTGGCTGCTGCGCGCCTACGGTGTGTTGGATCCAGCGGATGTTTCGCGCGCCATGAAAGACGCCGATGGGCGAGTTCGCGAGCAGGCCCTTCAGCTCAGCGAGTTCCTTACCAGCGTGAAGCAACTGTACCCCGGGGTGGTTGCTTTGGCCGCCGACCCCGCCCCGCACGTCCGCTTCCAGGCTGCCCTTACGCTCGGCGAATGGAAACAGGTCAGTGTCCTTGCGGCCCTCGCAGACGTGGCACATCGCGATTCCGCCGACCCGTGGTTCCGCGTTGCTGTTCTCAGCTCGGTTGCGGACCGCGCCGCTCCGTTCTTCCAGATGCTGGCCGCCAGGGGCGAGACCTGGACAGATCCGCAAATGCTCGTCGAGACATCGGCCATGGTCGGCGGGCGGCAGAATCCCGCTGAACTGGAGGCGTGGTTTCGTGCGATCGGGAAGCTCGCCGAGCCGGAGAAGTATTTGGCCGGGCTGGCTCGC
>Ga0335077_10002895_pt1 | contig 20558 bp, 18 predicted proteins | sample Lox_Sample_31_FD_207151 | JGI IMG/M metagenome (GOLD analysis project Ga0335077, IMG submission 207151) | Soil microbial communities from Loxahatchee National Wildlife Refuge, Florida, United States - Lox_Sample_3.1 | ecosystem: Environmental > Terrestrial > Soil > Wetlands | place: USA...
TGTCAACATCCAGCTTGCGATTGAATCGCCGCGCGGTGACTTGAAACGGTTGTGGTCGCCCGTCCGGCTTCAGGCTGAGCACCTCGCCATCGAGGATCAAATCTTTCGCCGGAAGCGCCCGCACGGCTTCGACGATCTCGGGAACGGCCGCGGTGACGTCGTTCAACGCGCGCGAGAAGATCATCACATCGCCGCCGGATTTGTGCGCCTGCACCCGCGCCCCGTCCAGCTTGAATTCGAGCGCGGCTTCGCCCAAATCCTCGAGCGCCTCGCCGACATCATCGGCGGTCTGCGCGAGCATCGGCTGCACGGGCTGGAACAGGCGAATGTCGTAATCGGCGAGCCCTTCTTCGCCCTTTTCGATCAGCGCCCGAGCGATCGCCGTTACGTCGCCCGCAACCATGGCCGCGTGCCGCACGCGCTCGACGGGAAGTTTCGCGGCTTTGGCAACCGCCTCGAGCATGATCCCTTCGAGTGCGCCCTGGCGCAGTTCACCCACCAGCAACGCCGACAGGAACTCCTGCTCCCGGGCAGTCGCGCGCGAAAACAGATTTCGAACCAGCGCTGTTCGCTCGCGCTCGGAGCCGGCGCCTTCGACGTTCGCGATCGCAATGAACGCGCGATCGGCTTCGAGCAGCTCCAGTTGCGGCTGCCTGGCGGGCTGGGCGTCGAGATTGTGGAGCGTGCGATACGACACGCCAATTTTGCCCTGCCGCGCGCGCCCGGAGAGAAACGCGACGGCGATCTCGATTTCGTCGCCGCGAGCCTCGCCCAAAAGCGCCACGATCCGCTCGATCTTTTCGAGACGCCGCGTGGTCGCGGTTACCCGCTTCCAGGTTTCGGCCACGCGATCGAGCAGCATGTGCTTTGAGCATAGCGTCACGCCGCGCGTCTTTGAGTTGCCCGCGGCTGCCGGGTGCGCCGGATCCATCCGATCACCGAGATCGTGCTCGCGATCGCGCACAGAACGATGAACCCGATCATCGTCCAGAAAAATTCAGGCGATTTGGAGATCGCGATGATCTGCCGCCCCAGCTCAATCGCCGCCACCGCGACCATGGAAAAGCGCACCAGCCGCGCCACGAAAGCCACGGCGAAAAGTTTGTGACGCGGATACTGGAACGCGCTTGCCGCCGCGATGACGGCGGTAAACGGAAACGGCGGCGGCGCGATGCACGCAAGCGCGATCCCGATCGCGCCGCGTTTCTTCATTCTTTTTTCCAGGCCCTCGAAACGTTTCCGGTCCATCATCTTCTGGAGACCTTCTTCCCCGCCCTTCCGCGCCACCAAATCCAGAAAAAAAACCCCGATTACTGACCCCAGCGCCGCAAGTGGAACGTATTCCCAAACCAGGTGATGATTGCGCGCCACCAGCAGCACCAGAAGCACGTCGTTGCCGAACGGAAGCACCAGGAACGAGGAGTCGGCCATGCCCAGCAGCAGGAGTCCGACCGGGCCCAGGTGCAGGAAAATGCGAAACAGATGATGCACACCTTTCCTATTGCACTCGCCTCACCATCGCGACATGCTGAAAGCGTGGAGCAACGGTATCAGCCCATAGAGGATTACGGCGTCATCGGAAACATGCGCACCGTCGCTCTGGTCGGAAAGAACGGCTCGATCGACTGGTTTTGTTATCCCAATTTCGATTCGCCCAGCGTGTTTGGAGCGATCCTCGACGCGGGCAAAGGCGGGCATTTCCGGATCTGGCCCGTCGAGCGCCAAACCACGGTCAAGCAACTTTACTGGCCAGACACGAATATTTTAATCACGCGATTCGTGGCGCCCAACGGCCTGGGCGAAATCATCGATTACATGCCGGTGGTCCCGCGCATGGGCCACGGTTACGACGGCATCATCCGCCGCGTACGAGCGGTCCGCGGGAGCATGCGCTTTCAGATGGAGTGCAAGCCCGCGTTCAACTATGCGCGCGATAAGCACGAAGTGGATTTGACCAGAAGCGGAGCGTGCTTCCGATCGCGCCAACTGCGTCTGCTGCTCGCCTCCAGCACCAGGCTGCGGCGCGTGGATGACGGCGTCGCCTGCGAGTTCACCCTGAAGGAAGGCCAGGGCGCCACCTTCGAGCTTGCGGCGCGAACCGAACAGGATCGCATCGGCCTCGAAGAGAGCGAAAGCGAGGAGCTGTTCCGCACCACGGTCGAGTTCTGGAGGCGCTGGCTTTCCAAAAGCACCTATCACGGCCGCTGGCGTGAAACCGTGAACCGCTCCGCCCTGGCGCTCAAGCTGCTGACGTTTCAACCCACCGGCGCGATCGTCGCCGCGCCCACGTGCAGCCTGCCCGAATCGGTCGGCGGATCGCGCAACTGGGATTACCGCTATACCTGGATTCGCGACGCGGCGTTCACGATTTATTCTCTGCTACGCATCGGGTTCACCGAAGAGGCCGCCCAGTTCATGGATTTTCTCGACGCGCGCTGCCACGAGATGAAACGGGATGGAACGCTACAGGTGATGTATGGAATCGACGGACGGCACGTTCTGACCGAACGGAAACTCACGCACCTGGAGGGCTACAGGAAATCGGCTCCGGTGCGTATCGGCAATGCGGCCTATAAACAGCTTCAGCTCGATATTTATGGCGAATTAATGGATTCCGTCTATCTTTCTAACAAATATAGCACGCCGATTTCATCGGATTTGTGGACATATTTGCGCCGCCTGACCGATTGGGTGTGCAAACACTGGCGCCTGAAAGACGACGCCATCTGGGAGGTGCGCGGAGGCCGCCGGGAATTCGTGTATTCGAAGCTCATGTGCTGGGTCGCGGTCGACCGCGCGCTGCGGCTGGCAGACAAGCGTTCCTTTCCCGCCGACTGGCGCCTGTGGCTGCGCACCCGTGACAGCATTTACGAGACGCTGATGACCAGGGGCTGGAGCAAGAAGCGCAACGCCTTCGTGCAATCCTACGGAAGCGACGCGCTGGACGCCTCGGTTCTGCTGATGCCGCTGGTGTTTTTTCTCGCGCCCTCCGATCCGCGAATGCTTTCGACGCTCGATGCGATCCACAAGCCGGTGCACGAGCACGGACTGGTCTCCGACGGCCTGGTGTTCCGCTACAACGTCGAAATGTCCCCCGATGGATTGCGCGGCTCTGAGGCGACCTTCAATATCTGTACCTTCTGGCTGGTGGAAGCGCTCACGCGCGCCGGCCGCCAGGACCCTGCGCGGCTGGACGACGCGCGCCTGCTCTTCGAGCACATGCTCGGCTATGGAAATCATCTGGGATTATTCGCCGAGCAGACCGGTTTGCAAGGCCAGGCGCTGGGAAATTTCCCGCAGGCCTTCACGCATCTCGCACTGATCAGCGCTGCGTTCAACCTCGATCGCACGCTGGATGAGAAAAATAGCCGCCGATGAATGCAGATTGGGGAAATGCACCCATCGGCGTGAATCTGCGGCTATATTCATCGAACCGGCTTAAAAACTACCACCCCCAGGGGCGGCAGAAGGATCTGCATGCTCGCGGGCCGGCCGTGCCACGTCACCGCCTCCGCTTTGGTTGACCCCGCGTTGCCCAAATTCGACCCGCCGAACATGGCCGCATCCGAATTGAAAATTTCCTGGTACATTCCGGCCGAGGGCACGCCAATCCGGTAGCCGTGTCGGGGAACCGGCGTAAAATTGCACGCAAACACCAGAAAATCCGCGCGATTTTTCGCGAAACGCACAAAGGAAATGATCGACGCCTCAGCGTCGCGGAAATCGATCCACTCGAATCCCTGAAAGCTGTCGTCCACTTCCGATAACGATGGCTCGCGCCGGTACAGCCAGTTCAGTTCGCGGACGTAAGTTTGCAGCGTGTGATGCACCGGCCACTGGAGCAGGTGCCAGGGAAGACTCCCTGCGTGACTCCACTCCTCGGTCTGGCCGATGTCGCTGCCCATGAACAGCAGTTTTTTTCCGGGATGCCCGAACATGTAGCCCAGAAACGCCCGCACGTTGGCAAATCGCCGCCATTCGTCGCCCGGCATTTTCGAGACCAGCGCGCGCTTTAAATGCACCACTTCATCGTGCGAAACCGGCAGGACGAAATTCTCGCTAAACGCATATAACATGCTGAAAGTAATGTTTTGCTGATGATATTTCCGGAAAACCGGGTCGAGCGCGAAATAATCCAACATGTCGTGCATCCAACCCATGTTCCATTTGAAAGTAAATCCCAGCCCGTTCAGATACACCGGCCGCGAAACGCCCGGCCATGCGGTGGATTCTTCGGCCACTGTAATGGCGCCCGGCTCCTTGTGTGCCAGCTCATTGAAACGCCGGATGAAATCGACCGCTTCCAGATTCTCGCGCCCGCCGTACTTGTTCGGAATCCAGTCGTTGCCGCGCGCGTAATCCAGGTACAGCATCGATGCGACGGCGTCCACGCGCAGTCCGTCGGCGTGAAATTCGCGCAGCCAATATAAAGCATTGGAGAGCAGAAATGTTCGGACCTCGTTACGCCCGTAATTGAACACCATGGTGCCCCACTCGCGATGCTCTCCCTGCCGCGGATCTTCGTGCTCGTAGCACGCGGTTCCGTCGAAGCGCCACAGCGCGTGCGCATCGCGCGGAAAATGGCCGGGCACCCAGTCGAGAATCACGCCGATCCCCGACTGGTGGCAGCGGTCGACGAAAAACCGGAAATCATCGGGAGTGCCGAAGCGCGAAGTGGGCGCGTAATAGCCGGTCACCTGGTAGCCCCACGACCCGCTGAAGGGATGCTCCATCACCGGCAGCAACTCCAGGTGCGTGTAGCCCATACGCTGCGCATAACCGACCAGCTTGTCGGCGAGCTCGCGATAGCTGAGCGGAGTGTGGTCGGGATGGCGCATCCACGATTCCAGATGCACTTCATAGATCGACATCGGCTCGCGAAACCACTGGTGCGACCCGCGCGACTGCATCCATTCCTCGTCGCCCCAGGTGTAATGAGAAAGCGTGTAAACAATCGACGCGGTCTTGGGAGGAACCTCGGCGAAAAATGCGTAGGGATCCGATTTCTGCTGCTCGCGCCCGTCGCGCGCCAGCACCGAATACTTGTAATTCGCGCCTTCGCCCAGCCCTGGCATAAAAATTTCCCAGATGCCCGCCTCGCGCAGACGCATGGGGTGCCAGGTGCGGTCCCAGCGGTTGAAATCGCCGACGACGCTGACCAACTCCGCGTTGGGCGCCCACACGGCGAAGCGCACGCCGCGCACGCCTTCGCTTTCGACGATATGCGCGCCCATGGTCCGATAGCTTTCGTAGTTGGTGCCTTCGGCGTGCAGGTACAGCTCGAAGGGCGTGAGCTGCGGCGGGAAACGATACGGGTCGTCGAATTCGTAAGAGCCGGCGCGCAGGCGGTAATGCTCAGGGCGTTGGTCCAGGTGCGCCGCGAACAACCCCGCCGGGTGAACGCGCCGCATCTCCACCGCCGCGCCGCCGATCACCACCGATGCGCTTTCGGCGCCCGGCAGCCACGCGCGGATTTCATTTTCGTGCGGCCCCAGAACCGCGAACGGGTCGCGATGGCGTCCCTTTACGATCGCTTCGATTTCAGCTGCTTCCATCGACCGTTATTATGGCAAGAATGACGCCCCTGGCCGAACTGCATGTGCATTTGGAAGGTTCCATCGACGCCGCGACGCTGATGGAGATCGACCCATCCCTCAAGCATGAAGACATCGGGGCCGCGACGGCGTACTCGGATTTCGAAGGCTTCATTCAGAGCTACATCTGGGTGAATCGCAAGCTGACCACGCCGGAACATTACGCTATCGCGGCGCGGCGATTGTTCGAGCACCTGCATTCGGAAGGCGTCGCCTACGCCGAGATCACGCTTTCGGCCGGCATGATGCTGTGGAAGGGCCAGAATTTCGCTTCGATATACGACGCGCTCCAGCGCGAAAGCGTCTGCGCGGAGCTGAAGGTCCGCTGGATCCTCGATGCCGTCCGCCAGTTCGGCGCAGCCGCCGCAAAGCCCGTTTTCGAGCTCGCGGCGGAGCGCGTTGATGAAGGAGTGGTCGCAATCGGCCTGGGAGGGTTCGAGGCCGGAGCGCCGGCAAGCGATTTCGCGGAGTTGTACCAGCGCGCGCACGATCGTGGACTGCACACCGTATGCCACGCCGGCGAAACCACCAACGCGCAGAACGTGTGGGACGCGCTGTCCATCGGCGCGGAAAGAATCGGCCACGGCATTCGCGCGATCCAGGATCCCCGGCTGCTCGAGCATCTGCGCGAAAAAAACATTCCGCTGGAGATCTGTATTTCGAGCAACGTTCGCACCGGCTCGGTCGCATCGCTCGCCGATCACCCGGTCAGGCGGCTGTTCGACGCCGGCGTGCCGGTCATCCTCAACACCGACGATCCGGCCCTGTTCGACTGCACCCTCCCGGGCGAATTCCAAATCGCGCGGCGCGAGTTCGGGTTCAGCGACGACAGCCTCCAGTCGATCGCCGAAAACGCTTTTCGTTTTGCGTTCGCATGGCACGGGATTCGCCAGGCGTGACCCGGGCGGACGGATTTACTGAATCGCCTTGAGCAGATGCGCGCGATCGTCGGAGGACAGGCCGGAATTTTTTCGAATATCTTCGCGCGTGGCTAATTTTCTCCGATATCTTGCGAAATATTCATCAATGTCGCCGCCATATTGGAAATTGTACATGATATCGGCGAAATTGCGGGTATGCGACAGGCCCAGCGCGTGGCCGGATTCATGCAGGCAGGTCAGGTACACGATCGTATCGCGCAGCAGCTTGTCTCTGGTGTGCGGGTCTTCGATCCGGATATTCACCTGTGCGCCCGGCAATCCTTTCACTTTGATCGGAACGGTCTCGCCGTAGAGGCCCGCGGTGGGCAGCGCCCAGACGACGCGCAACAGCGAATGATCATGATCGGTTTCCACCATCCGGATCTGGCCGTGCGACGCATCCTGCCAGGCTTCGAGCGCCCAGCGCGCCAGATCGACGTCGCCTGCGACGCAGCCGCTCTGCGGATGCGTGCACGGCTCGATCCAGTAAGGCAGATCGGCGCCCGCCGCGCTCAACACGAAGCTAACGCTTAGAAGGAATTTTTTCATCGAGTAACGCCTGAACCATCGATTCGAGCTCGGCCACGCGGCGCGAAAGCTCATCGATCGCCTGACCCTCCGGATCGGGCAGCTTGCCGTGCTCGAGCGGTTCGATTTCAGTATCGCCTTCGCCCACCACGCGGCCTGGAACGCCGACGACGGTCGAATGATCGGGCACCGGCCGCACCACCACTGATCCCGCGCCGATCTTGACGTAATCGCCGATGCGGATATTGCCCAGAATCTTGGCGCCGGTCCCGATCACCACGCCATTTCCGATAGTGGGGTGACGCTTGCCGTGTTCCTTGCCCGTCCCGCCCAGCGTCACGCCCTGGTACAGCAGCACGTCATCGCCGATTTCGGAGGTCTCGCCGATCACCACGCCCATGCCGTGATCGATGAAACACCGCCGGCCGATCTGCGCCCCCGGATGGATCTCGATCCCCGTCAGCGCTCGTGAAAATTGCGAGACCAGGCGCGCCAGCGTGAACCATCGCGCGGTGTACAGCCGGTGCGCCGCGCGATGCAGCAGAATCGCGTGGAAACCCGGATAGCATAGGAAAATTTCCAGCGCGCTGCGCGCCGCCGGGTCCCGGCGGAAAATCGTGTCGATCTGCTCGCGAATGGCAGCGAACATGTGCGCTCTTAGATGCATTATCGCGTGAATCGTCGCACATTTACTCTGGAGCGCTATGATGTGTTTGTGCGAATCCTCCTGATCTCCCTTGTTCTTGCCCTCGCCGCGTGTTCGTCGTCGCCCGATACCAAGCAGTCGCGCAACCAGCTGCCGGAAGCGCCTCTGGGCGCCGATATGGCGACCAATAAACATCCGCTGGCGAAATTCATCGAGGTCGCCGGAATTCGCATGGAGGAGGCCGGCAAAGGCAAGCTCAAGGTGAGCATGGCGGTGATCAATCACTCCGACGCCGATATCTCCGATCTGGGGTTGAAAGTGAAGCTCACCACCACTGCCGCCAAACCCGACGACGCTCCTATCGCGCAGTTCGATCTCAAAGTGCCCTCGCTCGGACCCAACGAAATGAAGGACGCGAGCGCGATCGTGCCCACGGAAATGCGCCTGTACGAGCTGCCGGACTGGCAATTTCTGCGCGCGCAATACGAGATCACGTCGCCGGCGCTGGAGCAGTAGATAATTCGTATCCGCTCGCGGGAACGCGCGTCCACAGGATTTCCGCATCGCGGCCGTGCTTTGAGAAAATCTCGCGAACCCGCTCGCACACCGCTTCGTGCCCGCGCTCATAGAAGGCGAGGATCGAAGGACCCGCTCCGCTCAGCGCGCATCCCAGCAATCCCGGCGCGCGCAACGCCGTAATCTCCTCGAGTCCCGGCACCAGCGCGAAGCGGTAGGGCTGATGCATCCGGTCCTCCAGCGCTGTCGGAAACGCATCGCAATTTCCGGAGGCCAGCGCAGCGGCGAGCAGCGCGGCACGCTGCACGTTGAAAATCGCGTCCTTGCGTGAATACGTTTCCGGCAGGACCGCGCGCGCTTCCGCGGTCGGCACCGCATAATCCGGCACGATAACCGCGACGCCAAACGCGTCGGGCATCTGCACCCGCACGGCGTGGACGCGCCCGCAGGAATCCGCCGCGCTCGCGACAATCCCGCCCAGCACGCACGGCGCGGCATTGTCCGGATGGCCCTCCAGCTTTACTGCCTCGTCCAGAATCCGCGCGCGATCCCAATCTAACTCTGCGAGCTCCGCCCCGATCACCACACCCGCAACCACCGCCGCCGCGCTTGACCCGAGTCCCTTGCCGATCGGGATCGCATTCGCGATGAGCAGATCGATCCCGCCGCGCAAGCCCGTTCCGCGCGCGATCTCCCAGATCAGGTTGTCTTCGCGCGTCGAAATTTTTTCTGCGTCGCGGCCCTCCGCGCGGATCCGCACCTCGCCCGCCGCGCGGAACCGGCATTCAAGATAAACATCGAGCGCCATACCCATAGCGTCGAACCCCGGACCCAGATTCGCGCTCGACGCGGGTACGCGCACGCTGCGCCACTCACTCATCAATCGTCACCCTCCGCCGTTCGCGGCACGAACGGTAAATTGCATCCACCAGCCCCAGCGCGCGATATCCCTCCTCGCCCGAAACCAGCGGCGCGCGCCCCTCCCGGATCGCCGCTCCGAAATCCAGGAACTGCCGCTCGAACGATTTCACCGAGATCGCCATCGGATCCGCCGCTCCCGACATCACCGCGCTTTCGACCGGCGCGTCCCCCTCGCCTTCCACGTCCCAGCCCGTCAGCTTGTCGCCCGTGATGGTCGCCGAACCTTTGCTTCCGTGAATCTCGAGGCGCTCCGGATATCCCGGACGAATCGCCGTCGCCGCCTGAATCACTCCGGTCGCCCCGGATCGGTAGCGAATCACCGCGTTCACCACGTCTTCCGATTCGATGCGGTGCGCCGCGCCGAGCTGCCATTCGCCCGAAACCTCACGCACGCATCCCGCGAACCACAGCAGCAGGTCGGCCTGATGGATCCCCTGATTGATCAGCGCGCCGCCGCCCTCCACCGCCCACGATCCTTTCACCGCACGCGAATAATATTCGTCAGACCGCCACCACTTCACGTAGGCATCCGCCTCAATGATCTTTCCCAGCCGTCCTTGATCGATGCCGCGTTTGAGAAAAATGCTGGCATCGTCGAAGCGATGCTGGCTCACCACTCCCAGCACGATCCCGGCCTCACGCGCGACTTCGATCATCCTGCGCGCCGTCGCCGGTTCAATCGCCATCGGCTTCTGCACCTGAACATGCTTTCCGTGTTTCGCGCACTCTTCCACGGCTTCCAGCCGAAAATCCGGAAACGTTAATACGTCCACGAAATCCAGGGGAGCGCGGCACACGTCCCGCCAGTGGTCGAAGAATTCGCACCCGTATTTCGACGCGAATTCGCGCCCGCGATCGGCGTGCAGACCCGCGCATGCCACAATCTGGTAACCGATATTGCGGTACGCCAGCGCGTGCTTGTGCGCAATCGCTCCGGTGCCGATGATCCCTACGCGCATCAGTTCATTCTAGAATGTCAGTATGGAAGCCACTGCGACGCTCGCCCGCCCCATTGAGATGCCGGCCTGGAAAACGATCGTCAGTCATGTTGCCGCGGCCGCGGTCGCGGTTCTGTTTCTTTCAAGCGGCATCTGGAAAATCACCGACCCCTTCGGCTGGGCGCGCATGGTGGAGGAGTTCCTGGTTCCCGCGCAGTTCAGCCTCGCGCTGGCGCTGTTTTTAGGAATCGCCGAAACAAGCGCCGGCGCGTTGGTTCTGATTCCGCGCGTCCGCAAATGGGGCGCCGGCATTGCAGCCGGGCTGCTGATCATCTTCATGTCGTATGTCGGGCTGCATTACAACCAGCTCGTCGGGAAGGACTGTAGCTGTTTTCCGATCGTGAAGCGCGCCGTGAACCCGATGTTTTTCGTCGAGGACGGGGGGATGCTGCTTTTCGCGATCGTGGCCGGCTGGCTCGCCCGGCCCGCGACCGGCAAACGCATTGCTTCAATCATTCTCGCTGCGATCGTGCTTGCGTCCGGAACCGGCTACGCGGCCGCAGTCGCGCATCAGTCCGGAACCAAGGCGCCGGCGAGCATCACCGTCGACGGCCAACCGTACTCGCTCGAATACGGCCGCGTTTTCGTGTTCTTCTACGATCCCAATTGCGGGCATTGCGACGCCGCTGCGCGCGCCATGTCGAAACTCCACTGGCGCGACGATGTGACCACCATCGCGATTCCGGTCCAGAATCCGCGTTTCGCCGCGGCGTTCCTGCATGACACCGGCCTGAAGGCGAAAACGTCGCTCGATCTCGACCTGCTCAAGAAAACTTTCCCCTTCGGCGATGCTCCTTACGGCGTCGCGCTCGATAACGGCCACGAGCTCGGCCCGGTTCCGCACTATGAAGGATCGGAGCCGGCCGACACGCTGCGCAAATTCGGATTTATCGAATAACGTCTATCCGCGGTCGCCCTGAGAATCCGGCTCCCGCCGGAAGCGGCATAGCTCCAGCGCGTTGGGAATCGCCGGATTGCGCATAAACCACGACCACACTTTGCCTCCGCGCAGATTCTCGGCGCTCAGCAGAATGATCCCCTGATCGATCCCCAGAACGTCCGTATCGATCCAGCCCGTGGTGGGATTGAACGCGTCGCAGAATCCGTAGCGGCCCCAGGTTTTCTCTCCGAACCGCTCCTGCATGGTGCGCAGCGCGGGAACGCAGATGTCCGGCGCGAACATCAGCGATCCGCCGGGAGCGCAAGGAACCACGGTCCCGTCGATCTTCCATTCCACATACCCCGCGGGGCCATCGGCCGCGGTGATGCCCCACACGTTTTCCGAGTAGCTTTTCGGAAACTTCGGCGCAAGATCGATGCAGAAGGCGCGATGCGCGCGCGTCGCCGTTATGGAGTTCTGGAAATAATCGAGCCCGGAAGGATCGGCGTCGCGCATTGAGCGCATGTCCACCCACGCCTGCGGATATTGCTGCGCAAACAGCGGCGGAGGGCCGTTCACCCACGTAAACCCGGCGTACGATTCGGTCGGCCGCTTCCACGCGTACCACGCCGAGGCCGGGATCGGCCAGCGCGCACCGATCGCCAGCAGGTACAGCAGCGGCAGCTCGCAAAACCGGTCCCAGCGATATTTCAAAAACCCGGTCTCCGGAGTCCATCCATGCGAAAGAAGATTCGAATCGCCATCGAGCATCCAGGGAAAATCGACGCGATCGTAGACCTCCGACGCGAGCCACGAAATTTCCGGATCGCGAAAGCGCTCGCCGGCCGTCAGAATGCCGGCCAGCAGCAGCGCCGTGTCGATCGAAGAGACTTCGCTGCGATAGGCACGCTCGCCGGTGGTCGCGTCCATAAAATGATAGAACCAGCCGCGTTCATGCATCGCCTGGCCGTGGAAAAATCGCAGCGTGGTGCGAGCGCGCTTGAACGCTTCGTCTTCGCCGATCCAGTTCCGGTCGGCGCCGATGGCCAGCGCCGTGAGCCCGAATCCGGTGGCTGCGATGCTGGCGACATTCGACGCCTTTCCCTTGGCGCGATCGCCGTCGGTGCGCGCGCGATCGAGCACCAGGCCCGTGATCGAATCGGTCTGCTCCCAAAAGTAGTGGAAGGCGCGCGCGGAAACGTCTTCGAGAAAATCCTGGTCGGAACGCCGGAGGGACGGCGGCCCGGAAAAGCGGCGGACCGGATCCGCGGCGGCAAGTGACGCGAGCCCCGCGCCAATGAGGCCGATCGCGTTTCTTCGTGTAATCGCGCCGGCACGAATTTGCCGCCGGTTCATCCACACTCCTCACACAGCGAGGGGTCCGGACGGGCGGTCCTTAACGGTACACGGATGTCCTGCGCCCTGCTACTGCTTAAAGATTTTTGAACGTCCCAGTATGCCATAACGCGACGCTCGCCCGCACTCGTGATTTCGCCCTAGGTTTCAGCGAGAAGCGCCCGGTCCGCGGGGCCAGAAGTAACGCGTTCTCCAACACCTGCGCGCAACCGCGAAACGAATCTCGGGCGCGGTTGTCACACTTGCGGGGAGATAATTATGCAGCACAAATTCTCGTTACATATACTTTCGGCAGCGCTGTTGATCGCGGGGCTGGCTCCTGCGATTCACGCCCAGAATGATCGCGACATGCATGACCGCGCGCGTTTCGCGACCGATCGCGCCATAGGCGACTTGCAACGCGTGATGAATGACGGCAACCTGACCGGCGATCAAAGCGGCAGGCTCGACGCCGCCACACGCGACCTGCATCAGTTCCGTGAATCCGTGGACAACGGCAACTTCGACCGCGACCGCCTGGATCACGCCATGCGTGACATCGACTTCGTGATGAACAACGGGCGGCTGAACGATCGCCAGAGGAACGAACTGCGTGAGGACCTGCATCGCCTGCAGGATCTCCGCGACCATAGCTGGCATCAGTAGTGCGCTGACCTTTCTCTGAACTACTTCCTCCGGGCGCGGCTCGGGACCCGGCTGATTCGGCACAGCCCCGGCCCCGAGCCGCGAGATCAGAGAGCCCGACGAGAATCCCGCCGTCAGGTCCTTGAGCCGCGTAGCCTATAATCCCGCGCTCATGCAACCTGGACTGCACCTACTAACGACACGATGCATTGGGCGTCGCCGCCACGCGTCTTTGTGCGGAAAACGGTCGCGAGTGAACGAGCCGGTCGCGGTAGGTTATGGCCGTTTCCAATCACACTGGTGGTTTTCAGCCACCCGACTGATCTGGACAATAAACGTAACACGTAGATTCGGATAAAGTTGCCCGTTGGCCGCACGATTGCCTAAATCCTCGCGGTATGGGACGACGCGCGATGGCTGCGCTGCTGGCGGCCGCGGCTTTCGGGCAAAATAACCCGCAGCCGTGGTCGGAGCAGCCTCCGCTCGCTCAAGCGCAGGGCCCCGATTATGGACAGCCAGGCTACGGACCGCCCGCTCCGGGAGGGCCGTATCAGTCCGGACCGAATGATTCGGCCGATCGCGGCGTCGCTCGCGTGAGCTTCATGAACGGCAATGTGTCGGTGCGCCGCGGAGATTCGGGGGACCTGGTGGCAGCCGTGGTCAACGCTCCGCTGACGGTCGGGGACCGGTTGGTCACGGCGGACGGCGCGCGCGCGGAAGTGGAGCTCGATTACTCGAATATCGTGCGGCTGGGGCCGTCCACCGAGGTTCGCTTCAGCCTGCTCAGCGCGCGTGCCTACCAGGTGCAGATCGCTGTGGGAACCACTGTCTTCCGCGTGCTGCGCGATACCGACGCGCGTATCGAGATCAGCACTCCCACGGTCGCGATTCATCCGCTGCGCACTGGGATTTATCGCGTGACGGTGCACCTGGACGGCGGCTCGGATATTACGGTGCGCGGCGGCGGCGACGCGGAGATCGGCAGTCCCGCGGGAACCCAGCCTCTGCACAACGGAGAAATGATGATGACGCGCGGCTCGCCGGACGATCCCGAATTTCAGGTGGTCGCGCCCCAGCCTGAAGACGATTTAGACCGCTGGTCGGCATCGCGCGACCGGCAGATGCAATCCGCGCGCAGCCCGCAGTACGTGAATCGCGGAATGTATGGCACCGAGGACATGGACCAATACGGCCGGTGGCAGAGCGATCCGCAGTACGGCAACGTATGGGTTCCGAACGAGGGTCCCGGATGGGCGCCGTATCAGTGCGGCCGATGGGTCTGGATGGATTACTACGGCTGGACATGGCTCGGATGCGAGCCGTGGGCATGGGCTCCGTATCATTACGGCCGCTGGTTTTATGGGGGTGCCGGATGGGCGTGGTGGCCGGGACCGGTGATCGCGCCGGCGTTCTGGAGTCCGGCGCTGGTGGGATTTTTCGGATTCGGAGCGCCGGGATTTGGCGTAGGCTTCGGCTTCGGATTCGGATCGGTCGGATGGGTCCCGCTCGCGCCTTATGAGCGCTTTTATCCCTGGTATGGGGCAGGACTTTATGGACGATTCGGCGGCGTCAACGTGGTTGGGGGAGTGAATGTCGCGGCCTTGTATCGCAACGCGCGCGTGACCAGCGGCGTGACCGCGATGCGCGCCGGCGACTTCGGCCGCGCGGGTGTGACGAGCACGAATCTGGTGAGACCGACCTCGCAGGAGCTGGCGCGCGCAGGTGCAGTGCGCGGCCAGCTCCCGGTCGGGCCCTCGCGCGAAAGCACCAATTTTTCGAGCCGCGCCGCGAACACCGCGGGGCTGCCGCGCACCAGCGACAACATGCATTTTTCGGGGCGCACAGCCTCGGTGAACCGCGTGTCTTTCGCCGAGCAGCAGCGTAGTTTCAACCAGGCAGCCGCGCGCGGATTCAGCGGATCGGGCGCGGGCTATCGCGGCGCCGGCGCGGGAGCGGGACGTTCGGTTTCGCCGGGACAATCGGGCGGCGCATGGCAGCGCTTCAATCCGGGAGCGCGCTCGCCCGGAATGGGTCCTGGAATGGGGAGCCGTGCGGGCGCCCCGCCGGGGGGATCTTATCGCGGCGGCCAGAGCGCCCCGCGCACCAGTCCGCAGCAGCCCGTGCGCATCAACCCTCCCATCGTCCAGGGACGAGGGAGCGCACCCGGCAGATCGATGCCGCGCGGCGGCGGATCGCACGGCGGCGGCGGAGGACGGCATTGAAACAGGTTTTGGCTCAGTAGTTCTTCTTCCCTCGTGGGCCCGGCGGAGGTTTCCTTCGCCGGGCCATTTTTTTCGGGTCCCCGCGCGCGAACTCGGCTATGATAAGCGCATGAGCGAAACGGAACGCATTCGCGATCTTTTGTATTACACCTACAAAGGTCCGTGCTGGCACGGTCCGGCCCTGGCGCAGAACCTCGACGGCGTCACCGCCTCGCAGGCCGCCGAGCGCCCCATCGGCGACGGCCATTCCATCTGGGAAGTGGTGCAGCACATGACCGCGTGGATCAACGAAGTGATCCGCACGCTCGACGGCGAAACCTACGCCGTCCTTCCCGCCGAACAGGATTGGCCGCAGATTTCCGCGCAAGACGACGCGGCCTGGCAGAGCGCGCTGGCGATTCTTGAAAGCACCATGGACGCGTTGTGCGACGTCGTGGTCGAGTTCCCCGACGAAAAACTGGACGAGCTCGTTCCCGGCCAGGAGTTCAGCTATTTCTGGATGCTCAATGGCGTGGTGCACCACAACACGTATCATTCGGGCCAGGTCGGAATTCTGCGCAAAGCGTTCGTGGAGGCGCAGAGCGCGTAACGCGTTCGATGCATCCGGTTCTCGAGCTGCGCGGCGTTTCCAAACTCTTCCCGGGTCACAAGGCCGTCAGCGGCGTTTCGCTTACGCTCGAGCGCGGCGAATTTTTTTCGCTTCTGGGCCCCTCGGGCTGCGGCAAGACCACCACGCTCCGCCTCGTCGCCGGCTTCGAAACACCGACAGCCGGAGAAGTATGGCTCAACGGCGAGCGCATCGACCAACTGCCCCCTTACCGCCGCAACGTCAACACCGTTTTTCAAAGCTACGCGCTGTTTCCGCATCTCAGCGTGCGCCAGAATGTCGAATTCGGCCTGCGCCGCAGGAACGCGACCCGGATCGAGGAGCGCGTGCGCCACGCCATCGCGCAGGTGCGCATGGAAGGCAAGGAATCGCGCTCGCCCGCCGCGCTTTCAGGAGGCGAACGGCAGCGCGTCGCTCTGGCCCGCGCGTTGGTGCTCGCGCCCGACGTTCTGCTGCTCGATGAGCCGTTGAGCGCACTCGATCCGCAGCTTCGCAAGCAGCTTCGCGCCGAGCTCAAGGACTTGCAGCGCCGCGTCGGCGTCACGTTTTTGTTCGTCACGCACGACCAGGAAGAAGCGCTGGCCATGTCGGACCGCATCGCGGTGATGAACGCCGGGCGCGTGGAGCAGACCGGCTCGCCGCGCGAAATCTATCAGCGGCCCATGACGCGATTCGTCGCCTCGTTTCTGGGCGCGATGAACTGGATCGATGGAATCGGCGTGCGGCCGGAATGCACCCGGATCTCCCGCCAATCGCCGGGCAACGGAGCGCGCCGCGCCGTGGTGTCGCGGTCGGTCTTTTTGGGATCGTCGATGCAAGTGGAAGCGCGGACAGACCCCGGGGGCGAAGCGCTGTTAGCACAAGTGACCGCCGGCGACGGCGCGTATGAGGAGGGCGACGAGGTTCACATATGGTGGAGCTCGAACGACGAGCTACGCTTTCCCTAGCGCGATTGCGGACGCTGTTCATTTCGCCCGCGGCCGTGCTGCTCATCGTCACGCTCGTGGCGCCGTCGTCGATCATCGTTGTCTACAGCCTGCTCAGCCGCGGCGCCTACGGCGGCGTGGAGCGTCCCTTCACCTTCGAAAATTATACGCGTCTGCTCGATCCGCTGTACGGCGAAATTTTTTTGCGCTCGTTGTGGATCGCCCTGGTCGCCACGGCCTTGTGCCTGGCGCTCGGATTTCCGCTGGCGCTGTTCATCGCGCGCAGCGGCGCGCGCAAGAATTTTTTCCTGATGCTGGTGATCCTGCCCTTCTGGACCAGTTTCCTGATCCGCACCTACGCCTGGATGTTCCTGCTGCGCGACACCGGCCTGATCAACACCGCGCTTGAAAGGCTGGGGCTGATTCGCGCCCCCCTGCCAATGCTCTACAACCCCGGCGCCGTGATTCTCGGCCTGGTCTACGGATTTTTGCCCTTCGCGGTCCTTCCTTTATATGCGACCATCGAGCGGCTCGATCCAAGCCTGCTCGAAGCCTCGGCCGACCTCGGCGCCCGGCCCTGGACTACGCTGTGGCGCGTCATGATTCCGCTATGCGCGCCCGGAATTCGCGCCGCCGCGATCCTGGTGTTCGTCCCCTGCCTCGGAACGTATCTCACTTCCGATCTGCTGGGCGGAAGTAAAACCATTCTGATCGGAAATCTGGTGCAGAACCAGTTCACCGCGTCGCGCGACTGGCCGTTCGGCGCGGCCGCGTCCGTCGCCATGATGATTTTCGCCGTGGCATTGTTGTTCGCCGTGCGCCGCCGTGGCGAGGAGCTGTTGTGAAACGCATTCTTCCGGGTTACGCGATCGGCGCATATTTATTCCTCCACGCTCCCTTGCTGATTCTCGCCGTTTTCAGCTTCAATGCTTCGAAATTCACCGTCTGGCAGGGATTTTCGCTCGTCTGGTATCGCGCTGCGTTCGCCGACCGGGACCTGCTCGACTCTTCCATGAACAGCCTGATCATCGGCCTCTCGGCGACCGCCATCGCAACCGTCATCGGCACACTGGCCGCCTACGCGCTGTGGAAACGCGGATCGGCGTGGATCGCCGGATCAATGTACCTGTCGCTGGCGACGCCGGAAATCGTCACCGGCGTATCGCTGCTGGCGCTGTTTCAGTTCGTCTTTCGATTCCTGCGGTTGCCGCTCGGAATGCACACGGTGATCCTGGCGCATGTTGCGTTTTCACTCGCTTACGTCGCGGTGGTGGTGATGGCGCGGCTGCGCACTTTCGATCCCGCGCTTGAAGAAGCCGCGCTCGATCTCGGCGCGACCGAATTCGGCGCGTTCCGCCGCGTCACGCTGCCGTATCTGGCTCCCGCGATCGCCGCCGCCGCGCTGCTCGCCTTCACCGTGTCCATCGACGATTACGTCATCACCAGCCTGGTTGCCGGAATCGATTCGCAAACGCTGCCCATGGTGATCTACGCCATGGCGCGCCGCGGCGTCAGCCCCATGCTCAACGCGGTCTCAACCGTGATCGTCGGGGGACTGGGCCTGCTGGTGATCTTTTCGCAAAGGCTGCGGTCGCCATGAACCGGCGCATGTTCCTCGCCGGCGCCTTGAGTGCGTCCGCCTGCCGCACCGGCGGCTCGCGGCTCAACGTTTATAACTGGTCCGACTACGTCGCGCCCGACACGATCTCCAATTTCGAGCGCGAATCCGGAGTCCGTGTGCGCTACGGGACCTATGAGAGCGTGCAGGAAATGCTGGCCAAAGTGATGAGCGGAAATTCGCAGTGGGACGTCGTGTTTCCCGCCGCGGATTTCGTCCAGCCGATGGTCCAAATGGGCCTGTTGCAGCCGCTGCGTCACGAACTGCTGACCAACCTCGGGGCGCTGGACGCCGATTTTCGCCATCCGCCCTGGGACCCGAAGCTCGAATGGTCCATCCCCTACATGCACGGCACCACCGGCATCGTTTTCGCAAAACACCTCAACTTGGCCGCGTGGTCCGATCTGTGGGACAGGCGGCTGGCCGGCCAGATCACCATGCTCGACGATCCGGCCGAAATTTTCGGAGCGTGTCTCAAGAAAATCGGCGATTCGGTCAACTCCGGCGATCCGGCGCAACTGCGCGCCGCAAGCGAGCAGGCGATCCAGCAAAAACCTCTGCTGCGCGCATATCTGAACGCCGAGGTACGCGATCAACTGATCGCCGGAGACGTCGCGGTCGCGCAGGCGTGGGCCGTCACCGCCGGCCAGGCGATCGCCGCCGCTCCAGGCAAGCTTGCCTACGCGTTTCCGCGCGAGGGCTTCGCGCGCTACGCCGACACCGTTGCCATTCTTCGCGAAAGCCGCCGCGCGGAGCTCGCGCATCGCTTTATCGATTATCTGCTGCGCCCTGAAGTCGCCGCCGCGATTGTCGAGACCACCCAGACGGCGACCGCGAACGCGGCCGCGCTGCGCCTGCTTCCTGCATCGGTTCGCGAGAATCCGGTTCTCTACCCGCCCCTGGAAACGCTCGTGCGCGGCGAATGGTTCGCGCCGCAGACCGCCGCGTCGCAAAAATTGCGCGACCGGCTGTGGACCGAAATCAAGAGCTCGGCCTAAACCGGCCCGTCGCCTTTCGCATAAAGAGGACCGTCCGGGTCGAGCGGAAAGTGCAGGCACAGCTTTCCGTCACCGTCGCGAACCATCTCCCGATGCCAGACGACGCCGTGCTTTTCGCAAGTCAGATTGAATCGCACGCGCAACAGACGTAAATAAGTGAGGGTTCCAGCGTGGCGCCTTATTTCGACCGTCGAGCGTCAGAATTTATCTTACAGCAGCCTGACGGCATAGGGATCAATCGCGGCTAAAGCCGAGGCTTGAGACAGCCGATTACATCCTGGGACTTTATCTCGTTTAGTCCTATTTCGAGGAGGGCAGCCGGTCGCGATGAAACGAATTTTTTCTTTTCTAATCAGCTACTTATTGATCCCCACGGCAGTGCTGGCGCAAAGCACCTCCATTCTCATCGGCACCAACCCTACCACTCCGAACGGCCCCATTTTCCTTGTCGATGGCACAATTTACACGACCACCCAGGTTTTTGTCTGGCCGGTGGGCAGCAAACATACGGTCCAATTCCCCTTTTCCCTCGATAACAGCGGCGACCAACTCAATTATCAGAGCGCGGCAAATGACCAGATCCGCTGGACCTTCGGCGGCTGGGTCGCGAGCAACGGCAATTTCATTGGCGGCAGCAATTCGATCGTGACTCTCACCGCCGATCCGAGCCTGACCTCGTTCATCGCCAGCGTCACCGAGCAGTTCCAGATCAACATCAGTTTCGGCAACGGCGCGACGCCGGGCGCCTGCTCGGGCGCTCCCGGCGAACCGTCGAACAACGCTACCGGCGTGATGTACCTGGACGGAACGTGTTACGACAGCTCGGCGCAGTTGTATCTCCCTGCCGGTTCGCACCTCCTGAACGAATTTCCATTTCCCGGATCGGTCTTCTATGGATATCTGGCCCCCGGGCTCATCCAGACGCCGATCAACAGCATCAACATTGCCTACCCCATAACCATCACGCCGCTGTGGTCGCAGGCCAAGCGCGTGATTTTCATGACCAATCCCCCGGGGTTGCAGGTGCTGGTGGATGGTCAGCCACTTAGCACTCCGACCACTCCGTCGAGCACCTATGCGGGCGGCTGCGTGTCCGGTAATGCTCTCATTCCGCCGGGTGCTCCTCCCGGATTTCCGGCGCTGTGCCTGGGCGAGGCCGATTTTCTCCCCGGCTCGACGCATCACATCGGCGCCCCATCGCCGC
>Ga0335077_10002897_pt1 | contig 20552 bp, 18 predicted proteins | sample Lox_Sample_31_FD_207151 | JGI IMG/M metagenome (GOLD analysis project Ga0335077, IMG submission 207151) | Soil microbial communities from Loxahatchee National Wildlife Refuge, Florida, United States - Lox_Sample_3.1 | ecosystem: Environmental > Terrestrial > Soil > Wetlands | place: USA...
CTCTCGTGCAAGAGCCGGATTCAACTTTGGGACGTGCCCGCCGATTGAACCAGTAGCAAGTCAATGGAGACCGCCATGGAAAACACGCCGAAACCCAAAGTGCAGATTCATACCCTGATGCTGTGTGTCGGCGTAGCCTTCCTTGGCATCACGCGCAGCGTTCTGCATCAGTTGCAGGTTACGCCACGGATGGTGAACACGTCTGCAGCGGCCGTGGCCATGATTCAGGAATACGAGTTTGATGTCATCGCGGTGGACTGGCGCGAGATCGACAATATCGCCGACTTCCTGAGTGCCGTACGCCGCTCGAAGCTCAACCAGGATTGCGTGCTGGTGGCCATCGTCCGTGATCTGCTGGATCTGAAGCCGGCGTTTGCGGCGGGCGTGCACCTGCTGATTCACAAACCTGCCTCGGCCGTCCAAATCGAGCGCTGCCTGCGTGCGGCGTATTCCGCGACGGTGGCCCGCCGCCGCAAACATCATCGGGAACCGGTCGTAGTCCTGGCTTCTGTGAGCACCCGCACCCAGCCGTTCGGAGAGGCGACGGTCGTTAACGTGAGCGAAGGCGGCGTCAAGCTTCGGACCAGTGCGCACGACTTTGTTGCGGGCGTCTCTCTAAGCGCAGCGGACGAGTTGAATCTAAGATTTGTTCTTCCTGGCACCGAACAAATGCTTGACGTTCCGGGCACGGTAGTCTGGGCAACGGCGGACGCTTGCGGGGTACGATTCGGTTACATTCCCGACACCCAGAGGGCAGCCCTGCAAGAGTGGTTGACTGCCTGCGTAGAACGTTCGATCTCGCGTATCTGCGAGCGAGTGCGGGAAGCTTGCGCCTAACGTCGTGTAGGGGCGGACGCCTCGTCCGCCCCGCTCGCGAAGCAAGCGTGCGAACTGCAGAACTGAACACACCAGCCATGCACTCAAATACTCCCCAGGAATCATCAGCCGGAGCGGGTCAAAGATCCCGCTACTGGATTCGCAAGCCGCACATCCTAAACGGTCAGCAACAAGAGAAAAAGCCCGCGCGAGCGGGCTTCATCACTCACTGGTCAATGACCACGAATCACTGATGCGCGGTAGGACTCTCTGGGGTCGTCGAAGTCAAGGTTGGCGCAATCGGCTGCGCAACTTCTTCCTCCGCGATCTTCGGTAGCGGCGCCTCCAGCGCGATCTGCAGCACCTGGTCCATCGTATCGACGAAATGCATCTTCATCGCATTCCGCAGATTCTCGGGCACCTCGGCGAGGTCCTTCTCGTTTTCCTTCGGCAGAATTACTTCGAACAATCCCGCCCGATGCGCGGCCAGTAACTTCTCTTTGAGGCCGCCGATAGGAAGGACTTTGCCACGCAACGTGATCTCTCCCGTCATCGCGATATCGCGGCGAACCGGAATCTTGCTCAACGCACTCGAGATTGCTGTCGCGATCGTGATACCCGCAGACGGTCCGTCTTTCGGAATGGCCCCTTCGGGAACGTGCACGTGCAGATCGAGGTTGCGATAAAAATCACGCGTCAACCCGAGACGGCTTGCACGCGAGCGAACATAAGACATAGCAGCCTGCGCCGATTCCTGCATCACATCGCCCAGTTTCCCAGTCAGCGTCAGTTTGCCTTTACCGTCTACGACCGTAGCTTCCGTGCTTAGAATCGAGCCGCCCACTTCGGTCCACGCCAGTCCGGTCACCAGGCCGACTTCGGACTTCTCATGCGCCAGCGTATCGCGGAATTTGATCACTCCCAGGAACTCGTTGACGTTCTCTGCTGTGATGGTGATGCTATACTCCGCCCCTTCTTTCACCACCTTGCGCGCTATCTTGCGGCAGACGTTGCCGATCTCGCGCTCGAGGTTTCGGACTCCGGCTTCTCGGGTATAAGAGCGGATTAATGCCGTAATGGCCTCGTCAGTGAACTTGACGTTCTTCTCGGACAAGCCGGCGGCAACCATCTGCTTCTTCACCAGGAACTGCTTCGCGATCTCTACCTTTTCCTGCTCGGTATAGCCGTGCAACCGCAGCACTTCCATGCGGTCCTGCAGCGCCGGAGGAATGGTGTGCATCACGTTCGCCGTGGCGATGAAGAACACCTGCGAGAGATCGTATTCCACGTCGAGGTAGTGATCGACAAACATGAAGTTCTGCTCGGGATCGAGCACTTCGAGCAGCGCGGCTGACGGATCCCCGCGGAAGTCCATCGACATCTTGTCGACTTCGTCGAGCATGAAGACCGGATTCTTGGTTCCGGCCTTCTTCATCATCTGAATGATCTGGCCGGGCAGCGCGCCAATGTAGGTACGGCGATGGCCGCGAATTTCGGCTTCGTCACGCACGCCGCCCAGTGACATGCGGACAAACTTGCGTCCGGTCGCCTTGGCAATCGACATTCCCAGCGAAGTCTTACCGACTCCCGGAGGCCCAACGAAGCACAGAATCGATCCCTTGGGATTCTTTACCAACTGCCGCACGGCGAGAAATTCAAGGATGCGCTCCTTGATCTTCTCTAATCCATAGTGATCTTCATTGAGAACCTTTTCCGCGCGGCTGATGTTGCGGATCTCCTTCGACCGCTTCTTCCAGGGAACTGCCAGTAGCCAGTCGAGATAGTTGCGCGAGACCGTCGATTCGGCCGACATCGGCGGCATCGCCTCCAACTTCTTCAGTTCCTGCAATGCTTTGTCTTTGACTTCCTTCGGCATGCCGGCGGCTTCGATCTTCTTCTTCAGTTCGTCGAACTCACTCTTTTCGCCGCGGCCCAATTCCTTCTGGATGGCCTTGATCTTCTCGTTGAGGTAATACTCCTTCTGCGCTTTCTCCATCTGGCGCTTCACGCGCGACTGGATCGTGCGATCCACATTCAACTTCTCGATTTCGATATCGAGCACGTCAGCGATGCGGGTGAGGCGTTCGGCAGGATCGAAGATTTCCAGCAACTCTTGCTTTTCTTCAATGGAGAGCTGCAAGTTGGCGGCGATGACATCAGTCAGCTTGGCCGGGTCCTCCATGCGCACAGCCGAAATCATGGTCTCGTAATTCAGAGCCTGGCATAGCTTTACGTATTGCTCGAACAGTGACGTGACCCGCTGCATGCTGGCTTCGACCGCCTGATTGGTCTCGGTCGTGAACCGCGCTACACGCACTGTTGCCTGCATGTATCCGTCGGTATCGGTAACCTGCAGGATCTTGCCGCGCTCAATGCCTTCGACCAGCACCTTAATGTTGCCGTCAGGCAGCTTCAGGCTTTGCACGATGTTTACGATCGTGCCGACCTGGTAGATTTCGTTTGCCTTGGGTTCATCGATGGAGGCGTCGTGCTGGGTCGCCAGGAAAATCTTCTTATCCGCTGCCAGAGCCTCTTCCAGAGCGCGCACGCTGGACTCGCGGCCCACTACAAAAGGGGTCATCATAAACGGAAAGATGACCACGTCCCGAATGGGCATCATGGGCAGTTTTTTGGATTCGTATTTTTCCTTCGATGTAGTCACTGATTCTCCTGGGGTGCCGGCCAAACGAACAACCTACCTGATTTTACCTTGAGCCGAGGGTCGGGTGGAATGGCATTTAGTTGTAATCAGTGGGGCACAGGTTATCAGCCAACAAATTCTTGACAAAGGTTTCCAGATTGGCTAATGACCAGCGACGAACGACCGACAAAGAGTTCCTAGCCCGCCTTCTCCATCACCGTGGCGAATGAGGCACTGCGCTTCTCCACCATCTCGCGGGTCACTTCGAACTCCTTTAACTTCTTCTGGCTCGGGAGGTTAAACATCAGGTCGAGCATGAGTTCTTCAAGAATCATGCGCAGGCCGCGCGCTCCAACCTTGCGCGCCATCGCCTGCCGGGCAATTGCACGCAAAGCTTCGTCGGCGAACTTTAGGCGAACGTTCTCGAACTCAAACAGCCGCTGGTATTGCTTGACGATAGCATTTTTCGGCCGGGTCAGAATCTCGATCAGCGCGAATTCGTCGAGATCCTCCAGCATACCAACCACAGGCAGGCGCCCGACAAATTCCGGAATCAGCCCGAACTTGATCAGGTCTTCCGGTTGGACCTCCTGCAGCAATTCCTGCGTCTTCTTCTTCGCGGTGAACGAATCTTCCTTTTCCGCCTCTTCGCCGCTCCGAAAACCCAGCGCCTTCTTTCCCATGCGGCGCGAGACGATCTTGTCGAGCCCCACGAAGGCCCCGCCGCAAATGAACAGAATGTTCGTAGTATCGACCGGCGTAAACTCCTGGTGCGGATGCTTGCGTCCTCCCTGCGGAGGAACATTCGCAATCGTGCCTTCCAGAATCTTCAGCAGGGCCTGTTGGACGCCCTCACCCGAAACATCCCGGGTGATCGAAGGATTCTCATCCTTGCGCCCGATCTTGTCGACCTCATCGATATAGATGATGCCCGTCTGCGTGCGGCTCACGTCGCCATCGGCGGCCTGCAACAACTTCAGAATGATGTTTTCGACATCCTCGCCGACATATCCCGCTTCCGTCAGCGTAGTGGCATCAACAATGGCAAAAGGAACATCCAGCATCCGCGCCAGCGTCTGCGCCAGCAGCGTCTTGCCGGTACCCGTCGGGCCAATCAACAGAATGTTCGACTTCGAAAGCTCGATGCCGTCGCCGCTCTTCTGGCGGTTCATGAAAATGCGCTTGTAGTGGTTGTAAACCGCAACGGCCAGCTTCTTCTTGGTCTGCTCCTGCCCGATGACATATTCATCTAAGAAGACTTTTACTTCCTGGGGCTTGGGCAGTTGATTGGGAGTGCTGGTTTGCGGGGTGGCGCTACGGTCATCTTCCAGAATCGAGTTGCAAACCGCAACGCACTCGTCACAGATATAGGCCCGGGGATAATCGCTGGGCGAGGAGATCAGTTTTGCAACCGCGTCCTGCGACTTGTGGCAGAACGAACAGCGTAATATCTCTTCGGTTCCCGACTTGTTTTTCACTCGGCTCTACTCCTTCACCGGTTTCCTCGACAGGATCGGGGCCCAGCTTACAATTGCCCGTCTGCCGTTACTGCGCCCGGCACCTTGCCCTCAAACTCGGTCAGGCGCGAAGGCTGATCATACAGCCTTCCCGGTCTTGTAAATGATATCGTCTATGATTCCGTATTCCTTAGCCTGTTGGGCGTTCATAATGAAGTCGCGCTCAACATCTTTCTCTACCTTGTCCAGTTTTTGCCCGCTGTGCTTGGACAGCAACTGGTTTGTGATCTCACGCATACGCAAAATTTCGCGTGCATGGATATCAATATCAGTCGCTTGGCCGGATAACCCTCCCATAGACGGCTGATGTATTAGAATCCGCGAATTCGGCAGTGCCAATCTCTTTTTGGGCTCGCCCGATGCCAAAAGTAACGCGGCCATAGATGCCGCCTGGCCCACACACAGCGTCATGACGTCATTCTTCACGTATTGCATTGTGTCGTAAATCGCCATGCCCGCCGTAATCGAGCCGCCCGGAGAGTTGATGTAAAGCTGTATGTCTTTCTCCGGATCTTCCTGAGCCAGAAACAACATCTGCGCGATCACCAGGTTGGCGATGTTGTCGTCGATCGGCGTGCCGATGAAAATAATATTGTCACGCAGCAGCCGGGAATAGATGTCATAGGCGCGCTCGCCTCGCCCCGTCTGCTCGATGACCATGGGTACCAGCATCATTTGAGGATCGTTAGAAGATTTCACGTTCACCTGCCACACTCCGCCCCACCCTGTCACCTGTCTTGGTTGGAGAGGATTCGATAAGGTCTGCGCATTCGGGACTACGCAGACTGATGATACAGAAATTCGAGGGTCTTTTCGCTGCGGATCCTGTTCCGGATTCTATCGAGGCCCCCATCCTGAGTCAAACGAGTACGGACCGCCTCCGGAGACTGTTTCGACTGCCGCGCCAGCGCCTCAACTTCCTTGTTCAACTCCTCATCGCCGACCTCGATGTGCTCCAGCTCCGCAATGCGATCCAGTAACAACGACGACTTTACGTCCTGCACCGCCTGATCTCTCTGCCCCGCCCGTAACCGCGGCAGGTCCATCTTCTTCATGTCTTCCATCTTCATGCCCTGGGCTGCAAGAGCACGCAGTCCACGCTCAAGTCGCAGATCGATCTGCCGGTCGACCAGCGACTCGGGAACTTCAAACTCATTCCGCCGCACCAGTTCCGCCACCAACTTGTCCTTCGCTTCCCGCTCGGCGGTATGCTGACGCTCTGCCAGCATGTTCTCCCGGATCTGTTTCCGCACCTGGTCGAGGCTGGTGAATTCTCCCAGTTCCTTGGCAAAGTCGTCATTGAGCTCGGGCAAGTTCTTCTGCTTCACCGCTTGCACCTTCACGGTATAGACGAAGGTCTTCCCCGCAAGCCGCCTGTCGTTGCTGTCTTCCGGATAAACCACTTCAAATTCGCGCGTGTTCCCCGCACTGGCTCCGCGCAAATTCGCCGAGAACTCAGGCACCGTATTCTTGCCGCCAATCTCGATCAGCACCTCATCCATGTGGACGGGCTGAGTCTTGTCGTCCGCATCTTTCGGTCGCCCATCCATCGAAGCCTGCGCAAAGTCGCCTTCGCCCAGCGGACTGCCCTCGATCGTGGTGAAGGTTGCATGCTGCTCGCGGATGTTGTTCAGCGCCTCCTCGACTTCCTCATCCTTCACTTCAATCTGCGGATGCTCCGCCCGCAGCTCCTGGTAGCCCTCAACCTGGACCTCGGGCATGATCTCGAAGCTGGCCTTGAACCGCAGCGGCTCGCCCTCATGAATATGCAGATCGGTCACGCGCGGCTGCGACACCGGCACAACCCCAAGCTTCTCCGCTTCCTTGCGAAAGTACCGCGGCACCAGTGCCTCGACGACATCGCTCTTGAGATCTTCCTTAAAGCGCTGCCGTATCACGGACGCCGGCACGTGCCCCACTCGGAACCCAGGCAGGCGCGCCACCTTCTGATATTTCGCGATCAGCGCTTCCGTCTCGCGGTTCACTTCTTCCGCGGGGATTTCAACCGAAATCTCGCGCTTTACGCCATCTTTGCTGGTGTCAGTTGTTTCTGTAGGACTCACAATTTCCTTCTCCGGCGATCGATGATCTCTGGGGTGCCCCACGCCTGCCCCGAGCGCAGTCGAAGGGTCTGGCCGATTTTGCCAGAACTGGGACTCTCGTGCGATGGTTCACCTTAATCTTCAATCCTCACTCCACCGCACAGACCCCATTCACACGCCGTTAATCTTTGAGTGTAAAGACAGAACAAGAAGCAGGTCAAACCCCGAACGGGGTGGTATAAGGAGACGGCAAAATGCTCCCTCCCCTTCTTCCGACCTTGGGCCGGGCCCCGCGTCGCGTGCGTGGAGCTCATTCGTACGCGTCGAGGTAATGAGATCCGATATGCTAAGTTCAAACCATGCAGAGGAAGTGCGCTTTCTGTCCAGCGGACGCAGTAGAAATTGGAGGTGAGCACGTATGGGACGACTGGCTAAATAAGGCCCTGCCCAAAACCACCTATCGCGCACGAAAACGCTATTCACTGGCCTCGCCGCTTATTCAATATGACACTGACAGTTTGAATGAAAAACTACCTGTGGTATGCATGAAATGCAACAACGGTTGGATGAGCACTCTCAGCCTTAAGGTAAAAGACCGCTTTGGTCGGACCATGCTGGACGGCGAACCTTTTATTCTGGGAGCCAAAGATGCCAAGATTCTTGCTGCGTTTACCTTCATGAAGGCTGCTGTAACGAACCACCTTACGGCAAATGAGTATGAACCCTTCTTTACAAGGGGAGCGCGGGAAACTTTCAGAACATCTCTTGTTGTTCCAGCTCTGACGAAGATGTGGTGCGCTGCTTACGACGGAGAAGCCAGGATAAGCACTCGTAGCAATTTCAGCATCGTTAGCGCGGACGCTCCCGGTCCACTTTACGGAATGGAATTTGGTAGTTTTACCTATGTTGTCGGAAAGTTAGCGCTTCAACTTCTCTCGCCGCGTTGGAAACAGATACATCAGAGGGGCAGACCGTTAGTTTCGCTCAATCCCAATGTTTATTGGGAGCAAGCCACTACCCTCTTTTGGCCGCATGAGGGCGGTTCTGTTTCGTGGCCCCCGTCGAAATATCTCTCCGACGATACGCTCCAAACATTCATCGAGCGCTTCGATTCACCCGTCAATGTCCCAGTTTCGTGAAGGTTTTCACGCCGAATGCCCCGTGTGTTGCCTTCTTTGAAGCCATTGCAGGAATTCTTCGTACGAGTTCCGCTTTACTGGTAAGCCTCGAACCAGCTTTCTAATAAAGTTCTTTCGATCAAATCTACTCTCGCGAGCGCACTTGTTAATCCCTATTTTCAAGATTTCCTTCTTTACTTCTTCACTTGCGACAACTCTTTTCGTTCTTCCGTACTCGGTTGCTTTGAAGTCAAGAACGCTGGGATCTTCGCCCTCTTCCCATTTGCGGTCTGTTTCTTTTCCAACGTAGCGGAATTCTCCCGCGATAACATGCGAACGCCTTAAGAGCCCATTCGTGTCAGCTTTGCATGGTGATCCGTCGGGAGCTAGGCTCTTGGCTTCTGGGTGCTCTCGGTATTGAAAAAGAAGACGTGCAAATTGAGAAGGAAAGACGACGTTGTAAGGAATGTCATCAAGTTTCTTGTTGTAGTCCATCATCTTGTACGTCTTTCCGTCATGGATATTCACGCATTCAAGATCAAACCATTGTTCTTGTTTGGATGAGAATGGGCAAACAAGAAGTACGCTTTCGTTCGGTTGCTTATGAAATGCATAGCCAAACAACGGGTCGACCATCGGTAGAAGAAGAAAATTGTAAGGACGTGCAATTTCCCAATCTCCAAGCATTTCCAGTACGTTTGAAGTTGTGATTGTGAGACGCATCATCTGCGGCAAATCCAGCCATTTTGGTGGTGTTTTTCTCAAGTTGAAGGCATCTCGCAAGATGTAATCCCACGCTTCATAGATCCACAGCGGAACATCTTGTTTCCAAGTCTTCGGGGAGTCTTTTGGCGGGTAGAGGAAACCAATTCCATGAGCTTTGGGATCGATGATTGTGATTTCGTTCTTTGATCCTTTTTCATATAACGCGTAACGTTTGGCAGCGATGCTGTAGCCATAAAGCTGGCGTTGTCCATTCTTGGGGTCAGAATCAATGAAATTAGCGTCTACCCGGTTGAGAATCGAACCTTCGACCGCCTTGCGGTCATAAGGATTCAGTGATGCAAATCTTTCGGCGATGTCTCTGACATCTTGCCAAGATAAAACTCTCTTTCCTTCACCTCCTGGAATCGCGAGTTCTCCTCCGTCTTTCGAGCTTACGATTGCAAGTGAATCCGTATCGCAGAACAAATACGTGCCTTGTTTCTCTTCCACGCACGCTTCCGTCATTGCAAGCAGCAAGCGCCCAGCCGAGGTAATCAGGGATGCTAAAGGCGGAAAGAACCACTTCCCGGATTTCTCAATCACATCCGAGTCGTCTGGAAAATGCTTTTCTCCTGAAAAGACGTTGACCGGAACGTTCTTCTTTTGAGTTTCGGGGATTAATTCGACGAAAAACCCGTAGATAGAATTGGCCAGAATCTTGAGCCAGTAATAGAGTGCTTTGTCAGACTTGTTCAGCTTGCGTTGCTCAATCACTTTTCGAAAAAGGTCGTCTTTGTAGGGATTGATTTCAACCATGCTTCCGCGCAGTTTTATCGTGTTCATGCCATCTTGCTTTCCGTGCGGCACAAGACGAATTGCGCGAATGATGCGAGGTGCTCTTCCAGTTCGAATGGCCGATGCAATCAAGTCGGGACCGGCGAACCAGAGCGGAGTTTTCGAAGTTAGGTAGTTATTGCCGATGTTTTGAGTCACACGGTCATAAACCGTGCGTACCGGAAAGATGTCGTTTTCGGGCTGTACCAGAGCAAAGAACTTAGATTCAGGCCATTGGGATGGTTCGAAGCAACGCTCAAGAGAAATCTTGTTGAGGAACTCGCGGATGTTCTGCGTATCGTCTTCGAGCGTTACGCTTTTCGCCGTGAGGACATCGAAGAGTTCCATTAACACACAACAAGTTGGATATTCGCTGGTAAAGTCAACCGGAACGACTGGAACTTCGGCACAGCGGATGCGTGTTTCGGAACGACCGCCGTAATAGCTTTGCATGGCGATTCCAAGTTCTGTGTCTGACAACTTGAACTTCTGCGATGGCGGAACTATTCCCATTGCATCCAGATAGCTTTTGGCCACGCTGGCAGGGGAGTACGCAGCCCACGGTTTCAGATCGATTGGATGTTTATCGAATTCCTTTTTGAGCGCGTTAAGAAGTCCAACCGTACACCGAACGTCCTGTCTGGCGTATTCAATCTCGTCAGGCGTCACTCTGCCCGTGGGCTCGTGATCTTTCTTCTGTGGGAGATTCTGTCCTTTGAAAGGTCCACTCTCGTTGTCGCATGCTCTCTTCAGCGAATACGATTTGTTGTATAGAGCCCACAGAAGCGTATGGAGGTCGAGGAAATGCGCCTTTCCGTTTTCCTTCCACTCCTCTGGATGCCACGGGTTGGCCAGTCTGATGAACGCCTTTTTGCTATCTATTGGCGTAATGAGGATGCGCGGTCGATATCGGTTTTCAACTCCGCCAGGAAACCGCGACATCGTAAGCGACCATTCGTCGTGATCGCCGCGGTTCCAAGCTAAAGCTAACCTAGCAAGATCAAATGGAAGATTGAATCCGCAGACGAGCGCACCTTTGTACTTGATGGTGGGCCAAAACACCCTGCGCATGAATTCCGAACGACTGTACAAGGGAAATATCGGCGGAAAGGCCGTTACGTCTGGGACAGAGACATCCACATGCTCTGTGAGCGCCTGAAGCTCTGCTGGTGGTAAATCGTCGGCGTAGAAGATGCCCTCTTCGGTTAGCTCGTAATTGTCAGCTACCAATTTGCAGACGCGGTAAACCCCGAACGTCAGCGACTGGTCTGCTGTGATCCGTGTTTCCGTATCGAATACGAGTGCAAACTCTGGCCACTTCTCAGCGTCATCCGCAGAAGCGTTGCGCTTGCGTTGTTTATTCTCGCGTGCCCGTTTCGCATACGCACGAAGGAAAATGTCATGTGTTTGCACCATTGTGTGGCGTCAGGAATCACTTGTGCAATTCTCCCTAAATCCTTTTGTCCGCGCACATCGCGCAAGTATCTGTCCGAAAGTGCGCGACTCTAGATTCAGTTTCCTATCGTTTCTTCGAAGGCTCATTTCGGGTGTCGATTTCATTTTGTTCGGCCTTCGGCTGACTCGTAATCTGCTTTTCTAGTCGGTCCACCACCATCCACAACCCGATCAACATGGCCTTTAATGCTTGAATCAGAGCCATTGACCTGTCTTTGATTGCGCGGAAATTGATGCCAGCCCTTCGGCACAGCACATGGAATGTAGCGTGGTCCTCTCCGCAGAATGGAATGTAAATGTCAGGGATGTACTTGCGGCCTCCGAGATGGTTATCTTCCAACTGTTTCGAACTGCCACAAAAACATTCTTCCGGGCATTCCGGGCAGTGCTTGGCCGTCTGTGTCGACCTCACGCGGCACCCCCTGACAGTGATCGATAAAGCGAGTACGGAAGTAAGTCTTTCCGAGCTTGTTCGACCAGCGTTTTCGTATCGGTAATCAGCTCAATTCCGGCGATCTTCTTTCCATGCCATTTCTCCATGGCGTTGCGATCACCGCCAAGCAAACGATTGATCGCAGCTTTGTAGTTGGCGAACTGGCTCGCTGTTCTCGATCCTCGAACGTTGATTTCTCTGGGTCCATCCGGACCGGGCATCTGGAGATATCGCACCAGCCTGTCACTCTTTGTTGCGCGGATGCGTCCGCCTGGCCGATCCTGCACGAGCGCCGATCCGACATATCGTTTTATCGTTCGAACTGTGACGCCATTGTCGCGGGCTGCCTTCGAGAGCGTATCGCCCTGCCGCATGGCCCACAGTGCCTTAAAAGCACGCTGGCGAGATGCATTACTACGCGCCTGCAACTTAAAGGTTCGTGCTTTCGACCGCGCCTTCCCATGTCGGTTCCGTGTTTTCGAAGCTGCCATAACTGTTCCCCCTGTTTCGGGCCGCAGTTTCGCACGCGATTCCTGCCGAGCTGGGAACCTCAAGAACATTTTGGTGCGAGATTGGGATACTGCGGTAAGGATGGGATAGACTTTTGGTGCGATAGTCGTTGCTCGCCATGCAGAATCGCCCTCCTTTTAGGGGTGCGCCGATACTTGACAGCTTTTTAAATGATGCGCAAGAAGCTGCAAAAACCAAAGGCTAAAGCCCGCGACATCCGGCTGGGCCGACCGGGACAGCTGGATATCGAAGACCTTCCAACGAGGTTCCGGAACATGAAGTCCTTTCTGGAAAACTTTTGGGGACGTGTCGGACTCGGTTTGAAGAAAGCACGGAAAATTGAGGATGTGAAATCGGCATTCTCATCCGTCCAGGGAATCGAATGGATGACCCCATTCAAAGGGCACGCGAGCTGCCTTATCTATCCACGGGCGCTGAAGGTTCCAACTAGCGAAATGCGTGCAACGCGGCGCAAGCTCAAGGATGCCGAAGAGCGGGAACAGCAGTGTTGGATAGCCTACCATGAAGCAAACCCCAAGGCTCAACAGGCTACGACGGCTTTCCAGCAGGCGATTTCACAGTTTGATGGGGTTCTTGACCGATTTGAATTTTTCTTTGTGCTTTGCATTCTGGCCGACGCGTTGAGCGTTCAGGAACTGAGAACGTTAACGCCGAAGCTCTGGGTTGCTGTCCAAAACGCACAACAAGAGAAGAACAGACTTCGAGAGGCATTGAATGCGCAAGAAGCATGGTTCGCTAGAAATGAAGTGGTCAAGTTTGCCGCGAATCGACGACGTAGCAAGAGCTTGCTCAATTTCGCAAGAGCTATGGCAGGCCTTCCCGAGTGGGGATGGTTTCATTCCCGGCGCACTTGCGAGGCTCTTATCAAAGACGATTCCGATCCAAGATATCCTGCCAAGGTCTTCGACCTGCTGTCGTCTTTGATTCGCAAAACGAAGCCCCTCATCCTGAGAAGAGTCGAAAAAAGATTGCGTAAAGAGCTTCTAGACTCGGATGCCGATCCGATGTTGAAGGGATACATAGCCCCACAATGGGACTACTTGGAGGAAGCAATCCGTTTTTGTCAAGGAAAAGGCTTCAAACGATCAGAGCTTCCGTTCAAGATCATGGATCGATTCATTTACCATAGCGAACGTGGGAAAAGTACAATAGATACAGAGCTGGCTAAACGAAACGAACTTCGATAGCTGGCTGACAAATGCGGACTTGCCGACTGTTGGAAGCAGGCGACAAGCCCTAACCACCATGGAGGTATGACTCCGATGGCAGCTTCACGCACCCTACCGCAACCCGACTTTTCCCGCAAATCCCCGATTGGCAGAAGTGGCGTTCTCGCGCTTTTTGGCTACGGAATCAAAGTGCGAATGCAGTGTGGCCACCTTGAAATCGAGGATGGTATTGGCCCTGAGCGTCGAAGAATCAGGCTTGCGCGTGTAGGTCACGGTCTGAAACGACTCGTGATCGTTGGGGCAGATGGTTTCATTTCTCTTGCCGCCCTCCGATGGCTCGCAGATCAGGATGCCAGTTTCGCGATGCTCGAACGAGACGGAACCGTGCTGGCCACAACTGGCCCGGTTAGACCTTCCGAAGCGAAGCTCCGGCGTGCTCAGGCGCTTGCGCACTCGTCCGGCGCAGCGTTGCACATTTCCCGAGAGCTGATCAGCCGGAAACTCTCAGCTCAGGAGGATATGGCGCGTCACAAACTCTTAGACACAGCGACAGCGAATAACATCGCTGTATTCAGGGCTGAATTGCCAAGTTCTGACAGCATCAACGGCATTCGCCTGATCGAATCGCGAGCAGCCCGCTGTTACTGGCAATCGTGGAGCACGCTTCCGATCAATTTTCCAAAGAACCAATTGTCTCGCGTTCCTGCTCACTGGAAGAGCTTCGGAGCACGGGTATCTCCGATCACAGGATCGCCACGGCTTGCCTGCAATCCTCCGAATGCCTGTTTGAATTTTTTGTATTCCCTCGCCGAGGCGGGGGCGCGTCTCGCAGCTGCTACGCTCGGCCTCGATCCGGGTCTGGGTGTGCTCCATACAGACACCTCCGCTCGGGACAGTTTGGCTTGCGACCTGATGGAGCCCGTCCGCCCGCATGTGGATGCTTACCTCCTGGACTTGATCACACGGGGATATCTGAACCGAGACTGGTTCGCAGAGCAGAGGGACGGAAACTGTCGCCTTGTCCCGGAGTTCGCCGCACGACTGTCGGACACAGCATCGATGTGGTATCGGCAGGTTGCTCCTGTCGCAGAATGGGTAGCTCGCGCGTTCTGGGCTACCATACGCAGACCGGACAAACCCTTTACAACGAGGTTAACTCAAAACAATAAGCGGGCAGTGAAAGGCGCTCCTGCCCAATCGCCAATCGTTCGCGTACCCTCACCGCAGAAGATTTGTGCAGGTTGTGGCAACGCAATTCGACGCCATTCCACATACTGTCCCGATTGCTCGTTGAAGAATTCCACCCTGTCGCTGATCGAGGGAGCCAGACTAGGCCGCGTGATTTCCCATACTCCACAAGCTGAAGCACGTCGAAGGGAGACGAAGAGATCAAATGATCTAGCGAGAAGCCAATGGTCGCCGTCGAAACTGCCATCCTGGCTCACTGAGGAGGTATATCTGGGAAGGGTTCAGCCGCTCCTCGCCAAAGCGACACTCTCACAGATCGCATCGGCTATCAGCGTCTCAATTCCCTACGCGTCTGACATCCGAAGAGGGAAAAGACGACCGCACGCGAGGCATTGGCGTACGTTAGGTGAACTGGTAGGAGTCATCGGATGAACCGTCGTTGGCCTTTAAGGAGTTGAGTCCAGGACGCACGTCTGTCTAGGTTTGGGACTGATTCGGTCTTGGACGACGCTCCAATGCTCACTCTGTGGTCCGAAGGTTCCAGCCGGATGCGGGGGAGTCGATTTCGCGTCCCGAAGCCAGCGAATCGTTCCAGATATCCGACCCTGATGTGCTTCGCTCATACTCGCAGGTACTGACAATGCGTTCCGATGCCGCATGCCTATGGAACGATTACACGTGAGAGAAGGTTGTTATATCTGCTTGGAAGGTGCGGATGGTTGAGGCGGAAGTGGCGCAATGGGAGATCGCTACTTTTGATCTGGCACCTGAAGAGTGATTCCGTTCACATCTTCGGTTATCAGTAGAGGCATCTCCGCCGGGCTGTAACTTCGGATGGTCTTGCTGTTGAGCATGCGTCCAAAATCGCTGGCCGCCGGAGCCTCACCGCTTTTTGGTTCTGTGTCCGCCGCGGTCGCCTTCAACACGTAACGGCCTTCCGGTACATAGCTGAGCTTGAATGTTCCATCCTCGCCGATGATGGCTGTTCGAATCGCCGTCTTAATCTCGGGATCTTCGAGTTCAACAATCCCCGAGTTCACTGCATGTTTGTCGAACTTTGCCACTACGCTGCCAGATATGCTGTGCAGCCCGTTCACCGGGAAAATGACCTCGATGCCGTCCCGGTGCTCGCCATCGCCGAGTTCGATAGGCTTGATTTCCTTCTCCCTCAGGGCTCCACCCTGATAGACCACCAACGCATCGCCCGGATTCATATGGAGCGCCACCGACGTGGCACCCAGACCCGTCATTGGCTGAGACACAGGCAGCGTCGCTTTCACTGCGAACTTGCCAGGAGGGAGCCCGTAGAATCGAAACTCTCCGCGGTCGTCTGTGATGGCCGGAAGCATCGAGAGAGGCCATAGCTCCTTCCACTTCCCATCTTTCTGCAGCATCAGCAGCGTCGGCATGACACCCGGTGCCGGACTCCCGTCGTCGTAGATTACCTTCCCGCCTAGCGTCGCGCCACGCTCCAGTACTAATTTGACGCTTGTTGAAGTGCCACCCGCCACCACAATCTTTTCAGATATGCTCTCGACGGAAGTCACTGTGTCAGCATCTGCTTTCATGCGCTCCGTCTGCGAAAGTCCACTTAGAGGCGAGCGATAGCCCGGCAGTTGCGGAATCAGGTAGTAGATACCTGGTGGCACTTTATCAAGCGAAAAGTTTCCATCAATTCCTGTGACCGTCGACAGGCTCGAGCCCTTCATCGCTGCCGCCATCGCCTTCGCCAACTCCTTGGCGAAGTCAGGATTATTTCTAATCTTCGCCGGGTCGACCTGCGGACTCTGCTGGGATTTTTCCGGCAGCAGCTGTACAGTGGCAAATCGAGCGGGCAGTCCGCTATCTTGGCAGAACACTTGCCCTGTTATCTGTCCGAAAAGTGGCTGTGGACCCGCTCCGGTCTGTTGCGCAAGTGCACCACGCCCCAGTGAAAGAATCAGCAGCGCGAGAAGAGCTGTGAGTAAATGCAAGAGCAAGCACTTCATCAGAATCACATCCTAGCCGAGTCTACTGCGACCTTTCAATTCCTATGATGGCGCAAATACGCAACCTACGTCACGCCGCGAGCAGTTGACCAATTGTGCCGTGGAGCGTATTCGGATTTTGTAACAAGTTGAATAATGTTTTCACCTTAAAGAACTAACATCCGCAGGCGAAGCTATTGGGTTCGTTCGTACTTTGTAACAAACGAGAGAAGTTTTCGACATTAAGAACGAACGGAGGTAGCATTTTTGCCCGCACGCGGCCGTGATGGAGCAACCGATTCGAGTTTCGTGGTGACCAGTGAGGAAGAAGGGCTCAGCGTGCTTTTGCGTTGCACGTTTGGATAGCGAGCTTTGACTTTGAGTTGCAAGTCGAAAGCCGCGTACGGAAGGAACCACTTTGAGCCTGAAAAGGCTGGTTCCCAGATTGTCGCAAAAATCTGCGGTATACCTCTTTTTGTCCTCAAAGATGGCAATTACTGGAGGTTAAATATGCAGAGTAATACACATGAACAAACAAGCGACCCTGTTCCCGATCGAGATACCGTCGGGAGCGACAGACGAGGGTTTCTACAACAAGCTGGAATAGCTAGCTTGGTGCTAGCTTCAATGGGGTTCACGAAGGGCTCCGCCGTTGGCCAATCAATGACACCCGACGTCGGCCCAACTCCGCCACTAGACTTTAAGGCGCTTGACTATAAGACCACCAAAACGACAGACAGTACAGAAGTCACTCTGGTTCATCAGATAACGGGCGGTAATGGGATCAAGGCTGTTACGTCGTCGTTTCTGAAAAGATCCGATTACGGACAAGCATATGTGGTGATGAATACTATATCCGTGAAGTATTTCACCGCGTCGGCAGACCCAACCTCTGATCAGCCCTATCACATAACGAATGCTGTAGGAGTTCAATTCGGCAAGAAAGGTCCGATTTCTGGGCAAGAACGAACGGACACCATTGAAAGCTTTTGGAACGTTAACGGGGTGACTAGTAACGATACACAGACGGTCCAAGTCAGCCTAAAAGCCCCTTTCGATGTGCAAGGACTTTCCATCGAAGACGTTATGAAAAAGGTATATGAGTTGAAGAAAGAAGCTGTCGACAGCGCGGTCGACAAATCGGGAGTGCGATAACAGATTCAAAGAACGGTCGAACGACATCTATCAGGAGGTCGCAATGAGTGTAAAATGTGGGCCATTGTGTGCCATTGCATGCGCTCCGCTACTCGAAGATCCACCTTTGTACCTAATTTGCATAGGAACATGCTTGTCCCGTTGTGGAGATGATCCACCTGGAAAGAACGCAGACTGCGGATGCAAAAGGATAGTGGGTGAATCTAAGAGCACGGGGGGTGTTGGGAACAACAGCATGGGTATTGGAAAACACTGAAGACGACAGACGCCATAGCGTTAAGTGGCTTGCCAGCAGTTGAGTGTTTCTCGAACGTACCCGTTGCACCTGCGAAGAACCGACGATTCTGGAGATACACCTCATTTCCAGCTTCGTCGGTTTGATGGCCGGAGTTGTGGGTCCGGGAAACCAGACGATGCAGAATCGGATTAAGACTCTAGGAAGAGCTCAGGATGAAACTTCAAGTAGGCTATCTCTTTCTCCAAGTTCTGAACGATGAGGCTCAGTTCTTCTTGCTGTTCTTGGAATGGAAGAAATTTCCCTAATGCTGAGATTCTGCTAATTTGCTTTTCCATAAGATCCAATTGGAACGACAGCTGAATTGGAAGATCGGGTCGGGATTCCATAATTGTTTCTCCCATTCCTCCATGGGAAAATGGATATGAGACTTGTACAACCCTAAGTACAAGAGGACCGGAGTCCAACCGGAACCCAGAGTTCTGCCTCGGAAGCGATTGAAACAACCATAATACATCCGTTCGCGACACAGACCATTCGTTTGACGAACGAATAAATCGCTTGCAAACGTTTACCCCGAAATCACTCAAGGATTGAAGTTGTGCGTTGTCGTCGGGGGGGGAGTCCTGAATCCAAAGTAATGCAGAATCAAGATGTGGCGGGGAAGGGGAGGGAGCATTTTGCCGTCTCCTTATACCACCCCGTCAAACCCCGAAGGGGAGAAGGGAAAGAGATGGTCCCAGAGCGCCCCCCGCTGTGCGTGTGTGATGTCACATCGAGTATCACCCAGCAGGTCATACAACAAATTCTTGCCTAAAAGAACACTTTCAAACCTAGCTGAATGATACGGGGGCCGCGGGCACTGGTGACCTTGCCAAAGTTGGCCTGGTCGGGGAACCATGCATCCACTCCGTTCAAGTTTGTATGGTTCGCAACGTTGGTGGCCTCGACGCGGAACTGTAGGCTGGTCCTCTCCCCGATGTTGGTGTTCTTGAACAGCGCCGCGTCGAGACGGATAGACGCCGGGCCCACGACTGAGTTGGGACGAGCGTTTCCTGGGCGGATGCCGTCGGCGGGCGGGGGAGTGAACACTGACGTATCGAACCATTGATTGATCGTATGTGGCGCGTGCCGGTTGGGATCTCCGAGTTGATCCGGCCGAGGGAGAAAGGAATAGAGTCCCCCATTGTCGAATATGCCGATTCCACCAGGGTCGATAGAGGTGCCGGCCACAGTTAGGGGCTCCCCACTCTCCGCGAAGAAAATCCCAGAGACTTCCCATCCGCCCAGCAGGTGTCCGGTCCAACCTCGCTGTGCGGAATGGAACGGCAGCATGTACACATAGTTGGCGTTAAGAACGTTCCGGCGGTCGAAGGCCGCATCCGAGTACTCCGCTCGACGATCATAGCGACCAAGTGTAGTTCACCACAACTTGAGAATTCTGGCGGATGCGGGACTGCAACTGAGCTTGCAGAGAGTTGTAGTTTGAATTGAATGACGGATAAATCATGTCAAGCGATGCGTAGCCACGATAAGGCCGGACATAATTCAGCAGCTGAGTGTTGTAACCATAGATCGGTCCCTGAGATAAGACCCCAGCTGTGAGATATGCTCCAGGACGAGGCTGATTCACCTCCACAGAGCCGGGAAGGTGAACCCCACGATCGCCGTAGTATCCGGCGGCTATTACCGCCCATCGGCCGAGCTGTTGTTGAACATCGAGACTCCAATGTTGGCTGTAGGGCTGAGTCCAATTGGGCGCGATGCCATAAGCTGCTCCCGGCACCAGATTCAAGTCAGGCACCACGATTCCGGGGTTGCTCAAATTAGTGTTGCTGAGGCTCACGTTCTTGACCAAAGGAGGATTACTGAAGATCGCTTGCTCGTACATTGACTTTTGCGGGTTATCGAAGAAAATCCCGTAGCCGACGCGGATGGAGGTTGTACTTTTTCCAAACGGATCCCAGGCAAAGCCCAGGCGCGGCGCGATGCTGAAGTTGCTGTGCTGATGGATGGCATTCCCGTAGGGAGAATTCTGGCCGTTCAGAATAATCCCGTTGGTGACCGGTTCCGTCGTTCCGGGTACCAGCAGGCCTGTCGTGATGTCTATGTCTGGTGCTGCCGCGGGATCAAAAGCGCGTGGATCGAAGGAACTGAGATGACCGCGCCCATCAGTTGGGGCTCGGAAGAACGACCAACGAAATCCGTATGTAAGAGTGAAGTTCGGCCTCACACGAAATTCGTCCTGTACAAACCATTCAGGTAGGTTGTAAGTGATGTCCGCTGGCGGTCCCACGCTGGTCTGGTGGAAATTGGCGACATTGCCCAGCAGAAAGCTAGCCCATTCCTGTTCAAACGTGTATCTTCCGGTCGGGTCAACACCGTAGAAGGAATATGAGCCGTTATAGACGTTTCCGGGAGTCTCATCCTTGCTGTAATGACTGTAGGTAAATCCTGCTTTGAGGGTGTGCTTTCGGAAGACCTTCGTCAGGTTGTCGAAAACTGCATGATTGCGGTTGTACACGTACCAGGGCCCAAACGCCCCGATCCCCTGTCCGGCCGAAAAATACAAGTCTGGTACACGATCCAACGATGAGGAAAATGGCAGTGTGGGCCTGATGTCAGGTGAAGCGGTGCTGCTGGCAAGGCCAACAAGCTGGCCGACAATAGCCCCATAAGAGTAGGAGTATCCTGCCTGGTTGAGTAGAGTTGGAGCCAGCGTCATCGTGAATTGCACTGTCAGGCC
>Ga0335077_10002899_pt1 | contig 20551 bp, 18 predicted proteins | sample Lox_Sample_31_FD_207151 | JGI IMG/M metagenome (GOLD analysis project Ga0335077, IMG submission 207151) | Soil microbial communities from Loxahatchee National Wildlife Refuge, Florida, United States - Lox_Sample_3.1 | ecosystem: Environmental > Terrestrial > Soil > Wetlands | place: USA...
GTTCGCTGTTGCCATAAAATCAATCGTTCAAAAGTATTGTGTTACTGCCATTTCCGCAGCACAAGAGCCGTAAAGCATAATCAAAGATCCCTTGAACGCAAGCGCGGTTTCATGTGAATAACTTTTTCAGCCTTCCACCGGTCGTCTCTTGACACCACAAAACTTTGTGTGCTACAAAAGAGCAGCCACAATTAGCAGTGGCTTTATGCGTTGCCCCAAGTGCGGCTGTCAGGAAGACAAAGTCATTGACTCGCGCGCCTCGCGCGAAGGAGCCACGATTCGCCGCCGCCGCGAATGCACCAAGTGCGGCCACCGCTTCACGACGTACGAGGAAGTTGAGCGCGAAGGATTGATGGTGCTCAAACGCGACGGGCGGCATGAGGAATTTTCGCGCGAAAAACTTCTGGCCGGCATCAAAAAGGCTTGTCAGAAACGTCCCGTCAGCCCGCAGACGATGGAAGGTTTGACCGACCACATTGTTGCCGCCGTGGCCGACAGATTTGAAAGCGAAGTGCCCGCCGAATTCATCGGCAAATCGGTGATGGACGGGCTACGGGACATTGACGACGTCGCCTACGTGCGGTTCGCCAGTGTCTATCGCCGGTTTCAGGAAGCCACCGATTTCGTCCATGAAGTCAAAAAACTGGAGGCTGCCAAATGATTGCCTTGATGTCCGACTGCCTGCTGTTTCAACTCACCAACGGCGAAAGCGTGCCTTGTTCGGCCGAAATGATTTCCGTTGAACTCGTTGGCGGCAGTAACGGCTGGCTCGATCCCGAAGTACTACGCCATGCCGCCGCGTCCGTCTTCCATTATTTCAAAAATGACCTCTGCCGTGAGAGCGTCACGGTGGGCGAATTTGCCGGGGCGCTGGAAAAGGTCCTGCGCAATCTCGGCTTCACCATCCGCGCCGGCGCCGTGGAACCGAAATCCCGTGAAATCATTGAAGCCGACTTGGGTTTGATGGCGCGCGAATCCGGCGGCGGCTTCGAGCTTTTCTTTTTCCCGCGACTGCGCGACGAACTGCGCGCCCAACTCCGTCGGTCGCCGCGGATTCTGCATTTTCGCGGCTTGCGCGGCTGTGTCAAGCAGCTTGCCGGCGCACGCCGCTGGGGCGTGCGTTGCGAAAAAATGCGGGACCACATCGTCGAATATTTGCGTCAATGTCTCACCGCCGAGCCGGAACAAAACGACTGCGCGCTGGTGGTGGAATAAATTTGAGACACGGATTACACGAATTTTCACCGACCGTATTCGATGTTTTTTAATCCGTGCAAATCGGTGAAATCCGTGTCAAAAGTTTCGTCATGAGCAAGACGCTTTTTGAAAAAATCATCACGCGGGAGATTCCCGCGACCATCATTTACGAGGATGAACTGGTGTTCGCGCTGCGCGACATCAATCCGCAGGCACCGAAGCACGTTCTGCTCATTCCCAAGAAGGTCATTCCGCGCCTGGCGGAGGCCAAGGCGGAAGACCAGTCGCTGCTCGGGCATCTCCTGCTCAAAGCCGCCGAAGTGGCCGGGAAACTGGGCTTGAACGAAGGCGGCTACCGGCTGGTGATCAACAATGGCGAGGATGGCGGCGAAACCGTGCCGCACCTGCATATTCACATCCTCGGCGGACGCCGCCTGGCCTGGCCGCCGGGGTGATTTAGAGAAATTTTCTAAGCACCTCGCCGAGCCGTTTGACGCCTTCGCGGATGTTTCCCTCGCTGGCGCTGCCGAAACTGAGGCGCATTTCGTGATCCGGCTTTCGGCGCGCCGGATCGTCGGCGTAGCAAAGTTCGCCGGGCACGTAGAGCACATCGTTTTTCATCGCGGCCTGAAAAACTTTTGATCTCACGCCAGCTGGAATGTTCTTCGGTAAACGCGCCCAGAAATAAAGTCCGCCGCCGGATTCCCAGATTTCCACGTTTGGCGGAAAATGCTCGGCGAGCGCCCGCTTCATCACCTGCGCCTTTTGGCCATAACGTTTTTCAATTTTTGCCACATGCTTGTCGTAAAGGCCGGTTTCCAGTGCATGGGCGAGAAGTTGTTGCAGCAAATTTGCGGTGCCGAAATCGTGGTTGCCTTTGATGCGCTGGACAGTTGCAAAAAGCGATTCAGGCAAAATGCCGAAGCCCACGCGCGCGCCGGGCGCATACGGCTTGCTGTACGTACCGGTGTAAATCACGCGTTCCGCCGCGCCGGGCACCATGAGCGCGGATTTGATGTCAGAGCCTTTGAATCGTAGTTCGCGGTACGCGGCGTCTTCGATTAGATAAATCGGATGACCCGCTACACGTTCAAATTGTTTCAGCAATTTCAAAATGCCGCGTTTTTTCGCGAGGCTGGTGGTCACACCGGTCGGGTTGTGAAAATAGCTGATGAGATAGAGCGCTTTGACGCGGCGGAGTTCGCCGGATTTTGCCAGCCGTTGCAAAACAATTTCGAGGTGCGCGAGATCAAGGCCGTCGCGTTCGAGCCGGACGCCGCGCGCGCGAAGGCCGCGACTTTGGAGAATGCTCAAGAACACGAAATACGTCGGGTCTTCGACAAGCACGATGTCGCCTTCGTCGCAGAGCGCCTCGATGGTCATGTAAAGCAGTTGCTGTGAACCGCCAGTGATCATCACACGTTCCCAGGCGTGGCTTTTGCTCGTTGCGCTGACCGCGTCGAGTTTTTGCAAATGGCGCGCGGTGAGCCGGCGCAGATTGGTTTCACCGGCAGTAATGCCGTATTGCAATGCGGGCTGGCCGGTTTTGGGTGAGCGCAAAATCCGGTCGAGCAGTTTGCGCGAAACTTCAACGGGCAAGGTGGGATTGTTGGTGAAACCGGCGGCGAGCGAAATCAATTTGGGCCGCGACAACGCGGCTTGCATGAGCCAGGAGATGGGCGGCGGCGCGGTGCGGCGGCCCAAGGCGGACAAGGCGGAAGTTTTCATTTCAAGGGCAATTGTAACATTCAACATTCAACTTCCAACGCCGAACCTCCAACGCAAATCCATTTTGCGTTCATTGGGTGTTGAGCGTTGAATGTTGAATGTTCGATGTTTCCTTCATTTCGCGCCGAAGACGCTGTCGAGGATGGTTTCCTTGGTTTTCCAGATCAGGGCCATGGTCATGGCCAGCGGCAACAAGGCGAAAAAGGTCAACAGCCACAAGCCGAGACGGTTGAGCCAGACAACCAGGACGCCGAATTCCAGCGGCATTTGCGATACGCGGAGCAAAACCGCATACGCGATTCCAAACAACAAAAGAAAAGCCAGCAGCCAGCGATTAAGCGCGGTGAACAGGAGGGTTTCGTGCCGGAGGGTTTCGTCCGGCAGCATCGCGCCGAGTTGTTTGATAACGACGTTCAAGTTGAACAGAAAAAGCACCGCCGCCAGGACGAGCACGAAAACGGCGGCGCTGAAAAAGGTTTCCCGCGGCATGCGGCTATGCCAGTAGAGAAATGGACAGAGACCGAAGTTGACCAAGCCGAGGAGTTTCGCACGGTCCAGCGCGTTGCGCCAGGGACGTTCCTGTTTTTGGAAATCGCTCATTTGCCAAAGGCCAAAAATCAGCAGGCCGAGGGTGACCAGCGGCGGAGCAAGGCCAAACGATTTCAGCCAATCGGTTTTTGCGCTTTCCACGCAAATGACCAACGATGCTGGCAATCCCCAGAATAAAGCGGATAAGCCGCGGGCCAGACGGCCGAGCGAGCGAAGCAATTCGGCTTTGTTGCGAGTTTCGGTTTCGGAATTGGATGTTTCGGTCAAAATGAAAGATAGGTATAAGCCTTCAAGCCACGTTCGTAATCGTCGAGCAATCGCATGGCTTCGGATGGTTTCATGCGATCGGATTTGATGGCGTCATCAATCTGCGCCTTCATCTGGCGTTTCAGTTCATTTTCATCGTATTGCACTGCCGCGAGCGACTGGACGATGGTGTTGCCTTCAATGATTTCCTCGATGTAATACCCCGCCGGCTCGTCGGGTTCGAGGAAAACGTGAACCTCGTTGACGCGGCCGAACAGGTTGTGCAGGTCGCCCATGATGTCCTGATACGCGCCCATGAGGAAAAACCCGATGTAATACGGCTCCAGCAGGCCGTTGTCGTTGTTGTTGAGTTGGTGGAGCGGCAGGGTGTCGCGCACGTCGCGGAAATCAATGAACTTATTGACCTGTCCGTCGGAATCACAGGTGATGTCCACGAGCGTGCCTTCGCGCGTCGGACGCTCGTTCAGCCGGGTAATGGGCATGATCGGGAAAAGCTGATCCAGCGCCCAATGATCAAGCAACGACTGGAAGACAGAAAAATTGCAGAGGTACTGATCGCCGAGGCTGTCCGCGAGTTGGCGGATTTCCTCCGGCGCATAGGGCTGGCCCTTGTAATGCTCGACGACGGCGCGACTGATCTGCCAGTAAAGGTCTTCAATCTTTGCCTTGTCGTGCAAGTCAAGCACGCCGAGCGCGAACATGTGTTGCGCGTCATCGCGGCGTTCGTGCGCGTCGTGATAGGCTTCCAGTTTGTTAAGCTTGGGCAGGTTTTGTTTGATTTCGAGCAACTCCTCCACGAGTGCGTGTTCGTGGTCGCCAAATTGTAAAAATCCGTTGGGCCGGATTTTTTCAATCGTGCCGAATACTTCGACAATCAATACGCTGTGATGGGCGACCAGCGCGCGCCCGCTTTCACTGATGATGTCCGGGTGCGGGACTTTTTCCGCATCGCACACGTCGGCGATGTAATAAACCACGTCGTTGGTATATTCCTGCAACGTGTAATTTGTCGAGCTGTCGAACGCCGAACGGCTGCCGTCATAATCCACGCCCAAGCCGCCGCCGACATCGAGATACGAAATGGGAAATCCCATCTTGTGCAGCTTGGCATAAAGCCGCGCCGCCTCCTGCACGGCCTTTTTCACCGTCAAAATGTCCGGCACCTGCGAGCCGATGTGAAAATGCAACAGCTTGAGGCAATGACCGAGGTTTTCGGTCTTCAACAGTTCCACCGCCTCCAAAATTTCAGCCGTGCTGAGACCGAACTTCGCGTTTTCACCGCCGCTGTCCGACCAACGACCGGCACCCTTGCTCAACAACCGGGCGCGAATGCCGATAAGTGGTTCGATTCCAAGTGGTTTGGAGACGGAAATGATTTGCCGCAGTTCCTCCAGTTTTTCCACAACCATGATGACTGTTTTGCCCAGTTTGATACCAAGCATAGCCATTTTGATGAATTCGGCGTCCTTGTAACCGTTGCAGATGATGAGACAGCCCATCTGGTTTTGCAGCGCCAGGCCGGCGAATAATTCAGGCTTGCTGCCGACTTCGAGACCGAAGTCATACGATTTGCCCGCGTCAAGAATTTCCTCCACAACTTCGCGCAGTTGGTTGACCTTAATCGGGAACACGCCGCGGTACCGGCCTTGATAATTGTATTCCGTAATCGAATTGTGAAACGCCTGATTCAGCGACTCGACACGGTGACGAAGAATATCCTGAAACCGGATGAGCAGCGGAAATTTCAGTCCGCGCGCCTTGGCCTCCTCGATCACGTCGGTCAAATCCACCGCCACACCCGCGTCTTGCAACGGACGCGCCACGACGTGTCCGGCCTCGTTGATGTCGTAATACTTCGCGCCCCAGCGGCGAATGTTGTAAAGCGCGCGCGCCGCGTCAATGTTCCACGGCGAACTGGCGTCGTTTGAATTGCTCATCTCATGAATCTGTGCGAACTATAGAACGCGGCGCGAAGAATTCAATACGCGGAATGAAAAATTTTCAAGAGGCTTCAAGCTTTGCAGTTTGGGAAAAATTTGCTTTCATCCCGCCATGCCAAAAATTTCACTCGCAGCCATCATCGCCCATTGCGACCAAATTCTCCGCACAAAAGAGATTGCCGATTTCGATGGCGCCGTGAACGGATTACAAATGGAAAATCACGGCGGTGTCACACGTATTGCCGCCACCGTGGACGCGAGTCCCGCCACTGTGCAACTTGCCATTGCGGCCCGGGCGGATTTACTCATCGTTCACCACGGGTTGTTTTGGTCGTCATCGCATCCGTGGACGGGCAAAAAATACGCTCTGGTCCGGCAGTTAATGGAAAATAATCTTGCTGTTTACAGTTCGCATCTGCCGCTCGATTTCCATCCCCGGCTGGGAAACAACACATTGCTGTGCGACGCGCTCGGCCTGAAAAATCGCCGACCGTTTCTGCTTAAGGAAGGACAATTTTATGGCTTGCAATCGCGGGTCAAAATTTCACGTTCCGTGCTTGCTTCCCGTTTACACCGCGCGACCGGAGAAAAACCGTTAATCATTCCTGGTGGAAGTGAAACGTGTGAGCGCATCGGTGTTATTACCGGCGGTGCAGGGGATTTTTTGCAAAAAGTGGCCGAAGAAGGCGTGGACACCTTCATCACGGGCGAAGGACCGCATTGGACATACGCGTTGGCGGAAGAATTGGGAATCAACGTTCTCTACGGCGGCCATTACGCAACGGAGACATTCGGTGTCAAGGCGCTGGCGGCACACCTGTCCAGGAAGTTCCACTTGCCGTGGGCGTTTCTTGATCATCCGACCGGTTTGTAAAATTCAGGAGGAGCGCGGCGGATTTTGGCCGGTCGGGTGTTGCTGCGTTGAAAAAAACAAAAATACACACAAAATGATTCCCACGCCAAGAGACGATAGGCTGAGGTAAAGCAGGCGCTCTGGGAGCCAGAACTTGAATTCCACCGTGTGCGTGCCGGGCGTCAGATAAACACCGCGCATGATGAAGTTGCAGCGGAGCAGCGGAGCAGTCTTGCCGTCCACTCGCACCTGCCAGTGCGGATCAAACTTGTCGTTGAGCAGCAATACTGACGGCGCGTCGGCGTGCGCACTGAATATAATGTCCTTGGGGGCATAACTTTTGAACTCAACCGTGCCGGGATTTGCGTTGGCTGCTTCTGCGGCAGGCGGCGTGGGCAGACTGGTGGAAACCAAAACTGTTTTCCAAGCGTCAAAATTCGTGCTCACGAGTGTTTGCAGCGTGGCGAGGTCGGTCTCGCCAAGGCTGGCAAGGGCATCACCCATTTCCTGAGGCAACCGCTGCTGCAAGGTTTTTACCCATCGTTGCAGTTCCGTGGGCTCGCCTTGGCAAACCTGCCAATGGGAATACAATTTGACCCGCGGCAACGCGCCGGTGAATTCAAACAAGGCCAGTCCGCCGTTGTCATTGGGAGCGGCGGTCAACTCCTCAAGGCCGGTGATCCGGTCAACGCCCGGCTTTGGCACCAGATCAAACCGGGCGACAATGTGAAAGCGGTGTTGCGCCGGGTCGAGTTGTTCGTTCAAGGGATCGAGAAAAGCTGCAGGGCCAAGCAAATAACGGGTATTGGTCAGTTCCCAGTGACGGACCTGGTTAAAGGAGAGCACAGCTTCATAAGCTTCCAGATCTGCCGGCAGGCGCGGCGCTTGGGTTACATCGAGTGATTGAATGTTGTAGTAAGTGAAAAGTTGTTGGGCCCATTCGATGTTATACAGGCTGTCAAAGTAGTCATCGTAGTAAGGCAAACGTTCCGGCGGGTGAAATGGCAGCAAGACGACACGATGTTCGTAGGGTTTATCGCGCAGAACATCAATAATGGGATTGCTCGCGTATTTTTGAAGGTAGTTCCAATGAACAATCCAGGGCAAGTCTGCGCGGCCCAAATCTACAACGAGCAAAACGCCGAGGCAAATCCCCCCCCATTTGGCGCGCGGCCCCGCAAATGCGCCGCTTAAAATAAGCGCCAACAATCCAACCACCAGCACCACGAACAAGATATACCAACCGACCTGGCTGACGCTGAACGTGGCGATTTGTTCCGCGATGTTTTCATCAAACTGCACCGTCTGCAGGTAGTGGACGAGCGCCGGTTTTTGGAGCCAGTAAATCAGCCAGGCAAGCAAGCTGCCGAAAAGGGCGACAATACAGATAGAAACATAATTGCGATCGAAGTTGCGAACTTTTGTCCACCAGGTTTTCAGTTGAGCCGACGGTGACGTGGAACCAACAGCCGGAATTTCCAGATAACGCCGGCTCAACCCGTGAATCCCACAGGCAAAAATGATGACCAGCGCCCATGAAAATACAAAGAGGAATTTGACCGGATTTCGGATGTTTGAAAGATATGGAATTTTATAGAAAAGCGCGTAGAAAGGAGCGAACCGCCCGAATGCGAGCAGCAATGACACAATTAAAACCGCCGTCCAGAACCAGATAAATCGCCGGTGAGTTTCGGAAAACACCGAATTTTGCTGGCGTAGTGATTGGGCGATGGTCCAAAGCGCGATCAAGATTACCAGAACGCCGGCGTAATTGCCTGTGCCATTGAAACGGATATACGGGTCTTGATTGGGAGCTGTCCCTTCTTCGCCGCTGGCGATGTAACTTTCCCAAATCGCGTCACGTCCCACGGCACCCCAGTAATTGCCGCCTCCGGGAGTATCCATCCGATAACCAAACAATCCAGGCACAGCGATTCCCAACGTTTCGATTTTGGGAAGACTCCATTGTGTGGCAAAGCTCCACTGCGCTGCTTTGGCTTCTTCGCTCTGACCTGAACTGACGAAACCTTTGATGTTGTTAGCACCGGTCAATGTTACGATGGTTTGTATGGCAATGCAGGCGGCGGAGGCAGCAATGATAATGATCCGTCCAACACCCCGGCTGAAATTTTTCATTACTGTACCGTCTTCCATAAGTGAGTGAAACAAGGTGAAGGCGGCGATGAAGAGACTAAAGATGGCACCGACGTCAAAAGCTTCCCTCACGTTCAGACCCACCACCAAACCAGCCAAGGCCAGTCGAATCCAATGACGGTACGCCGGTTCCCCCGGTGTACGGTAAACGATCAAAGCGAGCGCTAGGAAATCCATACCGAATGCAATTTGATGTGAAGGTACGCCCCAACAAGCGTCTGAGAAAAAGGTGGAATTCAACACGGCGGCCAACGCACCCAAGGTCGCTGCGAGCGGCGAGAGGCGCAACTGTCTGAAAGAAAGCCATGTAAAAAAAAGCCATGCGCCCGCGCCGAGAATAAACATGTCAATAGCCGGTGCGAACTTGGCATAGCCGACCGCGCCCAGAGTCCAGCGAATTAGCGCGGTCAGCCATTGTTCATAATCAGCAGCGTAGCCCCCAATGTTATTAAGATCAGCCCACATGCCGGTCAGACCCTGGGGCAATTGTTGCCAGGCCGCCTTTTGTATCCCCAGCGGATTATCATTGGAGAACTCAACGTAACCGGGCAGGAAACTCCGCCAGAAAAGAGCGGCCAGAATTACCATCAAGAGAGGCAGGGCTATCGGCCACCTCCGTTTGCTCTGCGGTGATGATCCTGTTTTTTTCATAGCGTCGAGGCCATCAAAAGGTGGAAAAATTATCTCAGTCAGTTTTGGTGAGCAAGATGAACCGGATATGTGCTGACGAAATCAATGGTCGTTCTTTTAGTCCCATCGAAGAGGGTTGTCAAGAACGGTCAGGGTTATGTAGTTGTCATACCCATTCCTGTAAATTATTCTCCAGCCACATATATCTGGAAATGGATCGCATGTCTTATGGGGCTCGATATTAATGGTCTGCTTTTTCTGCTCGCCGCCCGGAAACAGGGTGTGAAATTTGGCGACGTGCTGATGGTTGGCCGGATGGTGCTCAACGTATATCCGACCAAGTTCAGGCAGGTGCTGGCCCAGGCGGGATTGCCGGGCGAACTTTTCACCACGGACATGGGTGACAGCGGCTTTGCCGAGCCGGCTTTTAAGGCGTTGGGAGCGCGCAGTGTTTGTTCCATTGATGCTTCGGCTTACGAGGGTGCGGACCTGGTGCGCGATTTAAACAAACCGCTGGAGGCAGGCCTGAAGGAGAAATTTGATTTGGTTTACGATGGCGGAACGCTTGAGCATGTTTTCAATTTTCCCACGGCATTGCAAAATTGCATGGAAATGCTTCGCAAGGGGGGGCGCTTCTTTATACACACCTCGGCCAACAATTGGTGCGGCCACGGTTTTTATCAGTTCAGCCCGGAACTTTTTTACAGTGTGTTGTGCCAAGACAACGGCTTTGAAATCGAACGAATGATCATCCATGTTGTTGGCCCCTACAGCCGCTGGTATGCCGTGGCGGATCCACGGGCAATTCGTTCGCGGGTGGAATTGATAACTTCGTTTCCGATGCAATTGCTCATCCAGGCCCGGCGGACGGAGGTGGTTCCAATTTTCAGCAATACGCCGCAGCAAAGCGACTACCTCACGCACTGGGAGCAGCGGTCGCCAGCGCCGCCCATTACTGCCGCGTCGATGCGGCCCGCGTTGGCCGGAATTCTGCCCGGTTTTGCCCGTTTGCTGCATGTGGTCAGGACCGGCTGGCAATTTTGGCACAATCATTCGTTAGGCAATCGCAAGTTCTTTCGCCCCGTTAAAAGGTTCCCCATTTCGTAAACATTGCACAGAATCCACCCGAGTTTGAAATTTGCGGCAGGCAGACCGGAGGCAAACAACTTACTCTTTCACAAGCGAGATTTCCCTCGCTTCCAGTTCGCGCAGCACTTCCAGAAACCTTGTCTTCGCCGTAACCCATGAGCTTTCGCGTTTGAATCGTGCCAACAGCGCTGCATCAAGTCTGGCGACCTCCGCGCGGCTGGCCTCAATTTCGGTGGCCACCGCCCGCTTGAACGTTTCGATTTCGAATGGCTTTACGTAATGAAGCAAATCCCAGAAGACGGGCCGATAAGCGTCGAGTTCGTAAGCCACCACTGGCACACCGCAGGCGAGCGCCTCACCGACGACAATGCCCCAGCTTTCATAATGGCTTGGCATCACAAACACGCGGCTGCGCTTGAGCAGGCGGAATTTTTCCTCTTCCGAAACCAGCCCGCTAAACGTCACGTTTTCCTGTAACTTCATCCGGCCAATCACCGGTTCGAGTCTGTCCCGGCTCTTGCCGATGATGACAGCGCGGAAGTCCGGCAGTTGTTGTTTCAGCCATGCCAGAGTGGTCAGCAGATCATCAATGCCTTTCTGCGGGTGCACACGCCCCATCCAAGCCACGTCGAATTGTTTCGGCTGCGACGGCACACGGTCGGCCGATGCCACGTCGCTGCCATTGGGCACATACCGCAGGTCGGACTCCGCATACCCAAACCGCTTCAGATAATTTCGGATTTCCGGATGGCTGTAAGTAATAATGCCGCCGCGACAACGTCTGAACCACCGGAGCGAGAACTGCTGGCTCATCCAGTAGTAAAACGATGGCAGCCGGACGGACGTGACATCAGCCCGATGCCTGAACACGATTTGGCCAAAGGTCGGGGCGGTCATGCCCAGATACAAAATTTTCCTGCGCGCCCGGCAACGAATCAACGGGATGGCGTCGAACCAGTAATCCGATGCAGCGTAAGCAATGTCGTCCGGTTTGACCTCACCCAATCTCGGTAACGTACCGCGCACCCTTCGCCCAAAATCGCGTAACAGGCGGAATTGCCCGCTCAACGTGCCCACGTCACCAAGATTGCCGACGCTGGAATCGGTAAGGGTGAGATTCAGCGGGAGGCTTTGTTTTTCCAGATAACGTTGGAAAGCATGTCCGCCAAAAAAATGAATCGGATAGCCCGCGTCCAATGCCGCACGCGCCATGAAATAAAAATAAATGTCACCGCCACCGATGCCTTCGCCAAAAATGCCGTTCACAAAACAAACCAAACGCGGATGGGTTGGCGTGCGGGACCTGGCAGCCGGTATTGGATCCATGGGTTGGCGTTCAGTTAGGGCTTCAGATTTTGTTTTACTTGTAATTCCGCAATCAACGTTTTGTCTTTGCCGCGTCGTTTGTAAGTGAATACGCCCCAAACATCGCCGAGCACACTGGCAAGGCAGGCAGGCGTGTGCCAGAGCCAGCGCCAGTCGCGGTCGCGAACCAGGCCGCGCAACGTGTGCCATAGCGGGCCGATAAACGTGACGCAATAAACCGCTGCCAACCAAAGCGGCACGGGTGGTTTTTCCTTCATCCAATTTGTTTTGGCTTCTTCCTGCACTCGAAGGAAATGCACCGTGGCGCGCCGGCGTTTTTGCACAAACCCCCAAAGGGTTTGGACATAATAATGATGCACACCGCGACCATGAATGCAGAGCCACTCGCGCCTGCCAGTTCGCATGAGATGCACCGCCGCGTGCGTGTCTTGAAAGTGTTCGTCAGCCTTTACTGACTCCAAGTCAGTCCGGCGAAAAACAAAACCATTGGCACCGAGAGGATAGGAGAATGACTCGTTTGGGAGCTTCCAGCGTTCAATTTCACCATCACGCGCGACCAGCGCGGGATTCGTACTCATCAGCCAGCAAATCGGGTCACTGATATGCAGCCGGTATGAGAGATAGGCGCAGAACGAACTCATTTTCGGCGACGGCAAATAATAGCTTTCCACGCCCAATGCCTGCGGATTGGCCGCGAGCGCCTTTACCGCGAGCTCAATGTAATCCGGATGGGTGATTTCATTGTCCGCATCCACAAAGATGATGTACTCACCGGTTGCGCGCCCAAGCGCAAGGCGTTTGCCTTCCTCCATGTTCTTACCGTCGTCGTCAATGACAATGGCCCCGTACTTTTTTGCGATCTCGCGCGTGCGATCGGTGGAATGCGCGTCGGCCAGCAAGATTTCGTAACGATCGCGCGGGTAAGTCTGGCGCGCGATAGAGCCGAGGCAGTTGTCCAGTAATGCCTCAACGTTCAGCGTCGGCATGATAAAACTGACGCGCGGCAGATTTTCCGAACCGGGCTGCATGGGCTGAGTTTAACCGCCATCGGCGATAATTCAAATTAGCTTTGTGAAATTACTATGCTGGCACATCGTGGCAGGTTTGGCGATGAACATGGCGATCAACGCTGGCCGGTGGCTACTGTGGTTCCAGCAGCGTGATTTCGCTGGACAATTTCGTATTCTTCCACCCCTTGACTTCCGGGATTGGCTTGCCCGCCAAATCCGGATGCCATGAAACCAGGATCGTTGCTGAATGCAGTAATTCTGCATCTGCGCTCTCCAACACTGGATATTCGCCACCTTCAATGTCCATCTTCACAAACTTCGGTGTACCGCATTTTGCCACAGCCTCGCGCAGGGAAAGCGTGGCAAGCATTGGGCCTGTGGCTGGGGCGTTAAAATCGGGTTCGTAGGTGCCTTTCAATAATCTGCCATCCGCTGTCAAGGCGTTGGGGACAATGCAGACATTGGTGAATTTTGCTGTGCGGTAGCCAAGATAGTAGAGTGAATTTAGATTGGGTTCGAATGCAAAAATGGTTGCCCGCGGACTGTGGCGAGCTATGATGGCGGTGTATTTGCCGACGGAAGCACCTACATCCCACACGATGTCTTCCCCCCAATCGCGTATGAAAAAGGGCGTTTCGTGCTTGTCCGTGTAACGGCCCAGCAGCCATTCAGTGTAAAGCCAACGGGAGGGATGCCTCCGGATAAAGAAATTCAGCTGCATCACGAGCTTGTTTAGAGCGTCCATAGGTGATTTTCAAAACGACAACAACCTGCTAAGAAAACAGATTACCTCTCCAAATGTCAAAACCAAACAAAGACTCCTAGCTGAGTTTCGCTGGTGATGCTAAACTGTGCGTTCTTCGTTGTGTAATGGTCGGGGTGATATAGCGCAAACTCAAATCAGCTTTGTGCGACGGGGCGGTGCCAGCGCAGTGTGGCCAGCCAGAATAGGCACAGGATGCCAAACGCCATGCCGGCGGCGACTGGCATCACGTGCAGTAAATCTGACGGAGTTTTTCCGCGCCACAACAGTGTCGCCCAGTAAAAGAGGCCGAGCATGCCGTAGAACACGGAGATTCTCAGCCAGCGGCTGGCCAGCGACCACAACGCCAGCGCTTGCAGCAATCCGACGAAGACCATCGTGATAGCCAGTCTGGCAATCATGGCCTCGGCTTCGGGCGATGGCCGGCCCAAAATAATTTTGACGCATAAACCCCGCAGCAGGAACAACACGCCGGCGCCGAACAACAGCGCCAAGGCATAAAGTCCCAACAGCATCAACTGTTCCGAAACGATGTTGCCTGCGCGTGCGCCGGAGCGCGACGTGAACAGGACAGTCAGTAGTGGTGTTACGGCATACAGCAACGCCACCGCCAGCCGTTCGGCGCAATTGTAGGCATCATTGTCCGCACCGGTGAAGAATTTTTTGGCGACCAGCAAATCACCTTGCATGAAAAAGAATTGGCCACCCACACAGGCGGCGCTGACTACCAGATACAGGACAAATTCCCGGTTCCACGGCGACACCGGCTCGCCGTGCAGCGATAAATCCTTTCGCCAAAACAGCAGGATAAGGTTGGCCAGCAACGCGAAGGTCGAGATCGATACGGCCATCTCCGGCGTGGGCCATTTTAAGGTGACAAACCAGCCGAGTGAAACCCGCAGGATCATTATTAAAAAGCCGATTAGTGCGAGCCGCTTAAACCAAGCCAACCCTTGGCACAATGCTGTAGCGAAGGCACCCCACAACCCCAGCAACGCGCATATCAACGTGACCAACGTCAGATTGGGACTGTAGTGGAAGAAGTTGCTCAGCGGTTTCACGGCGAACACGGCCACCAAGGAACCAATAACCGTGAGATGAAAAAGAAACCGGCGACAACCTATGAGCAACCCTTGTAAACGAGCGTGGTCACCACTGGCATCGTAATGTGCAATGTAATGTGTGACTGCAAACGTGGCCACGGGCGACAACAATTGCAACAGCGGCATAAAACCGTTCAACGCGCTATTCGCGTTGCCGTATTGGCCCGGTTCGTTCAAATGCCGGCCCATCACGCCTTGAAAGGCCAGGTTACCCAAGCCAGTGACAAACATAATGGCGGAGAAAATGATGCCGCTCTGCAACAGATTCCCGGTGCGTTGGCCAATCGGTGTGATACTTGTTAGGAGCGGACGATTCATGCCAGCTTCCTGGGTCAGCAGCAAGCCTCCGCCGCAGTCATTGCCTTGTTGGCTTGCGACCCTGCTGTGCAGGGAACCTTTAGATAGTCCGAGGGAACAGGTTTTCCATCGGCTTGCGCTTGCAGTAAATCCAGCAAGTGGTTGATGTCGTAAAGCTTCAGCAAACGTTCTCGCCAATTTAGGCAGTTGGCACGTAAGACCGGATAACGATCCAAGGCTTGATGCAGCAGCGGTTTTAATTGGTTAGGCGTTAAACGCATGATATCTACCGGAAACAGGCAATCGTTCAACCAAGGGTATTCAAATGGCAATCCCCGGCCGATCATCGGTGTACCCACGCAAGCATATTCGAGATACTTAGGTGCGGAAGTGTTTTGCAACCCGCCGGTGGTGATCAAATAACAACTCTGCTGGTTCTTGCGGATGTATTCGTTATAAGGCAACAGCCTTTTCTCCCGGCGACAATCGTAGAATCTAAATGGTCGGCCTTCAAATCGCGCAATCGAATCCGTCAAGCGTTGCCGGTCGTAATACAAATTTGCAAACGTGTAGCGAAACGAGGCATATGGATCACGAATAAGCCATATTCCGCAGGTGCCGCCGGTGTTGGCAAAATCGTAATGAGGGTCCCCAGCCTGAAGCGGGGCATCATTGGCGGTGATCGGAAAGGGGAAATAAAGATACCTTTCGGGTGTCGGCGGTTCATCACGCCGTCGAAAATAATTCCAAGCGTCAATGGCTGGGGAAATTGCCAACGCAAATGGGCGTAGTATTGCCCCAGCGGCCGAGTACTTGGAAAGTGATGAAAAAGGATTAAACAATATCGGCGGTTGCGGACCATCCACCAATGTAGCTTGTCCGAGCCGCACGGCGATGCCATTGTAATTCCGGAAAATAATGTAGTCGGCCGAACGCATCAACCAGTGGGGCATGCTCCACCAGTCATCAACCACGATCGAAAATTTTTTTCGTTCGAACAAAAGGGGCTGAATGACCGCCAATTCGCGAGGCGACAACCGGGCCAGAATCACATGAACGTCGCTTTGCCACAGCAAATGTTGAAGTTGTTGCAATCCCTCTTTGTCTTCATGGCTTTTGAGCATGAAAACCTTCGCCCCCCGTGCGAGCAGGGCAAGGGTTTCCGAATGAGCATTCCGCTGGGTTCGGTCAATTTTCTCTCCGCGTATCCATAGTGATTCGTTGAGCGAGAAACGCCTCTTTGCCATATTATGACGGCCATGCTCAGAACGTCGAGTCGTGATGTCAAGATGCAACTTTGTGTAGAACGTGTGCCTGGTCAAATTGCAGTTGAATTGAACTGACAATTTCACTAGCATTTCCGGCAAATACGAACAAAGGCGATGCACATTCTTATCACTGGCGGGGCTGGCTATATCGGATCGGTATTGACTCCCACACTGCTTTCTCTGGGACATCAAGTTACAGTGTTGGATAACTTTTATTTCAACCAAAGCAGCCTTTTGGATTGTTGCCAATTCGAGGGTTTTCAAATTGTTCGAGGCGATTGCCGGGATGAAGCACTGGTTAAAAGGCTTGTGGCCAAAGCCGATGTCTTGATTCCGTTGGCGGCGTTGGTTGGCGTGCCGCTGTGCAACACAGACCACATCGCGACCAAAACCACAAACCAGGAAGCCATTGAAATGCTCTGTCGCGTCGCCAGTCGTCAACAATGGATTCTGATGCCGGTAACCAACAGTGGTTACGGCATTGGTGAGAAGGGCAAATTATGTACGGAAGAAACACCTTTGCGCCCCATTTCAACCTATGGGATTACCAAAGTCAAAGCCGAGGAAGCCGTTTTGTCGCGCGACAACAGTATCAGCTTTCGCCTGGCCACCGTCTTTGGCATGTCTCCGCGCATGAGGGTTGATCTGCTTGTGAACGATTTTGTATATCGCGCCGTGCACGACCGCGCAGTGTTGATTTTTGAGGGACATTTCAAACGTAATTACATCCACCTCCGTGATGTCGTGCGCGTGTTCGTGCATGGACTGGCCCATTTCGATCAGATGAGAGGCAAATCCTATAACGTAGGGCTGGATGACGCCAATCTGTCCAAACTGGAACTGTGTGCTGTCATCAAAAAACATCTGCCCCAATTCGTGTACGTGGAAGCGGCAATCGGCGAGGACCCGGACAAGCGCGACTATATTGTCTCCAATGCGCGCATTGCTTCAGCCGGGTTCAAGCCGGAATGGTCTCTGGATCGTGGTATTCGGGAGCTGATCAAAGGCTTTACCATTTTGCGGAACAGCATTTATTCAAACGTCTGATCCAACCTCAAGTTGTGCCCTCTCCGAGCCAAATTACTGCGGTTGTCCTTGCCGGCGGTCGTGGCACGCGGGTCCAGCATCTGATGCCCAATCTGCCGAAGCCAATGGCACCGGTCTCCGATAGGCCGTTTCTCGAATGGGTTGTGCGTTATCTGGCCGCGCAAGGAATCCGGCGCATCATTTTATCCACCGGTCATTTGGCAGAGACAGTTGAAAAGCATTTCCGGTCGCAGCCGGTGAAAAATGCGCGGATCAGTTGCGTTGCTGAAACCACGCCGCTCGGCACGGCGGGCGGCTTTTTGAACGCAATCCGGCAAGAGGAAAGAAAACCGGCGGCGTGGCTGGTGTTGAACGGCGACTCGCTCGTGCTCGCGCCGCTGGGAGAAATGTTTCGCTCGCTCGACGAGCCGGAAGTTGACGGCGCGATGCTTGGCACCCCAATGGCCGAAGTATCGCGTTTTGGGGCCATCTCACAAAATGCGCGCGGCGAACTGGCCGGTTTCAACGAAAAAGGGCCAGGTGCGGGAATAATCAGTGCGGGCGTTTATCTGTTCCGCGCCTCCGCGACCAAATTTTTCCCCGGCAAAACGCCGTTGAGTTTTGAGACTGAGGTTTTCCCGGCATTAATTGCGCAGGGCATCCGGCTGAAAGTTTGCGTGACGGACGCGCCATTTTTGGATATTGGAACACCCGAATCATTGCCGCTGGCGGAAAGGTTTATCCGGAAAAACGCCCCTTGGTTCTCCAACATTATTGGTTGCTGACTGGGTGTGACTCTCAGCTCAGGAGCGTTTGCTGCGAAGTGCGAGGATTTTTTTTATGCTGCGACCGAGCCAATCGTCAGCGCGGTCAGAGGGAATATAATAATTGAAGGGCGGCTTGCCAGAAAGCGATTCGGGTTTTTGGACCACAATGTAGCTGGCCCAGCCAATCGCCCTCCAAAGAACATGTTCCAACAACCATCCCTTGCGAAGGATGAGTGCGAGTGGCAGTGCAATCGGTGAAAACAGGCGGCACGCCCAAGAAACTTCATAATTGGCCTCGATCGGAGTGCAACCATAGTAGCAGGCCAGCCGCCAAAGGCTTTGCGGCGAAAATGGACGCCCCAAGTGGGTCGGATCGTCGAAGAATGACGAACTGTGGAACTTGTCCCATGCGAAAGGAAAACCCGGTAGAAAGAGCGAACGCTCCGAGGGGGTGCCCAAATACAGACGGGCACCAGGTTTGCAAACGCGCAGGCATTCACCGAAAAAGTCAATGGGATGGACAAGATGCTCAATAACGTGACTGGCTATGACCAGATCAAATTGGTCGTCTGGAAAAGGAATGGTGTCCTTATTCAAATCCGCTAGGCGAAATGTAAAACCCGCCGGGATTTTGGGCGGCTGGCAGTAGTCCACTCCGAAATGACGTAAATCAGGGCGATTAATTGAAGCCGCCAGTTTCATTTGGCCGAAGCCAAAACACCCCACGTCAAGGACGGTTCCCCCTTTTGGCAAGGAAGCTTGTAAAGAGGCTGCGTTCATGCCGGAGAATGCTAACTTTGGGAAGCGCGGGCGTCTAGGCGCAAGTGTGCTGGCAGAAGGAGTGCGTTTTTCTGGAGTTGACGTCTTCAAGGAGTTCCCCGAAAGTTCAACACATGAGAATTTTTTATTTGTTTCCATTCCCTTTGCGAACTGCGGATACACTAACCATCTAACTGGCGGTCAAAACAGCCGTCATTTACCTATGATTATTTCGCGCGCCCCGGTGCGAATCAGTTTCTTCGGTGGAGGAACGGATTATCCCGAGTTTTTTTTGAAGGAAGGCGGCGCGGTGCTCGCCACGGCCATTGACAAATTTTCCTATGTTACCGCTAGTCCTTTCCTGAGCCATCTTTTCGATTATTCCATTCGCATTTCGTATCGCCAGGCTGAATGGGTTAAAAGTGTGGATGAAATCCGGCACAACGTTTATCGCGAGTGCCTCAGACTCTGCGGTTTTAAAAAGGACATCGAGCTGCACAACGTCGCCGACCTGCCCGCGTTCACCGGCCTCGGCTCGTCGTCCGCGTTCACGGTTTCGCTGCTGCACGCATTGCATTCCTTCAAGGGGGAATTCCTGCAACCGCTTGAACTCGCCTATGAAGCCATTTACGTTGAAAGGAATTTGCTCAAGGATAATGTTGGTTGTCAGGACCAGGCGCTCGCCGCAGTGGGTGGGTTCAACTTGGTTGAGTTCCGGACGGAAGCGGACATCGCCATCCAGCGTGTGCCGATTTCGCCAGAGCGGCTGCGTGAATTGGAACGGCATCTGTTCATCATTTTTTCCGGCGTCAAACGTAAAGCCGCCGATGTCGTCGCCAAACAATTACGGCGCGTCGAACAAAACAACGCCACGCTCAAATCCATGCGGGCGATGGTCTATGAAGGCTATGACATTTTGACGAAGGGCCGGCCGCTGCGGGCTTTCGGCGAGTTGCTGCATCGCGCGTGGGAAGCCAAGCGCCAGTTGGATGGCGGCGTTTCGACCGTGGAAATTGACAGGATTTATCAACGAGGTCTTGCGGCTGGCGCGTGGGGCGGCAAATTGCTCGGCGCGGGTGGCGGCGGCTTTGTTCTGTTTCTCGCGCCACCACGAAACCATGCGAAATTGAAAAAAGCTTTCACTGGCCGCCAGATTTTGAACGTGAAACTCAACGCGCCCGGCTCGCAAATCATTTTTTCCTGACTTCCCTGACTGGCCACGTTTGCGATCTCGCGAGTCTGGAACTAGCGGTGGATCTGGGACGGTAGCCGTAGTGCGATCATTTCCCGAAAAAGAGGAGGTCATCTAAGACCCATCCAAGAATTGACAAACATCGGAGCCATTAGGCGTGTAGATTGTTGGCGTTTGCTTTTCGCTCCCGTCTTTCAGACTCGCCCAATGGTTTACAGTCTTCCGCTTATTGGCCGGACAGGCGCAAACGATAGAAAGAACTGGCGTTGGTTGTCTGAATGGACTCCAAATAGATACCGCCAAGCTGGAGGGGAGGATTGGGTACGGGAACCCAGTCGGCCGGGGCAAGACTTGGGGAAACCTCCAGCGCGAAACCCGGTGCGCTCGTTGGCCAGAAAATCAATAGGGAATTGCCCGATGGCACCACCCCCAGCACCGGCAGCGGATTGACCGTAAGCACAGCGTTGGAACTAGGGATTGAATTTACGGGATTGGCCACCCATACCGCATAGTCACCTCCTTGATTGGGCTGGACGTTGGTCAACACCAGTGTTGCATTAGTCGCTCCCATCAGGTTGGTCGTATTGAAGTTCCACTGGTAACTCAAGGGCGGTGTACCGGAGGCTGTGACAC